>JAESFL010000168.1_pt1 | contig 49636 bp, 44 predicted proteins | sample 9269401 | NCBI WGS metagenome assembly JAESFL01 (sample SAMN14506025, study PRJNA617098) | algae metagenome | isolation source: Gloeocapsa sp. UFS-A4-WI-NPMV-4B04 and co-occurring heterotrophs from desert... | place: USA: Utah | collected 2006-10-01 | reverse complement strand
GAAGCTCGACACCTGGCTGCGCCGCAGTGCCTTGCGCAGGACGATCTTTCCACTTCTGTCGACGCCGTGCAGCTGGAAGACGTTCTTCGCGATATCAAGGCCGATCGTGGCAATCTCAGGCATGATGTGTGGCTCCTCTTCGGTTCTCCAACATGCCTATTCTGGCACGCCTGACGCTGGTGGAGGGCGCCATCCACGACATCACATTAACGGGGAATACTGCTCTGTACTCGTCAACGGAAAATCGCGTGTCGAGGAAAATCAGAGACTAGGCCTATGCAAAAGCCGGCCTCGACGGCCTCTTCAACCCCTATACTCAGTTAATGTGACATCCCCGAGCGACAATAGCCCCGCCAGCCTAAGCCAGCGGGGCAAATGTAAGACATTCGTGAAATATAGTTACTCATTACCGCAATGGCGCGGACCGTCGCCGTAAACCTTGACCATAAGATGGCGGGGCTTCGGATGGCTCTCTAGTCTTGCGCTGGTTCCAACCGATGGCGGCGACGACAAACAGCAATGCCAAGACCATCATGAAGGTGATCACCTGGGGAAGAAAATGCCCGATCAGTTCTTCGAACGTGTAGCTGGGTTGATCGTGGCTCCAATGGAAGATCGTGGCGATGCAAACGCCGGTCACAACCCCTATTGCTGCGGCTAGGGCAAGGCTCCACGGCTTTGCTGATGCAGGCGTGCCAGGGGCTCCGTTTCTCATTGTCGCGGCGAATCCGGTTCCCAATTGGCGGGACCAGTCCACTACCAGTCCAATGAGATACATCAACAGAGCTTTGGGGACCTCGCCTCCGGTCTGTGGATAAGTGGGCAGATCAAGCGGCTGGGCACGGTCCTACGGATAGATACCAGATTAGGACCTCATTCGGTGGCAATGCGGGACCCTTGGGCGGATCAACGGCTCTCTGGGTGAGCCAGGCTGGGTTCCAATTCATTACGTGACCAGCACCTATCCGCGATCTGTGCTTGCAGGGCTCTACCGCCTCGCGGCAGTGGGGCTCATAACCACCATGCGCGACAGCATGAACCTGGTGGCGAAGGAGTACGTGGCGGCTCAGGATCCGGCAGATCCGGGTGTCTTGATCCTGTCCAAGTTCGCAGGCGCGGCTCAGCAACTCAAGGCCTCGCTCATCGTCAATCCCAACGACAAGATTGAGGTCGCAGAGGCAATCCGAGAGGCACTCCAGATGAGCCGGGAGGAGCGCGTTTCCCGATGGGAGAGCATGATGAGTGTACTCCAGGTGCAGGACGTTTCCTGGTGGGCCGCGACCTTCCTGAAGGAACTGACAAGCAACAAAACCAGGACGGCTGCACGAGCCTCAGTTCGCCTTGCGAAGTAGAAGGGTTTTGCTCAGCGCGGCTACGACGGCAAACGTGAAGTGCACATCCGCTCCGATCACACGCAGCCAACGTCCTGTGGGCTTGTCATCACGTTAGGGATCCTGCGGTCTATCAGGCCGTCAGCTCCAAACGGTGCTCGAGCGGCAGGAGCTCTCATGAGGATGATGTGGATTGCGGTAATCAGCTTGGTCGCCGGCGTGATTGCCAGGCTCGTCACGCCGAGCATAGCATAAAGGAACCTTTCGGGTACGGCATCGCGCAGGTTGCGCGGCAGGGCCAATGGCGCCTGAACTGAGTGCCGTGGCTACTGATGAGACTGAGTGAGGCGACAAGGGCGGCAGTGCGTGACATCCGTTAAATTAGCGGCAGGACGTCCGAAGCTTGGAAGTTGCTAGAGGCAAGGCGCTTCAGTGCGAGATGAGACAGATCCCAGGAGAGTTCAATGGTAGATTGGAGGCCCATCGCCACGGCGCCACGCGAAACAGGCCGGCCGCTTCTGCTCTATCCCTTTCCCCACCCCCGCGGAAGTGCGGAGAAGATTGAGGCATTGCAGCAGTCACGCCACGACAGGCCGTTGCTGGACTTGAGCGAGACCGCTGTCAGGCGCTTTATCAAACTTGCGAAGAGGCGCGGCTATGTCACTTACGATGAGCTGAACGAGGTTCTGCCCTTCGAGAAGTTCTCCTCGGAGCAGATCAAGGACGTGATTAATCAACTCGCCGAGATGGGCATTAACGTCGTTGGGTCTGAGGAAACGCAGGAAAAAGTGCGCCCGCGAGCTACAGCAGAGCGCAAGGTGCCGCCTGAAAGGCAGACCGAGGCTCCGACGTCCGATACAAACCCCTTTGAGCCGTCGTGGGCCGTCTATGGCAACGTATTTGAGGGCTACTGGGATGGGACCAGATGGCTGAGTGCTGGCGGAGTTCCCTGTGAGCCCACGCACTGGATGCCATTGCCCTCACCCCCGTTGGTTCTGGTTCGGCACTAAAGGACTTGGCAACTTTGCCTGACGAGTTGCGAACCCGATTGAGCGCCGCCTCATCCTGCGCTGGATCGACTAGAGGCTGAGCATTCGGCGCCTGAGGCAGCCGCACGGGCATCGCGATCCGTCCCCCAAGAGGATAGGATGTACGAGCATTGCCGTCATACGATACCGTGGTACTCAGCATGATGCGCGACACTGCCATTCACAGAAAGTGGAACCTTGAGAGCCTTGCTTATATAGGTGCTCTGCTTGGCTTGCTTCCGGCCGTCACGCATCAGATCTATTCCATCTCGCTAAGGGACTTTCATGGCAGCGAGCCTTTGACCCACATGATGGTGGAACTGCTTGGGGGAATGCTGTCCGGATCGCTCTTGCTTTGCACAATTGGCTGGATCCGAAACCAGAGGGTGGCCAGGAAGGAGCGCACGGTCGAGAAGGCCGTCTCAAAACCAGAGGCTTAATCTGGCCCGCAAGTTCGCATAACCCGTTATGGAACTTAGACCCACGGGCCCCAAAAGCCGTCAGTCAGCGCTTCCCGTGATAGATCCGGCCGCGAACACCATAACATGGCGACGGAGACCTGATCATCTGACTTTGAGGGCTCATGCAACGGATCCTGGTCCGGCATAGCTCCGCTTCAGATGTGAGGACTCAATAGAGAAAGGTCCGCCAAACCGAGCCGGTCTTTGGCCGTCTGCAACTGGTGCCAGTAAGGATATAGAACTGGCAACATGCTTACCTGATCAAGGCTTGTCAGCTCCTCAGCCGTGAGCTTTAGGTCAGCGGCACCGAGATTGTCCGCCAGATGCGCCTGGGTTCGCCCTCCAATGATAACAGAGGTGACGGCCGGCCGGTCGAGAAGCCATGCGAGCGCTACTTGGGCCGCCGATACGTTTCGGTTCTCTGCTATGGACACGAGGGTCTCAACGATGGTCCAGAGACGGTTTTCGTCGCGGATAGGCGGCTCTGTCCACCCCGCGAGTTGCCGGCTGCCTTCTGGGGCCGCTTGGTTGCGTCGATGTTTACCAGAGAGAAGACCGCCTGCCAGCGGACTCCAGACCAGAACGCCCAAGCCCTGATCGAGCGCAATCGGGATCAGTTCGTATTCGGCTTCGCGAGCCTCGAGCGTGTAGTGGATCTGCTGGCTGATGAAGCGCTGGCGGTACTCTCGCTCAGTGATGCCGAGCGCCTTCATGAGATGCCACCCGGAATAGTTTGAGCAACCTACGTAACGTACCTTGCCTTGGCGCACCAGCATATCGAGGGCCTCTAGCGTCTCCTCCAGCGGAGTCAGTCCGTCCCATTCGTGAACCTGGTACAGATCGATAACGTCGGTCTGAAGCCGCTTCAGGCTCGCCTCACATTCACGGATGAGATGATAACGTGATAAACCACGGTCATTAGGTCCCTCACCCATAGCGAACCTGGCTTTCGTCGCGAGCAGGACGCCGCCCTTGCGATGACCTGCGAGAGCGTTGCCGATGATTTCCTCTGAAGCACCGTTGGAGTAGACATTTGCCGTATCGATCAGGTTCACGCCGGCATCGAGGCAAAGATCAATCTGTCGGCGCGCTTCATCGATTCCAACATTGCCGACTTTGGCAAAGTTTCCCTTGCCACCCATCGTCATCGTACCAAGGGTGATATTTGAGACCTTGAGGCCTGATCGGCCGAGTTGACGGTATTCCATCGGGTCCTCCAAGCCTGGCCTATGTCAGGTTGACGTGATGCGAATTCTTTAGATCGGTCGGCCAACCCACCGTTGTTCAAGGTCAAGTTCAGAACTTGCCGGTACTTTTCAAACGCATAGTACCAGCACGACCCAGACTGGGACGGCGGTTGCGCTTCAGGTCCATAACTCAAACGCTGCAGATGCCGTGTAGGTGGCTGAGTAGGGTTTGTCGTCCCAGCGTGTCACACCATACGCTGGGACGCTCCCGCTATTGACAAGTGATTGATGCTTGGGCTGTCAGGCTGCCTTGGGAGGATTGCAGATCTCTGTGACAGACTTCTTGACTGCCGTAGGATCAAAGATGCGCTCCAGCCATCCCTCGCGGAAGATCTGCGGCCGTGCCTGATCGATCGCGTAAAGCGCGCCATCTGAGAACTTTCCTTCCGGAAAGGCCTCGAAGGCGATGGCGAGCTCGATGTTGAGGTGGCCCAGCATGAAATCCACGGCAGCCTGACGGGGTACGCCGCGGCGCACGGCTTCATCCGTGGCCTCGCGAAGGGCAAGGCACAGGGTTGCGCCTATGGTCTCCGAGAGCGCCGGCTCCATAATGGCGATGTGCTCGACGGTGCAGCGGTGCGAGCGCATCACGGGCTTGTAGATGGTCCGCGCAATGCCCTCACATAAGGCATAGTGCTCCTCCGGCCCCTGCATCAGGGCACAGACGATATGCTGCTTGGCCATGACGCCTCCGAAGAAGTCGTTCTTCGCGGCAGGATCGGTCTCATCGTTGAAGATCGGCGGGTGGCAGGGATGCGTCACGAAATAGGTGACATCCGTGCGGTTCGGCAGCTCCCCCGCATACGGAGCCGCTGCGTCGAGCATGATAATCGCCGTGCCGGGCTTTACCGCATCGATGAAGCTGTGGGCGATCTTGCCGATCAGGCGATCGGGAACGGCCATGATAACCACGTCCGCCTCGCCGAGAGCGGCATCGCGCTCGACACAATCTGCACCGACAATCGTCTTGAGCCGCTGACGGCCCTCCTCGGAGACCTCGACATGGAAAACCTCATAAGGCGAGCCCTTGAGGTTGGAGGCGAGGCGTACTCCCATTTTCCCACCGGCGCCGAGCAATGCAATCTTGGTCATGTTCTTGTTCCTCCATTGTGAGTGGGAGCGCCACCCCGTTTTACGGCGCAGAAGAAATCGGGAGCCCCGACCTGGCCGCCCTTGAGCGTGATTTCGAGTCCCTCATGAGCGGGATCCTCGGAATGGGCGCGGCAGAGGGGTGAACCTGGAGCGATTGGAGCAAGAGCAGTGAGAGCAAATATGCCGAGCGCAAGACTGGCATGGCCCGACGTGTCGCCTCCAGCAATGACGGCGCGTGTCACACGACCCTCGCGCAACGTGGCATCCAGCAGGCGCCCAAGTCCGTTGCCGATCCGGTCGTTGACGGTGCTAGCTGGGACACCGCTCGCAGCAATGGCACGGGTCAGATCGGCGACAGCGGGATCGTCAGGTCCTTGTGCCGTGTAAACCAGCGGATCCTTACCTTCACCAAGCGAACGCAACGCCTGCTCGGTTGTCCGCCCGATCTCTCGCTGCCACTCGCCAGCATCGACGGCGAGCGTTGCATCGAGCGGCAGCGCCGCAAATCCGTGTGCTTCAGCGTATGTGATCTGCCCGGCAGTGATGGGAGAGCAGGAGCCTGACACGGCAACAATGCGTTCCACGGGCTGCGCCTGAAATGCCGGCACTTCCTTCGGAAGCAAACCGCTCCGTCGCCAGTGGGCCGCGAGGGCATACTCGACGCCCTGGGATCCAACGGCCAGCAACCGTTCTCCACGATGCTCCCAGACGAGACGACCGGCTTCGGCAAGCGTCTCGTCATCGAGAACGTCCAGTGCAACGATCTCGGCCCCCTTCCCTGTTACAGCTGAAAGCCGCTCGTCCGCTCGCCCCTGCTTCATGGAAACAAAGTCGACGAGGCCGCTCACCTTATCCGTCTGTCGGGCGAGATGGCGCAACACGTCCGCCTCATCCATGGGTGTCACAGGATGGCGCGCCATGACGGGATGCCGATCCAGGCGGTAGCCCTCCCCCGCTATGGCTGCAAAGAGATTGCCGAACGCTTGGTAGCGGGATAATGCCGGGGCGCCGACAACGAGAGGATGCCAAGCGCCGCCCAGGATCGGTGCCGCGATTTCGATGGCTTTGCCGATTGAACCAACCTGAGGCGCAGAATCGAAGGTCGAGCAGATCTTGTAATGCGCAATTGGTGCTTGAAGCTTTGCAAGCTCCTGAAAGATTGGAGGCAGATGCTTCTCCATCCAGGCAGGACTTTGCGACCGGGAGATCCCGGCCACGCCGATGGCGCGATACCCTTGAAAGACTGCAAGCTGTGCGGGTGTCGGCACATCGAGGAACATCACCGTCGGCAGGCCTGCAAAGGTCATCACCTCCATCACCGCCGACGAGCCGGTATAGTCGTCACCATAATAGGTGAGCAACAGGCCGTCCGGGAGGCTTTGACCCGACCCGCTCATGCCGCATAGGCCTCCAACGCCCTAGCAAGAGCAGGACGCTCCTTCGCATACTCAGCCAACGGCACGCGGGCAGTTGCCGCCTCCCATGCCTCGCACAAACTTGCCACTCCGGCGGTCGGCCCATCCGGATGGGCCATGATTCCGCCGCCAGCCGCGAAGATGAGATCGGTCGTGCCAAGGGCAGCAAACGTTCCTGGAGCCTGCTTGGCCGATTGCCCCGAGGAAAAGACCGGCATGGCAATGCAGGGCTTTTCCCCGAACATCGGAGTCAGGCAGGCGCGTGCGGAGGCAATGACGCTCTCATCGTCCTCGCAGAACTTGTTGTTGAGGCCGTTGACGTGCATGTGGTCGGCACCAGCCAAGCGCCAGAGCTTCTGCCAGGCCACATACGACCAGCCGAGCATCGGCTCCCGCGAGAGATAGCCCCAGCCATTGCGGTGGGCATGAATGGGCAACTCCGCGAAGCGGCCGAGTTCGATCATACCTACGAGACCAACCGAGTTGAGGCTCGCCATAATGCATGTACCGCCGAGATCGCGCACGAGATCATGGCGGCGTCGCATCTGATCGAGATCGCCCGTGAGGTTGAAGGCGAACATGACCTTCTTGCCCGTACGGTCCGCATGATCATTGATGACGCGCATGACTGCGCGGACTCTCGCGTCAAATGGACAATGAGGCCCGTCGGACTGCAATTCGTCATCTTTGATGAAGTCGATCCCGGCCTCGCATAAAGTCTTTGTCAGGGCCGCCGTCTCCTCGGGCCCAAACCCGACGCTCGGTTTGACGATCGTGCCGATGATCGGCCGTCCTTCAACGCCAGCGAGCTTACGCGTTCCGGCAATGCCGAATTTCGGGCCGGGATAGGCACCGGCGAAAGGCGTTGGCAGGCGTATATCGAGAAGCCGCAGCCCGGAGAACTGCTTCAGTTCGAAGAGATTGCCCGCAACGGTGGCAACGAGATTCGGCAAGGACGGCCCGAAATTGGCGATCGGCCACGACAGAGTCACGCGGGCCCGCCGATAGGTTGCTTCTGGTCCCTTTGGACGACCGGCACCGGGCAGCGTGGGTTCGTTCACCTCCTCGACGATCTCGAGCGTTTCAATGCGCGCCGCCGAGCGCTCCTTGAGCTCAGGTGTTTCACCCGGAATGGGAACGAAGGTGCCGCTCGACTGCTCGCCCGCCATGGCCTCGGCAGCCTGACGGGGATCATAGGCAGTCTCGATGAGATAATCGGCCTCAATGCGGGTCGGCTCTGTCACTGCGTCCCTCCTGTGCTGTTCCAGAAGCGATTACCGAACCGGGCCGAGCCGGGCGCCGACGGCAGAAAGCGGCGTCATCCTGGTAGCGGGAGCGGAGTGGATCAGATCCCGGAATCCCGCCTTGTTGCTGCCGCAACGGCACAGGCTTTCAGGTGGCCTTTCAATGAAGTGCCTCGTCACTCAGACGCCTCCTCCGGACAATTCGTATTCCCATCTACCTCATATAGTGATTATACCAGTAAAGGAAAAGCAACAACTATTTACCGGGTCTGAGGTTTGTCAGTGCAAATGGCAGGGGATGCCGGTCAGGCACCAATCAAGCGGTTTGTTCTGTCAAAGATCTATCAACCGCAAATCAGTTCAATTGAGCGCAGGTGTCCGTGCCATGGACGTGTTCCCCATCTTCCGATCAGTCGTTGAGCTGAGTCATAGCAAGGACGGAGTACAAGCTGTTGGCGCGGGTCAGGTGGTCAGACATGGCCTTAGCCGCCGCCTCGGGATCGCCGGCCGCGATGGCCTTGTAGATCCGCTCGTGCTCTTCCAGTGTCAGACGCTCGGCACCGCGAGCGGAAACGAGCTCGCGCTTGAAGCGGCTGAGCCAGTCCAGCATGCCCTGGCTGATCGCCGCGATCAGAAGGTTGCCGGACATGGCGGCGATCTGCCGGTGAAAAGCCATGTCGGCTGCCACGAACCGTGCGGCATCCCCGCGTGCCTCCTGACAGGCGATGAGCGCCCTGCGCAGCTGCTCCAGGCCGTCGCGGGTGGCCCTCTGGGTGGCAACCCGGGCGAGACCGACCTCGAAGAAGATCCGGGCCTCCTTGAGATCGTTCAGTCCGCGGGGGTTGCTCGACAGGAGCTGGAGCATCGCCCCCGTGATCTGATCGATGATGGTCTCGGGCGTGGGCAGGATCACGCGGGCCCGTTCGCCATGGTTGATCCGGATGAGGCCCATCTGCTGGAGCGTCTGCATGGCCTCGCGGATGGCCGGGCGCCCGACCCCGAACCGTGCCATCAGCTCCCGCTCCGAGGGCAGCTGGGTCCCTGGCTCGTACTCCCCGGCTTCAATGGCGCCGATCAGGCGATCGAGCACTTCATGAGACAGCTTGCGGCGAACAATGGCTTCCATCTTGAGACCTGAATACCTTCAACTCTAATACAGCGCCCAACCCGGGCGAGGCGCTGCACGTTCAACAATCGGCTCCCGCTCTATCATCGAGACGCTGTACTGCAACACATATCATACCAGAACGGCGCCCTCGCCTTCTACTGCGCCCCTGCCAGGCGGGCGCCAGCCGGTCCGGCTCGGGCGATCCGCCTGAGAACCGGACGGCCCGCCAGGGCCAGAACCCCGATGATGACAATGCCTTGAACGATGTCCTGGGTACCCGGCGGCAGTCCGGCAATCTGCATTGTGGTTACGATGAGGACGAGCAGGATGCACCCGAAGAGGGTTCCGACCGCCGTCGAGCTGCCGCCGAAGATGAGCGAGCCCCCGAGCACGACGGCGCCAACGGATTGGAGCAGGTAGGGAGCGCCCATCTCCAGGAAGGCGCCGCCCACATAGGCGCTGAGCAGAGCCCCGTCGAGGGCCGCCAGCACGGAGCTGATGACGAAGGCCGTCGCCGTCACCCGTCCGGTCCTCACGCCGGCCAGACGCGCTGCCCTGGCGTTCTGACCGGTTGCCGAGAGGGTGCGCCCATAGGCGAGCTTTCCCAGGACGAGGCTCGACAGGGCGACGGCTGCGAGTGCAATGAGGAACATCACCGGCACGCCACCGACCTTGCCGCCGGCCACGAAGGCAAGCCCCGGGCTTGCCACGGCGCCCGCAATGGAGCGGTTCGCGATCAGGGTCGTGGTTGCAAGCACGTAACCGGTCGCAAGCGTCGCGATCATGGCCGGGATGCGGAAGAGCACAACCAGAACCGCGTTCGTCAACCCGACCGCAAGCCCGATGCCGAGAACCGCCAGCAGTCCGAGGGCAATGCGGCCATCGTTGCCGCCGATGACGATGAGCCCGACGAAGGCGCTGAGCGCAATAACGCTCGCAATGGACAGATCGATGTTGCCCCGCCCGGTCGTGACCACGAACATCTGCCCCAAGGCTGCCAGGACGAGGAAGGAGGCCGAGGTCACAACGCCGGACAGGGAGTGCAGACTAATGCGGTCCGTGATGACGCTCAGGATAGCCCAGAGGATCAGAACACCGATCAGAGACCAGACCCAGCGGTTGCACGACATCCAGGATGAGAGATTCTGCATCAGGCGTCCTCCCGCCGGTCCACCGCCATGCGAAGGACGAGAATGAGAAGGAGCAGTCCTCCCTGGACGGCGGCATTGTAGTCGGTGCTGACGCCGAGCGTGCCCAGGAGAGCCCCGATGAGCGACAGGGTGAGGGAGCCGACCACGACCCCGATGGGGGAGATGACGCCTCCAAGGAGCGCGCAGCCTCCCATGACGACGGCGGCGATACTCAACAGCGTGAAAGGTCCGCCTGAATTGATGTCGCTGGCTGTATTGATCGCCGTGAGGGACAGACCGGCGATGAGAGCAAAGGCCCCTGCGATAAGGTAGCGGATAACGGAATAGCGGAGCACGGACCACCCGCCGCGCTCAAGGGCCCCGGCATTGCTGCCGAAGCCGCGCAGCACGACACCCAGGGGGGACCTGTCGATCAGGACGGCGGCGGCGCCTGCGAGAACGATGAGAACGATGGTCGTCGGCACGCCGGGGATCTGCCAGGTGAAGGGCGCCGCCAGCCAATCCGGGCTGCTTCCGCCTGGGGTCGGCTGCAGGCTGTAGCCGATGCCGACCCAGATGAAGGATGCCCCAAGCGTCACGACGATGGACGGGATCTTGCGGGCGTGAATGATCGCCGCGATGAGCCCGTAGGAGAGCCAGGCGAGAAGAAGCGCAGCAGCGCCCAACGGGGGATTGGCGACCAGGAGAGTCGCGCTGATCACGTTTGCCACCCCGGCGAAGGCCCCTGCCCCAAGGTCGATCTCGCTGCCGCCGACAATGAACATCTGGGCCAGAGCGATCAGGGTCAGCGCGACAGCGGAGCCGAGCAGTAGATCGAGACCGAACGCCGACAGAACCATGGGGTTGACCGAGGCCATGGCGCCCAGAACGGCAATGAGGCTGACGAAAGGCATGAACCCGATCAGACGGCGGCCAAGCGGATTCGCCCGTGAAGGCTCGGGCGCGGCCCCAGTAACGTGGCGGGACGAGGCAGCCTGAAGGAAGGAGGAGTTGACGATCGCTTCCTCGGAGATCTCCTCCCCGACAAGCTCGCGCACGATCCGCCCGCCGCTGAAAACGAGCACCCGGTCGCATTCCAGGAACTCGATATCCTCCGTCGAATGCCAGACGACCAAGCGTCCGGCCGAAGCGACATCGGCCACGACACCGTAGAACTCCGCCTTTGCGTTCACATCGACGCCTCGGGTCGGGTCGTCGAGGAGGACCACCTCGCCGTTTCCGGCAAGCGCACGCGCCACCAGAGCCTTCTGCTGGTTGCCTCCGCTCAATTCGAGAATGTTCGACTGAAGGCGCGTGGGGTCGAGCTGTAATCGCTCGATGGTTGGCGCCGCCGCGGCGAGCTCTGCCTTGGACGATATGGGGCTGATGCCCGGCCGGCCTGCGATGCGGCCGATCCCGATGTTCTCAAGAACGCTCCAGAGCGGGAACACCCCCTCCCGCTGGCGGTCCCCTGACACGAAGCTGACCGGGCCCTGACAGGCTACATCCCCCGATACACCGGCCGTGAAGAGCCTGTGCAGCATGTCCCACTGGCCGTTACCCTCCAGGCCTGCGAGGCCCACGATCTCACCGGACCGGAGTTCGACCGGTTGCCCCAACGGGGCAACCGCCTCGCCGGCAATGCGGGCCAGAACACGCCCTTCGCCGGAGGAGCGGGCCGCACGACGCTGCCGCCCGGCTCTCAAGGACGCGCCCGCCTCCCCGCCCATGGCCTCGACGAGGCGCTCCACGGAGGCCGTCTCCACGGATCCGGCCCAGGCCAAGCGCCCATTGCGGAGCGCCACGATCCGGGAGGTGACCTCGAGGATTTCCCTGAGCTTATGGCTGATGAAGATGAAGGCGACGCCTTGGGCCGCCCTGGCCTTGATGAAGGAGCGCAGCTGCCGGCTGCGCTCGGGATCGAGGGAGGATGTCGGCTCGTCGAGAACCAGCAGCCTGAGGCTGGGGTCGCTGGCCGCCCGCGCGATCTCAACCATCTGCCGCTGGCCGATGGGCAGATGGCCCACCTCCGCATCCGCGTCGACGCCATGACCCGGAAACACCGCGTCGAGCCACTGCTTGGCGAGCATGCGGTAGGTTGTACGCCAGCCGGGCCGGGCGCTGCCCGCATCGGGTCGTTCCAAAAAGAAGTTCTCCGCCACCGTGAGATTGCCGCACAGCGACAGTTCCTGATGCACGATGCGGATGCCGGAGGCCTGGGCCTCGCCCGGACCGTAATCGTTCCAGCTCCGGGCCTTTCCCCCAATGGCGAGGCTCCCCTCGTCGGGAACGGTGACGCCGCTCAGAACACGCATCAGGGTGCTCTTGCCCGCACCGTTGCCGCCGACGAGGCCGATGATCTCGCCGGGCCTGACCGTCAGGTCGACGCCTTGGTTGGCCAGGGTGGGACCGTAAGCCTTGGTGATGCCGAAAAGTGCTACGACTGGCTCCGCCTCGGCCGGCGGTGCCTTCTCCCGCGACAATGGCACCACGTTCATCGCAGCTGTCATCCGCAAACCTTCAAGCTCCACGGCAGGGGTTGGGCTCGAGCATGGGCAGGGCGGATCGAGCCGCCCCTGCCCGAGGCATCATTTCTTAATGAGGTTCTGATCGACCCACTGCTCGCTGTAGCTCGGGCTGACAATGATGCCAGGCTTGATGTCGGCAAACTCCTTCAGGTTTTCCTGAGTCACCGTTGCGACGGGCATCACAAGCTCCTTCGGAACCTCCGCGCCCTTGGCGATCTTGTAGCTGAGCCAGAAGGCCGCACCGCCGATGCCCGGCGTGGTGTTCATCGAGACGGTGGAATAGCCATTCTTCTCGTTCTGCTTCATCCACCACAGGATGAAGTTGGAGCTGCCGCCGCCCTCGATGAGCGGCATCTTGTTGGCGTAATCGCCTCCGTACTGCTCGAACGCCTGGGCGATGCCGATGTCATCGCTGCCGCCCTGGGCCAGCACCGCATCCACCTTGGGCAGGCTCGGGAGCACGTTGGCGATGGCCGATTGCGCAACCGAAGCCGTGGCCTGGCCATAGACGGTGGCGACCACCTTCACGTCGGGATACTTCTTCAGAACCTCTTCCTGAGCCGAATGCATCAGGTTGTCCGGCGCAGAGCCCTTCACGCCGCGCACGACGATGATGTTGCCCTTGCCGTTGAGCCGCTTCATCACCTGCTCGGCCTGCTCCTTCTTGTAGCCCGTGAAGTCGAAGGTCAGCCTGTAGGCGCAGGGAGCCGAGGCCACGGAATCGAAGGAGATCACCTTGATCCCGGCCTTGCAGGCCTTGTCGATGACGCTGTTGAGGGCGGTTTCGGAGGCCGCGTTGATGGCGATGGCATCCACCTTCTTGAGGATGAGGTCGGCCAGCTGGCTCGTCTGCTGGTTGACGCTGTTGTCGCCGTTCAGGACGATGTAGTCGGCGATCTTGCCCTCGTCCTTGGCCTGCTTGGCGGCCGCCTCGAAGGATTCCACCATCTGCTGGCGCCAAGTATTGCCATAGTAGGAATTGGACAAGGCAATTACCGGCTTCTCGGGCGACGCAAGAGCAGGTCCTGCCGCAACAACGGCGGCAAAGGCCGTACCCAGAAGCCAAATGGTCTTTATGTGCTGCATGATCGGGTTCCTCCTGATGGAATGATCGGCCGATTGTCTCGGACTCTTGTCGCTCCGGCATCCAGTGCTGCGAGCTGCCTTTTCTGCAAGGAGATTAGATCATCATACCAGTTTAGCAAGCTGAAAAGATGGTAGATTCCTAGGGAGATCTACCGTTTGGCGACTTCCAGGTCGCTCCTGCCTTTCACCTGATCTGCCACTTCATCTGTCACTTGCGGCGTTCAGCATCCGCATAGGCGGCATGAACGAGCTCGACCACCTTCAGGTTGTCCTCACCTGAGGTCTCGGCCAAGCGGCCTGCCAAGTAGGACTCGACCCAGTGCCGCTGCAGGGCCACGACGCTGTCCTGAATGATGTCGAGCGGAAGCTTCGACCAGGGCCAAGCCGGAGGCGGCACGTGGCGGGTGGTGATCTTGTCGCCCTGGGTCAAATGGAGGCGATAGTCGGACTCCAGAGCGATGGTTCCCCCGGTTCCCTCGATGGTCACGAGCGTCTGCGGCCAGGGATCGGGCACCTGATGGGTTGCATAGCTGCAATCCACGATGCTCGTGCGCCCTCCTCCGTGATCGAGAACCATGGTGGCCACATCCTCGCCGCGGATCTTCGGGTTCACGCGCTTGGTCCAGCAGGAGACGTCGCGAGCATCGCCCATGAAGCAGCGGGCGAGGTCCAGGAGATGAATACCGAGATCGAGGATGATGAAGCGGCTCTCGGTGGCAAGATAGGGCTGGTTCGCGAACACGTCGTAGGGGGTGCGAAACGAGATGCGGGAAAAGAACGGGTCACCGATGGCGCCTTCACGCAGAAGCGCAGCCACCTCGCGCATGGGGCGCTGGAAGCGGAAGTTCTCGTGCACGGTGAAGGAGACGCTGGCCTTGCGGCAGGCATCGACCATGGCGCGGGCGTCGTCCAGGGTTTCGGCCATCGGCTTCTGGCAGATCACGGCCACTCCGGCGCGCGCCACCTGCTCCACGATAGCGCGGTGGCTCGGCGGCGTGGTCGCCACGTCGACCGCGTCGATGCGGCCGTCGGCCAGCATCTGGGCCACGTCCGTGTAGCCGCGTCGGACGCCATAGCGCTGCCGGGCGGCCTCCACCTTGGCAGAGTCCTGGTCGCAGACGGCAGCGATCTCGGCGCCCTCGATCACCCGCCACGCCTCGAGCTGGTTCTGGGCGAAGAACCCGAGGCCGACGACACCGATGCGAACCTTGCTCATGCGATCTCCCATGGCCTGATGAAGCGCCGCTCGAGCCGTTCCAGCATGCGGGAGCGAAGGCCGTCGACGGCAACCGCGATGAAGATGATGCCGGCCGTGACGAGCGGATAGATGTACGGATTGGCGTTGATGATGACGAGGCCGTTGGCGGCGGTTTGGATGAGGAGCGCTCCGAACAGCGCCCCCTTCACACCGCCGCGCCCGCCGAAGAGGCTCGTGCCGCCGAGCACGGCTGCCGCGATGGCCGAGAACTCCGCCTGCAGGCCATAGCTTGCGGTGATGGCGCCGATCTGCGTGGCGGAGACGAAACCGGCGATGCCCGCAAGCGCGCCCGAGATGACGAAGCAGAAGAACACGATGCGCTTGGCCGGAAGGCCGGCCTTGGCGGCCGCGTCCCTGTCCTGCCCCACCGCATAGACCTGCCGGCCGAACGGGGTCTGCTGCAGGAACATCCAGGCGACCGCGAACACCACCGCCACGGCCACGATGGCAGACGGTATGCCGAAGACGGTGGCACGGTTGAGCGACGTGATCGCCTCGGGGAAATAGACGCTTGCGGTGTTCGACACCGACATGGCGATGCCGCGCCCGATGAACAGGGTTCCCAATGTCGCGATAAACGAGGTGATGCCGAGATAGGCCACGAGTGCGCCGTTGATCGCTCCCAGCAGGGCCGATGCGGCGAGCACGACCAAAAGCCCGACCGGCCACGGCACGCCGCCGAGATAGAGGCCCAAGATGCATCCGGTCAGATACATGACCGCGCCAACCGACAGGTCAATCTCGGCGGTGAGCAGCACGAAGGTCATGCCGATGGCGAGGATCGCCACGGGGGCGGCCTGGATGACGATGTTGGTGAAGTTCGCAAGGCTTAAGAAACGGTTCGACAGGGAGCCGAACACCAGCAGGATGGCGACGAACAGCAGATAGGGGGCGGCCTGCAGGAGCAGGATGGTGATGCGGTTGCGGCTGTTCATGCGTAGGCCTCGCGCTTAGGTCCGACAGGCGCCATGGCGGCGGCAAGGATCACCTCGCGGTCGAACCCGCTGCGCCCGAAGCTGCCCGTGATCTCGCCCTTGTTGATGGTCAGGATCCGGTCGGACAGGCCCATCACCTCCTCGATCTCGGAGGAGATCAGGAACACCGCTCCGCCCTCATCCACGAGCCGGTTGATGATCCGGTACACCTCCTGCTTGGCGCCCACGTCGATGCCGCGGGTCGGCTCGTCGAGGATGAACACCTTGGGCCTTCGCAGCAGCCACTTGGCGATCACCACCTTCTGCTGGTTGCCGCCCGACAGGTGCTTGGCGAGCGTGTCCTGCACTCGGTCGGTGGAGAGGTGGACCATGCGGGCCAACTCGCCCGCCGTGGTATTCAGCCCCTTTCGGCTGATTAAGCCAGGGCCGACCTTGAAGCGCTTGAGGAAGGTCAGGCCGATATTGTCGACGACGGAGGCGTCCATGAGCAGGCCCTCATTGCGCCGGTCCTCCGTCAGGAAGGCGAGGCCCGCCGCCATGGAGGCCTTGGGGTTTGGGCGCATGAGCCGGGTACCGGCCACCTCAATGGTGCCGGATTCCATCGGGTCGAGGCCGAAGATCAGGCGCGCGAGCTCGGACCGGCCCGAGCCCATCAGCCCCGACAGGCCGACCACTTCACCCGCGCGGATGTCGAAGGATATGTCGTTGGCGACGCCGCGCTGGGTGAGACCACGCACCCGCAAGGCCACCTCCTCGCGCGGCTTGGCGCTGCGCTCAGGGTAGATCGCATCGATGGAGCGCCCGACCATCATGGAGATGATGCCGGGAAGGCTCAGCCTCTCCCGCAGGTCTGTGCCCACCACCGCGCCGTCGCGCAGCACGGTCACCCGCTCGCAGACATGCATCACATCCTCGAGGGCATGGCTGATGAAGATGATGCCCACACCCCGGCTCTTGAGCCGGTTGATGATGGCGAACAGCCGTTCCACCTCCCGGCGCGTGAGCGAGGTGGTGGGCTCGTCGAGGATCAGGACCTTGGCATCCGCATGGAGCGCCTTGGCGATCTCCACCAGCTGCCGCTCGCCTTGAGCGAGGTTGCCGACGAGCCGCGTCGGCGGAAGGTCGAGATCGACCTCGGCCAGCAGCTCGCGGGCGCGCTTGCGCACCCAGCCCCGGTCGATAAAGGGCACCCCGCCCCGCTTCGGGAAATCCTTGATGAAGAGGTTCTCCTCGATCGACAAGTTGGGAAACAGGTTCAGCTCCTGATGGATGAAGGCGATGCCCGCCCGGCTCGCCTCGCGCGGGCTCTGCGGCGCGTAGGGCTGACCTGAGAGTGCCATCCGGCCGCCATCCGGCTGATGTACGCCGCCGAGGATGTTCATGCTCGTGGATTTGCCGGAGCCGTTCTCGCCCACAAGACCGAGAGCCTCGCCGGGCCAGAGCTCGAAGCTGACGCCATGAAGAACGCGGACCCCGAAGAAGCTCTTGGTGATGCCGTCCACGGACAGCAGCGGCTGGTCGGTTCGTTGATTGGTCTTCACGGGATCACCTCACGCCGAGATAGCGGGTGCGCAGCGTATCGAGCAGGGCGGCTGCGAGAATGACGCTGCCCTTGATCACGTAGATCACGAAAAGCGATGCGCCCAGAAGCTTCAGGGTGGTGTCGATCAGCACGAGAAAGAGGACGCCAAACACGGTCCAGATCACCTTGCCCTTGCCGCCAAAGAGGCTGGTTCCGCCGATCACCACCGCGCCGATCACGTCAAGCAGGATGCGCTCGCCGAGGATGGGCGTGCCGGTCTGAAGGCGAGCGGTGTAGACGATGGAAGCGAGCGCCGCGAGCATGCCGGACAGGATAAACGCCGACATGATGGTGGTGCGCACCGGCACTCCCGAGACATAGGCCGTGCGCGGGTTCTTTCCGACCGCATAAAGCCAGCGCCCGAGGATCGTATAGGCCACGATGCCATGAACGATCAGGGCCGCGGCGACCGCGATGATGACCGCGATGGGAATGCCCGCGATGTCCCGGTCTCCGATGGATATGAACATGTCCGGCAGGTCATAGATGGATGTGGTGGTGGAATGAAACGTGGTGTACCAGATCGCGCTGCCGCCGAAGAAGGTGGTGGTCGCAAGCGTCACCATGAACGCCGGCATGTTGAGCCGGGTAATGGAGAGGCCGTTCAGTAATCCGATCACGGCGCCGACCAGCAGCATCGCGGCCATTGCGGCAGGTGCTGCAAGCGGACCCGAGAGATAGCCGCCGCTCTGCGTCATGATCGATGCGCCGACAACGCTCGCCAGGCTGATGATGGCCGTCACCGACAGGTCGATTCCCGCAATGATGAGAACGATGGTTTGGCCGAGGCACACGATCAGAAGCGGCATCATGTCCGACAGAATGTTCTGCCAAACCTCCACGGTCGCGATCTCCGGCACCACGGGGATCATCACCAGGGTGTAGAGAACGCACAGGGCGAGCACGAGATATTCGGACAGGACGACGCTCGCGGCAGCCTTCCACTTGCTGCGGCTCACCTTGCGCTCGGCTTTGCGAGACACGGCCTCGGAAACCAACATTTAACCTCCTAGCAGCGGGAATGGGGCGCGCTGCCGGCGCGCCCCATGATCGAGCAACCCGGAGCGATCAACCGGCCTTCTTCTGCTTGAGGAGGGTATAGCCCCACATCTCCTCGCGCTTTTCCATCATGTTGGCCTGGGTGATGGCAAAGCCCGGATCGAGGAGAGTCTTCTCCGGCTTCTTGCCCTCCTGCATCTGAATGATCGCATCGATGGCGAGCTTGGTCTCGAAGAAGAGGTTCTGCACGCCGCAGGCGTCCATATACTTCTGCTCCATGAGCTCATAGGCAGTCGGGAATCCGTCGAAGCCGGTGAAGATCACGTGCTTCGGATCGCCGATGGGCGCCCACTTGTCGGCGGATTTCAGCGCCTGGGTGATCTGCGGTATCAGGAAGTCCGACGATGTGAAGAGGAAGTTGATGTCCGGGTTGGCCTGAAGCGCGTTGGTGAGACCCGCGAAGGCCTTGTCTGAGTTCCACTCCGTCGGGATGCGGGCCACGACCTCGATGGTGTCGGAGAACTGGGATACCGCCTCCTGGAAGCCGTCGCGACGCTGAATCGCATTCGGATCGCCCAGGTTGCCGATGAGGATCGCTGCCTTGAACTTGCCGCCGGCCTGCTTGGCGGTGCGGCACGAATGGAGCACCGCCTCGCGGGCGATGGTCTGGTTGTCGGCCACCACGGCCACTGAATAGGCATCCGACTCTGCGGGCGGACGATTGAAGTGGACCATGGGGATGTTGGCACGGTTGGCTGCGCGGATCGCTGGGATCACGGCTTTCGAGTCGGTCTGCACGATGATGATGCCATCGACCTTGCGGGCAATCATGGCACGAACCTGCTCGAACTGCTTGCTGTCGTCCTTGTCCGAGATGCCTTCGAGCACGGTGTAGCCGCGCTTCTTCATCTCGTCCTTGATGATCTGAATGCCGGCGACCCAGAACTCGGAGTAGAGCCCGTCGAACAGCACCGCGATCGTCTTGCCGCTTTGCGCCTGCACCAGCATCGGCGTGGTGCCCGCGGTTGCGGCCATGAGGGCACCGATGGTGAATTGCCTTCTTGTCGGTTTCATTCTTTCCTCCCAGGTGTGGAACGATCGGGCTTTCGCCCTTGCTTGTCAGCTGGCTTCGGCAACCCACACCACGCCGAACCCATCGACATCGATCATGCCGCCCGCCTGCTGCGGGCCGGCCATGAAACCTCCGGAGCCCAAGCGCTCCAATGACGCCCACTGACCTTCCGGCAAAGCAAGAGCGGCCGGTGCGGCGCGGGCCTGGGTGAGAGCGAGAACCCTACCCTCGGGCGCTTGAACCAGAAGCCCCCGTGCCCGCGGCTCGTGCGCCCAGGTGATAATTTCGGCCCTGCACCCAGCAAGGGGCGCCAGCCGGGAGACGAGGTGGCCCGACGGAGACAGGGAGCCATCCGCCTGAACCAGTCCCCTAGGACCTGCCACCTCGAAGACGATCAGATCCTTGACAGCCGCATCGACAAAGCCCGCGATGGTGCCGAGCAGCCAGGATGAGGCCAGCACCGTATGTTGCCTTTGATCTGGCGGGGGTTCCGCCCGGCGCGCTTCCGGGCTCGTCGCATTCGGATTGAACCGCATTCCAAGCGTCAGCGGCCCGATCACGAGGTCGAGGTTCGGAGCCTTGGCCTGGGCCGTGGCCAGGATGTCCGCCAGAGGCTCGATGCTCTCGCCTAAGGTGTCGTCATCGGATGCATGAACGGTCGGGTTCGTCGTCCAGCTAGCATAGTCGATGCCGGATGGCAGGTTCCCGCGATTGAACTCCGTGAAGAACGCTCCGGTTCCGCCTCCGAAGGGCATATCGGGCCAGAGCCTGCGCGCGAATTCGACCGCCTCCTGCGGTGCATCCCAGAGAGAGATTCCGAGGGGTTTTCGATCAGACAGGATCGTGTCGAGAGCGTTCAGAACGGTTTTGTAATCGGCGCTGCCCTTCAGGCGGCAATTCAGACGAATGTTGCCAGGAACTGCGGCGAGATGCTGCGTGAGCCTGTCGGTCCAGTCCGCCTCCTCGGGATTGACCTCAAGGGCAATCGCGTGGAGGGACAGCCTCGCAACGGCCGCCGAAACGGCATCGTGCGGAACCGGTCGAACAATGGGAAGTCCAGCCGCCAGACGGGGCAGCGGTGCGGCCTTATCGATCCGAGGCTCCGTCTCAAAGCCTGCGGAGGCGGGGCCCCCAGCCTCGAAGCCAACGCGCACGCTCTGCTCGACCGTCTCGCCCGGATTGATCCGGTAGGGAAACGGCAGGGTGAGCGGGCGGCTGTAGGTCTTGTAGGAGGCGTCGGTCCAGTTGCGCTGGTCCTCCGTTTCGAACACCTCGCCTTCAAACGCGATCAGCACGCCGGTGCCCCGCGCAGTCCGGTGCGCCAGGGCGGCCATGTTCATGAAGGGCTGATGCGGAGAGATCGGGACGGGAAAGGCCGAGCGGGTGCTGCGGCCGTCCGCATGGGTGATCACGACCTCCTGACCGCGGCTGGCGGAGAGGCCGTGCAGAACCACGAGGCCGGTGCGGTTCGTGCGCAACCCCCGCAAGGAGCGCACTGTCGAGCGGGCTTCTATGCCTTTGGGCGAGATGCGGAACAGAACATGCCAGGAGAGATCACCGTTGGGATGATCGCCCTCCCCGGAGGCCTCAATCTCGATGCTGTCGCCGGACCGGCGGATCTGCGGGGCGGCGGCGAGCGGCAGCGTTCCCCAGTTTTCGTCGCGCGCCACGAAGGCGAGGCCGCGGAGAACGACCTCCCCGTCGAAGGCGACATCGCGGAGCGCCGTGCCGGAGGGGTTCAACTCAACGCACACCAGACCGGCCGACAACTTGATGGGCTGACTCGCCTCCGCGGGCTCATGGCGCTGCGTCGAGAGTGGCATTCCGCTCCTCCTCCCTACCAGTTATGTGTTTTCATAAAGATGATGTCATCATACCAGTTTAGTCAACATCCTTTTTGTCGTCTGTGCCGAAGCAGCAGCCCTCTTGCATCTGTGTTCCGGCTCAACCCTTTGCGCTGTAAGGCAGCCAGGTTGCGATGCCGGGGAAGAAGATGATCAGGAGCGTCACCAGGACCAGTGCCGCGATGAAGGGCAGTACGGCCTTGCTCCCGTCCAGGAGATTCGTTTTGGCGATTCCGCAGGTGACGAAAAGACTGGCGCCGACGGGCGGGGTGATCAGCCCGATGGAGAGCCCCAGGACCGTGACGATGCCGAACTGCACCGGATCGATCTGCAGGTTCCGCACCAGGGGCCAGAGCACTGGCACCAGGATGATGATGTTGGCGCCGAGATCCAGGAACATGCCAGCGATCAGATAGACGCCGAGGATCAGGATCAGTACGAGGTACGGATCGCGGGTGACGTCCATAATCATCTGAGCGGCGGCCTGCGGGATCTGCTCGCGGGTGACGATCAGGCCGTAGAGGGAGGCTGCGGCGATCATCAGCATGACGATGCCGGTGGTGACAGCCGTGTCCTGGATGATGTCCGGAATGTCGTGCCACGTGATGGTGCGGTAGACATAGAGGCCGACGAAGAGCGCATAGAGCACCGCCACCACGGAAGCCTCGGTGGGAGTGGCGATTCCGTAGCGGATCGAGCCGATGATGACCACGGGCATGAAGAGCCCCCAGAGGCTCGCCCGCGTGGCGCGACCGATGACTCCGAGCGAAGGCCGCTGGCCGCGCGGGTAGCCGCGGCTGACGGCGAGAAGCCAGGATGTCACCATGAGCGCAAGCGCCATGATGACACCCGGAATGACGCCTGCGATGAACAGGTCGCCCACCGAGACGCCGGTCACCACGGCGAAGATGATCATCGGGATCGAGGGAGGGATCATCACCGCGATGGTCGAGGCGCTCGCCGTGACGGCGGCGGTGAACGGCGGATCGTAGCCCTTCGCGATCATCGGCGGGATCAGGGCGCCGCCCGTGGATGAGGCTTCCGCGACGGCCGATCCCGTCATGCCGCCCATCAGGGTGCCGGACGCGATGTTCGCATGGGCCAGGCCGCCCCGCAGCCAGCCAACGAGGGAGTCGGCGAAGTCCACGATGTCCCTGGCGATGCCGCTGCGGCCCATCAGGTGCCCGGAGAGCAGGAAGAAGGGCACCGCCAGAAGCACGAAGCTGTCCATGGAGGCGGTCATCTTCTGAACCACCAGCGTCACGGGCAGCCCGCCATAGAGGAGCGCTCCCAGCGATGCGAGCGCCAAGGCGAAGGAGACGGGAACGTTGACCAGAAGCAGGAGCGCAAAGCCTGTAAGCAGCACGGTCGCCATGGTCAGACCTCGGACGCGAGTGATTGGGGTGCAGCGTCCGGGCGGGCTCCGCTCAGCCAGCCGACGAGGATGTCGCCGGTGATGAGAAGAGCCATGGCCGAGTAGCCGCCATAGACGACGCTCATGGGTAGTTCGAGCACTGCGGACGGCTGCGAGTGGGTGATCCCCACGATCTGGAAACTCGCAAGCAGCGTGTAGAGGCAATAGCCGAGGACCAACACCTCCACGATGCGACCTGTCCAGGCGTTCATGGCCGGGCTGTTGAGATAGGTCACCGCATCGAGCGCGATGTGCGAGCGGCTCTTCCAGGCAACCCACGCGGAGATGTAGGAAATCCAGATGAACAGGTAGCGCGCCAGCTCCTCCGACCACACCAGCGGGTCATTGAAGAGATAGCGCCAGATCACCTGCGCCGTGCAGGCGATGACCATGGCGGCAAACAGGCCGACAAGGACGGCCAACACCATGCGCTCGATGAAGCCCCAGATGCGGGCGACACTCATTTGACATCCCCCAGGAGAATGGAAAGACGCGGCGCCGGGAGCATCGGACCCAAAAGTGGAATGCACTTTTGGGATCCATCCGATGCGTGATCCCAGAGACGGTGCCGCGTCGGGTCGGGAAGAGGTGCGGAGAGGATCAGTTACCGGCGGCCCGGATCTTCTCGAGCATGGCCTGATCCACGTTTTTCTGGCTCGATGCGATCTCGGAGGTGGCGGCCCGGAACGGGGCGGTGTCGATGGTCTCGACCACCATGCCCTTCTTCTTCAGCTCTTCCAGCTGCTCCTTCTCGAGGCGCTGGGAGGTCTCCCGCTGGTAGGTGGTGGCTTCAGTGACGGCCTCGCGGACGGCCTTCTGCTGATCGGCGGGCAGCCGGTCAAAGGCGGCCTTGCTGAACATCACCGCATGAGGTCCATACACGTGCCCGGTCAGGGTCAGGTACTTCTGCACCTCCCAGAGAGAGTTGGTGTAGATGATGGTCACGGGATTTTCCTGGGCATCAATGACGCCCTGCCCCAGGCTCGTGAACACCTCGCCCCAGGCCATGGGAATGGGAGCCGCGCCGATCTGCTTGAAGGCTGCAATGTGAACCGGGTTCTGCATGGTCCGCAGCTTCACGCCCTTGAGGTCATCCGGCGCCTTGATGGATTTCTTGGTGGTCAGATGCCGCCAGCCGTTCTCCCACCAGGCGAGACCGACGATGCCTTTGGCGTCCATGCGCTTGAGCAGGTCCTGACCCACCTCTCCGTCCAGCACCTTGTAGGCATGCTGCGAGTCCTTGAACAGGAACGGCAGATCGATCACGCCGACTTGGGGCACGAAGGCGTTGAGCGGGCCGGTGGACACCACGGCCATGTCGACCGTGCCGAGTTGCAGGCCTTCCACCATCTCGCGCTCCTCGCCGAGCTGGCGGTCCGGATAGACCTCCACCTTCACCTTGCCGCCGGTCTTGGCCGCCACGAGCTCGCCGAACTTGACGAGGCCGAATTGGGTGGGATGACCGGCCTGCGCACCGTGCCCGGCCTTGATGACGGTCTGGGCGTGAGCCGTGGCGGAGAGACCCACCATGGTGATTGTCGACAGCAGGAGCGCTAGACGTTTCACGGTTTCCTCCAAGATTATTGTCGTTTTGCGGCCCAGCCCTAGGCTCAAGGAGCGGGCGAGACGGGAGCAGTGTGGACGCAGCGGACTGGTATGACAAGTCTAAAAGTGGTCTAATGACTATACTACAAAGTACCAGCAGATCCGGAGCATTGCCGTAGCTATGAGCATGACAGCACCCATCCGTTCCGTTCTCGTAACCGGCGCCGGCGGCAACCTTGGCCGGAAGCTGATCGCCGGCCTCCTCAGGCAGGATTGGTGCGAGCACATCGTGGCGCTCGACCGGACGCTTCCAGCGACGAGCAGAGACGACCCGGCCAAGGTGCAATGGGTTGAGGGCGACCTCGCGAGGCCGGTAGGATTGAGCCTTCGTGAAGCCTTTGCAGGAGTGGACTCTGTCGTTCACTTCGCCGCCTGGAATCCTTATCCCGACGCCTCATGGAGCGATGCCTGCGCATCCTTCGACATGACGCTGAACGTGCTGGCGTTCGCCGCAACGGCAGGAACCCGGCGGTTGGTGTTCGCATCGTCGAACCACGTGATGGGCCAGTACAAGGATCCCCCTTTGGCCGACGGCCTTGCGCCCGGCGGCCTGACAACATCCCTGCCGCCGGGACCAGGCACCCGCTGGTTCAACGGCCGGGAGTTTGTGCAGGGCGTCGCCTACGCCACCTGCAAGCTGATGGGCGAGCGCGCGTGCCTCGTCGAGGCGTGCCGATCCGGCGGCGCACTCACGAGCGTGTGCGTGCGGATCGGCTGGTGCCAGCCGGGAGAGAATCGGCCGGAGACGATCAATACTTCTGGCCTGCCGGGCGCGGACGATAGCCCGGGCCCCGACACCGAGCGCGATCTGCAGTGGTTCCGCAACATGTGGCTGTCGAACCGGGACTTCGTGACGGTGATCGAGCGGGCGCTCCTTGCCGATGCGTTGCCTTGGCAGCAAGCGGGCATTGTCGTCAACGGCATGTCGGCCAATTGGAACATGCCGTGGGACATTAAAACCACCCGGTCGCTCATCGGCTATGAGCCGCAGGATGATGTCTGGGAGCATCTCGCTCGAACCTCGGGATAGAGCAACCCGAACTCTGCAACCTCGTCCATGGTCCGGAATGAGGCAGCCCAGGAAATCCCCTGCCCTTTGGAACGTTCGGTGTTCCTGTCTGACTCGGACGTTCAAGCTGCGCCCGTGACGTGCCGGGATGCGGCCTTCCGGTGAACCGGCCAGTCCCTACTCCGCAATTCGTTGGCTTGTCTGAGCATCGAAGATATGCAGCCTGTCCGCTGGTAGGCTGTAGGCAATGCTCGTGCCGATCGGGTAGTCCGTTCGCTCCAGCACGAATGCCTTCAGAGTACATTGAAGGGTTCTGATATGGAGGATTGTCCCCAATCCCATCGGCTCCACCAATTCGATCTGACCCATCCGGCTTCCGGCATCCCGTAGGGAGACCTGAACATCCTCGGGTCGGATGCCGACCTTTACGGCTTGGCCATCCCGACCTTGGATTCGAGGAGGCGCAGGAAGCTGCTCTCCTGATTCAAGCATGATGAGCCGATTCTCTCCATGGCATCGTAAGATGCCATCAAGGACGTTGATTGCTGGTGAACCGATGAAGCTGGCCACGAACAGGTTCGTGGGGCGGTCGTAGAGATTGAGCGGCGTTCCGACCTGCTGGACGGCGCCTCCGTTCATGGCGACGATGCGGTCGGCGAGGGTCATGGCCTCTACCTGATCGTGGGTCACATAGATCGATGTCGTGCCGAGTTCCCGATGCAGCTTTTTGATTTCCACGCGCATCTGTTCACGGAGGCGCGCATCGAGATTGGACAGAGGCTCATCGAAGAGGAACGCCTTTGGCTTGCGCACGATCGAGCGTCCCATCGCGACGCGCTGACGCTGCCCTCCCGACAGGGTGCGAGGCTTACGATCGAGGAAGGACTCGAGTCCCAGCTTGGACGCGGCTGCGGATACGACATGTGACATTCGCTCAGCCGGCGTTCCTCGCAGTTTAAGGCTGTAGCTCATGTTATCGCGGACAGTCATGTGCGGATAAAGGGCATAGGATTGGAACACCATGGCGATGTCCCGGTCTTTAGGTGCCAGATCGTTTACGACCCTCCCGCCGATGCGGATGTCTCCGCGGGTGATCCCCTCCAGCCCTGCCACCATGCGTAAAAGCGTGGACTTGCCGCATCCAGATGGGCCGACGAGCACCACGAACTCCCCGTCCTGGATCGACAGGTCAACGTTGTGAAGGACAGGAACGGCCCCGTAGGACTTTCCGACACCTTGAATATCGATGGAAGCCATGATGAGAACCTTCAGCCTTTGACCGCGCCAGCCGTGAGGCCTTGAACGAGATAACGTTGGATGAGAAGGAAGAAGAGGCATGCAGGGATCAGGGCCAGGACGCCTGCCGCCATCATCTGCCCAAAATCGACCGAGAACTTTGACACGAAGCTGAGCAGACCTACCGGGAAGGTGCTGGCATCGGCCTTTGACACAAGCATGAGGGCGAAGAGCAGCTCGCTCCAAGCGGCGGTGAATACGAAGCCCAAGGTGGCGGCGACGCCTGGCAGTGTCAGTGGCAAGATGATCTGCCGGAATGCGCGAAAGCGCGAAGCACCGTCGATCATGGCAGCCTCCTCCAAATCTTTGGGAATCCCGTCGAAGAAGGACTGCATCAGAAACGTCGCGAAGGGTACGTTGAACGCCGTGTAGACGACCACGAGGCCCGTCAGGCTGTTGGTGAGCCCGAGTGGCGAGAAGAGTTTGAAGATCGGTGCAACCAACATGACAAGCGGGAACATCTGGGTGATGAGCATCAACCCGACGAGCCACATCTTGCCGCGGAAATCGAAGCGCGACATGGCATAGCCGGAAAGAGCCGCGATCAGGGTGACCGTCACGGCCGTGCTGCCCGAGACGATCACGCTGTTCTTGAAGAACAGCGGGAAATCGCTGTGGGCGAGCACGAAGGTAAAATGCGCCAGGGACGAGCGCGATGGCCAGAGTCGGATGCCCTCGCTGTACAGAAGATCGTTGGGCGTGATCGATACCTTCAGCAGCCAATAGAGAGGGAACAGCGCGAAGGCCACGTAGAAGGCAAGCAACCCATAGTGAAGGAGCCAGTACGGCGTGCTGCGGGCTGAAGACGTCATCGAGTTCTCCTCATCGCCTCAGCAGGGACTGCCGCATTAGGATAATAGCGAAGGAATAAGCCAGCAGCAGGATGAGGAGCACCATCGCGATCGCGGATGCATAGCCGAAGTCGAGCCGCCGGAAGGCCTGCGTGAAGATATAGCTCGACACGATCTGCGTCTGATCGGCGGGCCCGCCATTCGTCATCACGATGATGAGATCCGCGAAATTCGCGATCCATACCGTTCGCAACATAACCGTGATCGCGATGGTTGGCGCCAAGAACGGGAGGGTGATGTCGATAAAGCGCCGCCATGCTCCTGCGCCGTCGATAGCGGCAGCCTCATAAATGTCCTGCGGGATCGATTGCAGCGCTGCGAGCAGTGTGATGGCGAAGAATGGGATTCCCCACCAAACATTGGCAACGATCGGCCCCCAGATCGCGACATTGGGGTCAGACAAGATGTTTTCGGGGGCAGGCAGGATCCCGAGAGCCGCCATCCAGTGTGGCAGAGGTCCGACGACAGGATTGAACAGCCATGCCCAGTTCAGGCCCGACAGGAACGTCGGCACTGCCCAGGGAAGAAAGACCAATGCCTGGACGATGCCACGCCCCGCAAAAGGGGTGTTGAGAAGAAGCGCCAGCACGAGACCGAAGGCGAATTGCAGCACCACAGACGCCAAGGTCCAGACAAGTGTGTTCCTCATGGATAGCCAGAACGCCTCATCCGTCCACAGGGCCCGGAAATGCTCGAGACCGACGAAGCCGCCACTAAAGGGATTGATGAGTTGCATGTCTCGGAACGCGTAGGACAAGCCGATGATCAGCGGCACGAGCATGATGGTCGCGATCAGGATTACGGAGGGAGCAATATACAGGTAGGGCTCGAGGCGCAGAGCAAGTCTCCGCAAGGGGGCACGCTGCCGATCTGCAGCCTCCTCGTACAAGGGCATCGTTGACATGCTGCGCTCCTCAATCGGACAATCCAAAGCACGGCGCGGCTTTACGAGCCGCGCCGTCCCGATCCTACTTGCTCGAAGCGAGGTGCTTCTTCTGCGCCTTCGTCATGTAGTCAGCCCACTGCACGGCCATATCCTTCGGGACAAGCTGCCCTAGGAGAGCCTGCTGGCTGGTCTTCACGGCCAGCGAGTCAGCGAAGAAGGCGAACTCCTGCAGATAGGTCGGCATGATCGTTGGCACGACGTTCTTGTCGGCGAGTTCCTCGAACCATCCCTTGAACTGCGGGCCGGAATAGAACGGGTCGTTCTCGGCGGACTTGTAGATCGGCAGGGCACCCGTTTTCTTGTTCCAGGCGATGTTGCCTTCTGGGCCGGCGAGTGCGGCGAGCAGCTTCCAAGACAGGTCCTTGTTCTTGCTGTTCGCGAACATCGACCAGCCGGCATAGCCAAGCGTCGGGAAGGCCTTGCCCGCCGGACCCTTCGGGAAAGGTGCAACCCCGTATTCCTCCGGCTTCATGCGCTCAGCGATGGCGATCAGCGCATCAGGGTCCTGATCGAGCATGGCGCAGGTGCTGGAATAGAAGCCAGCGACGATCTCGTTGAAACCCCAGTTGACGCTGTCCTTCGGAGCATAACCCTTCCTGTAGAGATCGGTGAGGTAGGCAAGACCCTTCACCCAGCCCTCATCTGCGAAAGTAGAGGTCCCATCCTGCTTGAAGAAGGTGTTGTCGCCAGCCATCGTGGCGCCGAACATCACCCAGCCGTTCAAACCTCCTGGACCACCGCGCAGACAGTACCCGTATTTACCGGGGATGGCTGAAACCTTCTTCGAGACCTCTTCGAATTCCGCCAGAGTCTTTGGAGGCTCCTTGACGCCAGCCTGCTCGAAGAGCTTCTTATTATAGAACATCGCCCGCAGGTAGAAGCCGTAGGGTATGGTATAGGCCGTGTTCTTGACGGTGCGGCCGACCTCCAGGGCTCTGTCATTGAGCCCGGCGGTATTCGGCCACGCCTTGAGGTAAGGCTCAAGGCTCTCCAGGACGCCATTGTTGGCATAAAGCGAAAGCCACCGATCCGGCATCTCGACAATGTCGGGCGTGTCTCCGGCGGACACCATGGTGGCGAACTTCTCGAAGGCTTGGCCCCATGGCAGAGACGTGATCTCTACCTTCACGCCAGGGTTGGCTTCCTCGAAGCTCTTCACGATGCTTTTGAGCGTTTCTGTCCGCTCCGGGCTGGTAATGACCTCGGTGAGCTTCAGGGTGTTCTGGGCAAGAGCGCTGCCGGCGAAGGTCGTGGCGAGCGCTGTAGCGAGCAGTAGGCGTTGGATCATGATCTTCCCTCTGTGTTTGTCTTGTCTCAAACGTTTTCGACCGCTCCTGAGGAAGGTTCGACTAGCTCATCTTTGCCTCCCTGATGGCTTGGGCAAGATCGGCGACGAGAACATCCTGACCTTCCAGACCCACATGAAGGCGCACGACCCGCTCGGAGACACCGAAATCGATGGCGGAATTGGGACCTGCTGCCTGAACACGCACTACCTGAGCGGGCACCACGAGGCTCTCGTGCCCGCCCCAGCTGACGCCGAGCTTGAAGAGCCGAAGCGCATCCGCGAACCTTGCAATATCCACGCTGCCGTCGAACTCGAATGAGAACAGGCCTGATGTGCCTTGCAGCCTGTCCGGCAGCGTGTTGCCAATGCCGGGGTGATAGACCGCCACCACGTCGGGGCGCTCGGCAAGCTGGCGCGCCACGTGGAGCGCGGAGGCCTCATGCGCCTTCATGCGGATTGGCAAGGTTCTCAGGCCGCGAAGCAGAAGCCACGCGTCGAACGGAGACAGCTTGCCACCGAGATAGGGATAGATGCGGGAGCGGATCTCGCCGATGAGCTGGCTTGAGCCCACAACCACGCCGGCAACCACGTCGCTGTGGCCCCCGATGTATTTCGACGCGGAATGGATCACCAGGTCAACTCCGAGGGTCAGCGGTTGCTGGAAGATTGGGCTCGCCCAGCTGTTGTCGATGATGGAAAGCACTTCGTTGTCGCGGGCGATCTGCGCGAGCGCCGCCACATCGTGGACATGCATGAGCCAGCTCGTCGGGCTCTCCATGTAGAAAAGCCGCGCGCCGGGCACGGCACGCCCCACCGCATCGAGGTCACGACCGTCAACATAGTCGACCGTCACGTTCATACGCTTCAGATAGGTCTGAAACAGACGATACGCGTCGGGATAAACGTGCTCCACGCACACGATACGGTCGCCGGGTCGAATGAACGCAAGGACGGTAGATGAGATAGCCGCCATACCGCTGGCGAACCCTATTGCGTCCTCGCCGCATTCCAGAGCAGCCATCTTCTCTTCGAACAGACGAACCGTGGGATTAAGGCCGCGCGTATAGGTCGGCCGCACCTTCTGCCCGCGATAGGTCTCCTCCATCTCGGCATAGGAGCTGAAGGTGAAGAGCGAGGTCTGCGCGATCGGCGGCACGACAGCCTCATAAGCATGTTCCCCATCATGGGCGAGGATGGCCATGGCGCGTGCAAGCGGATCGACGGAGGCGCTCATCTAATCATGTCCTTGATATCCTCCTCCACAATGGCGAGGATTGAAAGCGTGTTGGCGCGGGCTGCATCGGGATCGTTGGCTGCGATGGCCTCGAACAGCTTGCGGTGAAAGGGGAAGGAGCGGGCTGCGAAGTCCACCCGAACGCGCGACATCCCGAACAGGGTCTGCACGCTCTCGCGCATCTGCGACAGGAGCTGGTTGAAGATGGGGTTACCGCTCGCATCATAGACGGACAAATGAAAGGCCAAGTCCTCAGGCCCAGCGCAGCCCTTCTCGCGATGCACGGCTTCCATGATCAGCAGCTTGGATTCGATGCGCTCCAGATCTGCGGCTCTAGCCCGCATAGCCGCAAGCGCACTTGCCTCGACCTCCAAGCCACGGCGAACCTCCAGCATCTGCAGCAATCCGTTCCGCCCGCTGTCGACCGCGAGGGGAAGGTGCATGGTTTCGGGTGAAATCCGCCGCAGGAGGTAAGTGCCGCTGCCTCGGCGGCTCTCGACAACCCCAAGAGCCTGCCAATGGCGGATGACCTCACGAATGGTCGAACGGCCGACCGACAACTCGGCCATCAACTCACGCTCTGGGGGTAAACAATCGCCAGGCTGGAGGTCGGAATGCCCAATATACTCGGCGACGGCCCGCATCGCACCGGACGTGCGGGCGGACGTGACTCGGCGCGTCTGTGATCCCCACTCTGCTTCCACTGCGCCAAGCCTCCAGCGCTCAACCGAATCCCAAAGGTAAGTCCTGCGGAATTGGTCTGACAACTTCGAGGCTGGATTAAGCCACAGGCGTTGTCAAGGCATGCAAACTGGTGCCGTCCAGACATGACATCGTTCTGCCCGCTGCTTGACCCCAATTGATGCTAATTATTTTTTCAAAAATTTCTGAAAACTCAGGACAAGCCGCGAACCTCCCTCACTTCGTCTAGACCCTGGCTCTCCACTTCGGCGAAATGGGGTCCCGCTGGGGCATCAACCGCACCGCGGTCAGATCTATGCCCTCCTGTATCTCTCCAAGGAGCCGCTGAACGCCGAAGACATCGTCGAGCGGCTTGGCGTCTCCCGCTCCAACGTGAGCACGGGAATCAAGGAGCGGATCGGTCGCAAACCATTTGTTTCAGAGTTTCAGCTACTGCTCCTTGAGTTCAGCAATGGAGGGTGGTGTGTTCAAGGGCAGGCATTTCGATCGATCCGTGATCCTGCTCTGCGTGCGGTGGTACTTGGCCTACAATCTGAGCCTGCGGAACTTGGAGGAGATGAGGCTGAGCGCGGCATCTCCGTCGACCATGCGACCATTCACCGATAGGTTGTCCGTTACGCGCCCGAACTTCTGAAGCGCTTTAACTCACGTAAGCGCCCGGTCACCGGCAGGCGGCATATGGACGAAAGGTATATCAAGGTGCGTGACCAGTGGCGGTATCTTTACCGTGCTATCGACAGCAACGGTGACACCGTCGAGTTCTGGTTCAGCAAGCGCCGCAACCTGGCAGCCGCTAAGCGCTTCCTCTCCCGAGCGCTGAAGCGGCACGGCCGGCCAGAACGGATCGTGTCGACGGCAGTCAGACGAACCGGGAAGCCATCCTCTCCTGCGATACTACAGACCGGCTTCAGGATCGATCAAGGCGCCGTCTGAAACCCTTTCGCATCCGGCAAAGTGGCTACTTGAACAATCGAATTGAGCAGGATTCTCGCGCCATCAAGAGGCGGGTGCGGCCAATGCTGGGCTTCCAATCCATGGCCACTGGCCGTGTGATCCTCGGTGGGATTGAGATGATCCACATGATGGGTAAGTAGCAGGCGAAGTACGCCTACAATCCACAGCCATCATTGGCCGAACAGTTCGATCTGCTCGCTGCCTGAGCACGTCATGAAAGCCTGCTCCTTTCTCGCCCCTGCTCCGGATTTGCAACGGAACCGACGTTCGCTGTCAGCCGATATGCTCGGCCGCTCGCGCAGATCTCTCCCAATCGGCACAGTACTGCCGAAAACTCTCGGGCAGGTTGGCAGCGGCAGGCGTCATTTCTATCTGTGACGCTGTCAGCATCGACAAAGGAGCTGTGAGGAGTGCCGCGCCAATGCTCGTGCCTGTCGAACCGGCAATGGCCATAACCGGGCGTTCCATGACCTTGGAAAGTGCTTCTATGTAGAGCCGGTTGCGCGCGAAGGGGCCCTCCACCACGATTGGGCCTGCCGAGCCCGTCAGATTCAGGCAAGCCTTCGACATCAGGGCAGCGTAGAACGAGGCCGCAACATAGATCTCGTCGATATTGAGCCCCTCGGGGGCATTGACCACGCGATGCTTGGCATGAGGATAAGGTCCGCAACCTGGGACGACACTAGGGGTCAGGAGGACGCGCTCCTCCACCACCCGGTTGATGGCCGCCGGCGTCGCTTCGCCCTTTCCTCCGGTCAAAATCTCGAACTCCCGCCCTCCCATGAAGCGTGCTGATGGTACGGCTCGGCCAAAGGCATCCACATTGGCGAGCGTGTCGCGGGCTGGGTCGAGATGACTGAGGTCGCCACCGACCGCGAAAAGCACGACCCATGTGCCTGTCGAGACGACCGCGAAAGGTGGCTCCCGCTGGACAAGATGCGGAAGGAGGGAAGCGTTGGAGTCATGAATACCGCAATGTACCGGAACAGGGTGGGCAAGTCCGATACGGGTTGAAACCTCCTGGGTGGTGTATCCAAGCAGATCTGACGGGATCCTGACCGGTGCTAGCTTGCTTGCAATCCCAAGTCGCTCCGGGAGATCGGAGAAGCGGCCCTCACGTGGCAGCCATAGGTCGGTGTGGCATCCCAGGGAGGTCACGTCGGTGGCTGCCACACCTGTCAGTCGCCAACCCCAGTATTGCGGATAGGTGACGATTGTCCGAACCCGCTCAAGAGCCTCTGGGAAGGCGGCCTTCTGATAGTGAAACTGCGCCCCCAGATTGAGCCCTCCGGGCAAGCGCGGAGAGAAGGTCTTCGCAAAGGGTGGCCGGATCGAGTCGTAGGCAGCATCGATTTCGGCCGGATAGCGGAACTCGTAATCCAGCACCGGAAGCGCCAGACCATTGTCGTCCAAAAAGACTCCACTCGCGCCGTGGGCTGTAATCGAAATGGCCTCAAAGCCGAACATTGAGTGGAGTTCCGCAAGCGCCTCCCGGAAGAATGCGAAGATCCCATCCACGTCGAAATGCGGGTAAGGACCATCGGTCAACACTTGGTTGGCCCGCGTGCGAGCGGCGATTTCTCGGCCAGCCTCCCTATCTACTATCACGGCCTTGACATTCGTCTTGCCGACGTCGAGCACTGCGACATTCATGGAATCAGGCCATATGAAAGACTGTGACGAGTGGCTTCTCCACCGGCGAGTTGTCGGGGTTCGTCGCCATGATGTCGGCCATATAGGCCCACCATCTCTTCATGACCGGATGGTTCGGTAGCTCCGCCATGGTGTTCTGAGCTGGGCGCCAGAACACGGCGAAGAGAATGTTCGTATCGGGATCAAGGTGGATAGAATAATCCTCGACGCCCGCCTCCTTCAGAAGCCTGACGAGTTCTGGCCAGATCTCGTCGTGACGACGGCGGTATTCCTCCTCCATGCCCGGGTTGAGCTGCATTTTGAATGCATATTTTTCCCGAACACTCATGCGGTGGCCTTCGAGCGGATGCGGCGGGCGAGGATCGGCAGCGCGATCACGAGGATCAACAGCAGGCCGATGAAGATAGACATGACGATGCCCGGCACGTTGAGAAGACCCAACCCGAAGGTCACAAGGCCTATTACGACGGCTGCCAGCACCACGCCCGGAATCGTGCCCGAGCCGCCGAGAATGCTCACGCCGCCGAGAACCGCCATGGTGATGGCCTCCAACTCCCAGCCGGCTGCGATGGTATGGCGGGTCGAGCCAAGGCGCGAGGTCAGGCACACGGCGGCAAAGCCGCTCATCACGCCTGTCATGAGGAATAGGGCGAATTTCGTACGGCGCACCGGGATGCCGGAGAACTGCGCAGCGAAGGCGTTGTTGCCAATGGTATAGATCCAACGTCCGAAGGTCGTCTTATGCAGTAGGATGCCGAAGATAAGCGCGAATACGACGAAGGCCACCATCTCAAAGGTCACGACCTCGAAGCCTGGCAACGCCGGCCACCATGAGAACTCGGACATGTAACCCTGACCGAGCCAGGCGAAGCTCGACGGATATCCGCCATAGGCCCGATCGCCGAGGACGATCTGCGCGATGCCGCGGAACAAGCTCATGGTGCCGATGGTAACCACGATAGACGGCAGGCCGATCCGCGCCACAAGCAATCCATTGAACGCACCGCAGAGCAGGCCGACACCGAGACCGATGCAGACAAGCGCCGGTGTCTGGAAACCCAACTGCGCAGCCGCGCCCATTGCGGTCGAGGCCAGCGCGATGATGGCCGCCACCGACAGATCGATCTCGCCTGAAATGATCAGAAGCGTCATCGCGAAGGCGATCATCGCCTTCTCGGTGAAGTTGTAGGTGGCGTCTGACAGATTCCACGGATCGAGGAAGTGCGGCGAAGCGAAAGAATTGGCAATGAAGATCGAAATGGCCACCGCAATCAGCAGCGCTTCCCAGCTTCCCAACAGCCGACCGATGGGCGTGGAGAGCCTGTCCGGGATATGGCGCGCGGGCTGCTTGTCGGCTGCGAGCATGGTCATGCGGCTGCTCCTTCGACGGGGGTCTCGATACGAACAGGGCGCGCCTTCGCTGCATCGCGCAGGATGAGGCGGCCCTTACGGCGCTCCTGACGGGCATTGAAGACGACGGCGACGATAATCACGAAGCCGGAAATCGCCATCTGCCAGAACGGCGAAATGTCGATAACCGGAAGCGCGTTCTTGATTACGCCGATAAACAGGGCGCCCAGCACCGCGCCCGCCACGGAGCCGATGCCTCCGAGCGTCGAAATCCCGCCGATCACGCAGGCGGCGACGGTATCGAGCTCGAAGCCTGCGGCGATGTCTACATAGGCGACAGCGTAGCGCGATACCCAGAGATAACCGCACAGCCCGGCCAACGCGCCGGAGAGGACGAAGGCGAAGAAGCGCGTCCGCCCGACATCGATCCCGGCATACAGCGCGGCCGTCGGATTGCCGCCGGCCGCATAAAGAGCCCGCCCGAACACCGTGCGCGTGAACACCAGGGCAATGATGGCGATGACGAGGATCGCTGTCCAGCCGAGCAGGGGCAGGCCAAGCACGGGCAAGCGCGGCGTATTGAGGAACACCGGCGTCATCTGGGTCTGGTTGACCCAGGCGCCGCCCGAGAGCACGAAAGCCATACCGCGATAGATCGTAAGCGTGCCGAGCGTCGCCACGATGGCGGGAATGCCGATCTTCCACACCATGAAGCCATTGATGGCCCCGAGCACCGCACCGATGCCGAGCGCCGCCGCGATCAGAATCGGCAGCGGAATGCCCGGGAACGCTGCGTTCAGCATCGCAATTGCCATGCCCGTGAAAGACAGGTTGGCCGCAACGGAAAGATCAATGGATTTGGTCAGGATCACCGCCATCTGGCCGAGCGCCAGGATGATCAGGATCGATGTGTCGTTGAAGATATTTGCCAAGCTCTTGGGCGAAGCGAAGCCCGGCGCGCGATAGGAGAAGGCGGCAATCAGCACGATGATGATTGCTGCCAGCAGGAGTTCGCGGTATTTCAGGATACGGCTCATCGCGTCTGTCCTCCCATCACTCATTGCCGGTTGCGGCGCGGACCAGCGTTTCGGCATCGAGCCCATCGCGCTCCAAGATGCCGGCCATGCGCCCTTCCCGCATCACGAGAACCCTGTCGGCCATGCCAAGGATCTCGGGCAGTTCGGAGGAGACCATGATCACGCTGAGGCCTTCGCTGGCGAGTTCGCTCATGAAAGCGTGCACGGCAGCCTTGGAACCGATGTCGATCCCCTTGGTCGGCTCGTCCAGGATGATCACCTTCGGCTTGGTGGCGAGCCATTTGCCGATGACGACCTTCTGCTGATTTCCGCCGGAGAGAGTACCGACGGGAACAGAGAGTGCCGCCGCGCGCAAATCAAGGCGCTCCGCGTAACGGCGGGCCAGAGCAAATTCCTCGGCTTGACGGAGGAAGCCCGCCCGCGTCGTCTTGCCGAGAGTGGCCATCGAGAAATTCTGGAAGATCGGCATCTGCAGAACCGCGCCATGGCGGCCGCGCTCCTCCGGCACATAGACAATGCCGGCCGAGATCGCGTCAGACGGCGAGCGGATTTCAATGGGACGGCCTACAAGCTCGATGCGCCCCGAACTCGGGCGCGTGATGCCGAACAAGGATTGGCAGAGCTCGGAGCGCCCTGCCCCGACGAGACCATAAAGGCCAAGGATCTCGCCTCGGCGCAGAGTGAAGGAAATGCTGTCGAATTCGGTCGGGTGAGAATACTCGGACACCTTCAGAACCGTATCGCCGACCGCGACATCGATCTTGGGGAACACCTGGTCGACCGAGCGACCCACCATCATCTTGACGATCTCATCCTGGCTGGTCTGGGCGAGTGACCCTGCCCCGATGGAGCGACCGTCGCGAAAGACGACGAAACGCTCAGCGATCTCGTAGACCTCTTCAAACTTATGGCTGATGAAGAGGATCGCCTTGCCCTGCGACTTCAGCCGCTCGATGATGCGGAAGAGATCCTCAACCTCCTTGTAGGACAGTGCCGCCGTTGGCTCGTCCATGATGACGACGCGAGCTTCGACCGATAGAGCACGCGCGATGGCGACGAGGTGGCGCTGTGCGATCGAAAGGTCCTTGAGCCGGGTATAGGCGCTGATCGGGGCATCGATCGAGGTCAGCAGCGCCGCCGCACGCGCATTCATGGCCTTCCAGTTCACAAGTCCCAAGCGGCTGCGCGGTGCGTGACCGAGAAAGATGTTCTCGGCGACAGAGAGCTCGTCGAATAGAACGGTCTCCTGGTGGATTGCAGTGATGCCGCTGCGGATGGAAGCCTCAGAGCTGCCGAAATACACCGCTTTTCCATCGACGACGATCTCGCCGCTATCCGGCTGGTAGATGCCGGTCAGAATCTTAACGAGCGTTGACTTGCCTGCACCGTTTTCCCCGATTAGCGCCGTCACAGTTCCCGGGTAGAGCGCGATATTCACATTGTCGAGCGCCCTCACACCAGGAAAGGTCTTAGAAATGCCGCGCATTTCCAGAAGCGGAGCCGGATTGTGAGAGACGGCCTGTACGACAGACATGGGAACTCCCGTCGCGTATTCGTAGATGAGCAAGAAAGGCGCGGGTTGACCGCGCCTTTCTCCGAAGCGCTGTCAGATCTCAGAAGATCTTGGCGAACTCGTCCACATTGCTCTTATTGTAGACGAAGGGGTCGGCCATGGCAGCTTCGCCGTTGTCACCGATCTTGATCTTGCCTATGCGACCGGTATTGATCTCGGAACCCGGCTTACCTTCGGTTTCCTTCTTCACGAGGCGGTAGGCAATCTGCGTTGCGGAGTAACCTAGGTCGATTGGGTTCCAGATCGCGAATTCCTTCGTCGCGCCGGAATGCACGGCGCCTGCCATCTCGGACGGCAGACCAAGGCCGGTCACGTAGACCTGACCGATCTTGCCAGCATCCTTCACGGCCTGTGAAGCAGCAAGCACGCCAACCGTCGTCGGAGCCACGATCACCTTCACATTTGGCTGCGAGGTGAGCAGGCCCTGGGCCTCGCGATAGCTCTTGTCGGCGAGGTCATCCCCATAGACGGTAGTGACGAGGTTGAGACCAGGATACTTCGAGAGCTGCTTCTTCATCTCGCCGATCCAGACATTCTGGTTGGTCGAGGTGGAGGTGGCGGAGAGGATGGCGAAGTCGCCCTTGCCATCCGGCAGATGCGAAGCGGCGAGCTTCAGGCACATGTTGCCGATCAGCTCGTTCGACGATGGGTTCAGGTGGAGAATGCGGCCATCCTTGTTGACGCCGGAATCCCACGAAATCACCTTGATACCACGCTGCATCGCCTTCTTCAGGGCTGGAACGACGGCGTCAGGATCATTGGCCGAGATCGCGATGGCATCGACCTTCTGCGCGATGAGCGCATTGATCACCTCGATCTGGCCCTCGGCCGTGGTCGAGGTGGGGCCAGTATAGATGATGTCGACGCCGCCGAGTTCCTTGGCCGCTTCCTGAGCGCCCTTGTTGGCAGCCTCGAAGAATCCATTGCCGAGGGACTTCACCACGAGGCCGATCTTCACGTTCTGGGCATTCGCCGTACCCGTGAGAAGAGCAAGACCCAGAGCCGTTCCGACCGCCAGTTTCGCGAATATTTTCATGTTCTTCCTCCCGTTTCAAAACACCTCCGGCAGACTTCACGCCGCCGATGAGGATTCCTGTGTAGCCTCCGCTGCCGACACCCCGGCAACGATCAGCTTGATGCCCGCGTCCTCGATCATCGCCCGCGCCTGATCCGGAATACCATCGTCCGTGATCAGGGTAGAGACGCGATTGAGGGGGCAGAGAATGAGGCTTGAGCGGCGCTGAAACTTGGTGGAATCCACCATCAGCACCAGCTCATCCGCTTGGTTGATCAGCTTCTGTTCCGCTTGGATGATGAGAGCGTCCTGCTCCATCACGCCCAGCGTGCCGATACCCTGAGCGCCCATGAACATGCGGCGTGCGTAGAAATTGCGCGTCACGTCATTGTCGAAGGGCGAGAGAATGATGCTTTGGTCCCGATAGACCGATCCGCCCGGCAGCATCACCTGGTTCTTGGAATGCTTAATCAGGTGTTCGGCAATCGCGAAGGAATTGGTGAAGACCTGCATCCGGCGGGTGCTGAGATAGTGCACCATCTGGAACGTGGTCGTGCCGCCATTGATGATGATGGCGTCGCCGTCATGGCAAAGGGCCACAGCCTCGCGGGCGATGGCGCGCTTCTTGGCGGTGTTCTCACCTTCCGAAACACGGAACGGCTTGGCGGCCAGTGGGCTGATCTGCTGCGGATGGAGAGCCTCGGCGCCACCACGCACGCGGCGCAGGCGTCCTTGAACATGAAGGGCTGCGATGTCACGCCGGATCGTTGCCTCAGAGGCTTCCGTCAACTCCATCAAATCCTGGATGGTCGCAACCGGCCTCTCCTGGACGAGGCTGAGAATAATCCGATGCCTTTCACGTTCGTGCATAATTCCTCACCAGAGAGACGTAGAAAGAAGCATGACCATCAAGAGGCCATCAGATTCGCTTAAGAGCAATCCTATCGTCTGGGAGAACCTCGAAAGCGTCAATCATTTCCGCTCTTATCCCTTCGTATGATGACAAGACGTGAGCGTTTTTGACCGGATTTGGTTGACAACGATGGGAGTCTCGCGAATGTTCTGCGCCTAATCGTGAGGCACTGCGCCCACTTTCAGCTCGGCAGGAGGAACCCGTGGATACTGCGACGCAAACCGTGAAGCTGCTCGACAACAAGTGGGATGACGCAAAGGCTGCCACCCTCGACGAGCCGGGTCTGCTGCTGTACCGCTCCAACCTGCTGGGCGCCGACAAGCGCATCACCAATTACGGCGGCGGTAACACGTCGGCCAAGGCGATCGAGACCGATCCGCTGACGGGTGAGAAGGTCGAGGTGCTCTGGGTGAAGGGATCCGGCGGCGATGTGGGCACGATCAAGCTCGACGGCTTCGCAACCCTCTACATGGACAAGCTGCGCTCACTGAAAACGCTCTACAAGAGCGTCGAGGATGAGGACCGCATGGTCGGCTTCCTGCCTCATGCCACCTTCAACCTCAACACACGGGCGGCTTCGATCGACACGCCACTTCACGGATTCCTGCCCTACAAGCATGTCGACCACATGCATCCTGACGCGATCATCGCCATCGCTGCGGCCAGGAACTCCCGTGAACTGACCCGGGAAATCTTCGGTGACGAGATCGGATGGCTTCCCTGGCGCCGCCCCGGCTTCCAGCTGGGCCTCGATCTCGAAGCGTTCGCCAAGGCCCATCCCGACGCCAAAGGCGTGATTCTCGAAAGCCATGGGCTCTTCACCTGGGCGGACGACGCCAAGGAATGCTACGCGCTGACCCTGCGCATCATCAATCAGGCCATCCAGTGGTTTGCCAATAATACGGCGGGCAAGCCGGCTTTTGGCGGCCCCGTGACCACCAGCCTGCCGCGGGATCAGCGTCGTAACGTTGCAGCGCGCCTGATGCCGGAGATCCGCGGCAGGATCGGCCAGGCAGAGCGCAAGCTCGGTCATTTCGACGATCAGGATGCAGTGCTCGAATTCGTCAATTCGGCCGAGCTGAGGCCCTTGGCCCAGCTCGGCACCAGCTGCCCCGACCACTTCCTGCGCACGAAGATCCGTCCGCTCGTCCTCGATTTCGACCCGAAGGCGCCGGATCTTGACGCAGTTCTCGCCAGTCTCGATGCGGCGCTCGAAGCCTACCGCGCCGACTATACCCGCTACTATGAACAGTCGAAGCACCCGAACAGCCCAAAGATGCGCGACCCCAATCCGGTGATCTTCCTGATCCCCGGCGTGGGCCTGCTGTCCTTCGCCCGCGACAAGGCCACGGCGCGCGTCGCGAGCGAGTTCTACGTCAATGCCGTCAACGTGATGCGCGGCGCCTCTTCGGTGTCCGAATACCAAGGCCTTCCGGAGCAGGAAGCCTTTGACATCGAATACTGGCTGCTTGAGGAAGCCAAGCTCCAGCGCATGCCCAAGCCGAAGAGCCTCGCCGGCCGCGTAGCCTTCATCACCGGCGGCGCGGGCGGCATCGGCCGCGCCACGGCCGAACGACTGATGAGCGAAGGCGCCTGCGTCGTGCTCGCCGATATCGATCAGGATTCGCTGACCGGTACGGTGGAGGACTTCTCCAAGCGCTTCGGACAGGATTCCGTGCGCGGCGTGAAGCTCAACGTCACGAGCGAGCCTGAGGTCCTGTCCTCTTTCATCGAGGCCAGCGTCGAGTTCGGCGGCATCGACATTCTCGTGTCCAATGCCGGCATTGCCTCCTCGGCTCCCGTGGAAGAAACCGATCTCGCCATGTGGAACAAGAACATCGAGATCCTCGCGACGGGTTACTTCCTGGTCTCCCGCGAGGCCTTCCGCCTGTTCCGCCGCCAGATGCTCGGCGGCAATGTGGTCTTTGTCTCGTCGAAGAACGGCCTCGCCTCCTCGCCCAACGCGTCGGCCTATTGCACCGCCAAGGCGGCGGAAATCCACCTCGCCCGCTGCCTGGCGCTGGAGGGAGCTGAAGCCGGCATCCGCGTGAACACCGTCAATCCCGACGCCGTGCTGCGCGGCTCCAAGATCTGGACCGGGGAGTGGCGGGAGCAGCGCGCTGCCTCCTCGAAGCTCGCCGTCGACGAGCTGGAAGAGCACTACCGCAAGCGCTCCCTGTTGAAGCTGAACGTCTTCCCGGAGGACATTGCCGAGGCAATCTACTTCCTCGCATCCGATCTGTCCGCGAAGTCGACCGGCAACATCATCAACGTGGATGCCGGCAACGCGACGTCGTTCACGCGATAAGTTCCGTCCAGGGAGAGCGTCATGACACAATTAAGGATCTCGGCGGACGTTGTTGCTGCCGACAACGAGAAGCGCATGAGCGCCTTGAGGGCTGATTACGAGGCGCTGGGCAACAAGCTGGCCCGCACCGGGGTCAGCATCGACGCGATCACCGAAAAGGTCGCAGGGTTCTTTGTTGCTGTCCCGTCCTGGGGCGTCGGCACCGGCGGCACGCGGTTCGCGCGCTTTCCCGGCACGGGTGAGCCACGCAACGTCTTCGACAAGCTCGACGATTGCGCGGTGATCCATCAGCTCACCCGGGCAACGCCCACCGTGTCCCTTCATATTCCGTGGGACAAGGTCGACGATCCGAGATGGCTCAAGGCCCACGGCGACGCGCTGGGGCTCGGCTTCGACGCCATGAACTCCAACACCTTCTCCGATGCTCCGGGCCAGGAGCATAGCTATAAGTTCGGCTCCCTGAGCCATACCGATGCAGCCACGCGTCAGCAGGCCATCGAGCACAACATCGAGTGCATCGAGATTGGCAAGGCTCTTGGATCCAAAGCGCTTACCGTGTGGATCGGCGACGGCTCGAACTTCCCGGGCCAGACGAACTTCACCCGCAGCTTCGAGCGCTATCTCGACTCGATGAAGGCCATCTACAGGCAGCTGCCGGAGGATTGGCGCATCTTCTCCGAGCACAAGATGTACGAGCCGGCCTTCTATTCGACCGTGGTGCAGGACTGGGGCACCAACTACTTGATCGCAACGGAACTCGGCGAGAGGGCCTACTGCCTCGTCGATCTCGGCCACCATGCGCCGAACGCGAACATCGAGATGATCGTGGCCCGCCTCATCCAGTTCAGAAAGCTCGGGGGCTTCCACTTCAACGATTCGAAGTACGGCGACGACGATCTCGATACGGGCGCCATCGATCCCCACCGCCTCTTCCTGGTCTTCAACGAACTGGTAGATGCCGAACATCGTCGGGCCGAGAACTTCCATCCAGCGCACATGATCGACCAGTCGCACAACGTGACCGATCCGATCGAGAGCCTGATCCGCAGCGCCAACGAGATCCGCCGCGCCTATGCCCAGGCGCTACTGGTAGATCGGAAGGCGCTCGAGGGCTACCAGGATGGCAACGACGCCCTCATGGCGTCGGAGACCCTGAAGACCGCCTACCGGACTGATGTCGAGCCGATCCTGGCGACGGCGCGCCTGCAGGCCGGCGGCGCCGTCGACCCGATCGCCGCCTACCGCGCCAGCGGCTATCGTCAAACGGTGGCGGAGGATCGCCCCGCAGTGGTTGGCGGCGGAGGTGGCATTGTCTGATGCCGCCCGTCCCCTCTTAATCGAAAAGCACTCCCATCGAATTTGTCACGTATATCGCGAATCTGCACGGCCCTCACGCTAGACGCGCCCCGCGCTGTTCCTGCCTATTGCGATCAGCTCCTACGCTGGACAGGATCCTGAAGCGGGGCGCTGGGCCTTGAAGGCGATGGCGCTGCGTCAGCCGGTGATGGTGAATGTGGGTCAGAGGCACTGATGCGCCTGAGCCATTCGAAGTCGGTAATAGGATAAGGGTTGCCTCCCTCCAACCTAGATCTCGGGTCTGTTTTGAGGAGACTTTTCGGACACAATCAAGACAGTGGCGAGGATCTTGTTTGGCCGCGACAGTAATCAGCGGATCAGGTAGGTAGGGTCGAGCAGAGAAGAGGCTCGAAAAATCCCAGGCATACCTGTAGTTTTCCTACCGGACGACTTTGACGCTTAATTGGAGGAGCGCCTCAGGTTCCAAGAGTCTGGGCCGCTGCGCCGAACCTTGTGTGCCACCTTCATTCGTCAAGGTTGCACTAGGGTCTTCATCTCAAATGGCCGTCGGGAGAGATAGAGCCAATCGTTCCAACATCAGTGCGAGACCACCGCATCATCTCCAAACCTGTTTGCGACGCACGGCCGGTCTATACATAGAAGTTAACCGATGTTTTGAGATGAGACATGAACATGCGCCTTTCTGATTGTCACAACTTCCACGACTTCCGGCGTCTAGCGAAGAAGCGCCTGCCTGGACCGATCTTCAATTATATCGATGGCGCAGCCGATGACGAGACCACCTATCGGCGTAACACGGCCTCTTTCGAGAGCTGCGACCTACTGCCAAGTGTTCTCCGTGGTATTGAGGACGTCGACATGTCGGTTGTCGTGATGGGACAGAAGTTGTTCATGCCCGTCTACTGCTCGCCGACAGCCCTGCAGCGGCTGTTCCATCATGACGGAGAGCGCGCCGTGGCCGCCGCTGCCGATCGGTTCGGAACGATGTTTGGCGTCTCCTCACTAGGAACGATCAGCCTGGAGGAAGCGCGTAAGATCAGCACGGCCCCGCAGGTGTACCAGTTCTACTTCCACAAGGACCGCGGCCTCAATCGGGAAATGATGGCCAGGGCCAAGCAGGCGGGCGTCGAGGTAATGATGCTCACGGTCGACAGCATCACCGGTGGAAATCGCGAACGGGACAAGCGCACCGGCTTCGCCATTCCTTTTCGCCTGAACCTCGCAGGGATGGCGCAGTTCGCTGTCAAGCCGACATGGGCTCTCAACTATTTCACCCATGAAAAATTTCGATTGCCACAACTCGACAGCCACGTAGATATGGGAAGCGGCACAATGTCGATCAGCCGCTACTTTACGGAGATGCTCGATCCCGCGATGAATTGGGACGATGTGGCCGAAATGGTGAAGATCTGGGGAGGGCATTTCTGTCTCAAGGGGATCATGACGGTCGACGATGCCAAGAAGGCGATCGATATCGGCTGCACTGGCATCGTGCTCTCCAACCATGGCGGGCGCCAGCTCGACGGCTCTCGTAGCGCCTTCGATCAACTGGCGGAAATCGTTGCGGCTGTTGGGGACCGGATCGACGTAATGATGGATGGTGGGGTCCAACGGGGAACGCATGTCCTCAAGGCGCTGTCCGTCGGTGCAAAAGCAGTTGGTGTCGGCCGCTACTATCTTATTCCTCTTGCTGCTGCCGGTCAGGCTGGTGTCGAACGGGCGCTGATGCAGATGCGCGCCGAGATCGAGCGTGGCATGAAACTGATGGGTTGTGCGTCGATCAGTGAACTGTCTACCAACAATCTTCGTTTCCGCTAACCTTCAGAAGGCACTGGGCCGAAGATTGTCCACGCTGCAGCCTTAGTCGACAGGCGACGTCCGGACGCGAGCCGTCTTATCGGCAAACGGCTCCGTTGCATTAACCTTGGCAGTTTATGGGATGGCGGCCATTTGAGGGGCCGTCCTGTTGTCTCTGTTCAAGCGCCGCTCATTTCCAGTCTAGGTCATCCGGTTAGGCGGGGATTGCCACCCTCCCGCTTAGGTCTCAGGCGTGCCATGAACCGACCTTCCTGCCAACCCGCGATGAAGGTAGTTGGCAGCTTGGATCCTTTCAAGCTCGGCATCTCGCACCTTCCCTCCGGAGGATCGGAGCTTCGACGTCCTCAGCATGTTCCCTTGGGGTCAATCCTGGTGCGGTTTCTCCCCTCTTCCTTGGCCGCGTACAGGGCCAGATCGCCCCGGCGGAGGATGGAACTGCGGGCAACCTCAAGGGCGACCTCCGACCAGAACCGGCAGCGTGACTCGCTGCCCCGTCTGAGACAGTATTCTGTTTGCTCCCGGGCCCGCTCGTAAGCAGATCGCCCCTCATACGCGATCAGCGACACCGATTCGATCACTGTGAGACCCGTAGCGGCAGGCTGTCGGCGTAACCGTTGGCGAATGCGACTGAGGAGGTTCAGCATGAGGCAGTCCTCAGCTCAGGCGATGGATTGAGCTACACGTGGGGCTATGTGTTGGATTGCTACTGAAATGCCAAGTGATCTGCCGCTTGGGGAAGCGAAATAGTTTCAGTACGCGTCTCCGTGGCATACCGGCCTAACGCTCGCTTTCCGCGTCCTCGCCACCTTCATCACTGCTCTCATAAGGCTCGCTGGTTTCCATAATGAAATTGTAGTTGGCTGCAGAAACGTAGAGCACGTCAGTCCCGAACAGGGTAAAGGTCACCGTTCCGCTGCTATCGATGCTCACGGCATCCGCCTCCAGTTGGAGAGATTCCCCGGAGACAAAGTTGACCGTCCAGCCTTTGACCGCGAGTGCGGCCCGAGATCCCCGCCGCTTGGCGGCGCCTTTTTTGGCAGTTTCCCGTTTCACAGCTCCTCTTTCCGCGCTTCGTCCCCTGGTGGCTGCCCGCTTGCCAACGCCCTTTTTGGCAGCTCCCCGATCCGCTGTGCGTGCTCGACTGACCGACTTGGTGGTTCTTGCCATGACCTGCTCCTCTCGGCTGTTACCTGCCCTTTTGATGTAGAGAGCTCCCCCATGCTGGAAAGCTCAAAATCCAAGCGGCGGAGGCTTATCGCCGCTGCAGACGAAACAGTGGCGAGTGACCAGGCTGGGTGGCTGCCACCGCAACGGGCGAACCGGGTTGTATTGTCATCAAATTCTCTTCCGACCTGCTGCACCGGCCGTGCCTGCCGGCCGAACGCCGCTGTTACGTGGACGCCATGCTGCAACCATCCACCCCCCCCTGCCGATAATACGATAACCCATGGTGATAAAGGGTGGGAAGGCATCAGCCCTTGCAACTTAATTCACTGGAGTTGCGAACCTCTTCCAGCCCAGCATCGGATCAGCGCTTCGATGGAGCATAAGGCAAAACGTGCTAAAGCATATCGCGAATCCTGCCGTAACATTCACATGCTTCAGCCTCTAGGCCACTGGCGTCTGTCACAATAATCCCGCTTCGTGCCCTCTGGATCAGCCTTCTGTTCTGGAGCTTGCCCATCACGGCGCTCACCGTAGTGTGCTGGACGCCGAGCCTTTCCGCCAGGAACTCGTGCGTGAGAGCCAGGACATCTTGATCAAGCCGGTAATGGATCATCAGAATAAAACGGCAGCACCGGGCTTCCACACTGTGAAGTGCGTTGCAAGCCGCCGACTGGAGAATGCGCGCTATCGTTGCTTCCGTGAAGTGCCGCAGCAGTCATTGGATGTTTGGACGGGCGCTGATCACCTTGTACATCATATCGATGTCGATGCGGGAAGCTGTGCCGGTGAGTTGAACCATGTAGCGCCCGAAGGCCTGCCGGGTGACGCTCGTAGCGACAAGACCGATGACGCCCTCGGGGCCGGAAAGCGACATCTCGGCTGCACTGCCGTCCGCCATGACAGCAACAAGCGAGATCACCGTGTTATGGGGAAAGTAGGCGTAGCGAATGGTATCGCCGATCTCGTAGAGAACCTGCCGCTTCTCCAAGTGCACCATTTCCAGATGCGGCTTCAGGCATGTATAGTCGTCTGGCTCCAAAGCTGCCAAGAGCCGGTTTTCTCGATGATTACCTGCTCGAAAATCCGACATTGCTATACGCTTACATGATCGACCATAACCAAATCTGCGTCAGGCAAGTTCCCGCCCTAGCTCTTTGTAGCCCGTATGCGTGGCGGGTTCCCTGACGATTTACTCTTGAAGAGATGGAATACGAAAACACCGACTGGCGGCCATCTGGGCGCGGCGTGGAAAAGACCGACAGAGGATGTATGCTCGGTCGATAAATGGCTGAATGGTCAGCCGGAGCGGAATACCGAGGATTGCTGTTTGGACCTCGTCGACACCCTCTACACGGCCTCAACCTGGATTGTCCCAATCCTCATCGCCATCACCTTCCATGAAGCGGCCCATGCGTTTGCCGCCTGGAAGTTGGGGGACGATACGGCGCACCGCCTTGGCCGTGTGACCTTCAATCCACTCAGGCATGTGGACCCGTTTGGAACGATCCTGCTCCCTGCCCTGCTCTTCCTGACCAAGGCTCCTTTTCTCTTCGGGTGGGCCAAACCTGTCCCAGTGGCATTCCAGCGTCTCGGTAAGCCCCGCCGCGATATGGCGCTTGTCGCCATTGCTGGTCCGTTGACGAATATCGTGCTCGCCGTTGCGTCAGCCGCTCTCATTCGTCTTGCGTGGCTTCTGCCAGAGGCTATGGCCCCCTGGTGGGTACAGACCCTCTACCAGTCGATCCTGTTGAATCTGATCCTGGCGATCTTCAACATGGTTCCCATCCCGCCTCTGGACGGCAGTCGCGTCGTCATGAGCCTTCTGCCCAAGGCTCTGGCGCGGCAATACGCAAAGCTGGAGCGTTTCGGATTCCTCATCCTCCTCGGGATCATCTTCCTTCTGCCAATGCTTGGACGACAGGTGGGAACTGACCTGAACCTGTTCCGATGGGCGGTTGCGGCTCCACTTACATGGCTATTGCCGATTTTCCGGTCCATCGCTGGCGTATCGCAATAGCGGCTGCGGGCGAGGAAGCTGCTTCATAACCGCCCGGACAGGAACCTCTCCGAAAGAGCCTACGTTGGCTGGGATCAGGAGAGGTCGTATCGATGAGGAAGATAGCGCTCGCCGCCACCGTCATGCTCTCGTTTGGCATCGCCGCAGGCTCGGCAGAGGCTCAGAGCCGTCCAGGTGGGTGCCTGAAGTATGGGCTCGGCGGGGCCATCGCCGGTCATTTTGCAGGTGGACATCGGATCAAAGGAGCGCTCGCTGGCTGTGCCCTCGGTATCTATCAGCGCAGACAGTACGAGCGCGAGGTTAGAGAGCAGAACGAAATCAGGAACAGGATTCCTGAGAGCCGACCCGCGCCCATACCGGAACGAGGCAATCGCTACGACAACCAGGACCGGAGTGCCAATCGGATTCCCTTGCCTCGCCAAGAGGGCACCAGTCCCTACGAGGACCTTGGCATAGACCTTGGTCACCGCACCCATGAGCAGACCACGAGAAGCGAAGATCGTATGGGTGATCGGAACCTGGGACGGGACGGTCACACATCGGGTGGATCGTTTGCGCACGGTCAGCAGGAGCGCCGTAGTCGTTTGGAGAACCGGGAGTGGGATCCCGATCCCAGGCTTCAACGGCGCTTTGAGCCCGAGGAGACCGGCAGCTTTCCTCGCGCGAATGGCCAGATCTATTAACCCAGACTGAGAGGCTCCGTTGCATTAACCTTGGCCGATTAAGAAAGGGCGGCTACCCGAGGAGCCGCCCTGTTGTCTCTGTTTAAGCGCCGTCGCTTTCCCGTTGAGTTCATCCTGCTGTGCGTG
>JAESFL010000218.1_pt1 | contig 49674 bp, 50 predicted proteins | sample 9269401 | NCBI WGS metagenome assembly JAESFL01 (sample SAMN14506025, study PRJNA617098) | algae metagenome | isolation source: Gloeocapsa sp. UFS-A4-WI-NPMV-4B04 and co-occurring heterotrophs from desert... | place: USA: Utah | collected 2006-10-01 | reverse complement strand
CGCAGCGATCAGTGACGGAGACGCGCAGGTACGAAATCCCACGACCGAAGGGGTCCACGAGAGGGCGGGCGAGATCGAGCGGCGTCGGTTGCGTCTGAGGTCCCCACATCGAGGAGCCAATCCCTTGGTTTTTGGTCTTGCCTTGCCCCTAACGTAAACTTTGGGCACGAAGCGTCAATCACGGGCGCTCCACCCTTCATGTCGGGGTGGGGCGTGCTTTCGCAAGGCCTTGGAGCCTGCAAATCGAGGGTTTGCCATGGAGCCGAAGCGCTGGCCGACGGAACTGCGTCTCGCCAAGGACCGGCGGACGCTCACCGTGGCGTTCGACGACGGCACCGCCTTCGACCTGCCGGCTGAGTACCTCAGGGTCACGAGCCCATCCGCGGAAGTTCAAGGGCACAGTCCCTCGGAGCGCAAGACAGTGCCGGGCAAGCGGACCGTGGAGATCATCGGCGTCGAGCCGGTGGGCAACTACGCCGTCAAGCTCCGGTTCGACGACATGCACGATACGGGCATCTACGGCTGGGACTACCTTTACGAGCTCGGGGCCCGCTTCGAAGAGAAATGGCAGAACTATCTCGCCGAACTGGGCGCGAAGGGTCTCTCCCGAGATACCGTCCGGCGGGCCTGACGGAGCGCGTCAACAGGAAAGGCCGGCCCAGGGGCCGGCCTTCCATCGAGGGGCAAGAAATTCAGACCTCAGCGGATCACCACGACGCGGGTGCCGACCCGGACGCGCTCGTAGAGGTCCTGGACGTCCTCGTTCGTCATTCGGATGCAGCCAGAGGACACCGCCTGACCGATCGTCTCCGGCTCGTTGGAGCCGTGGATGCGGTACAGCGAGGAGCCCAGATAGAGAGCACGGGCGCCGAGCGGATTATCGGGGCCGCCCTTCATGTAGCGCGGCAGGTCGGGACGGCGGCGGAGCATCTCGGCCGGGGGACGCCAATCCGGCCATTCGCGCTTCATCGAAACCGTCTTGCTGCCTGACCACTCGAAGCCTGGGCGGCCGACGCCGACGCCGTACTGAATCGCTTGACCATTGCCGAGGACGTAGTAGAGGCGTCGCTCCTCGGTCGAGACCACAATCGTGCCGGGAGCGTAGCGGCCCTCGAAAGCTACAACTTGGCGGGGGATCGGCGTGGCCTGCGGACGGAACGCATCATCCTGGCCGTAGGCAGACCCATAGCCCGAATTCTGGTTGTACGGATCCTGGTTGTAGTAACCCTGATTATAGTAGTTCGGCTGCGCGACCGGCTGCTGCGCCGACGGATCGAAGTTGAAGAAAGCTGCAGCCGGTGTCGCGAAGGCTGCGAAGGCGCAGACAAGCCCAGTTAGGGCAGCGTTAGTGCGTCCCATGATTCTGCCTCACTTTTTCCCAGTTTGTGCCGGTTGGATGCTGACTCAACGCAACGGCCACGTTTCGGATCCCAAGGTGCCTCCGGAAATTGCGCTGAGCAAGCCGGATACGCTGACATGGTTTAGCCGTTATGCATGCCGCTGCCGTGCCGCAGAGCACATCGATTGTGGCAGCTTGAGCGTGGTCGATTGTGGCTGGGCTCGGGGAGGTGCTTGACGCCTGACCGCAGGGCGCTCTAGAAGGCGCGGACCGGGCGCGTAGCTCAGCGGGAGAGCATTCGCTTCACACGCGAAGGGTCACAGGTTCAATCCCTGTCGCGCCCACCATTCCCTTCCATCCCGCTCCGAAGGCCAAGCTTCAAAAGGTTGTGAACGGCCGTCTGTCGGTCGTCGGCCAACGGGATCGACCCCCATGCTCCGTCCATTCGCCGCCCTCGGAATGATTCTGCTCGGCGCGGTCGGGTCGGCCTCCGCACAGTCGCCGAACGCCATTGCGATCAAGGAGGCGTGGTCGCGCGCGACCCCTGGCGGGGCGAAGGTCGGCGCGGGCTATGTCACGATCGAGAACACGGGCGGCAAGGCCGACCGTCTCCTTGGTGCCGAGAGCGAGGTCGCGGCCCGGGTTGAGATTCACGAGATCTCCGAGTCCGGGGGCGTATCGAAGATGGCTCCGGTCGAAGCGCTTGCGGTTGCCCCCGGCGCACGGCTCGAGTTCAAGCCCGGCGGCTACCACCTCATGCTGGTCGATTTGAAGCGGCCCCTGAAACAGGGCGAGCGCTTTTCCGGCATTCTGCGTTTTGAAGGCGCGGGTCGCGTGAATGTCGAGTTCGAAGTGCGTGCGATCGGGGCCGGGGCGGGCACCCACCACGCCCACTGAGCCATTGCCGCAGCGTCAGGCCGCGTCCGCCTGGCGCAGCAGGATCTGTACGACGTCGAACAACTCGTCGAAATGCTGGATGACGCGATCCGGCCCGAGATGGTCGACGGGTACGTCCGTGTAGCCGAACGGCACCGCGACCGAGGGAATCCCCGCCGCCTGGGCCGTCACGATGTCGGTTCGTGAATCACCCACCATCACGGCACGATCCAGACGGCCTCCGGCTTGTTCGATGGTCAGCGTCAGATGCCGGGGATCGGGCTTGGAGTAGCGGAATGTGTCCCGACCGCAGATCGCCGCGAAGCGATGCTCGATCCGGAGCTGCTTCAGAAGGCTCACCGAATGAGCCTCGATCTTGTTCGTGCACACCGCCAGGCGGAAACCCGCTTCCTCCAGCCGGAGCAGGGCCTTCTTGACCCCGGGATAGAGCTGTGTCTCCACGCAGATGTGCTCCTCGTAATAGGCGAGGAAGAACCGGTAGAGATCGTCGAGGCGCGTGGGCGCGATCTCCCGGTCAGACGCCGCGAACCCCCGCGCGATCAGCGCCCGGGCTCCTGCGCCGATCATTTCCCTCGCCTGTTCGAGCGGGAGGGGCGCCAAGCCTTCCCGATCCAGGATGACGTTGAGGGTCGCGATCAGATCGGCAGCCGTATCGGCAAGGGTCCCGTCGAGGTCGAACACGACGATGGGGAGGCGAGACGAGACCATGGTTCTGCCTGGAGATAGAGTGTGGCGAAGGCGTCGGGCGAAGTCGGTACTCGCCGGCGTTCCTGCCCGGGAGGCGGCTCAGATTGGGGTCTTGGGCGGGGTAGGCATTCAAGCGGGGCCCGGTGCTATGGTTCCGGCCCTGATTCGACCTTATCGCCGGATTTCACCATGCGCTCCCTTAATTTTCTGATGATCGGCCTCCTGGTCGCGGCGGCCCCCGCATCCGCGGCCCCGTTCGATTTCGTCCCCGCGCCTCAGACCGATCTCAACCGCGTCTACCGGATCGACCGGTTCTCGGGGGAAGTCACCTCCTGCCAGTACGGACTCCAGGAGGGTACCGTTGGGGCAACCCTCTGCTTCGGGCCAGGCGAGGGCGCCGGCCCGCAGCCGCCCGGCGAGTACGGTCTCGTCGCTTCCCGCCACGAACGGGAAGGCGGCGTCTTCCGGGTGAATTACCGCACGGGCGACATGAGCATCTGCTACGTGTTCGACGAGCGCGTGGTGTGCACCCCGCAGGCCCATCCCGGCACGACCGCTCCGGCCTCGGCTCCTTCGGGACCCGCGCCTGCCTCGCCCACGCCCGCCGCCCGCGGTGGAGCTTCCCCGCAGCGCCCCTGAGGGCATCATCCCGCCCAGGGCCGTCGGGCCGCCCGGCCCGATGCTGCGGCCTTCCTTGCGGGCCAGGGGGCGTGGTAGAGGCCTGTGCAATTCCGGCCCCGAACCCGCCTGAGGCTCCCATGAAGCTCAACGACCCCACCCTTCTCGTCGACCGCTGCTATGTGGGCGGCACCTGGGTCGGCGAACCGGCCGATCCGATCGACAACCCCGCGACGGGAGAGGTTCTGGCGCGCGTGCCCCGCTTTGGAGCCCAGGAGACCACCGAGGCCATCGAAAAGGCCGCGGAGGCCTTCAAGGCGTGGTCGAAGCGCACCGCAAAGGAGCGATCCGTCATCATGCGGCGCTGGTTCGAGCTCATGATCGCCAACAAGGAAGACATCGCCCTCATCATGACGAGTGAGCAGGGGAAGCCCCTCACCGAGGCTCGGGGTGAGGTCGATTACGCGGCTTCCTTCGTGGAGTTCTACGCCGAGGAAGCCAAACGGGTTTACGGCGAGACGATCCCGAGCCATCGCGCCGATGCCCGCATCATCGTGGCCCGTCAGCCGATCGGCGTCATCGCCGCGATCACGCCCTGGAACTTCCCCGCCGCCATGATCACCCGCAAGGTAGCCCCCGCGATTGCGGCCGGCTGCACGGCGGTGGTGAAGCCCGCGCCCGAGACGCCCCTGACCGCCCTGGCGCTCGGCGTTCTCGCCGAGCGCGCAGGCATTCCGGCCGGCGTTCTCAACATCGTGACGGGCGACGCGAAGGCGATCGGGGGCGTGATGACCTCGCATCCCGCCGTGAAGTTCATCGGCTTCACCGGCTCCACCGCCGTCGGCAAGCTCCTCATGAGCCAGGCGGCCTCGACCGTGAAGAAGGTCGGGCTTGAACTCGGCGGCAATGCCCCCTTCATCGTGTTCGACGACGCCGATGTGGATGCGGCGGTGGAAGGCGCCATCGTGTCTAAGTTCCGCAACATGGGCCAGACCTGCGTGTGCGCGAACCGCATCTATGCGCAGGACGGTATCTACGACGAGTTCGTCTCCAAGCTCGCCCAGAAGGTCATGGACCTGAAGGTCGGCAACGGGGTGGAGGTGGGCGTCACCCAGGGGCCGCTGATTAAGCCGGAGGCCATCGACAAGGTCGAGCGTCACATCGCCGACGCTGTGGGGCAGGGGGCGCGGGTCGTCACGGGCGGCAGGCGCCATACGCTCGGCCGCACCTTCTTCGAACCGACCGTTCTCGCGAATGTCACCACCAAGATGCTCATCACCCGCGAAGAAACCTTCGGGCCCGTGGCGCCGGTCTATCGCTTTCGGGACGAGGCCGACGTGGTCGAGCAGGCGAATGCCACCGAATACGGGCTTGCAGCCTATTTCTACGCTCGCGATCTCGGGCGCGTGTTCCGTGTCGCGGAAGCCCTCGAATACGGCATGGTCGGCATCAATACCGGCCTCATCGCGACCGAAGTGGCGCCGTTCGGCGGCGTGAAGGAGAGCGGCATCGGTCGCGAGGGTTCCCGCCACGGCATGGAGGAGTTCGTCGAGATGAAGTACATGCTGCTCGCAGGCCTCGACCGTTGAGCGCGGAGGATCTCAAGCGCGCCGCGGCCGAGCGCGCGGTCGCGCTCGTCTCCGACGGCATGCGCCTCGGTCTCGGCACAGGCACGACGGCCCGGCATTTCGTCGACCTTCTGGGTGAGCGGGTGCGGGGAGGGTTGCGCGTGGTCTGCGTACCGACCTCCGAGGCCACGAGGGCGCAGGCGCAAGCCGCTGGAATTTCGCTCACCACCCTCGACGAGACCCCGGAACTTGACCTCATGGTCGACGGAGCCGACGAGCTCGATGGGGAACTGCGGCTCATCAAGGGCGGGGGCGGAGCGCTGCTGCGCGAGAAGATCGTGGCCTCCGCCAGCCGGCGCATGATCGTGATCGCCGACGGCACGAAGCGCGTCGAGTCGCTCGGCCGGTTTCCCCTGCCGATCGAAGTCGTGCCCTTCGGGCTCGGGGCGACGCGCCGCGCGGTGCAGGACGTGCTGGACGAGGGCGGGCTCGCAGGGGCGCTGACGTTGCGGAAGGATCAGGGCGGCCAACCGTTCCTCACCGACGGCGGCCATCTTATCCTCGACGCGCATCTCGGTCGCATCGATCAGCCCGAGGCCCTCGCGACGGCGCTTAACGCCATCCCGGGCGTGGTCGAAACGGGACTTTTTCTCGATCTCGCGACGGGTGCAATCCTTGCGACCGAAAGCGGCCTTGTGGAACTCGGCGAAGTTGGACCATAAGCCCGCCAGGAATTGGAGCTGATACCGATGAAGCGTTTCGCCGAGCACCTTGCTGGGGCCTTGATGGCCGTTCTCACGCTGCCGGGCGCGGCCCTGGCTCAGCAACCTGCAGCCCAGCAACCTGCGGCCCAGCAGGCTGCAGCCCAGCCCAGCCCCTCGCATCTCGCGGCGGCCACGGACGTGGTCGTGCATTCGGGCCTTGCCGGCAATTACGACAGCGTCACGGAGCCCCTGCTCGAGCAACTGCGCCAGATGAAGGTGGCCCGTGCCGATATCCGCAAGGATCTGAACGAGGTGGCAGATATGCTGAAGCCCGAGATGGAGCTTCAGAAGAAGCGTATGGTCAACACCACGGCGCGCATCTACGCTACGAACTTCACGGAAGCGGAGCTCAAGGAGATCGCGAACTTCTTCAAGTCGACGGCGGGCAAGCGCTACGTCGAAGTGCAGTTCAAGGCCACGGACGAGGTTCTGCGCGAGACCGAAAAGTGGAACCAGGAACTGGCCGAGTACATCATGGTCCGCGCGCGGGCCGAGATGACGAAGCGCGGGCATCCGCTGCAGTAGTAGGAGACTTCCCTTCGGAAAAATGAGGGTTATTCGTCGGCAGGTTCGATCGACGCATGGTTCAACCCGAGGGGCTCCAGGAGATCGAGGGTGCGCTGCGAAGCGATGAGACGATGGTCAGGAGCGAGGCCGAAGTCCTCTCGACCTGTGCGCCCCTCGATCTTCAACCAAAAGAACCTCGGCAGCTGTTGGTCGGGATGCATTTCGTGAAAGAGATCGGATGCAGTGATCTCGACGTCATCGTAGCGTACGCCGGTGATTCCGCTCTCCTCGAACCTGCGGCGGGCCTCCTCGGTCACGATGAAACAGGGAAAGCTCGTCAGGAGCGCATCCCCAAGCCACCCATCGAGGTGGTAGTGGAGTTTCGTCACGATGGGAAAGGGGGAACGAGCCCCGAAGACCGTGTGGTCTCCCAGGCCTCCTGCGACCTCCGGCTCGACGTAGAAGTATCGCATTTCCATCCCGAATGTACGTTGATGGATGATCACCTCAGTCCTCGTCGGCCTTGAAGCGGCCGAGTCCCCGCAGGACGAATGGAGCGACGAGAGCGATGGCGGTGATGGCGAACAGGGTCGCGGCGATGGGGCTCTGAACCAGCGCCCAAGGATCGCCGAGGCTGATCTGAAGGGCGCGGCGGAGCTGGCTTTCCGCGATAGGGCCGAGAATGAGGCCGACCACGGCGGGCGCGATCGGATAATCGAACCGGCGCATGAGATAGCCGAGCACCCCGAAGACGGAGAGCATGACGAGTTCGACCACGGACGGATTGGCCGCGATCGTTCCCATCGCGGCAAACACGAGGATGCCGGCATAGAGCCAGGGCTGGGGGATCGCGAGGAGCCTCACCCAAAGTCCCACGAGGGGCAGGTTGAGCACGAGCAGCATCACGTTGGCGATGAAGAGGCTCGCGATCAGGCCCCAGACGAGGTCGGGCTTCTCGGCGAAGAGGAGGGGGCCCGGGTTGAGGCCGTATTGCTGAAAGCCCGCCAGTAGCATCGCCGCGGTCGCGGAAGTGGGCAGTCCAAGCGTCAGGAGCGGGACGAGCGTTCCCGCCGCAGAGGCATTGTTGGCGGCTTCGGGGCCGGCGACGCCCTCGATGGCGCCGTGCCCGAATTCCTCGGGATACTTCGTGAGCCGCTTCTCGGCCGAATAGGACATGAAGGTCGGGATCTCGGCACCGCCGGCAGGCAGGGCGCCGATCGGAAATCCGAAGGCGAAGCCGCGCAGCCACGGCTTCCAGGATCGGCCCCAGTCCTCCCGGGTCATCCAGAGCGAGCCGCGGACCGGTTCCAGTCTTTCCTCGTGATGGTGACGCCGCGACGCGACGAAGAGGGCCTCGCCCACCGCGAACAATCCAACGGCAAGGGTCGTGATCTCGACCCCATCGAGCAGCTCCGGCACCCCGAAGGTGAGCCGCGCCTGGCCTGTGAGAAGATCGATGCCGACGAGCCCGAGCATCAGCCCGATGAAGAGGCTCGTCAGCCCACGCACGGGCGAAGCCCCGAAGGTCGCCGACACCGTCACGAAGGCGAGGCACATGAGGGCGAAATAATCTTCCGGCCCGAACGCGATCGCGATATCGACGAGGTATGGCGCCAGGAATGCAATGCCGAGGGTCGCCAGCGTGCCGGCCACGAAGGATCCGATCGCAGACGTCGCGAGAGCCGGGCCGCCGCGGCCGGCCTTGGCCATCTTGTTGCCTTCGAGAGCGGTCGCCAGCGACGCGCTTTCGCCCGGCGTGTTGATCAGGATCGCGGTGGTCGAGCCGCCATACATCCCGCCGTAATAGATGCCGGCAAACATGATGATCGAGCCTGCGGGATCGAGCTTGAAGGTGATGGGCAGGAGGAGCGCCACGGTCAGCGCGGGCCCGATGCCCGGCAGGACGCCTACCGCCGTGCCGAGGAGCACGCCGATCAGCGCGAAAGCCAAGTTCATCGGCTGGATGGCGACGGTCAGCCCTTGGGCGAGGGAGGCGAAGGTTTCCATGGGCTGTGCGGTCCCAAAAAGCGGGGTGAGGTCGGCTTAGAGCTGTTTCCCGAGGTGGAACCGGCTCTTGTTTCTCGGTGGTCGCATTGTCTTCCCGTGAGCCGGATCCGCCTCACGAGATCAAGGCTCTAGAAAAGGCGCTCGAGGGGACCGACCGGCAGCGTGAGGGCCAGCAGTTTGGCGAAGAGGAGGTAGGCACAGAGACCGAGCCCGAAGCCGATCGCAAGGTCAATCAGGAAGGCGCGACGGCCGAAGGCCCGGGCGACTGCTGCAAAAAGGAGAGCGGTCGCGAGGATGAATCCGCCGCCCAGCGCGACGACGCCAATGAGTGCCGCGAGCCCGCCGAGGATGAAGGCAATGGCGCCGAAATCGACGCTCTCGCGCTCGGGCAGGCCGCCGCGGAATGCCAGAACGGCATTCCCGAAGCCGAGGAGCAGCAGCCCTGTCGCCACCACGATCTGCATGGCCTTCGGGCCGATACCGTAGACCGCGTTGAGCTGAAGGTTGCCCATGTCCCAGAACAGCAGTGCCGCCAGCGCGACGAGAATGGCTGCGATGGCAAGGCCGGCGAAGTCGGGACGGCGTGCGGTCATGGATGCGCTCGGGTCGGGCCGGTGATGCCGAGGGACTGGATACAAAAGAAGCGCCGCGGTCGGGCGGCGCTTCTGCGAGTTCATGGGGGCTCTTAGGATTTCACGAGCCCGACCGAGGTGAGGATCTCCCGGGTGCGGGCGATATCGTCGGCCAGCTGCTTCGCGAAGGCGTCGCCCGAGAGATACGCGTTGTCCCAGCCCTTTTGCTTCAGGATCTCCTGCCATTCCTTGGAATTCACCAGCTTATCGACCGTCTCGGTGAGGGCCTTCTTCTGGTCCGCCGAGATGCCGGGAGGTGCCACAACGGAGCGCCAGTTGGCGATCTCGAGATCGATGCCCTGCTCCTTGAGGGTGGGCCCGTCCACATTCGGCAGGCGGTTCGGCGAGGTCATGCCGATGAGGCGCAGCTTGCCGGCCTTGATCTGGCTCTCGAACTCGCCGTAGCCCGAAATCCCGGCCGTGACCTTGCCGCCCAGGATGGCTGCGAGGGCCTCGCCGCCGCCCGAGAACGGCACGTAATTGATTTTTGTGGCATCGGCGCCCGCGGCTTTTGCGAAAAGGGCTGCCGCGATATGGTCGACACCGCCCGCGGAGCCACCCGCCCACGTCACCTTGCCGGGATCGGCCTTGATGGCGGCGGCCAGGTCCTTGGCGTCCTTGATGGGCGAGTTGGCGGGGACCACGATGGCCTCATATTCGGCGGTGAGGCGGGCGATGGGGGTGGTCTGCTCCAGGGTCACAGGCGCCTTGTTGGTCAGGATGGCGCCCACCATGACGTAGCCGTTCACCATGAGCTGGCTGCCGTCGCCCTTGGCATTGTTGACGAGCTGAGCCAGCCCGATGGTACCGCCTGCGCCGGGAACGTTGGTGACCTGCACGCTCTTGATGAGGCCACTCTGGGTAAAGGCCTGCTGCATGGAGCGGGCGGTCTGATCCCAGCCGCCGCCGGGGGCCGCGGGGGCCATGATCTTGAGTTCGTTGACCTGGGCGGCGGCCGCGGCTGTGAAGCCTACGAGGGCTGCGGTCGTGGCGAGGCCGCGCCAGAAGCCTTTGCTCGGACGGTTCATTGCGTTCTCCCTGAATTAGCCCCGTTGAACGCCGGAGCTCTCTTGCGGGACCGTAGCGGCGCGATCCCCCTGCGGCAAGCGTCCGAACCGCCCCAAAGGCCCACGAGCCCACCTCCTGCCGCAGATGCAGCCCAGCTGCGCATTGGAAGTGCCACGCTCACGGCTTATCTGAGACGTTTCTCCCGGGCTCGCGAAGCCCTCCGTTACGGACGATTGCCAATGAGCACCTTCGATACCGACCTCTTCATCATCGGTGCAGGATCAGGCGGGGTGAGGGCGGGACGTATCGCAGCAGGCTACGGAGCGCGGGTGATGATGGCCGAGGAGTACCGGGTCGGCGGGACCTGCGTGATCCGCGGCTGCGTGCCCAAGAAGCTCATGGTCTATGCGAGCCGCTTCGCCGAGGATTTCGAGGATGCGGCCGGCTTCGGCTGGACCGTTCCGGGGCCCCGCTTCGACTGGGCCGCGCTGATCGCCAACAAGGACCGGGAGATCGCCCGCCTGGAGGGCATCTACCGCACCAATCTCGAAAAGGTCGGGGTGGAGGTCGTCGACAGCCGCGCCGTGATCGAGGACGCCCACACGATCCGCCTTGAAAAGACGGGGGCCCGCATCCGGGCGCGCTATATCCTGGTCGCGGTCGGGGCGAGCCCCGTCATGGAACCTGTCATTCCCGGTGGCGAACTCGGCATCACCTCGAACGAGGTGTTCCACCTCGAGCGGCAGCCCGAGCGCATCATGGTTGTGGGCGGCGGCTACATCGCCGTGGAATTTGCGGGCGTGTTCTCCGGTCTCGGCAGCCAGGTGACCCTTCTGCATCGGGGCGACAGGCTCCTGCGCGGATTCGACGACGACGTGCGCGACGCGCTCGGCGAGGCCTATGCCAAGCGCGGGATCCACCTCACGCTCAGCAGCACGATCTCGCGCCTCGACCGGGAGCGGAACGGAATCCGCGTGACGCTCGGGGACGGCAGCACCCAAGTGGTCGACCAGGTGCTCGTCGCCACCGGACGCCGACCCAACACGGCGGGGCTCGGCCTCGACAAGGCCGGGATCTCCGTCGATGCGGTCGGCGCCATTCCCGTCGACGGCTACTCGCAAACCCTCATCCCCTCCGTCTATGCGGTTGGCGACGTGACAAACCGGGCCGCGCTCACCCCCATCGCGATCCGGGAGGGGCATGCTTTCGCCGATACGGTGTTCGGCGGGCGTCCCACCATGGTCGATCACTCCCTCATCCCGACCGCGGTGTTCTCGACGCCCGAGATCGGCGTGATCGGCCACGGCGAAGCCGCCGCCCGGGCGCTCTACGGCGAGGTCGAGATCTACAAGACGAGCTTCCGGCCGATGCGCGCCACCCTCTCGGGGCGGGATTCGCGTGTCCTGATGAAGCTCGTGGTCGAGAAGGCCACCGACATCGTGCGTGGCGTCCACATCGTCGGGCACGATGCGGGCGAGATGATCCAGCTCGCGGGCGTTGCGGTCACCATGGGGGCCACGAAGGCGGATTTCGACCGAACCGTCGCCGTCCACCCCACCGCTTCCGAGGAACTCGTGACCATGCGGACGCCTTTCGTGGTGAAGACGCCCGTCGCGGTCGGGTGATGCCTCACCGCCGGGGCTGCGCGGGAAGGGTTGACGTTGGGGGAGTTGCCTCCGACCGATCCGTCGCCAGCGTCACGGGTGGAAGGTACTCGCTTTGCCGCTGAAATGTCGTGTATAAGCCGCGCCCTGACTCGAAATTTGCTGTCGGACAAGCGGCAGAGCGGACGTGGAGGCAACGATGAACGAGCGGTGGGCGCCGGAGAGCTGGCGCGCCAAGCCGGCCCAGCAGATCCCGGCTTACCCGGATCTCCAGGCCCTCGAGGGCGTCGAGCGGCAGCTCGCCGGGTTTCCGCCGCTCGTTTTTGCCGGTGAGGCCCGCAAGCTGAAGCGTCAGCTCGCGCGCGTCGCGGCAGGCGAGGCTTTCCTGCTCCAGGGGGGCGACTGCGCCGAGAGCTTCGGCGAGCATTCGGCCGACAACATCCGCGACCTCTTCCGCCTGTTCCTTCAGATGGCGGTGGTGCTCACCTTCGCGGGCGCCTCTCCGGTCGTGAAGGTCGGTCGCATCGCCGGCCAGTTCGCGAAGCCCCGCTCCGCAGGGACCGAGACCGTCGACGGCCGCGAGCTGCCGAGCTACCGGGGCGATATCGTCAACGACATCGCCTTTACCGAGGAGAGCCGGACCCCGGACCCGGAGCGCCAGCTCATGGCCTTCCGCCAGTCGGCCGCGACCTTGAACCTGATCCGAGCCTTCGCGACGGGCGGCTACGCCAATCTCGAGAACGTGCAGCGCTGGATGCTGGGCTTCATCAAGGATTCGCCCCAGTCCTCGCGCTATCGCGAACTGGCGGAGCGCATCACCGAAACCCTCGACTTCATGCGGGCGATCGGCATCGACCCGGAGGTCCACCCGGAGATGCGGATCACCGACTTCTACACGAGCCACGAGGCCCTGCTTCTGGGCTACGAGCAGGCCATGACGCGTGTGGATTCGACCACCGGCGACTGGTACGCCTGCTCCGGCCACATGCTCTGGATCGGCGACCGGACGCGGCAGCCGGATCACGCCCATATCGAGTACATGCGAGGCATCAAGAACCCGATCGGGCTGAAATGCGGGCCTTCCCTGACGCCCGATGGACTCCTGAAGCTCGTCGATCTCCTCAATCCCGAGAACGAGCCCGGCCGCCTGACCCTGATCTGCCGCTTCGGGGCCGACAAGGTGTTCGAGCACCTCCCGGCGCTGGTGCGGGCGGTGAAGCGGGAAGGCCGTTCCGTCGTGTGGTCGTGCGATCCCATGCACGGCAACACCATCAAGGCGGGATCCGGCTACAAGACCCGTCCGTTCGATCGGATCATGCAGGAAGTCCGGGATTTCTTCGCCGTCCACCGGGCGGAGGGCACCCATGCCGGCGGCGTTCACCTGGAAATGACGGGCCAAAACGTCACGGAGTGCACCGGCGGGGCGCGGGCGCTCACGGATGCGGATCTCAGTGACCGTTATCACACCTATTGCGATCCGCGGCTCAACGCCGAGCAGGCGCTGGAAATCGCTTTCCTGACCGCCGAGCTGATCAAGCGCGAGCGGCAATCCCGCGAGCGCCCCCTGCCGGCCGCGGCCGAGTAAGGCCCGAGAGAAGCGAAAGCCGCTTGCAGAACCAGAAAGGCCCGGCTCCGAACCGGGCCTTTCTCGTTTTGCATCGTCTCCGAGGGTCGAGCCAACGCTGAGAACTTTGCCGCTCACCGGACACCACCTTGCGACGGCAAGCATACAACTGTAAATCGAAGGCCCTAGAAGCGGGGCTTTCAACGTGGCGATCTGCGGCATCGACCTTGGGACCACTCACTCCCTCATCGCGGTCTTCGGGGATGCGGGGCCGCGCCTGATCCCGAATGCGCTCGGCGAATACCTGACACCTTCCGTGGTCGGACTCGACGACGCGGGAGAGGTCATCCTGGGTAGCGCCGCCCGCGAGCGGCTCCTCCTCCATCCGGACCGAACGGTCGCTTCCTTCAAACGCCTGATGGGCACGGCGAGCGAGACGAAGCTCGGACCCAGGAGTTTTCGGCTCGAGGAACTCTCGGCTCTCATCCTGCGCTCCCTTCGCGAGGACGCCGAGGCGGTTCTCAAGGAGAGCATCGATGAAGTCATCATCTCGGTGCCGGCCTATTTCAACGATCACCAGCGCAAGGCCACCCTGGATGCGGGGCGGCTGGCCGGGCTGACGGTCAAGCGCCTCGTGAACGAGCCCACCGCCGCGGCCCTGGCCTATGGCCTCGCCGAACGCACGGACGGGCGCTTTCTGGTGTTCGATCTCGGCGGCGGCACCTTCGACGTGTCGATCCTCGATAAGTACGACGGCGTCATGGAGGTGCGCGCCACCACCGGCGACACCCGCCTCGGGGGCAACGACTTCACGCAGTTGGTAGAGGACCTGATCGGCCGCGCCCACGAGGTGCAGCCCCGCTCGCTCGCCCCTGTGGATGCAGCGCGCCTCCGGCGCGAAGCCGAGCGGGTGAAACTCGCCCTCACGGACGTGCAGGAGGTCTCCTACAACCTCGCGCTCGGCGGGCGCGTGATCGCCGGCACGCTCTCGCGCGTCGCCTTCGAGGCGGAGGCGGCAGGGCTCCTGCGCCGGCTCCGGGCGCCCATGGAGCGCGCGATCGCGGATGCGCGCCTCGACCCGGCGCAACTCGACGCGGTGGTGCTTGTGGGCGGTGCGACGCGCATGCCGATGGTGCGCTCCCTCGTGGCGCGGCTCTTCGGTCGCATGCCGCACGTCCATCTCGACCCCGACACCACGGTCGGGCTCGGCGCCGCGGTGCAGGTGGGTCTGCATCGGCGGGCGACGGCACTCGAAGACGTGGTGATGACGGATGTGTGCCCCTATACCCTCGGAATCGCGGTGCATGACAGCGTGACGGGCCTCGACGAGATCTCGCCGCTCATCGAGCGCAACGCCGTCGTGCCGATCTCGCGCTCAGGGATCTACTCGACCGTCCGTGACCGGCAGAAACAGATCGACCTGAAGGTCTATCAGGGCGAGAACCTCCGCCCGGCCGACAACGTTCTGATCGGGGAACTCACGGTCCCGGTTCCCCCGAAGGCGGCCGGCGAGGAGGCCGTCGAAGTCCGCTTCACCTACGACATCAACGGCGCACTCGAAGTCGAGGCGAAGGTGGGTTCCACGGGGGTGCTGCGGCGCGAAGTCTTCCGCAACACCTCCGGGCTCTCGGCAGAGGAACTGCATACGCGCTTTGCGGCCCTCTCGGACATCAAGCTCGCGCCCCGCGAGCAGGCCAAGAACAAGCTCCTCCTGGCTCGCGCGGAACGCCTGTACTCTGAACAGGTCGGCGAAGAGCGGGAGAACCTCCTCGCTTCCCTCCGAGAGTTCGAGCGAGCCATCTCGGACCAGCATAACCGCGCCCTGGAGGGAACCCGCGCGACATTCGCGTCCGTGCTCGATTCCTTCGAGCGCTCGATCTTTCATTCCTAGAAAGCGCGATGGACCCTTGGCAGATCCTCGGAGTCGGCCGCGACGCCAGCGTGGCGGAGATCCGCCGCGCCTACGCAGTGCTCCTGAAGCAGACTCGGCCGGATGAGGATCCCGAGGCGTTCCAGCGTCTCGTGAGCGCCCGCGACATCGCCCTATCTGTCGCGGGACGCACGGCTTCGGCCGGGAACGCGCGAGAGTCCGAGAGGGCGCAAGAGCAGCGCCTGACGGAGATCGTCATCGCGCGGCCGGAATTCGCTCCGAAACTGCCGAATCTGTCCGAGTGTGCAGACCGGGCAAGCGAGCCCCACACCAGCTTCCTCCCCCCTTTGGGACGGGCGCCCGACCATCGGCCCAAACCACCGGGATCGGCGGCCGATCAGTCTCTGGAGGAGGGAAATCCCCCGCCTCTCGAATCGCAAGCTCTGCTCGCGGAGCTCGAAGACCGGATTCCGGGACTTTCCGTTCCGCACTCGCCGGCGACCATTCCGGCGTGGCGCCAGATCGTAAAGGATCTCGAACGTCTCGATTTCAGCGCCCGGCGCCAGATCGAGCCCTTCGTGATCGACGAGCTGGACGAGCTTCTGAGAGACACTGCGGGAGCCTTCGATCTCGGGCCGGCTAGTCCCGGCCTTCTGGAGATCTCGGTCATCGTGGTGGCACTTGCGGAAGAATTCGGCTGGGCAGAAGACGACCACGCGATTCACGAAGCCCTGAACAATCCCGCTGCGGCCGAGGCCTTCAAGGGCCTCATCGCGCGTCACCGCTTCATCCATCGTCTGCATGCGAGCGGCTTCCCAAACCGGCAGGATGCGCAGGGTTTGCCGGTGGTCGACCGGGAGGATCTGGAGAGCTTCTTCCAGAAGGAAGCCTCGGTCCATGCCAGGCACCTCGTGAAGATGCGAGCCGCCGGGCGTTGGCTCCCGTCCTTCGATATCGTGGCCCTGGTGTGCGGACTCTGTTGGGCGCTGATCAACAGGCTCCATACGACGCTCTTCGTGGGTCTCGCCTTAATCGCCCTCGGCATCGTGGCCGAGTGGGGCTTGCATGTCACGGGTCAGCCGCGGCTCGGATCCGGGCCTGCTGCCTTATGGATCCTAGCCCTGATGCACCTCATCTGCGGCTTCTTCGGCCGCAACTCACGTCTTTGGATGATGCTGGAGGCCGTACAGAGCGCCGACAGTCGATACATCATCGCGCCCGCCGAGCGTTCGGCCTTCCTCAAGCACGCGGGCCGTCGGCGGCGCTGGCCTGTGGTCCTCTTCGGACTGATGGTCCTTGTCGTTGCCATCATCGGAGCCGAACTGACGGAGCGCAGCAACCCATTCTCGGCTCTGTATCACCGGATCGTCTCGATTCCTCCCCAGCTCGTGTCCCGCTCCCCACCCAGGACCACTCCAGAGGAACTCAACCGACAGCGGTCGCATCTGGAAGCAGTGCTGCGCCGACGTGCTGAGACGCGGCAACCGAACTTCGTCATGGATGCGGGCATCGACATTTCGATCGTGGAAGCCCTTTATGTCGAAACCCGACGGTTCGACGATTATGCTGCGATCCTGCGCACCCTCGCCGAGCGGAAGATCGAGCCGCGGTTGACTGCGGTCCTGTGGATGCGGGTACACCATGCCACGAAGCGCGAGCCGCCGGGAGGCTTCAAGGTCTGCGCCGAGTGGAGGCCGCCCCGCCGTCCGCCAGCGATGGACCCCGCTCGATGGGCTGCCCTCTCCGCCGAACTCGAACGCCCGCTTGTCGGCGCGGAGAGGGAGCGTCTTGATCGGCTGAGGGAAATGGCGCTTGCCATCTCGAACCACGGCCCGATGCTAGTCGCGAGCCGTCGCGGCCCGGATTTCGTCGCTCTGCTGGCCGAGCTGCGCGAGCGCAACCGGGACCCTTATTTCCGCATCATGGTTGATCAATGGATCGAATGCGGGATCACGATGATCTGGCGTCGCGCTCTGGAATAGTAGAAGGGACAGTCTGGCGCAGATCCGTTCCTGCCCGGATAAACACTGATCAACGCGCAAGACAGCGAGAAGAGGCCCAGTCTAGTCACCGCGCCTCTTCTCGCATCTCGTCTCAGCTCAGATACCCAAGGAAGAACAGGATCAAGATGATCGGCAGCGGAATGCCAATCATCCAAAGCAAAGCACCGCGGAACATGGCGTGAACTCCTAAGCTGTTTTCAAGCGAACAACGTGCCTGGCTTCGGCTCGGTTCCGGCTTCGCTTCCGCTTGCGGCTGCGCAATGGAGATCGTGCGGACAATCTCGCGCCTGCCCGGTTCCGATGAGGTAGAATGGCTGCATCAGGAACTCACCCATGTCCAGAATGCCCACCCTATTCGTTTCGCACGGCGCCCCGAACCTCGTTCTCCACAACAGCGAAGCCAAGCGGTTCCTGGAGCGCTTTGCGGCCGATCTGCCCCGTCCGAAAGCAATCCTGGTGGCGAGCGCCCATTTCGACACGCCCGTCCCGGCCACCACGGCCGACGAGCGGCCCGAGACCGTTTACGATTTCCGCGGCTTCGAGCCCGAGCTTTACCAAATGACCTATCCGGCCCCGGGCGCTCCGGACCTCGCAGCCCGGGCTACCGCGCTGCTGGCGGAGGCGGGCTTCGCGGCGCGGCCGATCTCCGGCCATGGCTTCGACCACGGGACCTGGGTGCCCCTCAAGCTTCTCTATCCGGATGCCGAGATCCCTGTGGTGCAGCTCTCCATTCAGTCGCAGCAGGGCCCGGAGCATCACGTGAAGGTCGGCGAAGCTCTGCGGCCGCTGGCCGAGGAGGGGGTCCTCATCATCGGATCGGGCGCGCTCACCCACAATCTCCACGAGTTCTTCCGCGGCGGCTACGCCGCCGATGCGCCCGCGCCCGAGTGGGTCAGAGCCTTCGGAGAGTGGATGCGCGAGCGCATCGAGGCGGGCGATCGGGACGCCCTCGTCCACTACCGCGCAAAGGCGCCTCACGGGCCTGCCAATCATCCGACCGAAGAGCACCTGCTCCCCCTGTTCGTGGCCCTCGGCGCCGCCGGGGAGGGCGGGGGACGGCGGGTCCACACCAGCCAGGAATACGGGGTGCTCATGATGGATGCCTACCGATTCGGGTAAGCCGCCCGGTCAGCCCTGCTTCGGACGCCGGGCTCCCTTCGGCGCGGAAGCGTTGCTGGCCCGCCCGTGCCGCGTTACATCCGCCTCATGGCACGGAACACGCTCAAGATCGCCCTGGCGCAGCTCAATCCAACGGTCGGAGACGTCTCCGGCAACGAAGCCAAGGCCCGGGAGGCCAGAGCCGAGGGGGCGCGGCTCGGCGCGGACCTCGTGATGCTCACCGAACTCTTCCTGGCGGGCTACTCGCCGGAGGATCTGGTCCTGAAGCCCGCCTTCCAGGATGCCTGCCGGCAGGCCACCGAGCGGCTTGCCCGCGAAACCGCCGACGGCGGGCCCGCTTTGCTCGTGGGCGTCCCCTGGGTAGAGGACGATCTCCTCTACAACGCCTATGCCCTGCTCGATGGGGGCACGATCCAGGCGGTCCGTTTCAAAGTGGATCTGCCGAATTACGGCGTTTTCGACGAAAAGCGCGTCTTCGCGACGGGTCCCCTACCGGGGCCGGTGTCCTTCCGCGGCATTCGGCTCGGGCTTCCGATCTGCGAGGACATCTGGAGCGACGAGGTAGTCGAGTGCCTCGCCGAAACGGGCTCCGAGATGCTGCTCGTCCCGAACGGTTCACCCTATTGGCGTGGGAAGACCGACGAGCGGCTCAACATCGCGGCGACCCGCGTCACCGAGAGCGGGCTGCCGCTCATCTATCTGAACCAGAATTCCGGCCAGGACGAACTCGTTTTCGATGGCGCATCCTTCGCCCTCAACGCTGACGCGTCCCTCGCCTGCCAGCTACCGGCCTTCCAGGACATGATCGCCCTCACGGATTGGGAGCGGGGCCAGGATGGCTGGCGCTGCACGCAAGGACCCAAAGCCATTGTCGAGGAGGGGGACGAGGCGAACTACGCGGCTTGCGTCATGGGCCTGCGCGACTACGTGGACAAGAACCGGTTTCCCGGCGTGGTGCTCGGACTCTCGGGCGGCATCGATTCCGCGCTTTGCGCCGCAATGGCGGTGGATGCGCTCGGAGCAGAACGCGTCCACTGCATCATGCTCCCGTTCCGGTACACATCGAACGAGTCGCTCTCGGATGCGGCCGCCTGCGCCGAGGCGCTCGGCGTGCGCTACGACATCATTCCGATCGCGCCGGCAGTGGAGGGCTTCGAAGCCGCGCTGGCGCCCCTCTTCGACGGGCGTCCGCGGGACATCACGGAAGAGAACATGCAGAGCCGCGCCCGCGGCACGATCCTGATGTCCGTCTCGAACAAATTCGGGCCCATGGTGGTGACGACGGGCAACAAGTCCGAAATGTCGGTCGGCTACGCCACCCTCTACGGCGACATGAACGGCGGCTTCAACCCTATCAAAGACCTCTACAAGATGGAGGTTTACCGCCTCTCGGCGCTGCGCAACCGCTGGAAGCCTGCAGGAGCGTTCGGACCCGACGGCGTGGTGATCCCGGAGAACATCATCACCAAAGCCCCGACGGCCGAGCTGCGCGAGAACCAGAAGGACCAGGATTCGCTGCCGCCCTATGACGTGCTCGACGACATCCTGGAGGGGCTCGTGGAGCGGGAGATGCGGGTGTCGGAACTCGTCGCGAAGGGGCACGATCTCGAAACCGTCAAGAAGATCGAGCGCCTGTTGTATCTCGCCGAGTACAAGCGCCGCCAATCGGCTCCGGGCGTGAAGGTCACCAAGAAGAATTTCGGGCGCGACCGGCGCTATCCCATCGTCAACCGCTTCCGCGATGCCGGCGACGCCCCCCATCGGCCCGACGAAGCTCTCACCCGCGCGATCGGCAAGCCGCGGGCGGACGCGCTCGATTTCTGAGGGGCTGGATCGGACACCTCTACCCGGGAGGCGTTCCTTCCATCCCGAGGTATAGAGCTCAACCGGCATGAGGTGGCCCCGGCGCTGCTTCGCTTCAAGCTCCGATGGGCGGACCGCCGTTGCGCCCTCGCTTCACGTTCGCCATAAGCCATCCATGAAACCGGTCGTCCGCTTCGCTCCCTCGCCCACGGGTCTCATTCATATCGGCAATATCCGCGTGGCCCTTCTCAACGCGCTTTATGCCCGTCGGGAGGGCGGCACCTTCGTGCTGCGCTACGACGACACCGATCTTGCCCGTTCGAAGCAGGAATATGCCGATGCCATCGCGGAGGATCTCGCCTGGCTCGGAATCGTGCCCGATGTGATGGTGCGCCAGTCCGATCGCTTCCCGCTCTACGAGGACGTGGCGCAGCGCCTGCGCGAGACGGGGAGGCTGTATCCGGCCTACGAGACCGCGGAGGAGCTGGAGTTCCGCCGCAAGCGCCAGCTCGCCCGCGGTCAGCCCCCGATCTACGATCGGGCGGCCCTCAAGCTCTCCGAGGAGGAGCGGCAGCGGTTCGAAGCCGAGGGACGGCGTCCCCATTGGCGCTTCCGCCTCGACCACAAGCCCGTCGCCTGGAGCGACCTCGTGCGTGGCGAGAGCCACGTGGACTGCGCCTCCCTCTCCGATCCCGTGCTGATCCGCGAGGACGGCACCTACCTCTACACGCTCCCCTCCGTCGCCGACGACATCGACCTGAAGATCACTCACGTGATCAGGGGCGAGGACCACGTCACCAACACGGCGGTGCAGATCCAAATCTTCGAGGCCCTCGACGCGCCGCTGCCGGTGTTCGGGCACCACAACCTGCTGACGACCGCAAGCGGAGAGGGTCTCTCGAAGCGCCTCGGGCATCTCTCGATCCGCGGCTTGCGGGAAGCTGGCCTGGAGCCGCAGGCGCTGGCATCGCTGGCGGTGCTCGTCGGGTCCGCGGAGGCGGTGCGCGCCGTGCCGACGCTCGACGAACTCGCCGCTCTGATCGATTTCGGCCACATCTCGCGGGCGCCGGCGAAATTCGCGGAGGAGGAGCTGGAGCAGCTCAATGCCCGCCTCGTCCACGAGATGAGCTACGATGCCGTTCGCGAGCGCCTCGCGACGCTGGGTGTCGGCGGGGGCGAGCCTTTCTGGCTCGCCGTTCGCACCAATCTCACGAGGGTGGCCGATGCCGCGGAATGGTGGCGCGTCGTCGAGGGGCCGGTGACGCCCGTGATCGAGAATCCGGGTTTCATCGCCCAGGCCGCCACCGCGCTACCGCCAGAGCCTTTCGACACCGCGACCTGGAAGACCTGGACCGAGGCCGTTAAAGCCGCGACCGGCGCCAAGGGACGAGCCCTGTTCATGCCGCTGCGTCAGGCTCTGACCGGGCTCGATCACGGGCCGGAAATGACTGCCCTTCTCCCGCTGATCGGGCGGGAACGTGCCGAGGCGCGCCTGAGAGGCCAGGTCGCCTGAACCTCCCCACCGCGCTGCGCCTTGGAGAGGAGCGTCGGAAGCGCTGGTCTCCTGAACCCGCCGACCGGGTGCGCCTGCGGGTCGAGGTGTAGCCAGACCCCTGTCCGTGAACCCGGCTACCGCGGTGCGTTCTGGGGGACGGGGATGACGTTCGTGGCGATGACTCGAACCACGCGGGTGGCCCCGCTCCGATCCGGAATCTCCCGACGCTCGCCTTCGCTCCGGCCGATCACCCGGTTGCTCTCGACGGTGCGGACGATCCCTGCGGATTCGCCGCTTGCCGTCGGGGCTGCGGCGCCCGCCTCGGCGGCGGCCTGGGCTTCGGCGGCATCGGTCGCGCGCCGATCGGCATTGCGCCGGTCGCGGGCGGGCTGCTGCGGGGTTGCCCGCGGACGGGAGAGCTCTTCCGCTTTCTGCTCCGTCACGATCAGGTCGCCCCGCCGCTGATCGAGCATGCTCTCGGCCTGGCGAAGGAGCTGGGCCCAGGTTTCGCCCTGCTTCTTGCACGAGCATGCCGAATCGAAGCTTTTCTGGAACTTGAAGGCATTGGGGCTCTGGACGTAGGGCCGGTTGGTGCGGATCGAGATCGCCTGATTCAGGGCGTCGTCTCCGCCTGGCATGGCATAGGCCATGGTCTCCGTGCTGGGGCAGAGGGCTTGGCACATCTCGTCGGCGCTCTCGCGCCCTTGGGGCGCATTGCTCAAGGGAAAGGCGTAGCCGTCACAGCTGCGCACGCAAGCGAGGCGCCGCCCGCCGAAGGGGCGCTCGTCCGGGAGGACTTCGTCCGGCGGCAGGGGCTGGGCCTCCTGCCGCTGCGGCACGCCGAAAAGCTGCTCGAGGAAATTGCGGGGGCGCTGCTGAACCTCTTGGGGGGCGCCGCAGGCCTGGGCGACCGCCGCCTCGAGCTGCCGCCGGCGCATGTCGAGTTCGGACCCGTCCGCCTGAGCGAGGATCTGGGCGTAGGCGGCCTCCATCTGCCTGATGCGCTGGCCGATCGCCGGGCACTCGGACGCCGTGCTGCCGAAGAAGCCTACGGGACCCTGGTCACAGCCGATGGAGCGATAGTAGTTCGTGGTGCGGGCGATTTCGGCGCGCTGCCGCTCCGCCGCCGCCGATGCCTGGCGTGCTCCGCCGCGGGGGAGGGACGCGAGTTCCGCCTGGTAACGCTGGCAGGCGGCCGATTGGGCCCGGGCTCCCTCGGCGGCCCCGAGGAGCCCCGCGAGCGCAAGGAGTGCACAAAGGAGGGATCGTTGCAGCATGCTGGTCCGACGGTGGTTGGCGGCCGGGCGACCGGAAAAGAGCCTTGTGCCGCGACACATTGTTCCGAATGTGTCGCGGCCCCGCAAGGCGCCGCTCGCATCATCCCTAATTCGCCTTGAGAGGCCCCCGAGCGGGCAACCCCTCTCGCAAACCGGGCGTCGGAACCCTACATCGCCTCCGATGCGATGAGGAGCAGGCTTCGATGCGGAAAACGGCCTTGGTAGGCTTGAGCTTGGGTCTGGTGATGGGCCTCGTCGGGTCGGCTGCGGCCCAGAGCCCGGACGTGATCTTCAGGAAGTCGACGGTCTGGCGGGCCCTGACCCCGGACGACAAGCTCGTGGTTCAGGGGATCGACGATCCGGTCGTCGAGGGTGTGGCCTGCCACTTCACGACCCCAGAGCGAGGTGGGATTTCCGGAACGATCGGCGTCGCGGAGGAGGTGTCGGACATCTCGCTCGCCTGTCGGCAGATCGGGCCGATCCGCTTCAAGGAGAAGTTCGAGCAGGGCGGCGTGGCCTTCAGCGAACGCCGTTCGCTCATCTTCAAGCGCATGCAGATCGTCCGGGGCTGCGACGCGAAGCGCAATACCCTGGTCTATCTCGTCTACTCGGACCGGCTGATCGAGGGGTCGCCGAAGAACTCCACCTCGACCGTACCGATTATGCCTTGGGGCAACGAGCCGGCCCTTCGCTGTGGCGATTGGGTCTCGAGTTAACTTCTTCGAAGGAAACCGGCGGTCCCGACAGCCCCTGTGGCCGGACGATCACGGCGGCGGATTATTTCTCGCAGGTGATCGCGACGGGCTGTTCCGCCGGACTTGCGGTCGAAACCCGCTGCACGGTTCCGGTGATGTCCTCCGCGGCGGCAGGTCGGAAACTGACCGCGTGGGCGTAGCCTTGCGTCTGGCACCAGGCGTCCGCGATCACCCGGCCACAGGCCGCGCCGCTGGCGAGGCATTCCCCGACCCCATAGCCGTCGTTCGCCGGTACCACGAACACTGCCTGTGCCCCTGAGGTCCTTGGGGAGGTCCCGCCACCAAGGCTGGCAAAGGACGCGGCTGCCACCGCGACAACAGCAGTGAAGGCAAGCCCGGTGAGGGTGCGACGCATAACGATGAAGCCTTGGGAGAGGGGAAGTCGAGGCATCGTGCCGTCCAGCCATGAAAAAAGGCTGAATGGCGGCCAGTTGGTGGAAGGAATCGGTCGCGTCTTGACGGATTCGTGCCGCCAAGGCAATGATCCCGCCATGACGACGGCCCGCCCCATTTCCGGGATCATTTGCAGCTAGCGCACCCCGCTGGCTGGAGCCGTCTCGTTCTCATTCCTCAGATCGAAACCGCCCCTCCGGCCTGCGGCCAGTGGAGGAACGGTTCATGGCGCCCACCTTGAGGCTCTACAACACGCTCACTCGGTCGAAGGACACGTTCGTCCCGATCGATCCCCGGAACGTGCGCCTCTACGTCTGCGGCCCCACGGTCTACGACTACGCGCATATCGGCAACGCGCGCCCGTTCATCGTCTTCGACCTGCTCTTCCGCCTGCTCCGCCACGTCTACGGGCCGGATGCGGTCACCTATGCACGGAACCTCACGGACGTGGACGACAAGATCAACCGCCGGGCCTTCGAGCGCGGCGTATCGATCCGCGAGGTCACCGAGGAAACGACGCACCAATTCCACGCCGACATCCGCGGCCTCGGCCTGCTCATGGCTGACCATGTGAACGAGGACGGCAAGCCACCGCGCTTCATCGAACCTCGCGCGACCGAGCACATCGACGAGATGCGCATGATCATCGAGCGGCTGATCGAGCGCGGCGCCGCCTATGTGGCCGAGGAGCATGTGCTCTTCAGCGTCGCCGGCATGGGCCGCCTCTCGGGTGTGCCCCGATATGGTGCCTTCTCGAAGCGGTCACTGGACGAGTTGATGGCGGGCGCCCGGGTGGACGTCGCCCCCTACAAGCGCGACCCCATGGATTTCGTGCTCTGGAAGCCCTCCGGACCGCAGGACCCAGCCTGGCCATCGCCCGCCGGTATCGCAACGCCGGGCCGTCCGGGCTGGCATATCGAGTGCTCCGCCATGGCCTGGCGCCACCTCGTGAAGGCCTTCGAGACGCGGCTTTCCTGCGACGACCCGAAGGACCGGGAGGTGTTCGACATTCACGGCGGCGGCATTGACCTCGTCTTCCCGCACCACGAGAACGAGATCGCGCAGAGCTGCTGCGCCTTCGAGATCCCGCGAATGGCCAATGTGTGGATGCACAACGGCTTCCTGCAGGTCGAGGGTGATAAGATGTCGAAGTCGCTGGGAAACTTCGTGACGATCTTCGATCTGCTGAAGGACTGGCCGGGCGAGGTTCTGCGCTTCAACATGCTGCGCACCCATTACCGGCAGCCGCTGGACTGGACGATCCGCGGCTTGGAGGAGAGCGAGAAGATCCTCGACCGCTGGCAGGGCCTCGCCCGGGAGGAGGCTCCGGCGGCGTTCGGCGGTGCGGTCCTCGAAGCGCTTGCGGACGATCTCAACACCCCGAAGATGATCGCGGAGCTGCACGCTCTCGACTCCGGAGGAGAGACCCGGGACCTTGTCGCGAACCTGCGGGCGCTCGGCTTCCTGGCCGCCAGTCGGGAGGCCTGGGAAGCCCGCAAGCGGGCAGCCATCCGGGTCGATCCCGCACAGGTGGAAGCCCTGATCGCATCGCGCAAGGATGCGCGCGCGGCAAAGAATTGGACCGAGTCCGACCGCATCCGCGACGAACTCGCTGGCCTCGGCGTGGTCCTCAAGGACAACAAGGACGGCACCACGACCTGGGAGGTGGCGCGATGACGGCGTGTTGTCGAAACGCCTTCGCGATCCTCTCCCTACCCGGATCTCGGCTGCTGCCGAGGGTCGTTGGGAGCGAGCCGGTTCCAACTCCCTCCCCCCTTGTGGGGGAGGGCAGGGAGGGGGGTACCGCGCCCCGCAGGGACGCTCGGGAAGCGATCTCTTCCGGGTACAAGGAGGGTGGCCCGGTACCCCCCTCTCCGGCTCTCCCCCACAAGGGGGGAGAGGGCATGGTGGCCCTCGCCGAAGGGGGCACGCGATGAACCGCGGCACCGTCCCGAAACCGGGTCTCCGCCCGTTCCTTCAAGCCGACGTGCCGGCACTGGCCGAGATCTTCAAGGCCAGCATCGAGGAGTTGACCGGCGACGATTACACCGAGGCGCAACAGGCGGCGTGGGCCTCCCGTGCGGATGACGAGGAGGCCTTCGGGAAGCGCCTGGCCGGCCTCCTCACGCTCGTCGCCACCGCCGAGGGGACCCCGGTCGGCTTCGCGGCCCTGAAAGGCGCGGATCACATCGAGATGCTCTTCGTCCATCCGGCGGTCGCGGGGCAGGGGGTCGGAGCCATGCTCTACGATGCCTTGGAAAAGCTTGCGGGCGCGCGGCAGGCGAAACGGCTCACGGTCGACGCAAGCGACACCGCGGAAGAGTTCTTCCGCCGTCGGGGCTTCCAGCCGCAGCGGCGCAACAGCGTGCCGGTCGCCGACGAATGGCTGGCCAGTACCAGCATGGAAAAAGCGCTCGCTTCCGGGGGGCCATCGTCATGAACAGCCGCGAGCGCCTCTACCTGTTCGACACCACGCTCCGCGACGGGGCGCAGACCACCGGCATCGACTTCTCGCTGGAGGACAAGCGCACGATCGCGGCGCTCCTCGACGACCTCGGCGTCGATTACGTGGAAGGCGGGTACCCGGGCGCCAACCCGCTCGACACGGAGTTCTTTTCACAAAGGCGCACCAAAGCCGCCAAGTTCACGGCCTTCGGGATGACGAAGCGCGCCGGCCGCTCTGCCTCCAACGACCCCGGCGTGGCGGCGCTTCTCGAAGCCAAGGCCGACGCGATCTGCTTTGTTGCCAAGGCCTGGGACTACCACGTCCATGTGGCGCTCGAGACGACGCTCGAGGAGAACCTCGACGGCATTCGCGAGAGCGCGGCAGCGGCGCGGGAGCGCGGTCGCGAGGTACTTGTCGATTGCGAGCACTTCTTCGATGGCTACAAGGCCAATCCCGAATACGCATTGTCCTGTGCCCGGACCGCCTACGAGGCGGGTGCCCGCTGGGTCGTGCTGTGCGACACGAACGGTGGCACGCTGCCCCACGAGGTCGCCCGCATCGTCGGCGAGGTGCAGGTCGCCGTGCCGGGCGCCCATCTCGGCATCCATGCCCATGACGATTGCGGCTGCGCCGTCGCGAATTCCCTCGCTGCCGTCGAGGCCGGCGCCCGGCACATCCAGGGCACCCTGAACGGACTCGGCGAGCGCTGCGGCAATGCCAACCTCGTGACCCTCATCGGCGCTCTGAAGCTCAAGGACGGTTACGCGGCACGCTTCGACTTCGGCGTCAGCCTGGAGGGGCTCGCCGCTCTCACCCATGTGTCGCGCCAGGTCGACGAGGTGCTGAACCGACAGCCCAACCGGCACGCGCCCTTCGTGGGCGCGAGCGCCTTCGCGACGAAGGCCGGGATCCATGCCTCCGCCGTCCTCAAGGACCCGCGCACCTACGAGCATGTGGAGCCGGAAGCGGTCGGCAATGCCCGCAAGGTTCTGGTGTCAGACCAGGGCGGGCGTTCCAACATCCTCGCGGAGCTCAAGCGCATCGGCATCATGGTGGATAGGGACGATCCCCGTGTCGGGCGCGTGCTCGAGGAGGTGAAGCGCAAGGAAGCCGAGGGATACGCTTTCGAGGGCGCGGACGCGTCCTTCTACGTGCTCGCCCGCCGGGTCCTCGGAGAGGTGCCGGCTTTCTTCGACGTGGAGCGTTTCTCCGTGAACGTGGAGCGGCGCTACAACGCGGTGGGCCAACTCGTCACGGTGGCGGAAGCGATCGTAAAGGTGCGGGTCGGCGACGAGGTGCTGATCTCCGCGGCGGAGGGCAACGGTCCCGTCAATGCCCTCGACGTGGCGCTCCGCAAGGACCTCGGAAAGTATCAGGACCTGATCCAGGACCTCGAGCTCATCGACTACAAGGTCCGCATCTACCAGGGTGGTTCGGATGCAGTGACGCGGGCGCTCATCGAGTTCACGGATTCGAGCGGCGACCGCTGGTCCACCATCGGGGTCTCGCCCAACATCATCGACGCCTCGTTCCAGGCGTTGACGGATTCCATCACGTACAAGCTGCTCAAGAGCGGTGCGCGGCTGTAGTGGAACTGCGCGATACGCGGCCTGAAGCTCAGAACCGCCGCTCGATCAACTCCTCGTCCGCGCTGATGCCGAGGCGGCGGGCCGAGGCCTCCAACATCGGGATCACCTCCTCGGAGCGCTCGGCCACGAGATAGTTCAGCTCGAGCCCCGGGCGGATGAAGCCCTGTTCGCGCATATGCGCGAGGAGGACGAGGAGCGGTTTCCAGAAGCCGTTGGTGCTGAGCAGCAGGATCGGCTTGGTATGCCGTCCGAGCTGCGCCCAGGTCATCTGCTCGACCAACTCCTCCAGGGTGCCGATGCCGCCCGGCAGCGCCACGAAGGCGTCGGACTTTTCGAACATCAGGCGCTTGCGGGTGTGCATGTCGGAGACCACGATGGTCTCCTGGACATCGTCGAGCATCTTCTCGCGCGATTTCAGGAAGTCCGGGATGATGCCCGTCACGTAGCCGCCGTGATCGAGCACGGAGCGGGCTACGGTGCCCATGAGGCCGACATTGCCCCCGCCATAGACGAGGCTGATGCCCCGCTCGGCCATGGCTTGGCCGAGGGCAGCGGCAGCCTCCACGAAGGCGGGGTTCCCGCCGAAGCCGGACCCGCAATACACGCAAATGGATTTGATCGCTGCCATCGGCACCTTGGTGGAGGGGAGATCCCAGAGGGGGTTGGTGAGCATCCTTATGAGTCCTTATGGCCGTAGCCTTAGCAAATAGAAACGGGTTAAAAGCCCGAAAGTGCCACGGTTTCCCGATCCGCGAATGCGTGGCATCCTCAAGCAACAGTGTGATCGAGGGCGTGAGGGTAGATGGGATGGTGAGTCCGCTTCAGGGACGGGGTGCCCTGGTCGTCCTGGCGGTCGCGGCGGTTGCCGTCGTGGGCGGGCTCCTCAGCGCGTTGAACTGGAACACGCTCCGCCTTACGCCCGCCCAGCCCCCGACGTCGACCGACGCCAGCCCCGCACCCGCCTCGTCCGATCCGGGCACAAGCTCCGGTGGGGTGAACCGGGTCGAGGCACTACCGGCCGCCCCCGGGGCGACCGCGATCGCTCCGCCGCCGCAATCGCCGTCCCCGCCGGAGGCCCAAGCCTCGGCTCCCCGTTCCCCGGAGAGCGCAACGCCGCCCGCAGCGAATGCCCCCCCGTCGGTGGTTGCGGCCCTCCCGCCCCCCGGGGCACCGGCGGCTCCCGCGGCGCCTGCGGCCCCCCAGGCCCCCTCGGAGCCCGTTCGCGAGGAGGCCGCCACGCCCTCCTTCGACGTCGTGCGCGTCGAGCCGAACGGCGAGAGCGTGATCGCCGGGCGTGGGGTGCCGGGAGCCACCATCGAGATGCTCCGGGACGGCCAGGTTCACGCCCGGGGCGTGGCGGATGGGTCGGGCCTCTTTGCCCTCGTTCCGCCCGCCTTGCCCCCGGGCTCGCATCAGATCACGCTGCAATCCAACGCCCCGGACGGGACCCGCCAGCGCTCCCGCGACAGCGTGACCGTAGTGGTGAGCGAGGGCCGGAACACCCCGCCGCTGGTGGCGCTGACCGCGCCCGACAAGCCGACCGTGATCCTCTCGAACCCGGAGCCTCCCCAGCGCACCGCACAGGCGGAGCCCGGCACCCCGCCGGTCGGCGGGGCGACCCCTGCGACCCCCCAGCCACAGCAACAGGCGAGCCTTCCTCTCGGGAACCAGCCGCCCGCCCGCCGCACTGAGGTCAGGATCGCAAGCGTCGAGGCCGAGGATGGAGGGCGCCTGTTCGTGTCGGGCGAGGCTGCCCCGGGATCGACCGTCCGCCTCTATCTCAACGACACCCTGATCGCCCCCGGCGGCGCCGGCGCGGATGGCCGTGTCTCCTTCGCGATCAGCCGGGGCGTGCGCCCGGGCGATTATCGGGTCCGCCTCGATGTCGTGGATCCCGTGTCGGGTTCAGTGAAGTCGCGGGCGGAAGTGGTCTTCAACGTTCCGCCGTCGGTGGTGGTCGCCCTGCCGCCGCAAGCCCCGACGGCAACGGCGCCGCCCCAGATCGCCGGCTCCCCGGTGCCTCTGCCGGCTCCCCGCTCGTCCGGCGCGGAACCGCCCCGGAATACTGCAGGCCCGGCCGGTCCGGCGCCCCAGGTGGCCGCGATTCCGCCGAATGCCTCACCGACCCGCCAGGCCACGACGGCCGCGCCGGGCACCAGGCCAGCTCCGGCATCACGCGTAATGCCAATGCCCGCCCCGGCGGCTTCCCCGGGCGAGCGCATCGCGGCTGCTCCCGAAGCGGCCGGACGCCAGGGATCGGCACCGAACTCGGAACCTCGTGATCTGCCCGCCGGGACGGTGGTGATCCCGGATCTCAACACCGCCATCGTCTCCCGGGGCGACAATCTCTGGCGCATCAGCCAGAGGATCTACGGTCGCGGAGTGCGCTACACCGTGATCTTCGGAGCGAACCAGCCGCAGATCCGCAACCCGAACCTGATCTATCCCGGGCAGGTCTTCGTGCTACCTCCCGGACAGGAGCCGCAGCCTCAGTAAGCGGGAGTTTCGATCGCCGGCGGCCTTCAACCCCGCGATGCGCGGAGCGCGAGGGGGTTGGGCCCCGACCGCGAGGGTGCAGTTCGGCTGCTTTGTGCCTATATGCAGGGCAACCCACCAATCGGACCCCGCTGATGCCTCCCCATTCCGCCCCCACGGCTCCCCAGCCGCAGCGGCCCGGCCTCGTCGCCACCATTCACAAGCTTTGGCCCTACCTTTGGCCCCAGGGACGCCCGGACCTGCAGCGGCGGGTCTTTCTCGCCTTCGGCCTCCTGCTCATCGCCAAGCTCGTCACGGTCCTGACGCCGTTCACGTTCAAATGGGCTACCGATGCGCTCGTGGCGGTGGCGGGCGGCACGACCTCGGGTGTCGAAGCGGCCGCGACGGAGGGATCCTGGATCTGGCGAGCGCCGATCCTGCTCACCATCGCCTATGGCGTCGTGCGCGTCGCCATGGCGCTCCTCACGCAAGTGCGCGACGGCCTCTTCGCCAAGGTGGCCATGCATGCGGTCAGGAAGCTGGCGCTCCGCACCTTCGAGCACATGCATCGGCTGTCGTTGCGCTTTCATCTCGAGCGCAAGACTGGCGGACTGACGCGCGTTCTGGAGCGCGGGCGGAACGGGATCGAAGAACTCTCGAGGCTCGCCGTTCTCACCCTCATCCCGACCATCGTGGAATTCGCCCTTGTTCTCGGGATCCTGGCCTGGGAATTCGACTGGCTCTATTCCGTCGTCGTCCTCGTCATGGTCGCGGTGTATCTCGGTTACACCTACAAGGCCACGGAATGGCGGATCTCGATCCGCAGGCGCATGAACGAGTCCGACACGGACGCCAACACCAAGGCCGTCGACTCGCTCCTCAACTACGAGACCGTGAAGTATTTCGGCGCCGAGGAGCGCGAGACCCGGCGCTACGACGTCTCCATGGAGCGCTACGAGGAGGCCTCGACCCAAACCTACACCTCTCTCGCCGTGCTGAACTCCGGCCAGGCCGTGATCTTCACGATCGGCATGACGGTCGTGATGGCGCTGGCGGCCCGGGACATCATGGCGGGCCGCGCCTCCATCGGCTCCTTCGTGCTCGTGAACGCGATGCTGGTGCAGCTCTACATCCCGCTAAACTTCATGGGCATGCTCTATCGGGAAATCAAACAGGCGATGATCGACATCGACGACATGTTCCAGATCCTGGAGCGCAACCCCGACATCGAGGACAGGCCGGGTGCGCAGCCCCTCCAGGCCCGCCAGGGCACCGTCCGCTTCGAGAACGTGCATTTCGCCTACATCCCCGAGCGCCCGATCCTGCGCGGCGTCAGCTTCGAGGTGCCCGCCGGCAAGACGGTTGCCATCGTGGGGCCCTCGGGAGCCGGAAAATCCACGATCTCGCGGCTTCTGTTCCGCTTCTACGAGCCCTCGCGCGGGCGCATCCTCATCGATGGACAGGACATCGCGGATGTCCAGCAGGCATCGCTGCGCCATGCCATCGGCATGGTTCCCCAGGACACGGTGCTCTTCAACGACACCATCGGCTACAACGTGCAATACGGCCGCTGGGATGCGGAACCCGACGACGTCAAGGAGGCCGCGCGCCTCGCGCAGATCGACCGCTTCATCGCGAGCCTGCCGGAGGGCTACGAGACCTCAGTCGGCGAGCGGGGACTGAAGCTCTCGGGCGGCGAGAAGCAGCGGGTCGCGATCGCCCGCACGATCCTCAAGGGGCCGCCGATCCTCGTCCTCGACGAGGCGACCTCGGCCCTCGATTCCTTCACCGAGAAGGAGATCCAGGATGCCCTCGACCGGGTGAGCCGCGGTCGCACCACGCTCGTTATCGCCCACCGCCTCTCCACCGTGATCGGCGCGGACGAGATCATCGTGCTCGACAAGGGCGTGATCGTGGAGCGCGGCACGCATGACGAACTTCTCGCGCAGGGCGGCGTCTATGCCGCGATGTGGAACCGCCAGCGCCAAGCCGCCGAAGCCCGCGAGGCCCTCAAGCGCGCCGAGGACGAGGAAGGGCAATCCATGCGGGAGAGCCTCACGGTGGGGTAGGGGTGGTTGGGGCTGGCGAGACACAGACACGTCCCTTGAGCATCGCGCTCCACCGACCCGGCCCCCACCCTAACCCTCTCCCCGCCTGCGGGGAGAGGGGATGCGCCTGTGCCCTCGCCACCCTGTGGGTGCGAGGTGTTGGCCTTGAGGTCTCTTGATCTCCTGGGGAGAGCGGGAGGCGCATGAGCCTGCTCCCGGGCAGGAGCCGGCAGGGGGTAGTGGGTGGAAGCCTGCCCGCAAGACAAGCTCACCCGCCTCCCGCTCGACGCGGCTCTGCGATGATCCGGCGGGGCGCTCCAGGGCACGGCTCCCCTCTGCAGAGGAGCGAGCCCCGCGACGTCCCCCTCTCAGTCGGAGGGGTCCGGGCAGATCGCCGGGCTTGTGCGGGATGCGTGTCCTGCCCAGGCCCGAGCCTTGTCTCCGCTGCTCGCACCCCGACGCTTCATGAGCGCGCCCCAGGAGCAGCGGACATCAACATACATGCACATCATAGGAAGATATGTCAAGTGCCTTCCCTCTCCCCCGGAGGGAGAGGGGCGGCACACTCGAGCCTCGCCCTCAGATCACGAAGAAATCGGCGGCGGTGAGCTTGAGATTGATGGCGAGCGTCGCGACCTGCACGGCCGCTCCGGCGCCGTTGCCGTCCGCATCGTAGAGGAGGGCGCCGGTTTTCCTGTTGTAGACGAGGTAGTCGTTGGCGTCCGCGGCGGCGCTTCCGGTCTTGAAGAACCCGGCTTTCAATTTGCCCGGTGCCGCCGTCGATCCTGAGCCGAGCTTCGTGAACACGGCGTTGTCGAGCCAGATCGAATCGTCGGGCACGGAGAAGTCCTTGATCCGATCGATGGCGGTCGAGGACGGTTTCGTGTTGAACACGAAAACGTCCTTGCCCAACCCGCCCGTGAGGGTGTCCCTGCCCAAGCCTCCATAGAGCTTATCGTTGCCGGCTCCGCCCAAGAGAACATCGTTGCCGCCGAGGCCGATGAGCTTGTCGTTGCCGCCCGCGCCGGAGATCGTCTGGCCAGCGTTCGTGCCCGTGATGGTCTCGTTCACAACGTCGGTGAGGTTGACCGTGATGAGTCGCTCGACCGTGAACTTCCCGTCCGAGACCGTGACCTTCACGCTCCGCGTCGCACCCTTCTCGAAGTCGAGCGCGAGCTGGTTGTTGACGACGAGCTTGTTGCCAACGAGCGAAAAGGCGTTGCCCGGATTCGAGACGAGCTTGAGGTCCGTCGTGGCGCCGTCCGGATCGACAGCCTGGATGGTGAGCGCGACCGTCCCCTTCTTGGCGTTCTCCGCGATCGTGCCGCCGGAAGCGATGAGCGTATAGGGTGCCTCGTCGACGTTCTTGACGCTCACCGTGAAGTCCTGCGTGTCGGTGCTCACTTTGTCGGAGGCCACGACCGTCACGGCATAGGGAACCTTGGTCTTCGCCCATTGCTCATAGTCGGGGGCTGACTTGAAGTGCAGCTCGGTGCCGTTGCGGAGTTCGAAGAGCCCAGCGTTCGTGCCGGCGAGGCTGTAGCTGATTGTCCCTCCCTCTGGGTCTGTCGCAGCCACGGTGGCGACCTTCGTGGAGTTCTCGTTGATGCCGATCGCAGACGAGCCACTATAAGTGATGACGGGCGCCTTGTTCTCAGCGATTGTGATGCCGCCCACCTCGATCTTTGCGACGCCTTTCTTGAGGATCAGGTCGATGTCGGCTGCAGAAGGCGCCGTGTCGGTGAACACGATCGTGACTTGGCCGGCTTGGGTTAGCTTCGGATCGACGAGCTTCACGAGGGCGATACCCTCCGCAGTTCCCGCGAAGGTCAGCGTTGCCGCGGCGGTCACCTCGATTGCGGCGACGTCGAAGACTTGCGTTGCCGTGAAATCGAACGCGCCGCCGGTGAGCAGCAATCGGTCTTGACCATGGCCCCAGATTTGTTCGAAACCGGCGAAGTCGCTCTTGTCGAGGACGATGGTTCGCAAACCGTTGGCCGGCATGCCGATTAGAAACTCAAAATTCGAAACGGTCACATTCTCGAAGGAGATCGTGCCTGCGCCGCCGATCTCCAGCACGTCACCGCTGCCGGACCCGCCGTCGAGCACGTCCCCCGCAATCGGCGTTGCCGTATCGATCACTAGGGTGTTGTTGCCTGACGCATCTCCAATCAGGTGGTCTGCACCCGCGGTGAGCCGACCGTAGACCCGTTGGTACACCACCGGTTCGAGGACGCCGTCAGGGTCGGGGATCGTGTTGGGCTGCGCTTCCCATGTCACGATCCAGCCGCCGCCCGGGAGCCCTGCCGCTTTCGGGTAGTATTGCGATCCCTCCACGAGCGAGACGAGTTCGCCGTCCGTGCGCAACGTGCCGTCGGCGGCGTAGACGCTCTGATAGATTCCGAAGCCCTCGGTTTCCGGGTACGACCCCTGCCAGACGACGACCCAACCGCCATCGTCAAGGGCGGCAACGCCAGTGTTCCATGCATAGGTGCCGTCCGGACCGCCCGGTTCGGAGACGACCTCCTCCTGAGCGACGAAGCCGGAGGCGCCGTCCATCCGCAGCGACCCATCCGCGTTGTAGACGCTCTGCCGAACATCCCATTTTTTTGAGTTCTCAAGCGTCACCCAAACCACCACGTAACCGCCGTCCTTCAAGGCCGCTACGGAGGGATGCCATTGGTGGCTCGGGGCCCCGGACACGAGGGTTCGGTCGAGGACGATTTCGCCGCCCTCGTCATAGACCCGCTGATAGAGGTCTGATTCCGCTAGTGACCCGTTGCTGGAGTTCCATGTCACGACCCATCCGCCCCCCTCGAGGGCCGTCACCGTAGGCCACTCCTCATCAAGGTTGGGGTCCGAGACGAGCTCTCGATCGGCAATCGCGAGGCCGTTGGCGTCGGTCTTGAGCTGTCCATCGGAGCCGAAGACGCTCTGGTGGATCTCTGATGTGGTTCCGCCAGCGGAGGGCGAGGTCTCGAAGGTCACCACCCATCCGCCGCCCTTAAGCGCCGTGACGGCCGGCATGGTATCGGCTGCGCCGGAGGGCGTCAGTGCGTCCTTGTCGGCGATCGGAATGCCGTTGGCATCGGTCGCGAGTTGGCCATCGGGCCCATAGACGCTCTGCCGGATAATGCCGAAGCCGTTCTCGTCGTTTTCGCGCCAGACCACGACCCAGCCGCCGCCCGGGAGACCCGCCACGGACGGAAGAAACTCCATGCCGGTTCCGCCCGGCGTGGAAACCTCCAGCTTGTCGGCCACGGCCCCGCCGCCCGGTTTCTGCATCAGCGAACCGTCCGGCGCGAGCACGCTGACGTAAACTGCGCCGGGATCGTCGTCGTCGTTCGGTTGGTGATGCCAGGCCACGATCCACCCGCCGCCTTCGAGGGCCGTGATGGTGGGCTGGGGATAATCCATGAAATTCCCCGGCCCGAGCGTCGTGGGCTGGAGCTGCTTGATCGTGAAGGTCATGGAAATCCCGTGCTGTTTGACTGCAGGGAGCGCGGCGCCGGCTGGCGTCCGTTGCTCGTGCTGCAATTTAACGGATATCCACCCTTGTCGCAACTTAAGCGTTCATGAGGTGCCGTTAAGGCAACCCGGACGATACGTCAGCACGCCCCTCCCCAATTGCCCCGGCACCCGCTAAGAGACCCCCATGACCGACATTCTCGAATCCATCCGCCGGATCATCGTTCCGATCCACAAGGAAGGTTATCCCTTCATCGTCATCGCCGCCGTGCTGGCCGTTCTCCTGGGTGCCCTGTGGTCGCCTTTGGGCTGGATCTTCGGCATCCTCGCGATCTGGGTCTGCTACTTCTTCCGCGACCCGCCGCGCACGACCCCGGTCCGGGACGGGCTCGTGATCTCGCCGGCGGACGGGCGCGTGAGCCTCATCACGACGGCGGTGCCGCCGGCGGAGCTCGACTTGCCCCAGGAGCCGATGAAGCGGGTCTCGGTCTTCATGAACGTGTTCGACTGCCACGTGAACCGGGCGCCGGTCTCCGGCCGCATCGCGCAGATCCTCTACACGCCGGGCCTGTTCCTGAACGCCGAGCTCGACAAGGCGAGCGAGGACAACGAGCGCAATGCCCTCGTGATCGAGACGCCCCAGGGACGGATCGGCGTCGTCCAGATCGCCGGCCTGGTCGCCCGCCGCATCGTCTCCTTCGTCAAGGAGGGCGACACGCTGGGCGTCGGCGAGCGCTTCGGCCTCATCCGCTTCGGGTCCCGCCTCGACATCTTCCTGCCGCTCGACACGCAGGTCCTGGTCGGGCTCGGGCAGAATGCGGTCGCGGGCGAGACGGTGCTGGCGGATCTCAAGGCCAACGAGCCGGCGCGCCAGTTCCGCACGGGGTGAGGCGGACGCCTCCGCGCCCGGTCTTTCGACACGCAGGTTCCGGTCGGGCTCGGGCAGACGGTGCTGGTTGACCTCAAGGCCAACGAGCTTGCCGCGCGGGTTTCGCACAGGGTGGGTCGCACGCCCCATAGCCCTGCCTTGCCGCGCCCCGGGGGCATCCCTATTCTCGCGGGCCATGAGCGACCTCTTCCCGCCCTTCGCTCCGGATGAGCACGAGCCGCGCAAGCGCCTGTTCAAGCCGGTGCCGTTTCGCGTCATCGCGCCCAACCTCATCACCCTCGTGGCACTGTGCCTCGGCCTCACGGCCATCCGGCTCGCCTATGAGGGGCGCCTCGAACCCGCCGTTCTCGCGATCGTGGTCGCGGCGGTGCTCGACGGCATCGACGGGCGGGTGGCCCGGCTCCTGAAGGGCACTTCGCGTTTCGGTGCAGAACTCGATTCCCTCGCCGACTTCCTCAATTTCGGCGTCGCTCCCGCGCTCGTGCTCTATGCCTTCGTGCTCCACCACCTCAAGGCGCTTGGGTGGATCGCGGCGCTCGTCCTCGCCATCGCGGCGGCCCTGCGATTGGCGCGCTTCAACGTCATGCTCGACGACCCCGACCGGCCCGAATGGAAGAAGAACTTCTTCGTCGGCACGCCGGCGCCGGCGGGCGCCATCGCGGTGCTGCTGCCGATCTACCTGCACTTCCTCGGCGTGCCGGTGGGCGCCGGGGCCGCGCCCGTCGCGATGGTCTATGTGGTCGCCATCGCCTTCATGATGGTGAGCACGATTCCGACCTATTCGGGCAAGACCATGGGCAAGCATGTGCCCCGCCAGTGGGTTCTGCCGATCTTCGGGCTCACCGTGGCCTTCTTCGGCCTCCTGGTGAGCTTCCCCTTCGAGGTTCTGGCCTTCGGGACGATCTTGTACATCGCCACCATCCCGCTCGGCGCGGCTCGCTACCGGCATCTCGATCGGACGCTGACCGGACGCCCCCCCGCTCCGGAGCCCACGCCGCCCCTGCGGGATGCGCCGGAGGCCTGAGATCCGGCTGCTCGCTATCACATTCACCGGATACCGGAAGCCCGAGATTCGGCTGCTCGCTGTCACGTTCACAAGCCCGAACACTTCCGCTAGGTTCTCGCAGCAGAACGCCCCGAGGGCCGCCCTTCCGGCTGGCCGGGGATCCCTATAATGAAGCACACGGAGGCCCATACCGGCTCTCGGTCGGAGGCATCCCATGGAGAGCGCATTGGCGCCCGCATCAGATCCCTTGGTTTCCGGCCGTCCGAAACTGGTTCTCGCCTCCGGCTCTCCGCGGCGTCTGGCATTGCTGCAGCAGGCCGGAATCGAGCCCGACGCCCTGTTTCCGGCGGATGTCGACGAGACGCCCCTGAAGTCCGAGGCGCCGCGCGAGCTCGCCAAGCGGCTGGCACGAACCAAGGCCGAGGTCGCCCGCAAGACGGCGCGCAACCGGGAGGAACTGCGGGACGCCTACATCCTATCGGCCGATACCGTGGTGTCGGTCGGCAAGCGCGTGCTCCCGAAGGCGGAGATCGTGGACGAGGCGGCCGCCTGCCTGCGGCTCCTGTCGGGCCGGACGCATCGGGTCTACACGGCGGTCTGCGTGGTGACCCCGAAGGACCGCTTCCGGGAGCGGATCGTCGAGACGCGGGTGCGGTTCAAGCGCCTCTCCCGCGACGAACTCGAGCGTTACCTCGCCTCGGGGGAGTGGCGCGGGAAGGCGGGCGGCTATGCCATCCAGGGGTTCGCCGGAACCTTCGTGGTGAAGCTCGCGGGCTCCTACACCAATGTGGTGGGCCTGCCCCTCTATGAGGCGAACGCCCTCCTCGACGGCGAGGGGTTCCCGGTCCGCCACACCTGGCTCAACGCGGCTTGAGGGCACGATGGGGAGCGAACCTGCCAACGAGAACCAGCCGAAGGGGGAGGGCGGCCGCTGCCCGATCTGCCGCCGGCCCACCGTGCCGGCCGTGAAGCCCTTCTGCTCCAGCCGCTGCGCCGATGTGGACCTCGGCCGCTGGTTCACCGGCGCCTACGCGATCCCCGTGGCAGAGGACGAGAACGACCCCCGAGCCCCGACGGACGAGGACGAGGGGTAGCGACCCCGACGCCTGGCTCAGTCTGGAAAAAAGCGCCCCGGAACCGCTGGACAGGGGCCGAGCGGGTGACTATACAACCCGCCTCCGACGCACTCGCGCCCCGCGCAGCGATTGGACGCCCAGGTAGCTCAGTTGGTAGAGCATGCGACTGAAAATCGCAGTGTCGGTGGTTCGATTCCGCCCCTGGGCACCACTCCTATCTCATTGATTCTTCTGGGATTTAAGCCTGCGATGATTGAGGGCTTAATTTCTCGTTTTAGCGGTTGGGGGCACACGGGGGGCACAAAAGCTTATGCTCTCGTGGCAAACTGCGTGGACCTCTAGGACGACTGGCTACCACCCGTAACCCGAACTGGCTCGGGTGCGTCGGCTTGTGAGATCATAAGCGCAGCTCTCCAGGCCGGTGTTGTACCTGGGCAGATGGCGAAGCACTTTGGTCTTTCGCTTGCCGCTGTTCGCAAGGCTCACACAGACGAGTAGCAATCCGCCCTGGTCGGTATGAAAACGACAGCAAGCTCGCGCCACACAGCACCCAACTCAGGACAGATCCTTTGCCTCGTGCTCTGAAGCCAAAGGCGCTGATCTGCATCACGCCTGCCCGGTAGGGCAGCACTTACCAGCTCGAGATCGAGGACGAGGCCGGCAAGGGGGTGCTGTTCGCGCTCACCTCTGATCAGACCCTGCTCCTGGCTGAGCAGCTCGACGGTCTCTTGGCCGATGAAGAGGACGAACTGCACCCCCCGGCCTGCAGCGGCACAGGCTGCTCAACCGGCGCCTGTAGGGCAGCGGAACGCGGAGCGGGGGAGCCTTGGGACGGTGAAGTGGTTCAACCTCACCAAAGGCTTGGCTTTGTGACACCGGATGACGGAGGAGAAGAGATCTTCCTCCACCGCTCAGTCCTGGAGCAGGCCGGCTCGAGTGACCTGGCTGAGGGCACACGTGTGCGGGTGCAGACAAGCGACGGTAAGAAGGGGCCACAGGCCAGCGCGCTTGCCCTCGCCTAAAGCTGTGGAGCCTCATCTGGGGTGAATTGTATCCCCCCGACCCCAGCCTCAAGCTAGAGGCACAAGGCGAGGAGGCTCATTCTTGCGTAAGCTGATCGAACAAGTCCTTCGGGAGCACCTGGACGAGCAGGGAGAGATCACTGGCTATATGCTGATCACCTTCCGTGACGGTGAGGCAATCGTCACCGGAGAAGCAAGCGAGGCCGATAGGGTCGATCAGGAGGTGATTGGCGGGATTGAGGCGGCCCTTCTTGAGCCGACATGTGCCTTTGATGCTGCAGATGATGATGCAATCGGTGTATGTGCCGGCCACGCTGAGGGGCTCTAGGCACGATCACCTTTCGCTGCGGCCAAGTCAAACAAGCTCCAAGTCCGTCTTTAACCAAAGCTGTCAGAGGGTTTGAATGGCATTCAAGAGGTCGGCGGTTCGATTCCGCCTGGCTCCACCAAATTTCACCTGAAAATAGAATTAGTTAGACAGCAGGATGCGCAGGCGCCATCCGTGTTTTGGCAACGTGTCGGCACCGTGTCGGCACCGCTTGAGACATCGGCTCTGCTCCTCATTGAATATTCTCGCCAAGTGCGAGCGGGGCTCTGCAGCTTCGCAATCCGCGCGCAGCGCCGCGGATGGCTTGGGGTGCCCGACACGGTGCGGCCCGACGTTTCTACCGCCGGGAGGGCAGCTATAAGCTCGCACGCCTGGCCGCCAAGTTCGGCTCGAAGATACCGTTTGACTACCTGCTCAACAGCCTCGCCCTCGACTACCGCTGGCGTCCAGCCCCTGCCAGCGGCTCCCGGGCAAGTATGAGACTTAAGTGTGGCGCCTACTTCCCAGACCTCGGGAGCCCGAAGCCTTCGAACCTGGCGCCAGGTATGGTGAGGCTGAGGGTGGTCTCGGGTGCTGCGGGCTGGGCATTAGACCAGAGCGGCTCCCCGATCCAGCCGTTGCTGCTCACGGACGTGCCGGCACCACTACGTGAGCCCCTGCTACCTTCACCAGTACGCCCATGAGGCGGCTTGGAGGGAAGATCATCGCGCCGGATGAACACTTTTTTGATGAAGACCACCCATTGCGTCGCATTAAGAGGCTGAATGCCTCGGGCAGAAAACGGAGTTTCTCGTGGGCGAGGCATCTAAGAAGCGCCGAGCACACCACGCCCTGCTTCAGCCCGGCACCACGTGTGTCTACTGCGGATCACATGAAGCGCTCACGGTAGAGCACATGCCGCCGAAGATGATGTTCCGGAACAAGCATCGCTTGCAGGGCCTGGAGTTCGCCTGCTGCTCTGGTTGCAACAGCGGAACAAAGGCTGACGACCAGATTGCCTCGCTGCTGGGGCGCGCCGTCGCGGATCACGATCTGAACGATCAGGATCGCGAGGACATCATGAAGATGCATTCCGGAGTCGCGAACAATTTCCCGGAGATCATCGTCGAGTTGCAGGGGCGCCGGAGTAACCGGAAGGACCGGCAAATCCTTCGGCGGCTGGGCTCTCCTCCCGGATTTGGCGGTGTCTGGGACGTGGATGGCCCGTTAGTGAACCAGCACATGCTGCGCTTCAGCGCGAAACTCGGATTTGCTCTTCACTGCTAGGAGTTCGGTGCTCCTTTGCCGCCCGAGGGGGCCGTCTTTCCGATGTGGTTCTCGAACGTGCAGGCGCTGAAAGGCGAGCTTCCGCAACAGCTGCTCCAGTTTTTACCACCGACGCAGACGCTCCGAATGGGCAAGCAAAACGCGGGGAATCAGTTTCAGTACGCCTGTGCAATCACGGAGGAGCGCCAGAACGGCCTGTTCTGGGCGCAATTCCGCAACGCCATTTCCGTCGCAGCGGTGACCGCAATCCACCGCTCGTTTTTTATCGGCTCGATCCAAACTTCTCGCCGCTAGTTCGGCCCGGTGATTTGCGCGCCGGGCGTCATGAAGACGCTCCATAGAACCCGCCAATACACTCATGCTCTGACCAAGGTTGCAGCTGGCCCTGTGGGGCTACTCTCGGCCCTATAAGGCCGAACGCCTCGAAGCGGACTGCCGACCCGGGCTCTGGTGGGTTACGGACGGTGGAGATGGTCGCATCTCACCGGTGAGAGCTTCACGAATGACGAGTGCCTGAACCACCGGATTGGACGGGAAGCTGATGTGACCCGCGAGAGTGCCGTCACCAACCTGTACTTTGACGTTGCGTGCGTTGACCATCGTCCCATCGCGGCCGCTCACGCAAGGCGTGGCGTAGAAGTTGACGGCCTCGATAAGCGGAGAGCGCTCCACACTCGGTGCTGCACACATGGGGTCGATCCCGATGACCTTCACGGCTAGGCCACGGGCAGCGAGATGGTTGGCACCGCCAGCAGCCGCCATGGACCCCATCGAGAAGCCGATGAACACGAGCCGGTCGCTTGGATGGTTCACGGCATCCGCCGCAAAGGCCTGCCATTCGTACCAGTTGCCCACCTGAACGACCGCTCGGGGTGAGTGCTGCTTGAGGAGCGCCCCGATCTCGTCGACGCCTTGCGAGAAGGTCTCGTCCCCGAGACCTCTCAGAACATAGATCCGCGTTCCGACGCCGAGCGCTTCGACATTGGGTCCGAGCGGTGCTGCGAAGACGTGCGAGGCCGTCATCAACAGGCTGATCGCCAGAAGCAGTGCACGCATGGTTGATGCCCTCGAACGGGTTCAACCCCATAGCTTGACAATGAATATGGCAGCCGGACGACGCCAAGGTTGTGAAACCAACCGTTAACCTGCCCCTGCGTAAGCTCGTTGCAGCTGGGTAGAGAACCCGCCCCCTGCGGACCTACTCCAAGCGAAACCCCGCCCGTGCAGCCCACTGCCGGCGGGTTTTTCTGAAGTTCGGCGCTACACGTGTTCCCGAATTAGCTCAGGGTTGCAGAAATAGGTCCTCCGGCTCCTGACCTGCCTCATGGGCCTGCTTCAGAAGATCCCACAGACGCCGCAGGTCGGCGCAAGCTCGGGCGCGTTGGCCCTTCGCATTCGTGTAGGAGCCTGCGAGAGGCTCGCGACTCCACCTAAGCTCACAGGATAGAGCCGATGAAGTCCCTCTTTCCGATCGCGATCCCGTTGTGGCGGAGGATCGCGTAGGCGGCGGTGGTGTGGAAGTAGAAGTTCGGTAAGGCGAAGTGAAGGAGGTAGGCCTGCCCCTTGAAGGTCCGGCTCTGTCCGCCAATCGGAAGGGAAATCTCCCGCTCCTCCGAGCCGTCGATCCGGGCGGCATCGAACTCGGCCACGAACGCGCTGACACGCGAGAGGCGCTGCTGGAGTTCCTCAAAGGTCTTCTCGACGTCCACGAACCTCGGCACCTCGGCGCCAGCGAGCCGGGCCGTTGCGCCCTTGGCGTGATCGGACGCGATCTGCACCTGCCGGGTAAGAGGGAACATGTCCGGGGCGAGGCGATCGTTCAGGAGAACGGATGGATCGATCTTGCGCTCCGCGGCCTGCGCTGCGGCCTTGTCGAGGATCCCTGAAAGGTTCCTGAGGCCTTGCAGGAAGACGGGGACGCTGGCCTGGTACATCGACAGGGGCATAGGCTCTCTCACGTTGCCGAGGAGCCGCAGAGAAGGACGCCTCGGTTGGAAAAGCAACCATCGGGCAGCGGATCAGCGCCGTCGACGATCGCAGCTGCGGGTCGCGCTGCGGAAGACGCGATCAATCTTTGACCTCGGTTTCGGGGCGATCGGAACCCATCGAGCGCTCGTCATGCCACTGGCCATGCTCGTCCTCGTACGAGATCATCGTGGCGTCGCTGGGAATGAGCTGCTCGCGTGCAGCGTGCTCCGCCGCCTTGCGCGCTTCGTCATGGGAGCGGAACGGCTCGGAGAACACGTCCCCGACCTTGTAGGCCCATCCTCCATCGTGCTCGACGATCTTGTAGGTCACCTTGGTCACGCGCCGCTCCTTCGCTCGTCCCCGCCGCTGTCGGCGCTTTCGTGATCGGCAGCACCGTGACGGGCGACCGCAGCATGGAGCACTGGGATCTCGCTGCCAGCAAGCCCTATGTCCGTCCGGTGGGCCTCATCAGGGCAGTGCCTCAGCGAGCAGCAGGCGCAAACTCGCTCGCACCTGCCTTGCCTCCACTCGCTCTCGCTTGGCCTGTGCCGAGTAGTACCCGTGCTGCCATCGTGCTGTGCGGCTTCTCTCCAGCCCCTCTGGCGTGCGCGGGCCCGTGCTCAGGCCGCCGTGCACACGGCAGCGCCCGTTCGGCATCCCAGGGCTTTGGCACACCTCTCCCGCTCTCGTCCTTGCTCCACACAGCACCGCTCCTTCGACCTGCTCGTGAAGGAGGTGGCTGACTGGAATAAAGGGTTCATCGCTCATTTTCCGACCCTCCCCCTCCTGCTGCCTCAGGTGCCCTGACCTGCCCCGTCACCACAGCCTGCCCACCCGCCTGCACCGCGACCTGCTGGTGGATGTGCTGCACCGTCACGACCTGCTGCCCACCCGAGCGCAGCTTGTGCACGGTCTGGAGCCCCTGCTGGTAGGCCAGGCTCATGCGTGCCACAGAACCGGCCAGCCGGGCTGCCTGCATGCTCGCACGCTCCCGCTCCTCGTCGGCACGGCTCGTGGGACTGTAGCGGGTGGCCTCAAGGCGGTTGAGCACGGTGTTGAGCTGCGTGACCATCTTCATGGTGGACCCGTGCAGGGCCGCCATCTGGTGGGCCAGCATCTTCTCAAGGCTGTTCTGTGCATTGATCGTCTCGGCTGCATCGAGCCCCATCTCGAGTGTACCGGCATCGCGGGCCAGCTCGAGGCGTTCTCGCGAGGCTTCGGCGGTGATGAGATGGGCATCGGTGACGGTGTTGTGCAGCTCCATTGGCCATGCGCCTGAGCGGCGGGCCTGAATGGGTGAGAGCTCCCCGCCCGTGTAGGTCTTGCGCTGCTCGTCTGTGAGCGGCTGCTCGCCTCGCCTGAACCACCCCTCCGCGTGGCGGATGTCAGAAGCGTTCAGGGGATCGCCCGGGCAAGCCGCGACACGCGCCAAGAGCTGGGTGGCACCGACGTAGAAGTCACCTGCCCGCAGGGGCTCGCCTGGACGACGCGGAGCCGGGTTCTCGGGCAGCCCGATCCCGGGAGCGAGCGCCTCCTGCAGCAGCTTGACCCCATCCTCGGCGTCATCATTCACCTGCTGCAGGGCCGCCGCCATCTCACGCTCCTATGATACCCGTCTCACGGTATCATATTACCATGCACGTGTGCGGGAGCAAACGGGATCGTGATCCACAAAAACACAGGTTTGTGTGGTGCCGATGGTCGGCCGCGAACGATCTCAGGAGTAACGACACACCACACCGAGTGGCGGTCAAGGCTGCCGGGTGCCTTTCGACGTACTCTGCACCGTTCTGGAGGTTGGTGGCGGGTATCCTCGTTCGATCGCCCACAGCGGCCGTGTCGCTGCCATTCTCCTCACCTCGAAAACTCATCGTCTTCCTCCCCACCACACCCCACTACCCCTATAAAGGTGGTGGTGGGGATGTGTTGTGTCCCCACTTCCACACCTTTCCCCACCTCACCTTTCGAGGTGAGGAGAAACAGCGCCCATGACGCTCCACCGTCGCAAGCCCTCGCGCAACATGGGCCGGTTCGGCTCCGTGTACGGGGAGCGGGATTTGTTCGGCCTCTTGGTGCTGTTGAGCCACTGGGGCAGATCCGGACCACGCGCGTGGTGCTCGCGACCGCTCACCGGGATCACGACCCCACGAACAACCGCCCGCGCAACCTCGTGGCGTTGTGCCAGAGGTGCCATCTCCAGCACGACCGCGAGGAGCACCGTCGCCGGCGCTGGCTCACTCTGTTCCGGCGTAAGGCACTGGGCGACCTGTTCCTCGGCCGCTACCGCTCATGAGAGGGAAGGCAACGAGGGCACATGGAGGGTCAGAGCCGAGATGAACGTGCCTTGGAGAACCGCCCTCGCACTCATACGCAGGCGATGGCCCCGTTCCGAATGGTGCGAGGGAGGGGCTACACTCTTGCCCTGCAGACTTCCTTCCAGCGCATGCCAAAGGAGACGGAGCTCGCGAAGGATATGCGGGCTTTGGATGGGCGGGAGGACGAGCCTGGCCCTCCGGCCTGGAGATCTGGGCGTCCAAGAAGGTGCTGGACATCGTGTGGGGTAACGCCCGCACCGTCGAGATGATCGGGTATCCCTCCCGTGAAGGGGAGGAGGTCATCGAAGTAGCGGCCGCTCAGGGGCAGACGTAACCCCGCGCCCCGTCAGGGCCGCAGCGTATGCCGTTTGGCAGCGTTACACCACCTGCTCGATCAGGTTGGGCATAGGCACCATTGGGCAGCGTGAACCCACCCGACGGATCAGCCTCCACCGTTGCGCCGTCAGGGAGGATAAAGGCGCCGACGCCATCGTAGAGGATGCGCCGTCCGGGTCCCACCGACGCTGTTGGTGACGCTGGAGGCGCTCCAAAGCTTGGCGATACGGTCACCATCGCGCTGGGTGTTTCTCCGTAGGGTTGGACGCAGCCGCCGAGCGCCGCCGACAGGCCCAGCACGAGCCACACAATCCTCATGGTCCACCCCCTTCTTGGGGGCACTATCAGACTACGCCAAACCCCCGGCAAGATGTGAAACGGCGGCCCGTGCTGGACCGCTGCCGCAACTGCTGGACCGGGTTTGTTCTCGGGAAGGTTCCGGACGGTACGGTGTCGTACTGTAAAGTACGAAAAACCCCGCCAAGCGGGAGCCGGACGGGGTTCTCAGGGGAACAGCTGGCCGCAGAGATAAGACCAACTTGCCCTGATTTTAGAGCGGGAGCGCCAGCGCGCCAGGTCGCCGCTTTGTCGCATCAGAACCCTACGTGGCGCGGGGAGGGGTGCTGTGCGGGGTTCGTTGGTGGGTGTATTTTGCTTGATAGCCATTGCCTGCTCCTTGGCTCGGGTGGTGGTTAGGCCGCGTGCCGGTGGGGCAACCACCTTCGCGCGGCCGCTCTTCTCACTCGGCGTACTGCTACTGCTTCAAGGAAAGGTGGGCTGCCATGCCCGGGTCTCTCTCACGAGAGAGGCGCTCAAGATGGCGAACTGGATTGCGCGCTCGCCGGGCCTAAGGGGCGCAGTCCCGGCCGAGAGTTCTTGAAGCCGTCTGTCCAAATAGCCTCGCGCGAGACTGGTTCCATAAGAGCGGACGAAAACCAAAAGCCCCACGCGTCATGTCAACGGCGTGGGGCTTGGTGAGAGAGGGGTGGCTCCTGGGCAGCATGGCAACGTTTGTAGTACACCTTCTGCGCTCGTCGAAGGTCGGCTCCTGTTTCCTCGAACTCTACAGTCATTTCACCGCTCATCACCCGTCCAGCAACGAGGATGGTATGGGTGCCCGCCCCCTCAACAGGGCCATAGACCGCATCGTTCTCCTCCCACCACCACAGTCCTGACTGCCACGTGGCAAGCGAGAACCCGCCTTTTGCATCGATGATGAAGAAGTTGCAGACAGGCCAGTCGGCAAGAGCGATCTCGCCAGTCCGACGGGTCAGGTCGATCTGCGAGCCTCCTGCGAGGGCTTGTCCTCCGAGCAGGGAAAGCAGCAGGAGTGGGGTACAGGCAAGTGTGTGGATCATGCCTCTGACCTCCCGATCTAGGCGCCTACGTTTCGCACGCTGAATACTGAACAGCTTTCTCGTGCGCGCGAACCACCAGCTTGAGCATCTTGGCAATGGCTGTGGCCGCAGCCATGGTCGCTTCATCTCTGAGGCCATGGAGCAGCACCGCCAACCCAACGCCTGGGATCAGGGCTATGGCAGAGATAGCCTAGAACGTCTGATGGCGCCGACAATCGACTGGCGAGGTCCTTCTACTGCGCCAGCAGGGTGAGCGTGACGGCGGTCAGGTTGACGGCGATGAGAAGCGAGATGAACGCCCATAGGCCGATATGGCGCTCCTGAGCCAGGAAGGCTTCTGCTTCGGTCCGGGGCTCACGGGTGAGGATTTGCATCAGGCTCTCCTCGGGGACTCGTTGGGTTGGGCGTCCCGATGCGACGAACGTCGGACGGTTTAGGTCAGCCGCATGTGCGCTGGAGCACTTCACAGATCCCGATAACCCCCGTCGTCGCTTGCCTGCGGCTAGGCCCTCCAGCGCCCATGGCGGCTTCCAGGCCACTCGACAGGGCATCGATGACATTCGGGCTTCGCCCCAGCATGAAGTGTGTGATCGGGCTCACAGACCTGTCCTGCCGAGGAGAGCATCCTTCCTGTCGTGCATACCCTCCCCTCGGATTGAGCCACGATCCCACCTCAGGGCCGCTCCCCAGCGGCCCTTTTCTTTGTTCGCGCCCAAGTCATGGTGACCACCCCTCACCGGCCGGGTCAGTAGAACCCCAGTTGAACCAGCCCCCCCGTGGGCGGAGGCGTGACCTGCTATACTGGCAAGAACTTGGAGCGGTTTGTGCCATGAGAGCGGTCAAGTGGTCTGATGTAAGACACACCAAAACGCCGGGTTGGTTCTCGGTCGATGGGGTGACTATCCGCATCGAGCAGAACCACATTGACGCTTGGCTCAAAGACCCGGACGGGTTTTGGACACTCGCAACATCACCCGGCTCGCTGATGCCGGCAACAACGACCTTGCGCGAGTTCCATGAGTCGTGGCGAGGCGTGTAGAGAAACCTACCCTCTGATAGGCAAACAGGGGGTATGGCGGACATCGCCTCCACCCTGCAATCAACGTAAGCCCTGTCACATGGGCGGCTATCCCTGTTCTCTGTCGCAGCGATCAGGCAGCGAATTCAATTCGGGTTCTGCTTGGACCGCCCTCGCACGCCGTCGACGATCTTCTGGCGTAGCATCTTGGACGAGACGATCACGGCGATAGCGATCCCGATCAGGGACACGCCCAGCGGCCACACGGCGATCTGAGGGGCGAGAAACATTCCGCCAAACGAGAGGCCCAGCAGACCCGCGCTAGGCCAGCCTATCGTCGCGGCGGCGATCTTCCGGGGCTTCATGGCTCTGCGAGCCTGCCCATCATGCTCTCCGCTCTCATGACCTCAGATCCCCGAACCGCGAGCCAAAGCGCAAATCTTGTCGAGCTGGGCGCGGAATGCCCGCTCCTCGATGCGGCTGCGGACCTCCGCAAAGCCGTCCACGGCTCCCAGGTGCGGGATGATGCTCTTGTGGTCGGCATGGACCCCACTGCGGGCAAGAACACGAGCGTGGTTCAGCAGCTTCCGCCGCTGCTTGTAGATCAGGTCGGAATGCGATTGGCCCACTACCCTCTCCTCCGTTCCAGCCTCCTTCTCGGCTTGTCCCACCGCAATGCAGCTACGGCCAGAAGCGTGAAGACAGCGGCATTGGCAGCCAGGGCCGTCAGCAGTTCGAGTGAGCCGGAGTTCGGCATGGTGTAGGAGTGACCTTTCACGCCGGAATAGCGCCGCCTGTCCATTGCGGATCGTTTCAGGCGCCAGTAGGGCCGCCTGCTACGCTGCGTCGGACCGCCGGGGCCGGTCGTGAGGTCGGACCTGAGACGCGAAGCAGCCCTTGAGGTAACCCTAAGCCAACGCGGTTAAGAGCGGGTTTCAGGCCCGTTCCATATAGGGCCTTCTGCGAAATCGCGTCCTAACCTCACGGCTAACGCTTAGTGTCGCTCACATGCGGTGGCACCGTCGCGGTTTGGGCCTCGAGTTCGTCCGCTCTGGTGTCGAGCGCCGCCGCAGCCTCAAGCAGCTTGAGACGTTCCTCTTTTACAGAGACCTGGCGCGCGACTTGGCGTTTCTGCCGCGCCAAGCGGCGGTAGTCG
>JAESFL010000217.1_pt1 | contig 49855 bp, 50 predicted proteins | sample 9269401 | NCBI WGS metagenome assembly JAESFL01 (sample SAMN14506025, study PRJNA617098) | algae metagenome | isolation source: Gloeocapsa sp. UFS-A4-WI-NPMV-4B04 and co-occurring heterotrophs from desert... | place: USA: Utah | collected 2006-10-01 | reverse complement strand
GCAAGCTCGACAAGGTCGAGAATGCCGTCAAGGCGCAGCAGGGGAAACGAGCGCGGTAGAAACAGCTACGGAGGCCGCCGCAGCGGGGCCAAGATCACTCGCCCCGTGCGCTCCAACGCCTATGTCTCACTCGAAAAGGCAGATTTGAGGAGCCCTGTGAGTGAGGCAAGGCCGGATGGTGCCTCCACCTGGCATCCTGCTGTCTGGCACCGGATTTCGGCAAGGCTTCTAAACTCGCCCTCCGGGTACTTTGCCAAGTAGGCAAGGAACATCGCTGGATCATCGCTGTCCTTCACCGTGTCCCAGAAGGCGAGTTCGACGCTGTGCTCCTGGCCCCCACCCAGGCTGGCTGAGGCCAGGCGGGTTTGAGCGAGCGCTGCAAAGGAACCATGCGGGTACTGTTCCAGGTAGGCACGATAATCGGCTGGCGTGCCACCTGCTTCAACGGACTGCCAGAAGCTGATCTCTAACGCAGTAGAGCCTGCAGCCATTTCTGAGGGCGTGCCTTCGTTCGAGTTCAACGATCCAGTGGTTAACCTCCATGTGCCCTCGTCGCCTTCCTTCTCATCAGAGATAGCGGCCGAGGAACAGGTCTCCGAGAGCCTTGCGTCTGAACCGGGTCAGCCAGCGCCTGCAACGGTGCTCCTCGCGGTCGTGCTGGAGATGGCACCTCTGGCACAACGCCATCAGATTGCGCGGGCGGTTGTTCGTGGGGTCGTGATCCCGGTGAGGCGTCGCCAGTACCACGCGGGTGGTCCGAACCTGCTCCTGGAGGCCCTCGGCCACCTGCACACGGCCAACCCGCCTCCCCTGCCCGTCCCGCCAGACTTGCCGCTGCGGATCCCACCAGCGGCCGTCGCCCAGGTGGCAGATGATGTGCCCGTGCGGACGGCCGCAGCCCTGGCACTGTCCCTTAGCGCGCCCGAAGCGGATCACGGCTGAGAGCTGCTTCCCGTCAATGGGATTGAGCCAGCGGTACTCAGGACGAATCGGCATCAAGGACGATATCGCCGGGCCCGGTTAGCGGGATCCTAAGCCGCTCAGAGAGAACTCGTGGTGCGAACGGCGGGGATCGCACCCGCACGGGCAAGCCCGAGGGATTCTACGTCCCTTGCGTTGACCTGTTTCGCCACACCAACGGGGCGGGCTGCACTGGGTCGACCTCAGACTTTGGATCCGACCAGAGATGGTCTACTCACCCCTCAATGGCGGAAATCGCGCGAACATCACCGATGTGCCGTGTCTGGACGACTCTCCATTGGCAGAGACTTCCAGAAGCTGATGCAAGGCTCGTTGGTGCGGCCATGTTGGACTGCCACGTTTGGAAGCACGGTTGAGGGGAATGGCCGAATCCCGTCACGGCGCGGTAGTGGCAGAGAACCGAACAAAGGTTGGGGATTGATCTGACATGGCGCTCCGAGGGCTCCCCGAGGTTGAGTGGCTGGCTATTGGACGAGCCTACGAGGAGGGTGCCTCCCCAACCGCACTCTGCCGCCAGTACGAGATCTCGCTCCAAGCGCTCTACCAGCAGCGTAAACAGCGGGGTTGGGTCAGGCCCAACCGTAGAGCATCCAACGTCCAGGCTGATGTCGACACTGCCACAACAGCCAAGCTGGTGGGTGAGTTCAACCATGCAGACCTCAACCATGGCATCAACCATGCCGGCGAGGATGAGGGCTATGCTGAGGCTGTTGAGGGTGCAGCGGACCTGAGGGTGGGGATCATCCAGCGTCATCGCACAGCCTGGAGTGAGATCCGCGAACTGGAGCGGATGGCCTTCCAAGCTGCCCTTGATCCAGACTGGGTTCCACCTGGGGATGAGCCCGGTCACCCCCTCCCCTTCGGCAAGCGCATCGAGTACGCGACGAGCCTCGCCAAGCTGTACAAGCAGCACTCGGAGCAACTCGTGACTGCCCAGGAGGGCGAGCGCCGAGCCAACGGGTTCGACTACAAGCTCCAGCAGGCTGAGACCAAGCCTCCCGAGGATCCCGAGATCAGCGCCAAGCGCGTTCAGGGCCTCAAGGACCTCATTGCCGGTATCCACGACCTGGCACGCCAGAGGGCAAGCCACCCCAGTTCACCAGACACAGGTGACCTGACTGGCTGATTTTGGACCGGGTTCACTGAGACACTTGATCCGAACCCAAGGAGCCGGAGATGGCGAGACGGAACAATCACCGACGTGCGATCCCTCCCGGTCTGGGTTGATGTCGCAGATGTTACCGGAGCTGATCTGGAGAAGGTGCCAATCCAACAGGTGCTCGGCCAACAGTCGGTGACGCCTCCTCGACCAACATCCTTTGATCGGGAGGCGGCACTTTCTGCTCTGCATGATCTACTTGCGGAACGGAGGCTGGCGAATGCCCGGTCGGAACAGAGCACGCTTTCCTGCCTCTAGCCGATGCTTTCGCGTTCGAGGCGGCATGCCCAAATGTAAGGTGGAGCAATGCGTCGGAGCTGGTCGCACGCCTGAAGATGGTGAAAGCACCGGAAGAAATTGAGTACCTGCGCCTAGCTGGCCTCAGTGCGGTGGCAGGCGTTCGGGAGCTTACAAAGGAAATACGCCCCGGAATGGAAGTGCGTGAGATGGAGATCATCTAGCGTAACGCTGCTTTAGCTGAGGCTCAGCATCTCAACGCGTCGGGTTTAGTTCAGACATGGGCCTACATCTCAGTAGGCCCTGATGGATTTTCTCCAGGAGGTCCAGCTCGACTTGGAGACCTCGTCAAAGTTGAAGTTGGCTGCGTGGTGCGAGGTTGTTCATCTGACAGTGCACGAACCTTCGTACTGGGCCAGGCATCGACCGCGACAAGGCAGATCAACGATGCGCTCAGAAAGAGCTTCGAGGCTGGCCTTGCCACCTCGCAACCGGGCACAATCCCCTCAACGAGGTCTATGCCGCCGCGCGGGAGGCGCTGCATCGAGCAGGCTTCACCACGTATGCCCGTGGGCACTTCGGTCATGGTCTTGGAGCGAGCATTTGGAGGGAGGAGTGGCCGTTTATCGGGGCAGACGTGGATGTTCCCGTCGAGCCCGGTATGGTGCTGGCGTTGGAGACACCCTGGTACGTGCGAGGTGTCGGGGCGTTGATGATAGAAGATCAGTTTACAATCACAGCGGATGGGGCGGAGCCGCTTCGGTCGATCACTCGTGATCTTGTCGAGTTGCCCGGGATTTGACACCCGGAGCGGCCTTGGGTTCCTTGGCCTAACAAACAGTCTAGCCAGGCACTTAGCCCTTTTGTCGACAAAAAACCGAACTCAACCGGAGTTCTTCTGTGGTACGCGGTACCGGCCGCTCGCTACCCTTCGGTTCCTGATCGCCAGGGGTGCGCAGCCGTTCTTCGTACATCGCGCGATGACGCGTCAGCGTCCAGCATCCGAGGGTTGCCAATGCCGGCCATCGTCTTTGCGGAGCGCGACCTCGAGACTACGCCACACCGTCCCCGGGTCCGCTCACGCGACTTGAAGCGCGCGCCAGCAGCGGCCACCGACGCTATGGGCGCTCGTCCCAGCAAGCTCCCCAAGGTGACATGGCTCAATGGACAACTTCACTCTCTCCCGACTTTCGCGGATAAACGTCAGTGGGAAGATGGTGAAAGCTATGGCTCTGTACGACTATGTGATCGTCGGGGGCGGGAGTTCCGGATGCGTGGTGGCGAGCCGACTAGCCGCCGAGACGGAGGCCAGGATACTCCTTCTTGAAGCTGGGCCTCGGAAAGGCAGCCCGATCCTGGACATGCCGGCTGGCTACATGAAATTTCTAGCCCGCGACACCTATCTCACGATGCACCGCACCGTTCCGCAGACGCAGCTTGATGGCCGCGATCTCATCATCCCACAGGCCAGAGTTCTTGGCGGCGGCAGTGCCGTGAACGCCATGGTCTATATGCGGGGGCAGCGTGCGGACTACGACGAGTGGGATGACATGCTTGGCAATGCGGGGTGGAGCTACCGCGACCTCCTCCCCCATTTCATCAAGCAGGAGGCAAACGATCACCTTGCAGGATGCTATCACGGCACTGCTGGGCCTCTGAAAGTCTCTAATCTCGGCCACCATTGCGCAGCCAGCCGCGCGTTCGTCCAGGCGCTGCAAGAGCGAGGCGTTCCCTACAACCCGGACTTCAACGGGACTCACCAGGCTGGCGTTGGTTTCATGCAGCACGCGATCGACCCTACCCTTCGTAGACGTTGCAGTGCCACGACTGCATTCCTGAAACCTGTGCTTGGCAGTCAGCGCTTGGACGTGGCGACAGATGCTCGTGCAATCAGGCTTCGGATCGAGAAGGACAGGGCGGTCGGCGTGGATTACATCGGCGCAGCCGGCCTGCAGACGGCTTATGCCGATTGCGAGGTGATCTTGGCCGCCGGAACCTATGCGACGCCAAAGCTCATGATGCTGTCTGGGGTCGGTCCGGCCGAGGATCTGAAAGCCGTTGGCGTCCCTATTCGGGCAGACCTTCCGGGGGTCGGCCGCAACCTTCAGGACCACCACGAAGTCCCCGTCGTCGCAAGAACCACTGGGGCTTACGGTTATTATGGACAGGACCGGGGCTGGCCCATGGTGATGCATGGCCTGCAATACCTGCTGTTCAAGTCTGGAGCGGTGACCACGACAGGCGTCGAAGCCTGCGCCTTCGTCGATCCGAACGGCGGCGAGCGGCCGACAATTCAGCTCTACTGCGTCCCTACGGTCTATCTCGATCGCGATGTCGCGGGCGTCGAGCCGACGCATGGCATCACCCTGAACGCCTGCTTGCTGCGTCCGAAGGCGCGGGGGTCGGTTCGATTGGCGTCAAGCGATCCGACCGCACCAGTTCGGATCAATCCTAGCTTCTTCAGCGAACCGGACGACCTCCGGATAACGGTTGCTGGCCTGCGCTACGCACGAGATGTCTTCGCGACGTCGCCGCTCAGAACTCTTATCGACTGCGAGATCTTTCCAGGTCCGGACATTAGTTCCGATGACCAGCTCGCGGCGCATAGCCGGAGGACCGTTAAGACAAACTACCATCCTGTGGGCACCTGCCGCATGGGGGCGACGCATGATGCCGATGCTGTGGTGACCCCTGATCTAAAGGTACGTGGCATTGACGGATTAAGGATCGTGGATGCATCGGTCATGCCGATGATCCCCAGCGGGAATACGAACGCGCCCGTTCTCGCCATTGCAGACAAGGCAGCGGACCTCGTTCTACGGGACCTCGCAAGGAGGGGCGCGGCGTCCGGAATGCCTGGTTAGCTTTTGAGGTATTGCTGCAGCGTTGCCCGGGTGCCGTAGCGCCAAAGGCCTGAGAGGGCTGCGGCAAAAGCCGTCTGGAAGGCGGGAACCCTGGCAAGATCCCCGTAGATCTCCTCAAGCTCCAGGAATGCCTGCGGGTTCTCTTTTGCCGCCAGCGCTGCTGCGGTGAGGCGGGCGGCGCTCGGGTCGCGGACCTCGATTGGCGCACCGGCATCGTTCGTTGCCGCACAGTAGCGGCACCATAGAGCGGAGACCAGCGACAAACCTCTGACATCGCCTCCAGCGGCGATCCGGGTCCGAGCGGTGGGCAGGATGAACTTCGGCTGCCTGTTCGAGCCGTCCAGGCATAGGCGCGGGATCGTGTCGCCCACTTCAGGGTTGGCGAAGCGGGCGGCAACGAGCCGGTAATATGCATTGAGATCCACCGAAGGCACCGGTGGCACGCAGGGGATGATCTCCTCGGTTTCGAGCTTGTCGAGGAAGCCGTGGACGAGGGGTTCGGCCATGGCCTCGTGGACGTAGTGGATGCCGAGGAGGCCAGCCGGATAGGCAATGGCAGCATGGCCCCCGTTGAGGATGCGGATCTTCATCAACTCGAACGCCGCGACGTCTGGCGTGAAGACGACGCCGACCTTCTCCAGGGCAGGACGTCCGGTCGGGAAGCGGTCCTCGATCACCCACTGCCGGAAGGATTCGCAGAACACTGGCCAGTTGTCCTGAATGCCGAAGCGCTCGGCCAAGATCTCCCGCTCACGGTCCGTCGTCGCGGGCGTAATTCGGTCGACCATGCTGTTCGGGAAGGCAACGGCGTCCCGGACGAATGCTGCGAGGTCCGGGCTCGTGAGGTCGGCAAGGCCCGCGACGGCGTCCCGCGCAACGTGGCCGTTCTCGGGAATGTTGTCGCACGACATCACCGTGAATGGCGCATTGCCCTGCTCGCGACGGCGCTTCAGGGCTGCCAGCAGTACACCGAACACGCTCCTCGGCACCTCGGGGTGAGCAACGTCGTAGGCGATCTCCGGATGCTCCGGGTTGAACATGCCGGTCGCGGGATCAATGCAATAGCCGCCTTCCGTTACGGTCAGCGACACGATCCGAATCCTTGGATTATCGAGAGCCTCGACGATGGCGCGACCGTCTTCCGAGACGGGGATGAAGCCGACCATTGACGCAATGACGCGAGCGGACTTCGAGCCGGGCTCCAGCTCGACGACGGTCGTGAGCCAATCCTGCGCCGCAAGCGCGCGGCGTACGGCCTCGTCCTGGGGCCGCACGCCTGCCCCGAGGAGCGCCCAATCGAGATCGAGACCGGCGTTGAAGAGTTGGTCGAGATACACGGCCTGGTGAGCCCGATGGAAGTTCCCGACTCCGATGTGGAGAATGCCGGGCTCCAAGGCGTCATGGCGGTAGGCCGGGCCGGACACGCCGGCCGGAAGAGAACGTAGGGCGTCTAGACCGAGCTTGAGGGGCATAGGCTTGCCTCGAACGGGGCGGGGCCGGCGGTCGGCCAGGGTGTCATTGGGACGCCAAGCTACTCCGCGGGGAAGGTGCCCTGCGGGGTCAGTTGGCCGTCAATTCATCCGGTGGGTGCCGTGTCGGCGAAGATCTGCCAGAGGATGACGGCGGGCACGTTCCAGCGCTAGGCCTGCGGCGTCGAACAAGTGGCAGGTCGCCGGATCAAGCTTCACCTTGATGCGGTCGTGAACGGCCGTCGCGATCTCCCCGTCACCTTGGATGACGAGCATCGCGGCCCCGTTGATCTGTGTGTAAAGGAAAGTCTCACCGCCGAGCCGCTCGACGACCTTCACCTCGCCTGCGATCTCGCCGTCATTGGCGAGCCGCATATGCTCCGGTCGTACCCCGAGGGTCACGTCCTCGCCCACGGCGAGCCGGCCCGCACGCGAAGGCACCGTGACAGCAGATCCGCCGTCGAGCTCGACCGAGACCCCATCCTCCACGACCGCCCTCACGCGGGCCGGGAGGAAGTTCATCTTCGGGCTGCCGATGAATCCGGCCACGAACAGGTTGCGAGGGTGATGGTAGAGTTCGAGGGGCGAGCCCACCTGCTCGACGATGCCACCTTGGAGGACCACGATCTTATCTGCCATCGTCATGGCCTCAACTTGGTCGTGGGTGACGTAGATCATCGTGGCGTCGAGCTCGTCGTGAAGTCGGGCGAGCTCGATCCGCATCTGCACTCTGAGCGCCGCATCGAGGTTGGAGAGCGGCTCGTCGAACAGGAAGACCCTGGGCTTGCGCACGATGGCGCGGCCGATCGCTACCCGCTGCCGCTGGCCACCGGACAGCTCTTTCGGCTTACGGTCGAGCAGCGAGTCGAGGTGCAGCACCCGGGCCGCCTCTAGGACCTTTGCGCGTCGCTCCTCTTTCGGGACGCCTGCGAGACGGAGGGAGAAGGCCATGTTGTCGGCAACCGACATATGGGGGTAAAGGGCATAGGATTGGAATACCATGGCGAGCCCCCGTTCGGAGGGTGGGACCTCGTTTACCTTCTGCCCATCAATCATCAGATCGCCCGATGTGATGTCCTCGAGTCCGGCTATCATTCGCAGCAGGGTGGATTTCCCGCAGCCGGAGGGGCCGACGAACACGCAGAACTCGCGGTCGTTCACCGATAGGTCGATGCCCTTGATGACCTGCACCGTGCCATAGCTCTTCTGGACGTTCTTGAGCATCACATTTGCCATGGGATCTCTCTTACTTAACAGCGCCGAAAGTGAGACCTCGCACAAGCTGGCGCTGGCTCATCCAGCCGAACACGAGGATGGGCGCGATCGCGATCGTGGAAGCCGCCGACAGCTTGGCCCAGAACAAGCCCTCCGGCGCCGAGAAGGACGCGATGAAGGTTGTGAGGGGCGCAGCATTCGAAGTTGTTAGATTGAGGCTCCAGAAAGCTTCGTTCCAGCACAAGATGATTGAAAGCAGCGCCGTCGACGCGATGCCCGGCAGAGATAAAGGGAGAAGAAGCATCCAGACTTCCTGCTTCGGTTTCGCTCCGTCCATGCGCCCCGCCTCGAGGATGTCCTTGGGCACCTCTTTGAAGAACGTGTAGAGCATCCAGACGACGATGGGCAGGTTCATCAGCGTGTAGACCACCGTGAGCCCAAAGCGCGTGTCGATGAGGTTGAGGTCACGGAACAGAAGATAGATCGGCACCAACACGCCAACAGCCGGCATCATTTTGGTCGAGAGCATCCAAAGTAACACGTCCTTGGTGCGTCGACCGGGAAAGAAGGCCATTGCATAAGCCGCAGGAACCGCAATGATGATCGCGAGCAAGGTCGCCCCGAGCGACACCACGATGCTGTTTAGCGCGTAGTGGATGTAATCGGCCCGCTCGCGGACGACGAGGTAGTTCTCGAACGTTGGCTGAAAGAAAAGCCTCGGCGTCGGCGACACTGCCTCGATCTCTGTCTTGAAGCTGGTGAGCACCATCCAGAAAATCGGGAAGAACAGGGTCCCGGCCACGAGCCAGCCCGCGAGGGTGGTGAGGAGCTTGCGTCGGCTTGCTGGCATGTCACCCTCAGTCCGCAATGTTCCTGGCAATCGACCGCACGAGAAAGATGGCCACGACGTTGGCGAGGACCACCGCAATTACGCCCGCAGCGGAGGCTCCACCAACGTCGTATTCACGCAAGGCTCGCAGGTAGATCAGGAAGGCCAAGTTCGTCGAAGCGAGCCCGGGGCCGCCGGAGGTTGTTACGTAGATTTCGGCGAAGACCGAGAGAAGGAAGATCGTCTCGATCATGATGACTACGCTGATCGCGCGACCGAGGTGGGGCAGGATGATGAAAAAGAACATAGCGAACGGCCCCGCGCCGTCCATGCGGGCCGCCTCCTTTTGCTCGTTGTCGAGAGATTGGATCGCGGTAAGCAGGATCAGCAGAGCAAACGGTAGCCACTGCCAGGCCACGATGATGATCACGGACGTCAGCGGGAAACTGCCGAAGAAGTCGATGGTAGGTAGGCCAAGCGAACGGGCGATGAAAGCAAACAGCCCGTTCACGGGATGCATCAGCATGTTTTTCCAAACGAGCGCACTCACAGTTGGCATGACGAAGAAGGGTGCGATCGCCAAGAGCCGTGCGATGCTGCGGCCATGGAAGTCTTGGTCGAAGAGAACCGCAAGCAGCGTTCCGAATCCAACTGTGATCACGAGCACCCAGAACACCAGCAGCAGGGTGTTCATCATTGCCGTCCAGAGGGACGGATCGGTCAAAAGGTAGGTGTAGTTATCGAAGCCTGCGAAGCGCGCTTCCGCTGGGCCCAGAAGGTTGTAGTATTGGAACGAGAACCAGAGCGTCATCGCTAGCGGCACGATCATCCAGAGGAAAAGGATGATCACGGCAGGTGCGATGAGAGGCTGCGTGTTCACCCTGCGGCTCCGCACGGGACTGTTACCCTTCTCTGAGGCGCGTCGAGCAACCGTTGCTGTGCTGCTCACCATGTGGATTGTTCCTTAGCCCAAGGAGATGGCCGGCGAGCTCCTTTGCCCGCCGGCCGCGCATCAATGTCTTACTTGGGATATCCGGCCTGCCTCATGGTGCGTTCCGTGGCGCGCTGGGCGGTCTCGAGAGCCTGCTCGACCGTCACCTGCCCTGCCAGTGCCGCCGCAATCTGCTGTCCGACGGCTGTTCCGATGCCCTGGAACTCGGGGATCGCAACGTACTGGATGCCGACATAGGGAACCGGATCCTTCGTGGGCTTAGTGATATCTGCATTGGCTACGGACTCGGACACCACCTTCGCGAAGGGAGCAGCCTTTTGGTACTCTGCATTGGCGTAGGTAGATTTGCGGGTGCCAGGAGGTGCCGACACCCAGCCGACCTCATTGCCGACCAGCGCAACGTATTCCTTCGAAGTCGCCCATTTTACGAAGGATTTTGCTGCATCGACTTTTTTAGATGAGTTCGGAACCGCGAGCGACCAGGCCCAGAACCATCCGGATCCGTTGCTCGTCTCCTGCACCGGTGCCGCCGTGAAGGCGGTCTTGTCGGCGACCTGGCTCTCCTTCGGATTGTAGATGTACCCAGCCGCCGATGTCGCATCGACCCACATCGCGCAGTTGCCCGTGGCAAAAAGCGCGCGGTTCTCGTTGTGACCGTTCGCGGTCGCACCGGGCGGACCGTAAGCATTCATGTTTTTGACGTAGTAGTTGACAGCCTTCTTCCAGGGCTCGCTGGTGAGCTGCGGCTGCCATTTCTCGTCGAACCAACGTCCCCCGAAGGCATTCACCATCGGCCCGACAAAGGCCATGTTCTCACCCCAGCCGGGCTTGCCACGTTGACAGAACCCGTACTGCTGCTTGGACTTGTCGGTCAATTTCGCGGCGAATTCTGCAATTTGATCGTAGGTCGGCTTCTCGGGCATCTTGAGTCCGGCCTGGTCAAAGAGATCCTTGCGGTAGAAAGTGAATGAACTTTCCGCATAGAAAGGCACTGCGTAGAGCTTGTTGTTGTGAGACAACGCACTCCGCACTGATGGGAAGACATCTTCGTAATCGTAATCGGCACCGAGATCGTCGAGCGGCACGAGCCAGTTCTGGCCGCCCCAGATCGGTGCCTCATAAGATCCGATCGTCAGGATGTCGAATTGTCCGCTCTTGGTGGCAATGTCGGTCGTGACGCGCTGGCGAAGGACGTTCTCCTCGAGCACGACCCAATTCAGCTTGTTACCGGTGGCTTGCTCCCACTTGGGCGACAGTCGCTGCATGATGATCATGTCGGCATTGTTGACGGTTGCAATCGTCAGTGTCTGACCTTGCGCTAGGACGCCCGAGACGCTCGCAATCAGAGTGATGGTCGATAGAGCTGCCATGAACTTGAATTGCATGTGTTCCTCCCTCCCCATCGGCGCGATGGGGTCTACGAAGATGCGCAGTTTCACGGAGGAACACGATACGAAGCGTTGCGGCCGTAAACGGGCGGCCTGCGGACTCGGCTAGAGTGCTTTACACTCACTCCGAACCCTTTCCTCCCTGACTACTGGCGTTCTGTTTCCGGAGCCTCAACGACCGGGAAACGAACGCTTCTGTTCCGCGATTTCAGCGCTTCCCCTAGGGTATGTCAATAACTAATTCAATTTGATTTATTGATTACCAGGTTGTGGTCATGCAAAGCATCGTTGTGTGCCAGGAGAACGAACCTTGATCCGACTTGCAACGGATCGGTCGCCAAGAATCGAAACGCGGGATAGGCGCATGGTGTTCACGGCGGGAGCAACCCAGACGGCAACCTACGAGACTGTCAGGGGAACCAATCTTATTGGCGTTCGCGCCTACAACGAGCGGCTGATCCTGTCGCTCGTGAGACGGCACGGACATCTCTCGAAGGCGGACATGTCCCGCTCCACGGGTCTATCTGCGCAGACGGTCTCGGTCATCGTGCGGGCACTTGAGGCCGATAAATTGCTCCTCCGACTGCCACCGCAACGTGGCCGGATCGGACAGCCGTCGGTGCCCCTCACGATTAATCCAGATGGCGCCTTTTCCATTGGCCTCAAGATCGGACGCCGCAGCGCGGATCTCGTGTTCATGGATTTTGCCGGGTCGATCCGTCAGCACCTTCATTGGACCTATCCCTATCCCGTACCCGAGGATGTGCTGGCATTCTTAGGTCGCGGCATGGTCGAGATTATCGGTAACCTGACGGAACGGGAGCGGCAGCAGATCGCGGGCCTCGGCGTCGCCACCCCCTTCCAGCTCTGGAACTGGAGCGAGGAGATCGGGGCCCCCGAGAGCGTTCTCGAGGTCTGGCGCGAGATCAACTTGCAGGCCGAGATAACCACTCGCCATGCGTTGCCCGTGTTCGTGTCCAACGATGCGACCGCTGCATGCGGCGCGGAGCTGACCTTCGGTATCGACAGGGGCCACCCGGACTTCATCTATTTTTTCGTCGGCGCCTTTGTCGGCGGCGGCGTCGTGCTTGGTCGCAGCCTTCATGCAGGACGGTTCGGCAATGCCGGGGCCCTGGGATCGATGCCGATCGGGAACAGCCGGACTGATTCAGGTACCCTTCAATTCGGGAGCACGAAACAGCTCATCGTCGCCGCGTCTCTCGTCCGCTTGGAGGAGCGATTGGCAGCGGAAGGGTATGATCCATCCTCGATCTTTCGCTCGCCCTCTCAATGGGCGCCGATCGGGCCACTGTTGGACGAGTGGATCAACAACGCGGCGGGTGCCCTGGCTCATGCCATCGTCGCGAGCGTGTCTGTGATCGACTTCGGCGCCGCCGTGATCGATGGCGGCTTCCCTCCCGATATCCGCTGCCGTCTGGTATCCAGGGTGAGGGAGTGCGTTGCCGAGATGGATCTCCGCGGATTGACGACATTCGAGGTGCTGGAGGGCTCCGTCGGGGCCAACGCACGAGCGATTGGCGGTGCGTGCCTCCCATTCTTCGCCAAATACCTCTTGAACCGTGATGTGCTGTTCAAGGATGACGCTTGAGGCGCGTTGTGTACCATGGGCCGGATCGCCTACGGCCTCTAAAATCCACGAGGCATGATATGAAAGCTCTTGTTCTCGAAAAGCCCCGCAAGCTCGTCCTGCGCGACATCGACCTGCCGCTCGTCGTTGGCCCGGGGGAGGTCAAGGTCGAGATGCGGGTCGTTGGGATCTGCGGCAGCGACGTGCATTACTATACCCATGGTCGGATCGGCTCTTTCGTCGTGAATGAACCGATGGTCCTCGGGCACGAGGCTTCCGGCGTCGTGGTGGAAGTCGGTTCAGACGTGACCACCCTCGCAGTGGGCGATCGGGTTTGCATGGAGCCGGGCATTCCAGATCTAGCATCGCGTGCATCAAGGCTCGGATTGTACAACGTCGATCCCTCCGTTACGTTTTGGGCCACGCCGCCGGTGCATGGGGTCCTGACCGCTTTGGTGGTTCATCCCGCAGCGTTTACCTATCGCATTCCGCATAACGTATCGTTCGAGGAGGCCGCGCTGGTCGAGCCGTTTGCGGTCGGCCTGCAGGCTGCCAAGAAAGCGCGCATCGAGCCGGGCGATGTGGCGGTCGTGCTCGGCAGCGGCACGATAGGCATCATGGTGGCTCTCGCGGCTCTGGCCGGAGGGTGCAGCAAGGTGATCGTGTCGGATTTCAGTGCGGCCAAACTCCAGGTCGCTGCAAGCTACCCGGGCATCGTTCCCGTCCACCTACCGCAGCAGAGCCTACCAGAGATCGTGGGCCAGGAGACAGGAGGCTGGGGCGCCGACGTGATCTTCGAAGCCAGCGGGAGCGAGAAGGCATACCACGGCATCTTCGACCTCGTTCGGCCGGGCGGCTGCCTTGTTCTCGTAGGACTGCCTGTCGATCCTGTCGCCTTCGACGTATCCGCCGCCACCACGAAGGAAGCCCGGATCGAGACCGTCTTCCGATATGCGAACGTCTTCGATCGCGCACTCAACCTGATCGCAGCTGGGAAGGTCGATCTGAAACGCCTCATCACCGACCGATACGGCTTCGCGGACAGCATCTTGGCGTTCGAACGCGCTGCGGAAGGCAGGCCCGAGGACATCAAGTTGCAGATCGCCGTCACAGAATGATGTCACGTCACGATCACTAGCAATACCGGGTCCTTTGCGTGATACAGCTCTCCCCGCTACATGCGCCTCGTGGTCGGCCCCTGAACTAGTCGATGAGCGCGTCGGCGGGCATGCGCGGCTTCTCGCTCGCTCTGTCGCGCGGCGGCTCTGAACCTGCCTCTGGTATTCGATCGCCCGCACCCATGACCGGCGCTGATCCTCTGGCTCAAGCACAGGTTCTCAGGGCGCCGGTGATTTGCGCAGCTGCATGACAGCTTCCACGATGCGCGCGGTCAGATCCTCCTGAGCTTGGTAGGCGTACTGATCGGCTCCAGCGAGGTCGGCCGCTTTCTCCTCTTCGTCTTCAAGCCAGAGCCTGAGGGCGGCCAGAACTACGGAGTGTAAGACGCTCCGCTCATCGTGAGAGGCCATCTCAACCTCCTAGCCGAGATTGCTACGGGGCTAAGGTACCATATGTCCGCAGCTGGACCGCCCATAGGTCGGACCCCTCCTAAAGGTGACCTAACCGGCTGCGCGCTCTGTCTCGTGAATGATCGCGCAGAGATGATGGACCGAGAGGGGATCGGCTCCTGCCCGCTGCATGTGCCGAAGCGCCACCCGCAGATCGGCCAGGGCTCCGGCGCGATCAGCAGCCTGCAGGCGCCTGATGGCCCGCTCCACCCGCAGGACGCTCAGATCGAGGAGCTGTCCGCAAGCACTGGTGCCGGGCGCGGAGGGGGTGAGAGGCTCGGCCGGGTTCATGCTGCAAGGCTCACGAGAGCCGAGGTGCCCCGGTGGGCAAAGAGGAGGAGGTCCGCATCGACCTCCTGGGCCTCGGCCACGATGGCACGCGCGATGCGCAGGAGCCGCCTTGTTTGGCAAGAGGTGCGACACAACCGACGCAACTCGACACACCTACCAAGCGCGTTATGTTACCCCTACTGTTACCCCAGGAGGGAAACAAGCCAGCTCAGAGCCACGAGCTGGCTGCCTTATCATGCTGATTTTACGAGAGAAATACTTGGTGGGTGTGCAAGGATTCGAACCTTGGACCCGCTGATTTAGAGGCAGATGCGTTGGAATATGATCCCGAGAGTTGCACAAAGCACCAATTCACCGCCCGTGAACGGACCCAACGCCTGGAGGACGCCATAGCGAAGCTTTATGCACCTTCGTGACCGTGCCTAAGCATAGTCCCGTCTACGAGTGCTACACCGCCCGGGCTAAGGCTCATAACTCGCCGCCCTTGAAGTGCCCAGACCAACGAGGATTGTCCTGGGCCAATCACCGTCACTGCGGGCCACCCAAGGCGCTCAGCCTCACTGCCCCAGCGATCGAGGAACCGCCCGGCATCATCAACAGCCTGCTCCCACCGGGGAGCAGCACACCCTTCCGGGCACGCCGCCTGCAGCATTGCAAACGCGAGCGCATAAGGAGCAGGTACACCGCCTTCAAGCGCCATAGCGGTACGCTCATCGAGGTCCACCTCTGTAACGGCCACTACCCCCTGCGACAGTTGCGACACTTCGGGGTGTGCGTCTGGCTTTGTCGCAGACGTCGCAACTGTCGCAGCCATTCGGAGCCTCACCAACATGGAGTGGGCATCAAAGCGGGGAAGGCTCATGTGTCCGCTGCCCTCATCACCTGCCAGCGCCGCGGGCGCTCTGAGGCTACCTCAAGCCAACAATATTCACTCAGGATGTTGATCGCCTCCTCCGCGGCTTGTTTCGTCCGGAGAGTGGAGGGGCCATTCCGCATTACGTCACGAAGCGACAGCCTCGTGATGCCCTTCGCCTTGAACCACTCGAGCAGGGACTGAGCGCGCCGCAGCCGCGGGTCCGTTCGCGCCGCCTCTCGGAGGCGCAATGCCTCATTCAGGTGCCACTGCGCGATCGTGATCGCGTCTGCCATGACCTCGGCTTCGATGGTCGTGGCACAACGATCGTTCAGGATGGTCAGCACGCCCGCAATCCTCGCCGCCTGCTCGGCCGACCTGCCGCCGACGTCCCGCAAGGAGGCGAGCATGGCGTCTGGACCAAGCAGGCCCTCAACGTGATCCACATAGCCACGCCAGAGCTGCTGAGCCTCTGGGCTGAGGATGAGCGCCGGAAGCTCCAACTCGTTCCTCGCTGCGGGTGCCATAGGACAGGGTGCCTCCAGCAGCGACAGGATTTGTGCGCCATAAGCCCGGATCGTCGCCTCATCAGCGGGATCTGTGTCCCGGCAGAAGCGGGTGCCCGCGAGGCTCTCAGGCGCGGCAATGAGGAACCGGGATAGGAGCCCCTGGTCACGCAGCACGGGGTCAGAGAGGAAGGTGGCGGCTGCCTCAGGCTGCACCATGAGGTGCATCGAGAGCCGCCGCCCCGGCAGAAGGGTGAGTCCATCCCCAGCTCGCAGACGGCGCATCCCGCGTCCGTCCCAAAGCTCCGAGAGAGCAGCCGCCGTCTTCAGGGCGTGCTCGTGCGAAAAACCAGGCCCGCCGATCAGTTGTCCGCCTTCGGCGGTGAAGAGCCCGAGCGACGGTCAGGCTCGCGTCCAGAGCTTTGCCAAGCCCTCAATCGTCGGATCCGGTGCCGTAAGGATTGGAGACATGGGCGGCAACGGCTCTGGACCGAGCAGCCGCAGCGCCTCCTTACGAGCCTCAAAGGTCATCTTGCCGGCGCGCTCGATCCGTTTTTTCTCGGCGTTCCAGGCTGCATGTGCGACTAGCCACTCTGCTTGCTCCTCATCTAAGGCCGCTCGCAGGACCTCCTCGCGCCTGCGCACGGGCCAGAGCGCCTCGCCGTCAGTGGTGGACTTCCTGTCGCCACTTCCTGCAATGCTGGCAAAGTAGAGCGAGAGCGGCCGCCGCTGGCCAAAGGGCAACCGCATATCCACGAGGGACTGTCCGGCCAGAGCAGCCACGGCCAGCACGGACTGAGCGACAATTCCATCTGGAACTTGGACCTTGCGCGCAATGGCTTGCGTGACCGGCGCCAGAACGGATCCAAGAGCTGCAATGGGATACGGATGCTGTGCCGGCAGAGACGGATACAGCGGGACAGGCCCGTCGAGGACGGTTGCGCCCCTCCCCTTCCCCCTGCCCCTTACGCTTGGGTGCCGGTCGGCTTAGAGGCCTTGAGATCTTCTTCGAGGGGAATGAAGCGGGCCGTCATGCTTCGCCCCCATTTGGAACGAGGATGGAGTTGGGTGGGCGCATGAGGAGCTGCCTCAACGCGCTGCCGTGCTCCAGATCCTCAGCGACGACAGGACCCGCGTCTTCCAGGTGGTAGATCGCTGCGTCTAGGCGGATCAGAACGAGGCCGCTCCAGTTTGAGCGGAGCCAGTTGAGAGGCGAGCGCCAGATGATCAGGGCCCCGTGCTCATCCAGTCGGGGCTGGAAGACCTGCTCGGCACCAAGCCCCCAGGCTCGCCCAAGCCAGGAGCCGATCCAGCCTGTCACATAAGCCCAGGCAACGATGTCGATGAGCGTACCGGCTTCATCAAAGCCGGGAAACAGGATCGCGCGGACTGACGGCTCGTCGACTTTGCAATGACCCTCAAACGTGAAGGTCGCATCCCCATCGCTGATGACCTGTCCAGCCCCTGCAATGCAGGGCCTACAGAGGGTAGAGAGCGGGACGCCTGCGCCTCGTAGGGTATCGATCTCTTGCTGGTTAAGCGTCCCACAGGAGAACAAAACTCCTGGTGGATTTCTGAGAAGTTCCTCAACTTCTGACCGTGGATCTGGCAGGCTAAGGATGTGGTCCCTGACCATTTCGAACTGCTGCTGTTCACTTGGGTGGCGTTTACCCACTTGATCACGCCAGTTGATAATGGTGATTGCCTCGACACCACCCATACCGGGCCATTCTCGAACAAAGCCCGCGACGAAAGTGGCAATTCGATCCCGGCCTTGCGGCGCCTCCCGCGGCTTGTCGAGTATCATCAGAAGATCAAAGAATGCCGTGGCGAGGATCTGCAACCTTCTGTGCTCAGTCGACCGGGACCTCCGTTTCGGGGACACACTCGTAGAGAAAAGGTCGGGGGCCACGCCACGCTCGAGATCAGCAAAGGCCTGGGCAATCGTGATGAACGGTGCTGCCAGCTGCCAGCTCTGGGTTTTCGTGCCGAACCGCAATGAAGTCCTTGACCGCAAGACAAGCTGTCTTGGCTCCTTCCAAGCCACCGTCGCCTTCGTTCTTGAGTAGATCGGCTGCATACCAGAGCTTTCCCATAAGCTCTCGGTATGCACGGCGGCGCGCTTTGAACGGCGGAGCACCTCCAGGGATATTTGCCACTACTCAAGTTCTCGTACGAGATCATCGGGTGAAGTCGCTAAACAGGCCCGCAGTACTGGGCCCATTGATCCATCAGCAGGCGGCGCTTTTCAAAGAGGTCCGATCGGCGATAGGCCGCCTCCACCCGGTTCTCCAGCACATGAGCGAGTGCCGCCTCTGCAACCTCCCGCGTTGCACTGGTCTGCTCCGCCGCCCAGTCCCGGAATGCTGAGCGGAAGCCATGAACCGTGGCGTCGATCTTCATACGCCGCAGAACCATCTCCAGCGCCATAATTGAGAGAGGGCGATCTGCTCCAGCGCCTGCGAAAACGAAGCGGCCTCGGCGGGTGGCAACCATGCCCTCGACGATCTCACGGGCACGTGGCGACAGCGGCACCCGGTGCTCCCGTCCCGCCTTCATGCGGGAGGCTGGCACGGTCCAGATCCCCCGCTCTAGGTCGAATTCCTCCCACTTGGCTCCCATAGCCTCTCCACTCCTGGCAGCCGTCAGGATCGTGAACTCCAGGCATAGCGCACTAGTCGAGCCGCTTGCCTGTAGACGGCGGACGAGTGCTGAGACCTGCTCATACGGCAGGGCCCTATGATGCCCACGAGTGAGCTTCTGGCGCTTGGGGAGAAGGTGATCGAGGTGCCCCCTCCACCGGGCCGGGTTCTCGCCGGAACGATGCCCCCGTGCTTTGGCGGCATCGAGCACCTTCTAAATGCGCCCCCGCAGGCGTGAGGCTGTCTCCGGCACCCTACTCCACAGGGGTCTCAAGACATCAACTACATGATCTGTGGTGACGTTGCTCACCGGCAGGGCAGCGATTGACTCGCAATAGGTCTCGAGGGTCATGCGCCACTGGGTGCGGTGCTTGGGATTACGCCAGCCACTCTCAAGAGAAGCAATCACCTCCTCGGCCATCTCTGCAAAAGTCGGGATACGACGCTCGACCTCACGCTGCTCTAGGGGATTGCGAACCTCCGCGAGGACTGCTCGCGCCTGTGTCGCTAACTCTCGCGCTCGAGCAAGGCTGACCACGGTGGCGCTGCCAAGCCCCATTTCCCGCAGCTTGCCTGGGCCAGAAGAGTCTTGTTTTTGCCACATTATCTGAGGCACCAGGTCTGCAACCCTCATATTTGCCCACGAACTGGCGGCTGATTGAAATTGGGGCAGGATTAGGCTCCCGCCGCGTGGGCCCAATGGTTTAAAGGGAAAGCTTTGACTGAAAGCTGATGCGGCACCGCTGCGCCGCCCTTAAGGCCTAGCTCGACTGCAGCCGCGCGCCCACTCATCGATATCCTCTTCCTAGCGCGATCTCTTCCAAGCCCAACCGAGCTGCCTCGCCTCTCACTTTGGGGCGAGGGCCTACCGATCGGAGCCGTTCCGCTTACTCGGGGAGCCTCCGGGTTCGACGCGGCCGCGGCTGGGGCTCAGCCGTGGCCTGAGGATCGGGGTGACTCCTGCTAATGCGCCATCGCTGGTTCGGCGATGCCGATGGGCTCCACGCTGTCGGGGTTCTGCGGCACGTCGAAGCGATCGGCGTTCATCACCTTGGTCCAGGCGCTGATGAAGTCGCGGACGAACTTTCCCTCATGTCCCTTCTCGGCATAAACCTCGGCAACAGCGCGCAACTGGCTGTTCGCTCCGAAGATGAGATCGGTGCGGGTCGCCCGCCACTTCTCCTGCCGGCCGCCGCGATCATACCCGATGAACTCCTCATCGGCGCTCGTGTCGACCACCTGCCAGAAGGTGTCGTTGTCGAGCAAATTGACGAAGAAGTCGTTGGTGAGCTGGCCCTTGCGGTGGGTGAACACACCTTCCGGGGCGTCCTTGTAGTTGGCGCCGAGCACGCGCAGCCCGCCCAGCAGCACCGTCATCTCCGGCACCGACAGCCCGAGCAGTGAGGCGCGGTCGAGCAGCAGTTCCTCGGTCTTCACGCTATGCTTGGTCTTGAGGTAGTTGCGGAACCCGTCCGCCACGGGTTCCATCACCGCGAAGCTCTCGGCGTCGGTCCAATCTTGCGTCGCGTCGCCGCGCCCGCCGGTGAACGGGACCTGCACGCTGAAGCCGCCATCCTTCGCGGCCTTCTCGACGGCCGCGTTGCCCGCCAGCACGATCGCATCCGCCATTGACAGCGACCCGCGCAGCTCGTCGATTCCGGCGAGGACCTGGCCGAGTTCGTCCGGCTCGTTCACCGCCCAGTTCCTCTGCGGCTCGAGCCGGATGCGCGCGCCGTTGGCGCCGCCGCGATGGTCGGACCGACGATAAGTCGAAGCCGACGCCCAGGCGGCCTTAACGAGCTGGCCCACGCTGAAGCCGGCGTCGAGGATCCTCGCCTTGAACGCCGAGACGTCGGCATCGGAGGGCATGCTGCCTGGGGGGACGGGGTCCTGCCAGATCAGATCCTCAGCCGGCACTTCCGGCCCGAGATAGCGAACCTTCGGACCCATATCGCGATGAGTGAGCTTGAACCAGGCGCGGGCAAAGGCGTCCTTGAACGCTTCATGGTCGTTGCGAAACTTCTCTGAGATCGCTCGGAACTCGGGGTCCATCTTCAGCGCCATGTCGGCTGTGGTCATCATCGTCGGCACCCGCCTCGACGGATCGTGCGCGTCGGGCGCCATGTCCTCTTCGCGCTGGTTGATCGGCTGCCACTGCTTGGCGCCCGCGGGGCTTCGGACGAGCTCATAGTCATAGTCGAGGAGCAGCCGGAAATAATTTTCAGACCATTCCGTCGGAGTGTTCACCCACGAACCCTCGATGCCGCTCGTGATCGTGTGCTCGCCGAACCCGCTTTCGTGGGCGCTCGCCCAGCCTAGCCCCTGCAGCGCGATGTCGGCGGCCTCGGGCGCGGCATCGACGAGGCTCGGGTCCCCCGCGCCATGCGCCTTTCCGAAGGTATGGCCGCCGGCAGTCAGCGCGACCGTCTCCTCGTGGTTCATCGCCATCCGCTCGAAGGTAATCTTGATATCACGCGCCGAGCCGAGCGGATCGGGGACGCCGCCGGGGCCTTCCGGATTGACGTAGATGAGGCCCATCTGGATCGCCGCGAGCGGGTGCTCGAGTTCCAGCTGCTCTTCGGGCAGGATACGGGTCTTGTTGTCCGGGTGCCCGACGAATTGCTCTTCGGAGCCCCAGTAGATGTCGCGCTCCGGCTCGAACACGTCCCGGCGCCCGCCGCCGAACCCGAAGATGGGACCGCCCATCGATTCGATGGCGACGTTGCCGGCCAGGATGAAGAGGTCAGCCCAGCTGATGTTTTTGCCGTATTTGCGCTTTATCGGCCACAGGAGGCGACGCGCCTTGTCGAGGTTGCCGTTGTCAGGCCAGGAGTTGAGCGGAGCGAAGCGCTGCTGACCGCTATTGGCGCCGCCGCGCCCGTCAGCCGTGCGGTAAGTACCCGCGGCGTGCCATGCCATGCGGATGAAAAGCGGCCCGTAATTCCCGTAATCCGCCGGCCACCAGGGCTGGCTGTCGGTCATTAGGGCGGCGAGGTCGTCCTTGAGCGCCTGGTAATCGAGCGCGTTGAACGCGGCCGCGTAATCGAACTTCTCACCCATCGGGTCGGGCGAGAGGCCGCCCTGATTGAGGACGTCGAGCGGAAGCGCCTCCGGCCACCAGTCGCGGTTCGTGCGGCCGAGCAGCGAGCGGACCGTGGTTGGCCGCTCCACTGGGCAGCCCGTCGATTCGCCGGCATTTGCGTCCATGATCCATCTCCTATGCTTGTTGGGGCGCAGGCTACGCCGCGCGACGCAATGGCGTAAACAACGAAGAGGGAGGCGCCCCGGGGTCCCTGGGTCACCGCGCTCCGGCACCATGAGGGCGTCGGGCAGCGTGATGCCGAGCGCGCACCCGCACGAACTGGCTGGGCAGCAGGACGCCCTCCGGGTTCGGGAACAAGGCGCGGACTTGAATCGTGCCGGTCTGCGGGTTGACCCGTTTGGCGACTATGTCAATCCGGCAAGGCTGGGGATAGACGGTGCCACCGCCTTAGCGCAGCTCGATCGTGAGGTCGCGCTCGGAGATCGGTGCGACGCGCCGCTCGTTCAGCGCCCGGAATGCCTGCCCCGCCTCGTCCGTGAGGGAGAAGCTGATATAGGCGAAGTCGAGCTGGGCGACGGCGGTGCGTATTGTCTGCTGCGACAGGATCAGCGTGCCAACCGGGGCGATTGCAGCGCCGTCACCCCGTTCACCGGTGCGGTGATCGCCGTGTAGCTGACGTTGAGCTGCGCGCTCTCCATCTCGGCCTCGGCGAGATGGAGAGCGGCGCGGGCCGGATCCCGCTGGGCGAGGGCCTGATCCCGCTGCTGCTGCGTCGCCACCCCGCGGTGAGCGAGTTCCTCGACGCGAGCGAAGTTCTCCTCCGCTTAGCGCTGGGCGGCCTGGACCTGGACGAGCTGCGCATACGCCCGGTCGAGGGTTACCTGGTAGGTCGCGGGGTCGATCCGGAACAGAACTTGGCCCTGCTGCACCCGGGCGCCCTTCTCGAACTCCCGCGGCAGCAGCCCGCCGACCCGCGAGCGCACCTACACCTCTCGGGGGCTCACGACGCGCCCGGCATATTCCACCGGCAGCGCCACCTCGCGCGGCAAAACGTCGGCCACTCCCACCTCCGGCGGCGATTGCGCGGGCGCGGCGCCCGCAACCGGCTGCGCTTGGTCCACCGCCCGGCCCGCGACAACTGCGACACGCTCCACCACCCAGCCTTGCAGCGACTCGAGCGCCGGGATTGCTCCAAACCAGAACAAACCGGCAGCCACCTCGACAACCATGACGATAAGGACCGATATCGCACGTCTGACGGTCATCATCGACGGTCCCGCCACGGGGTTCGGCAACCCGGTCAACGTGCAAGCACGGCGTTTGTGCGCGGTCGGCTGGCATCATCCGATGGCAGGCCAGGATCAATCGACCCAGCATGGGGCGGTTGAGTAGGTCCGGTATGGCGGGACGGCACCATGTTCTGCCTGGGGGTGGGCGGCAGTGGCCTGAAGGCCCTCGTCTGACCGACACCAGCCCCGAGGTCCCATCGCGGCGATCAGGATGGAGAAGACCGCAACTGCGCCGGTGCAGATCCTGATCGTAGAGTTTGCCGGTGCGCAGTACGGCAGAGGCTCGATTAACGGAGCCGTAAGCGCGTGCGCGCGTGCGAGATCTCAGCCGCGATCCCCCAGGGTGTCTCGGACGACGCCGGGAGTCCAATCGATGAGGGCGAGAAGCACCCGAGCCGGGCCGTTGGGCTGCCGGCACTCCTGCTCCCTCTATAGGACTCGGGCCGCTTGTGACATTCCCAGCCAGCACTCGGCGGCAGCACGGCGGACACAGGGATCCACGTCTACAGCGCTAAAAAGCGTCTCGACAGATGCCCCGCTTTCTTGCTTGGAGGCCCGTCAAAAAGCTCTCGGGCGTTCCAACCGCAATGAGCTGAAGCACACCCGGACTCAGCGAAGTTCTATCGTGATGATCTGCCACCCCTACTTCACGACTATATCTGCGTTCCTCGCCCAGCCTGGAGGATGCGCTCAGACTAGGTCTCATCCGACCACCCCCAGCACGCTCGCCCACAGGAGCCCGAGGAAAGCGATGAGCGCTAGCCTAGTCCAAGCCAGCCCTGCCAAGGTGGGTGAGCCGTTCAACGCGCTTTCCTTTGGAACTCGGGCCGCCACCCATGGCGGCCTTTCTGTCCGAGTAGCCAACCCTGGACAGCGATACCCGTCTGCTCGGATTAAGGTGGACCATCGCGGCGCCACAAAATCAGAGGTCGAAGACTTTCTGGCAATAAGCAAAGTTGCGGGCGGCCCTTGCTCTCCAAGATATGGGCCGACCTACGGGATCGACTAAATGGCCCTGCCGAGGCTTGGATGCAGCCTGCTGGGCCTGTGCTCGCATGGCAGCGCGACCGCAACCTTGAACCGAGCTCAGCTCGTCTGAGCCGAGGGATTAGGCCAGAATTGGAAGAAACGCGAAGGATCCTTGGAATACGGGAATCCCGTTCAATACGGGGCGTTCTGCGAACTAGGGACAGGTTTTCGCGCATGCGAGGATAAGCGAATACGACGGGTGCTCACGTGTCGTTTGACGTTCGCGAGATGGCTACCGGCAGCCCGGATCCCTCAGCTTGCAGGGCGCGGCGCGCGGCTCGGGAATCGAGGTCCTCCGCGAGGGTATCAAGGCGCGCAGCGGCCGCGAGAAGCTCCTCGCGGGCTTCCCGCATCGATATGTGCTGAGCGGCCTTGCGGTTGTGGTCTGCGAGTCGCCGGTAGTCGGCTGAAGTCAGGGGGAACACGGCGCCCTCCTGAATGTGCGCTGACCGAGCTTACGGAGCTGTGTCCCCTATGGATCACCGATGGTTCGGGAGGGGAAGAAGCTGGCCGAGGACCGACAAGCCGAATTGCGCCTTCCGCCTCCTCAGCCCGCCGCACCGCTTGAAGGCGTGCCCTCGAGGATTGACGCCACCGCCCCAATCATGAGGCGACATCGGCGCACGCCGGACCCTATCGAAATCGCGTCCGCCGCGCGGTATATCCGCAACCAACCTTGGCCGGCCTCGTTGAACGTCTGTTGCCAGGTTCGAAAGGCGGTCGAGTTGTGCCGCAGGTCATGGTAGCACTGTGAAAAGTCCAGATAAATTGGAACAAGTCGTGCCGGATACAGAAGAAAGCCAAGCAAGGACCGGAATCGATGGCCTCGATAACGTCCTGGGCGGCGGGCTGGAGCGAGACCGGGTCTTTCTGCTCGAGGGCAGCCCCGGCACGGGCAAGACCACGGTCGCGACGCAATTCCTGATCGCGGGCGCCGCCGCCGGCGAGCGCTGCCTCTACATCACCCTCTCGGAAACGGAGGACGAGCTCCGCGCCGGCGCGGCCTCGCACGGGTGGGATCTCGGGGGCATCGACGTGTTCGAGCTCGTACCGCCCGAGAGCCTGCTCGACGAGGACCAGCAGCAGAGCCTCCTCTACTCCTCGGACCTCGAACTCGGCGAGACCACGAAGCGGATCTTCGAGACCTTCGAGCGGGTAAAGCCTCGCCGGATTGTGCTCGACAGCCTCTCCGAGATCCGCCTGCTTGCCCAGAGCTCCTTGCGCTACCGTCGCCAGATCCTGAGCCTCAAGCACTACTTCGCTCAGCAAGGCGCTACGGTCCTGCTGCTCGACGACCTCACGACCGATATCAATGACAAGACCGTGCATAGCATCGCCCACGGCGTCGTCCGCCTCGAGGAGATGGCCCCTGAATACGGGGGGGAGCGGCGTCGCCTGCGGGTGATCAAGTACCGCGGCCGTCGCTACCGGGGCGGCTTCCATGACTTCACGATCGCACCCGAGGGCGTGCGCGTTTTCCCGCGCCTCGTCTCGGCCGAGCACAAGACCCGCTTCTCGCGCGATGTTCAGACGAGCCAATCGCCCGAGCTCGATGCGCTCCTCGGCGGCGGCATCGAGCGCGGCACCAGTTTCCTGATCCTCGGGCCTGCAGGCGCGGGCAAGTCGCTCCTCACACTCGGCTTCGTCAAGGCCGCCATCCAGCGCGGCGAGCGCGCGGCCATGTTCGTCTTCGACGAGGAACTCGGCCTCCTCTTCGACCGCGCCAAAGGGGTGGGCGTCGACCTGCAGGCGATGATCGACACGGGCAAGCTCGTGATCGAGCAGGTCGACGCTGCCGAGCTGACGCCAGGCGAGTTCTCCGAGCGGGTCCGGCACTGCGTTGAGGTCCGCAGTGTCGGAACCGTCGTGATCGACAGCCTCAACGGCTACCAAGCCGCCATGCCGGGCGAGCACGCGCTCGTGCTCCACATCCACGAGCTCCTGCAGTATCTCAACCGGCAGGGCGCCACGACGTTCCTCACCGTAGCCCAGCATGGGCTCGTCGGAGACATGAAGTCGCCCGTGGATGTCACCTACCTCGCGGACACGGTCGTCTTGCTACGCTACTTCGAGTCATTGGGGCGCGTGCGGCGCGCGATTTCGGTGATCAAGAAGCGCACGAGCGCCCACGAAGACACGATCCGGGAGTACCGGATCAGCCGTGACGGCTTGATCCTTGGCGAACCGCTGGTGAACTTCCAAGGCGTTCTGCGCGGCGTGCCGATACTGATCGGCGATGGATCGGGCCTGCTGCGGGATCGGAACGCGTGAGGCACGCCACCGTCTCGGAACGTGGCCTGATCCTGGCCCCGCGCGGTCGGGACGCAGCGCTCGCCGCGGCAATGCTCGCGGAAGCCGACATCGCCGCGGAGACTTGTGCGTCGGCCACGGCATTGCTCGACGAGCTGAACCGCGGGGCCGCCTTCGTCATCGTCACCGAGGAAGCCCTCACCGCGGCCGATCTCACTCCATTGGACACCTGGCTGCGGGGCCAGGAGGAGTGGTCGGATCTGCCCTTCGTGCTGCTCACCCATCACGGCGGCGGGCTCGAACGCAATCCGACCGCTCGACGCTTCCTCGATGTTCTGGGCAACGTGACCTTCCTTGAGCGGCCGTTCCACCCGACCACGCTGGTCAGCCTCGCCCGCTCGGCCCTCCGCGGTCGGCAACGGCAATACGAGGCGCGCGCGAGGCTGGCGGCCCTGCGCGAGGGAGAGGCCCGCTTCCGCAACATGGCCGACCACGCGCCGGTGATGATGTGGGTTACCGAAGCGGACGGCTCGTGCTCCTACCTCAACCGGGGCTGGTATGACTTCACCGGCCAGTCGGAAGCCGAGGCGCTGGGCTTCGGGTGGCTCGACGCAACCCACCCGGACGATCGGGCCAGAGCCGAGCGCGTGTTCCTCGAGGCCAACGCCGAGCAAAGTCCGTCCCGCGTCGAATACCGTTTGCGCCGCAAGGACGGCGCCTACCGCTGGACCATCGACGCCGCCGCGCCGCGATTCGGCCCTGACGGCGCCTTCCTGGGCTATATCGGCTCCGTCATCGATATCGACGAACGCCGCGAGATCGAGGACAGGCTCCGCGAGAACGAAGAACGCCTGCGTCTGGCCACGGAGAACGCCGAGATCGGCTTCTGGGACGTCGACCTCGTTCAAGACGTTCTGATATGGCCTTCGCGGGTCAAGGCGATGTTCGGCATCTCGCCGGACGTTCCCGTCACCATGCGGGACTTCTACGACGGCCTCCATCCGGAGGATGCGGCCGCGACGGCGGAGGCCTTCGCACTCGCCGCCGATCCGGTGCGACGCGGGCTCTACGATGTGGAGTACCGCACGATAGGCAAGGAGGACGGCCGCGTCCGCTGGGTTGCGGCCAAGGGCAGGGGTCTATTCGACGAGACGGGGCGCTGCGTCCGCGTCATCGGCACTGCGATCGACGTCACCGCCCGAAAGGTCACCGAGATGGCCCTGCGGGAGTTGAACAACACCTTGGAGCAGAAAGTCAGCGAGCGCACGGCCGAGCGTAATCGAGTTTGGTCGACGAGCCGCGATCTCCTCGCGGTCATGGGCTTCGACGGCTACCTCAAGGCCATCAATCCAGCTTGGGAAGCAACGCTCGGAATCGACGAAGCAACGCTCCTGAGCCGCCCTTTCCCCCAACAGGTCCACCCCGATGACCACGAAGCCGTCGAGGCCACGGTAGCCAGGCTTCGCCGAGGCGAAGCGGTAATCGGGTTCGAGGATCGTCTGCAGCACGCGAACGGCTCTTGGCGCCGGATCGCCTGGAGTCTCGTTCCGGAGGGCGACGTCTTCTACGCCGTCGGCCGTGACATTACGGCCGAGAAGGCAGCTGCCGAGGAGTTGGAGCGGGCTCACGACGCACTTCGTCAGGCCCAGAAGATGGAGGCCGTGGGCCAGCTCACCGGCGGCGTCGCCCACGACTTCAACAACCTGCTGACCATTATCAAGTCGTCGACAGACCTGTTGCGCCGGCCGGATCTCCCGGAAGAGCGACGGCACCGCTACGTCGACTCGATTTCCGACACTGTGGATCGAGCGTCCAAGCTGACCGGACAATTGCTGTCGTTTGCGCGCCGGCAGGCGCTCAAGCCCGAAGTGTTCGATACGGCCAGCCGCCTCCGGGCCACGGCCGACATGGTACGCACGGTCGTGGGTTCTCGGGTGGAGATCGTAACCGAGATCACCTCCGAGGCCTGCTTCGTGAAGGCCGACGCGAGCCAGTTCGAGACGGCGCTCGTCAACATGGTGGTGAATGCCCGCGACGCGATGGATGGGGAGGGCCGGCTCACGATCAGGGTAGAGGCCGTGGACGCCATGCCCGCCATCCGTGGACATACAGGCGGCGTGGGTCCCTTCGTTGCGGTGTCGGTCAGCGACACGGGGATCGGCATCCCCGCCGAGAAGATCGCGCAGATCTTCGAGCCCTTCTTCACCACCAAGGAAGTCGGCAAGGGCACAGGTTTGGGTCTGTCCCAGGTCTATGGCTTCGCCAAGCAATCTGGCGGCGACGTTGACGTGTGGAGCGTTGTCGGCCAAGGCACGAAGTTCACACTCTACCTTCCCCGAGCTGACGAGGCACAGGCCGCCGAGGCTGTGACGGACAATTCAGGGAGCCGGGCGATAGCCGAGGGGCACGGGCGTCGAGTGCTCGTGGTCGAAGACAACGTCGAGGTGGGCCGGTTCTCGACGCAATTGCTCGAGGATCTCGGCTACCAAACCACCTGGGCCGCGAACGCCGACGAAGCCCTCACGCTTCTCGCCGAGGTCAATGGCTTCGAGGCTGTGTTCTCCGATGTCGTCATGCCGGGCATGAGCGGCATCGACCTCGGCCAGGAGATCCGGCGGCGCTACCCGGGCCTCCCCGTGGTGCTCACGTCCGGTTATAGCAGCGTCCTGGCCGAGGAGGGCCGGCACGGGTTCGAGCTGTTGCAGAAGCCCTATGCCGCCGAGGAACTGTCACGGATATTGCGGCGCGTAACCAAGGGCTGACGACCTAGAGCTGTTTTCACTCAGTTGGAACTGGCTCCCTTTCGAGGTTGAACGCGTTTCTTGACGTGAGCCGGATCCACCTCACTCGAAAGCGCTTCGGGAGCTGTTATGGACCTCGGCTCAACAGCGGACATGTTAGGCTTTTTCAGTCACGGCCTCGAAAACCAGAGACGCGTGAAATCAACCCCCGAGCTCCGGTTTCATAGTACGCTCTGAAATCGCCGGAACACCTCCTCTGGCTCGTTGTCGTCACGCCCCCGTCCACTCCGGGACAGCCGCTCGACCTCGAACGCATCGGCATGGAAGCTGCAATCGGCAATCCGCATGAGCGTGCAGTACAGCGCCTTCGCAGCCTTGAGGGCTTCGACCTCACTCGAGGCCTCCACCTCAAGGGAGCGCTGCAGCGCCTTTACCTCATGGCCGATGTCATTGCTGACCCGCTTGAACAAGCATACCCTGTACTGAGCCATGACCGAACCTCCCCTTCTTCGGCAACATTGGGAGAGCCGACCGCTCCTGACGTTGAGGCATGTCAAAGGGGAGGCAAAAATCATCCCGTTGAGCGCTCTTCGGGCATCGGGCACCGGCCGAGGGCTTCCACACCGAGGCCAGCAGGCTACTGAGACTCGCCCAAGGGCTGTTGTCCCTGGCGTGTGATCAGTTCTGTCTTCTCACTGGTCGCACCCACTCCACGCGAACCGGGGCCACTGCACGAGATCGGTGCTCTAATGGGTTGGCTCACCGCCAGCCATTCTCGGGATCGCTGCCTGAGCGAAGGCCAGCACCCTCATCCGAGTGGCGGCATCGAGCCCGGCGAGGCGGCGGAGCGCGGCCGCAATCTCAGGGTCTGCGGCGTACAGAAAGCACTCCAGGCCGACAACCGGGTCGACGGTGCCGGAGCGGATGGCCTCGGAAACCATCTCTTCCACATAGGCGATCTGCGCATCGCGCGGCACATCGTGGATCGATGCCGGGGGGACGCCTGACATCGTCGTCACGCCGCGAGGGACACGATGTCCGCCGGAATCGGTGCCGTGCGTTCCGAGGCGACCCGCAACCGGCCGACAACGTGCATCGACACGTCGAGGATGCCCGCTACGGCTGTCGTGACTCCCATCTCCAGAGCGGGTCCGAGGCGAACCATGGGCCAGCCGGCCCGGCGCAGGATCCGTTCCATGCGCAGGTCCGTTACCGCCGTGATGGCGTCGGCGCCGGTGGCGAGGCTCCAATCCGCAACGCCCCAGAGCAGTAGCATGGTGACGCGATTGAGCCCTCCGGAGCCGGTGGCCTCAGCGGCAACGGTATCGACGCAGAAGCGAGATGCCTCCAGGTAGGTCTCGGAGCGCGGCACCGGCGCGCGTTGCAGCAGATCCGGAAAGGTATCGGCCAGCATGTGAGGCCCCAGGGTCGGGAGCAGCCGAACCGCCCCGAGCACGTCGCGGGCAGCGCTCACGACGAGGATGTAGGTGGGGCCGAGCCCGTCGTAGCGATCAATCTCCTTGTCGCCCGTGACGGACACGGTCCAGGACAGCCGGTCCTTGAACACCCGGTAGCGCAGTCGGTGCATACCGGCGAGCAGATCCAACTCGGCGCCGTACTGCGCCCGGGTCACGGCAACCACATGCATGCCCATCTCCTCGTGCAGGTCTCACGAGAACACACCCCATGGGGCGGCGGCGCGCACCTGTCCGAATGGACAGGTGGTTGCACCATCCATTGCGCCAGGATCGGAAGTTGTCGAAAGTAGAGCCTTCTCCCCTCTGTGGAGTTGCGCCCGTGTCGAGCTTCGAACTCGCCTTCCAGGACTTCGCCGAGGCCCTCTGGACAGCCGACGACGAGCCTGCCCTCAGAGCTGTGGGCCAGCGGGTCGCGTCACGCTTGGGCTTCGACGCGATGGCCTACCTGTCCCTATCCGAAGCAGGACCGATCTTGATCTCGGATTACCCGCAGCGCTGGATCGACCGCTACTTCGACCGAGGGTACTCCCGTATCGATCCCGTTCTGCGCGTCGCTCGCGCCCAGCTCCAAGCCTTCCGCTGGAGCGGAGACCGGTTCACGCGGTCGCGGAGCGGGTCGCTTCACAGCTTCTTCGCCGAGGCGCACGATTTCGGGATCATGTCCGGACTGACGGTACCGATCTACAGCGGCTTTGGGCGCTTCACCACGATGAACTTCGTCACCGAACGGAAAGCCTCCGATGTGGAAAGGACCCTTGAGGAGGCGCGGGAAGTCTTCGAACTGATCGGCCTCTACTACCACGCCCGGATCGACACGACTCTCAGGGCCCCGTCCACCCGCAGCGAAGGAAGCCTGACCCAAAGGGAAAGCCAGTGCCTCGCCTGGGCGGCCAGGGGCAAGACCAAGGTCGAGACGGGCGAAATCCTGGGGCTCACGCCGCGCACCGTCAAGTTTCACCTGGAGAATGCACGCGCGAAGCTCGAAGCTTCCAACATCACGCAGACTGTCGCGATCGCGGTACGCGACGGGCTCATTCCCTAATGCATAGGCTGATCCGTAGAGCGTTGATCTCGCGAAAGGGATCGAGCTCACGTCCCAACGCGACCACCGGAACGAGAGCTGATCCCACCCCAAAGGAAACAACGCTAGCACTTCGGACAGCCTGATCGGATCGCTCCCGTGGAGCTTGGCAAGACCACCCTTGCTGGATCCAGGCGGGCCAGTACGATCTGCTGTCCGAGGGGTCTTTCGTCAACTTCGCCGATAACGACACGGTCCGGCGGTGGTATCGGATGCTGCCAGAACCCGTAATCGAGCCCCGACAGACCGTTCAGCCAGCTGGCCCTCGGGCGATCAGGCGGCCGCGCGAAGCGCCGTCCATTTGCTGCATGTGGCATGAACGAGCGCTTCACGCGCGCGACAGGCGCCTCGTGCTATTCTTCCCGTTTGGTGAGTGGAGGACGCCATGGTTGTGTCGAAAATTCTCTGCCTCGCGATCCTCGCTGGAGCGGCAACCCCATCTGTGGCGCAGGAGAGTGTGCGCGATACGGCTGCACAGCATCATGCCTGGGCCCGCAAATTCGCGTTCGACCAACCTAGGGAGGTGTCCTGGCCTCCCGCGCCCGTCGGGCTCGTCGCGGCCTCGCCCCGTGCCGAGGAGGCGAAGCAATGTGCCCGGTCGGAGCTGGTGTTCGATGGGATGCCGCTGCAGCAATGGCGAGCTGGGAGTTGCACGTAAAGGTTGCCCCCGAAGAGCCGGTGGCCCTTCGGAAGGCATTTTGCGGCCACCTGAGGCCGAGAGGAGCGCCCCGAACGCTTCAGCGAAGGCGCGATACCGTCAGCCACGGCACATCGGTTTGAGGGGCAGATCAATCGTCGTCACGACAGCGCTCGTCAGGCCGTCAGTGAGCCCAGCATCACCATCGCCGTGGTCATCAGGGCGATGGAGGACAGGAAGCCCACGAAGGCGCGCTTGAAGGAGGGGGCGGGGGCGGTGGAAACCTGGGCCATGGGGCTCTCCCGGTTCGGCGTTGCGTTGAAGCCTTGTTAAGGCGCTGCTTGGCCTGCCGAGGTGCGCCGGAGCACATGACGCAACGACAGAGCCGAGCCGGGGCGGCTCGATCGCCGAGTTCGAGGACGCCGCTTGCAGCCATGCGCATGCCGAGCCAAGAAAGGGGATGCCCAAGCCCGATGCCGCCCTTGCCCTCAATGCCTATCCCTCGCAATCGTCGGCCGACATTCGCTACGCCGACCTTGATCGTCAGGGGCATGTCAACAACGCCGTGTTCGCGACCTTTTCCGAGGTCGGCTGAGTGGCGTTTCTCTACGACCCTCGCCGCCCGCTCGCCCTCCCCGGCGCGAGCTTCGTGATCGCGCGCCTCGAAATCGACTTCCAGGCGGAGCTGCACTGGCCCGGCCGGGTCGACATAGGAACCGGGGTGTCCGAAGTCGGGCAGCGCTCGTTCCACCTCGTGCAGGGATTGTTCAGTGCCGGGCGTCCAGTCGCGGCCGCGCGCTGCGTCATGGTGATGATCGACGGCACGACCCGCCGGGCCATTCCGCTCCCCGCCGAGACGCAGGCCACGCTGGAGGAATTGCGCATCCCCGCGCACCCCGGGAGCGCCCGCTAAAGCTCAGACGATCGCTTCGGCCCGCCCTGTTTTCCTCTTGAGGTCGTTCCTACTCGATCGAGCCCGGTTCCGCTGCACCCGGGCCGAGGACAAGAGCTGATTCCTCTTACGTGGAATCAGCTCTTGTCCTACCTTTGACGCGTCTTCTTCACGCGAGCCGGATCCACCTCACTCGAAAACGCTCTAGGACGCCTCGCCGGGGCGGCCCGTCGTGGGCTCCCGCAGCTCGACAATCCGTCCGTCGGCATCGCGGATCCAAGCCGTGCGAAAGCGGCCGTCGAAGTCGTCATGCGGCTCGTCGATCACCACGACATTCCGCCCCCGCAAGGTGTCGACCTGTGCGTCCACGTCGGAGACCAGGAGGGTGACGGCAGGACCTGCGACAGAGGCGGTTGTCTCCACATCGTCCTGACCCAGCTTACGCTCGGCCTCGGCCTCGGCTTCTGCGACCTCGACGAGGACGCCCCGACGCTCCAGGACCAGGAGGCGGCCACGGACGGTGGACCGGTCGGAAATCACGCGAAAGCCGAGATTGTCCCGGTACCAGCTGGCGGTACCTTCGAGATCGGCCGATTGAAGGGCTCGGGCACCCGAGGCCATAGGGGCGGGCTGGGTCTGAGCCGAGGCGGCACCGATAGGCAGAGCCAGCGTCAGGGCGAGGAGGGCGGGCGCAGCAAAGCGAGGGACGAAGCGGGTCATCTTTTCCAAGATATGGAGATCTCCGGCCGGGTGACCGAAAGGAAGCGACCTGCTTACGCCTTCTCTGACGTAATGGATGTGCGGAAGAGCACACTGGCTCCGCTGGAATCGGATGGCGTGCCCCTGTCCGCATCACGATGGAGATCCACGTCCGCCAGACACTGCTTGACGGATGTTGGCGGCTTCAGGACGTCATCGTTCTAAAGCCAATGCCGGCTTGACGACCCATGCGATCAGCAAAACCACCGACCCGACCGGGCCGGGAGGGTCCGATACGCTAGAGCGCTTTCGAGTGAGGTGGATCCCGCTCACGTCAAGAAAACGCGATCACTAAAAGAACCAGAGCTGTTTCCACCTGAGTGGAACAGCTCTAGGGCCGGCACCATCTCCGGGGGCTGGCCGCAGGGCGACCGCCGGCGCCATGGAGCCAGGCTTCGGTCGAGGATGCCATCGGGCCGATACCGGCACTGCTCCCGGAATCACTTCACCTGCTGGACGAGCCGTGCTCCTGCCGCGGCCGCCGCGGCCCTGCTCGTGACGCCGAGCACGCGGAAGAGGGCGGCGACGTGGACCTTCACGGTGCCCTCCCCGAGATTGAGGGCCCGGGCGATCTCCTTATTGGAGCGGCCGGCCACGAGATGGTTCAGGACCTGCCGCTGACGGGTCGTCAGGGTTGGATCCGGATGTTCGGATCGGGCCGGACCCGCCGTCAAGGGCGACCCGCCCTCCCCGCCCAAGGCCGCCAGCTCCGCGATGAAGGCTGGCACGAAGATCGTGCCTTCCGTGATGGCCCGGAGGGCTCGGGCAAGCTCCGCTACCCCAAGACTCTTGGGCACGTAGCCATGCGCCCCGGCCTCGAGGGCAAGAAGCACGTCCGCCCGCCGGGTCGAGGCCGATACGACCGCGGCCTGGATTCCTGGAAAGCATTCCCGGACCGCCCGGAGGCTTGCCGCACTCTCCATTCCCGGCATGGCGAGGTCGAAAAGCGCGAGCCCCACATCCTCGGCCTCGGAGAGCCGCTCCACGGCCTCATCATAGGATGCGGTCTCGATCACGGTCGAGAAGCCGAGTTGCGTGGTCAGAATGGACCGGAGCGCCATGCGGAAGAACTCGTCGTCATCAGCGACGAGAGCGGTCTTGCCCGATAGCGCCATGCCCTGCACCTCCCAGCCCCGGTTGGGGCCCTTACGTAACCTCCCAGCAATGAACCAAGCAGCCAGATCCGACAAGCCGGGTCGCCGTGATTCGCCCGACGCCGGCCCTTCAAACCTCGAGCAATCGAGCGGAACCCCTCTCCGATCGGGAGCCCCTTTGATTGGGAGCTCTGGCGACATCCCGGGCCTGACAGCAGCATGGAACCCCTGCCGGTTCTGGAACCCCGTTGACATCGGCGGCCTTATAGCCGCTGCAGAGGAGCTCACGGCACCAGAGAGCCGGAGGAGGCCGATGGCTGCGGCGGCAAGTTCCCAACAGACAATCCTTCTCGTGGAGGACGAGCCGGACATCCGCGCCTACGTCGCGCAGCAGTTGCGCGGCCTCGGCTATTTCGTTCTGGAAGCGGGCGACGCCCATGCCGGCCGGGCACTCCTGGAGAAGAATCCCAACATCAGCCTCCTCCTCACCGATGTTGTCCTTCCCCATGGGGTGAGCGGTCTTGCCCTCGCGCGCCAGGCACGGGAACTGCGACCGGATCTGCGGGTGCTTCTTGCCTCCGGCTATTCCGAGCAGGCCTTCAAGGAGGAGGGAGGCACGGATCTGCCCCTCCTCAAGAAGCCCTTTCGGCGCAGGGAACTCGCGGACGCGGTTGAGCAAGCCCTGCAGGGCACCCGCGCGCTCGGTGCCGAGAAGCAGGGTCCAAGGCAGAGCCGGGTGCTGGTGGTCGACGACCTCATCGAGAACCGGCGCTTCGTCAACACCATTCTGACCCGGGCCGGCTATGGGGTCGGAGAAGCATCGAATGGCATCGAGGCCATCGAAGCCCTGCGCATAGGCTTCTACGATGTCGTTCTCATGGATGCACAGATGCCCGAAATGGACGGCCTAGAAGCCACCCGGCGCATCCGGAGGCTTGAAGAGCCGCTCGGGCGCGTGGTGGTCATCGGGGTCTCCGCCGGATCTCTACCCGAGGAGATTGAGGCCATGGAGGCGGCCGGCATGGACGATCACGTGGTCAAGCCCTTCCGGCGGGCCGAGTTACTGGACAAGATCGCCTCTTGGGGCTTCGGACCAGCTATGCAGAAGGAGAGCCCAAGTCAGCCGAAGCGACTCCGGAACGAGCCCGATCTCGTCGATCAGGGCTTTCAGGACGTGGTCGATCTTCTCGGGCGAGAAGCCGCACTCGTAGCGCTAGAGCGCCTTCGACGTCAGATCGACGAGACCTTTACGGAGGGCGCGATGGCGGACCCGGTGGCTCTGGCTCGCAAAGCCCATTCGCTCGTCGCTCAGGCGGGGCTTCTCGGGTTCAAGGAACTCTCTGATCTCTCGAGTGCCCTCGAGAGAGCCTGCCTCGGCCACGGCGATCTATCCCGCGCCTTTGCGGCTGCAGCATCGTCGGGGCGGGCCGCTCTGGTCCGGGCGGAGGGGCTTTCGGGTTCGGGGGCGTGACGACCGGGGCACGGGCCCAGTCCCGCCGATCACCGGGCCGGGGCCGCCCCGGTCCCGCCATCGGCTCAGTTCGGGGACCGGTCCGTAAAGCCGCGGATCACACGCTGCGTGCGCTGGCCATCCCTTTCGATCCGCGTATTGCGCGTGGGCAGGCCACGGATCCGTTGTTTGCACGACGCGGTTCCAGGCCTGGGCCTCGCCGACCCCGAGCGTCACGGTGTCGTGGCGGTTGAGGTAATCGGCGCAGCCGCCGAGGCCGAGTGCCAATATCGTGGCGACGAGGAGGCCGGAGATCTTCATCTTACTTCGTCACCTGAGGCTTCGACACGGGGGCAGGTTTCGGGGCCGCCTTGACGGCCTTGACCGGAGGGAGATCGACGATGTGGCCATGGGGACCGATGACGCCGGCATTGCTCTGGACCTGGTCGATGGTTTTCTGATCGACTTCCAAAGCGCCGAGAAGGAAGAACTCCACGTCGTTGCTGCCCTTCGCCTGGTCGAGCGGCGTCTTCAGCGGGCGGCCCGGTTTGGTGGGTTGCACAAGGCGAGGGGTGACGATGATCACGAGATCCGTCTCCTCCTCCCGGAAGGCGGATGACCGGAAGAGCGCACCGAGAATGGGCAATTGCCCGATCCAGGGGAGCTGGTCCTGTGTCTTCGTGTGATTACTCTGCAGCAGACCGGCGATCGCGAAACTTTGTCCGTCCCGAACTTCGATGGTGGTGTTGGCTCGGCGGGTCGACAGCACAGGCACCCCGGACCCGGTAAATGAAGCAACCTCGCTCACCTCCGGCTCGAGCTTGAGGTTGATGAGACCGTTGTCGAGCACCGTCGGGGTGAAGTTCAGCCTTACGCCGAACTCCTTGAAGGCAATCGCGGGAGGGTTACCGTTCGACTGAGGAACGTTGTAGGGAACCTCGCCGCCGGCCGGGAAGCTCGCCGTATCGCCGGACAGCGCGACGAGGTTCGGTTCGGCGAGGCGACGGCCCAGCCGCTTCTCCTCGAGGGCCTGGATGAGGATGTCGGCGCGAACGCCGGCTCCGAGCACCTGGGCCACGAACGTTCCGAACGGTGCCCCGCTCGTGGGCGAGTCGCGTCCGCTCTGGAAGCCGATGGAATTGTCGAGCGCTGCCACTCGCAACCGGACGCCGAGTTCCCGCGCGGCCGTGCGGTTCGCCTCGACGAAACGAACCTCGAGCATCACCTGCTAGCCGCCCGTGACGCGCAGCGCGTTGACGACGTTGTCGCCGTACTGCGCGGCGATCTCCAACACGCGACGGAGCGCGATCGCATCCGGGACCGCGCCTGAAAGCCTCGTGCGCCCGTTGACCGATTCGACCCGCACATTCGCTTTCGGGATCGCCTCGCGGATTGACTCGGCGAGGTCCGGCGTGTCGCCGTTCACCTCGACTTCGAGCATGCCCACGAGGGTATCGTTGGGGTCGTGGATTGCGACGTTCGTCCGCCCGAGCGTTCGGCCGAGGATATAGAACGAGCGGGTGTTGGTGGGCACCGCAGACGCGATGGCAGGGTCGCCGACGACCACGCGCCCGATATCGCTCGCTGTCCGGGCCGTGAGAAACTGCCCCCGCGGGACCTGGATCTCCGTCGCGACACGACCGCGGCTGAAGGCGATCGACCGCTCCTGCGGCGCATCCTGAGCGGCTGCAGGCAGCCGCTCAGGATGCGCCGCAGGAGCGCGCCGGCGAGCGCAAGCGTGCGAGCCAAGACACGGGCGCCACCCCATCCCCCGCACGTCGTCCTGATCAACATCTTGCCCCGTTCCATTCCCCGCCGCAGCAAACGGGCGGGGTTTCCAGCACCCTTCACGATTATGGTTAACCGCCCATTAACCCGACGCAGTGAAACAGAGGGGGTCGGGCTACTCGTGCGGAGTTCAGATCGTGCGGAAGACACGGTGCACCGCGAACGGGGGCTGGGGTTCATTTTGGGTTGGATAGACAGGGATGCTTGCCTCGAGACTGCTGCAGCCTGAAGGCCTAAGCCGCTGGCTCGCGTTGTTCTATTCCGCCGGCTCGCCTAAGCTGCGCGGCGTGCGGGCTCGTGTCCTGCCCCCTGGCGGCGCGAGACGACGAGGCCGGCGCCCGAGGCAAGCCGCCCTGCCCGCGCCAGGGTTCGTGGTATGACCGCATCGGAATTCAGGAAGGGCATGGGCCGGATTCGGCCCCGCGGCGCCATGCGCGGGCTGCCGGGCCCTCGCACCCTTGCGGGACTTGCACTGGCCTTCGCTCTTGCCGGCTGCACCAACGTCGACAACGCTTATTTCTCGAGCTTCGCCAACAAGACCACGGGCTTGGACCTGCCCGCGACCGTGGACTTCTACCCGGACCATGAGGTCCATCAGGTGGCGAAGAACCATTTCGGCGAGGGGCAATACGGCCTTGCCGCGCGCTATTTCGAGCGAGCCGTGGAGGTGAACCCCGCCAATGCGGAAGCCTGGCTCGGGCTTGCCGCGTCTTACGACCGGATCCGGCGTTTCGACCTCGCCGACCGCGCCTACATCAAGGCCGGCGAGCTGGTCGGTCACCGAGCCGAATACCACAACAACGTCGGATACTCGTACCTCCTTCGCGGCGATGTCGTGAGGGCCCGCGAAGCCTTCTTCGAGGCCTACCGGATCGATCCCAACAACCTCTCGGTCCGCAACAACATCGCACTCCTGCGGGACACCGCCCGACGAGCGAACCGGGATTGACCCTGCCGGCTCCGGCTCTTTCCGGCTCCCGATCGCCGTCGTCCCGACCGCACCGGTGACGGGGCCGACAGTTTCGATGTAAACTATCGGGCATGTCCGGAGCCCCCATCCCCGCGCCTCACCTGTCCGCCGAGACGTCCACGCCGGATCCGCTCAGGGTCTGGTTCCGTTTCGTGCGCCTCCATCGGCGGGCGGCAGGCGCCATCGCGGCGGAGCTGAAGACGATCGGCCTCTCGATTCCGCAATTCGACCTGCTCTCGACACTCACGGAGCGCGAGGGCCTGAGTCAGCAGGAACTGGCCGAGCGGCTCTACGTCACGAAGGGCAACGTCTCGGGCCTCCTCGACCGGATGGTCGAGGCCGGGCTCGTCGAACGGCGCGCCATCCCGGGCGACCGGCGATCCAACGCGCTGCATCTCACCGAACGCGGGCGCGCGCTCGCCCTGCAGGGCATCGTGGCGCAGCAGGCCTATGTGGAACGCACGCTCGGCACCCTGCCGCCAAGCGATCTCGCGGAACTGGAGCGGCTCGTCCTCGCTTGGCGCGAACGCGCGCGGGCCGACGAGGCGCGCCGCTCTTCGGCGGCCTGAGGAACGCGATGTTCGACGCGGTTGCATTCGCGGGCGGCGGGAACCGTTGCTATTGGCAGGGCGGCTTCTGGGAGGCGGCGGCCCCACGGCTCGCCCTGAAACCCGACCTCATGGTGGGGGTCAGCGCGGGGGCCTGGTCGGCGTGCTACAGCCTTCTCGGCTGCGGACGGCGCGTGAACGAACTCGTGGCCGACGGTTGCGCGAGCGGGCGGCGGAACATCGAATGGCGGGAGTGGCGTCAGGGCCGCTCGGTCTTCCCCGTCGCCGGCATGTACCGGGAACTCATGGAGGCGATCGTCGACGAGGCCGCATTCGAGCGCCTGCGCGATGGCCCGGACCTCCTCATTGCGCTTGCCCGCAAGCCCCGCCGGCTGCCGCTCTCGCTTGCGATCCCGCTCGGGATCGCGGCCTACCAGATCGAGAAGAAGTGGCGCTCGCCGGTGCATCCCCGCGGCGGACGGGCGCTTGGCTTCCGGCCGGAATTCATTCGCGTGCAGGACATGAGCGGGCCCGCGGACCTGGTCGCAGCCCTGATGGCGAGCGCCAGCGTGCCGCCCTTCATGCCGGTGGGGCAGGTCGGCGGCATGGCGGCTCTCGACGGCGGCCTGGTCGACAACGTTCCCGTGGAGCCTCTCCAGGCCGTCGAGGCCCGCGGGGGCAAGACGCTCGTGATCCTCTCACGCCGCTACAAGGCCTTTCCGCCGGTCGCCGGTCGAACCTATGTGCAACCGAACCGTCCCGTGCCAGTCGGGCAGTTCGACATCACCAATGCGAGCGGCATCCGGCGTGCCTACGAGATGGGACTTGCGGACGGCGACACCTTTGCGCAGCGGATCCTTGCCGGAGGGGCGATCTAAAGCGTTGATCCGAGTGACGGGACCGGGCTCACGTGGAATCGCGACCACCACGGAACGAGAACTGATCCCACACTCTCTAGGAGAGACGCTCCACCAGCTCCGGCAGGTCCGCGATGGTGCCGATCACATGGTCGGCGTGGGGTTCGAGCTCGGCCCGCGCCGCTTCGCGCAAGGGGCCGGAGAGCACGAGCACGCTGAGCGCCCCTGCGGCCCGCGCGGCGTGCAGATCGTGAATCGAGTCGCCGACAAGGGCGACCTCGTCGGGCGCGCATCCGGTCTGCTCGATGAAGGCCGCCACCATGCCGGGACCGGGCTTGGCCCCGAACCCCGAATCATAGCCCGCGATGTAGGTGAGGTAGGGATCGAGGCCGAGAGCCGACGACTGCATTCGCGCGGAGCGCTCAGCGTCGTTCGTCGCGATGCCGAGCTGCAGGCCGCGGGCCCGGAGATCGGCGCACAGCTCGGCGGGCCGGTGGATCGGAGCCAGCGTCTTGAGACCCCAGTCAGCGAAAAGGTCGTCCATCTCGCGATAAAGGGAGGCGTCGGCGGGACGCTCGAGGGCAGCGGCCCAGACGGGCCCGTAATGGGCCGATGATCCCGCCACGAGCGGGGAGGACGGCAGGAAGCGGCGCTCCGCCTCGATGTAATGGCTGATCTCCATGAGGGTCTGGAGCTTCGCACCGTCGCCGCGGGCGAGAGCCTGCATGACCTCGTAGGCTGCGGGCCCCCAAGTGGCGTCGAAGTCGATGAGGGTGCCGTCCTTGTCGAAGAGGATTCCGCGAAGCGTCATGCCTGCTCCTTAGCGCGTCTCGACGCCGCCTGCAGCGTTTTCGGCGCCACAGCTATTCCGGGGCGGTAGGCCGAGCCCGGAATGACGCAGAGTGGCGAAGCGGTCATGACGACAGGCAAGGCTTTGCGCGCTAGAACCTGCTCATGACGCTTCTCACGGCCTCCGCGACCGAACTCCGCCAGCACCTCCTCGCCCGCAAGCTCTCGGCCTTGGAACTCCTCGATGCCACCTTGCAGCGCATTGATGCCGTCAACCCGGCGATCAACGCCGTGGTGGCGTTGAACCGCGAGGCGGCCCGGGCGGCGGCCGAGGAATCGGATCGGCGCATCGCATCGGGCGAGGCCCGCGCGCTCGAGGGGCTGCCGATCACGATCAAGGATTCCTTCGACGTCGCCGGCCTCCCCTCCACGGCCGGCGCGCCCATGTTCAAGGACCGGGTGCCCACGGTCGACGCCGCCGCGGTCGCCCGCCTGCGCGCGGCCGGGGCGGTGATCGTGGGCAAGTCGAATGTCCCGGTCTTCACGGGCGATTTCCAGACTTTCAACCCGGTCCACGGTGTCACGCGCAATCCGTGGGACCCGGAGCGCTCGCCAGGCGGATCGTCTGGTGGCGCAGCAGCCGCTGTGGCGGCAGGGCTCGCCGCGTTCGAACTCGGTTCCGATCTCGGCGGCTCGGCTCGCTGGCCCTCCCATGCCTGCGGGGTCTTCGGGCTGAAGACCACCTGGAATCTCGTCTCGATTTGGGGCCACATTCCACCGATGCCGGAGCGGCGCATGGCCCGCAATGCCGACCTCGTGGTGGCGGGGCCGATTGCGCGGAGCGCCGCCGATCTCGGCCTCGTGCTGCCGGTGATCGCGGGCCCTTTCAACGATCCCGAGTCCTTCACGCCTCTGACGCCGCCGCGCCGCACGAGTGCGGAGGGTTTGCGCGTGGCCCTCTGGCTCGACGATCCCTTCGCGCCCGTCCAGGCCGATGTGGTCCGGAGCGTCCGCCGGTCCGCCGATCTCCTGCGCGAAGCCGGCGCCACGGTCGATGAATCGGCCAGGCCGGGCTTCCGCTTCGAGGAAGCTTTCGAAGTATTCTCACTCTTGAACCACGCAATCGTGGCCTATTCCCTGCCCCCGAAGGTGCGCGACCGCCTGCAGCGCGCAGCGGCGTCCTTTGCGCCGGGGGACCTGTCGCATCGCGCGCTCCAGGCGAAGGGCGCGCGGATGACGCCGGGGCTGTACCAGCAGGTGAAAGCCCGCAAGCAGCGCCTGGAGACGCTCTGGGTGCGCTTCTTCGAGCGCTACGACGTGCTGCTCTGCCCGCCTGCTCCAGTGGTTGCGATCCCGCACGACCACTCTCCCGACTTCCATGCCCGCACCCTGGACATCGACGGCGCCCCGCGCCCCTACCTCGATTTTCTGATGTGGGCTTCGCTCGCGACGAGCGCCGACCTCCCCGCGGCCGTCGCCCCCGTGATGCGCACGCCCGCCGGGCTGCCGACCGGTGTCCAGATCATCGCAGCGCGGGGAGAGGAGCTTACGGCCATCGCGGTCGCGGCGATGCTGGAGGCGATGGGGTGCCGGTACGAGGCCCCGCGGATCTGACGCTGGGCCGGGCATCAGGCTGAACCGGAGCGCCCTATCGTCACGCGGAGGCGTCGGCTAGTGTCGATTCGACTGCCAAGGAGACCTCGATGCTCTCGAACCTCGCTGCCCGCGATGTCGAAACCCTGATTCATCCCTATACTCAGCTCGCTTCCTTCCGAGAGACCGGGCCTCTGGTGCTGGAGCGCGGCGAGGGTATCTGGGTCTACGACACCGAGGGCAAGGCCTATATCGAGGGCATGTCGGGGCTGTGGTGCACCTCGCTCGGCTATTCCAACTTGGAACTCGTGGAGGCCGCGCGGGAGCAGATGATGAAGCTCCCCTTCACGCATCTCTTCTCGGGCCGCAGCCACGATCCGGCGATCGAGCTCGCCGAGAAGCTGAAGGAGATCGCGCCGATGCCGGTCTCCAAGATCTTCTTCTGCTCGTCGGGCTCGGAGGCGAACGACACGCAGGTGAAGCTCGTCTGGTACATGAACAATGCGCTGGGCCGGCCTCAGAAGAAGAAGATCATCGCCCGCATCCGCGGCTATCACGGCGTGACGATCGCCTCCGCTTCGCTCACGGGCTTGCCTGCGAATCACACGGATTTCGACCTCCCGATCGCCAACATCCTCCACACCTCCTGCCCGCACTATTACCGCTTCGGGAAGGACGGGGAGAGCGAGGAGGATTTCGCAACCCGCATGGCTGCGGAATTGGAGGAGCAGATCCTGCGCGAGGGGCCCGACACCGTCGCGGCCTTCATCGCCGAGCCCGTGATGGGGGCCGGCGGCGCGATCCTGCCGCCGAACACTTACTTCGAGAAAATCCAGGCCGTTCTCGACAAATACGACATTCTCTTCATTGCCGACGAGGTGATCACCGGCTTCGGGCGCCTTGGCACTCCCTTTGGTTCGCAGCGCCTCGGCATCCGCCCCGACACCCTCTCCTTCGCGAAAGCAGTGACCTCCGCCTATCTGCCGCTCGGCGGCGTGATGATCCCGGAGACCATGTATCAAGCGATGCTCGACGAGAGCCGCAAGATCGGCACCTTCGGCCACGGCTTCACCTATTCGGGCCATCCGGTGTCGTCGGCGGTGGCCCTGAAGGCGATCGAGATCTACCAGCGCGACCGCATCTTCGAGGGCGCGGCCAAGAAGGCCCCCGTCTTCGAGGGCCGGCTTGCCGCGCTCGCCGATCACCCCCTGGTGGGCGAGGCCCGGGGTCTCGGGCTCGTCGGTGGGCTGGAGCTCGTGGCGAACAAGCGCACGAAGGCGCAATACGATCCCAAGAAGGGTGTTGCCGCGAAACTCGTGGGCTTCGCCCAGGCCGAGGGCCTGATCGTGCGCTCGCTTCTGGGCGACCGCGTCTCGCTCTGTCCGCCCCTCGTTATCACCGAGGCCGAGATCCACGAATTGTTCGACCGCCTCGCCCGGGCCCTCGACCGCACCGCGGAGTGGATCGCGAAGGAAGGGCTCATGGCGGCGTGAGCGTTCGGCTCACGCTCCCCGCCAAGGCCGCTGCCCTCTCCCCGCTCGCGGGGAGAGGGCTAGGGTGAGGGGCTGGTCGGAAGAGCGCGATAGATCCGGTGAGAGGCTGCGGTCATCGTGCCGGCGGAGACCGTTCGCCTCACCGACCGGCCCCTCCTCCCCGCGCTCACTCCCTCTCCCCGCCGGCGGGGAGAGGGAGTGAGCGCGGGGAGGAGGGCGTTTCGTTCAATGCCCCTCGAAGCTCATCAGCGTGCGGACATTGACGCCGAGATCGCGGAGCTTCTGGGCTCCGCCGAGATCGGGCAGATCGATCACGAAGCAGGCCGCCACCACGTTGGCACCGATCTGCCGCAACAGGTTCACGGCCGCGACGGCGGTGCCGCCGGTCGCGATGAGATCGTCGACGAGCACGACGCGCTCGCCCGCCCCGATGGCGTCGATGTGGATCTCCATTTCATCGGTGCCGTATTCCAGCGAATAGGCGATCCGCACGGTCTCGTGCGGGAGCTTGCCTTTCTTGCGGATGGGCACGAACCCCGCCGAAACCTGGTGGGCGACGGCCCCGCCGAGAATGAAGCCGCGCGCCTCGATGCCGGCCACCTTGTCGACCCGCCCGCCCGCATAGGGGTGGACCAGTTCGTCGACCGCGCGCCGGAACGCGCGGGCGTCGCCGAGCAGGGTCGAGATATCCCGGAACACGATGCCGGGCTTCGGGTAATCCGGGATCGAGCGGATCGCGGCTTTGAGGTCGGTGGCGAGGCCTTGGTCCATGGAACTCACGCGAGCTTGGAGACGACCCCTGCTTTAGCCGATGTGCCGAGCGGGGCACAGGGGGTGGAGGCCGGATCTCCCATGCTTACCGGCGTTCCAGCACGCGTCCCGCCACCGCGTCGAGCGTCCTGAGCACCTCGGGATCGAAGGCCTCCGGGGCCGTCATGATGGCGCCGTCCAGGGCGCGGTCGGACCTCACCGGGCAGGGCTCGTGCTGGGTCGGGAAATCCCGCGCCACGCGGGCGACGAGGCGCGCCGCCGTCGCGGCGTTGCGGCGGGCTACCGCGACGACGGCAGCGACATCCACGTGGTCGTGCTCCGGGTGCCAGCAGTCGAAATCCGTCACCATGGCGATCGTGGCAAAGCCGATTTCCGCCTCCCGGGCGAGCTTTGCCTCCGGCATCGCGGTCATCCCGATCACATCGTAGCCGAGGCCGCGATAGGTCACGGATTCCGCGTGGGAGGAGAATTGCGGGCCTTCGATGCAGACGTAAGTGCCCCCGCGGGCGACCGGGATGTCCTCGGCTTCGGCCGCTCCGGCGATGCGCGCCTGGAGGGTTGGGCTCACCGGGTGCGCCATCGAGACATGGGCGACGCAGCCCCGGCCGAAGAACGAGGATTCGCGCCGGTAAGTGCGGTCGACGAATTGGTCGACGAGCACGAAGCGGCCCGGGGGCAGATCCTCGCGGAAGGAGCCGCACGCGCTCACCGACAGGATGCTGGTGACGCCAAGGCGCTTCATCCCGTCGATATTGGCGCGGTAGTTGATGTCGGAGGGGGAATGGACATGCCCGCGGCCGTGCCGGGCGAGGAACACGACCCGGGTCCTGCCGACACGGCCGATCCGGAAGGCGTCCGAGGGTTTGCCCCAAGGCGTGGCGACCCGCTCCTCGCGGACCTCTTCGAGGCCCGGAAGATCGTAGACGCCGGAGCCTCCGATCACGCCGAGCACTGCCGCTGTCATGGTCCGGTCCTCGTTGGAAGGAGGGTCGCGTCGAGCAAGGCCGCTCTCATGGGTTGATCCTTGCCAAGCGTTGGTCGAACGTAAAAAGGCCCCGGTGATCCGGGGCCTTTGTCGCATCCGTCGGGTTCAGACGCCGCGGCTGATCTCGGAGGGGCGCGGGGTCATGGGCGGGCTCGCATGCCCGTCCATCTCGCCGCCGACGCGTGCCCAGATCCTCTTCTTCACGAAGTAGAGAAGCGTCGCGAGGACGATCAGGAACAGAATGACCTTGAAGCCGAGTTCCTTGCGGGCTTCGAGATGCGGCTCGGCGGTCCAGACCAGGAAGGCCGTGACGTCCTTGGCATATTGCTCGACGGTCTGCGGCACCGCCGGCTGCCCGCTCTCGTTCTTCGGATACTCGACCTGGTCGTCGCTGAGCGGGCGCGGCATCGCGATGACATGGCCGGGATAGTACTCGTTGTAGTGCCCGCCATCGGGGACCGTGAAGCCTTGCGGAGGCTCGTCCTTGTATCCGACCAGGAGCGCGACGAGGTAATCGGCCCCATTCTCGGAGTACTGCCGGAATACGTCGATCACGAACCAGGGGAAGCCGCGCTCGTAGGTGCGAGCCTTCGCCATGAGGGAGAGGTCCGGGGGAGCCTTGCCGCCGTTCGCGGCAGCCGCCGCGTTGTCGTTCGCAAAGGGCTTCGGGAAGCGATCCGCTGGGCGGCCCGCCCGCTCGAACATGTCGCCCGCCTCGTTGGGACCGTCCTGAATCTTGTACTCGGCGGCGAGCGCGCGAATCTGAGCCTCCGAGAACTCGGGGCCACCCGGCTCCGCGAGGTTGCGGAACGCCACGTAGCTCAAGGAATGGCAGGAGGCGCAGACCTCCCGGTAGACCTTGAAGCCCCGCTGCAGCTGAGCGCGATCGAAGGTCCCGAAGGGCCCTTGAAAGCTCCACGTCTGCTGGGGCGGAACCGGAGTCTCGCCGGCCGCGTGGGCCGGGGCGGCGAGGCCGAGGCCGGCCGCGAGAGCGCCGGCGAGGAGAACGGCAATCGTCTTCATGGATCGTCTCTTTTCGTCCGTTCTCGGGTTCAGCCCTTGGATTGCGGTGCGGCGGTGGCGCCCGCCGGCATGCCCGATCCGCCCTTCTGCACGCCCATGACGGATTCGAGGATCGAGTTCGGCAGGGGCAGCGGACGCTCGAACAAGCCGAGCAGGGGCAGGATGATCAGGAAGTGGGCGAAGTAGTAGACCGTGAAGATCTGCGACGCGATCACGTAGCCGCCCTCAGCGGGCTTGGCTCCGAGCCAGCCGAGCAGCACGCAGACCACGAAGAACACCCAGAAGAACACCTTGTAGAGCGGACGGTACGCGGTGGAGCGGACCCGCGAGGTGTCGAGCCAGGGCAGGAAGCACCAGATCAGGATCGCGGCCACCATGGCGATGACGCCGCCGAGCTTGTCGGGGATCGCGCGCAGGATCGCGTAGAAGGGCAGGAAGTACCATTCCGGCACGATGTGGGCGGGCGTCACCGAGGGGTTCGCCGGGATGTAATTGTCCGCGTGGCCGAGATAGTTCGGGAGATAGAACACCCACCAGGCGAAGAAGATCATGAACACAACGACCGAGAAGGCGTCCTTGGCGGTCATGTAGGGGTGGAACGGCACTGCATCCTTGCCCTGCTTGATCGGAATGCCCGTCGGGTTGTTGTTGCCCGGGACGTGCAGCGCCCAGACGTGGAGGATGACCACGCCGAGGATCATGAAAGGCAGGAGAAAGTGGAGCGAGAAGAAGCGGTTCAGCGTCGGATTGCCGACCGCATAGCCGCCCCAGAGGAAGCTCACGATGGTGTCGCCGACGAACGGAACCGCCGAGAACAGGTTGGTGATCACGGTGGCGCCCCAGTAGCTCATTTGGCCCCAGGGAAGCACGTAGCCCATGAAGGCGGTGGCCATCATGAGCAGGAAGATGATCACGCCGAGAATGAACAGGATTTCCCGCGGGGCCTTGTAGGAGCCGTAGTAGAAATTCCGGAAGATGTGGATGTAGACGGCGATGAAGAACATCGACGCGCCGTTGGCGTGCAGGTAGCGCAGGAGCCAGCCGTAATTCACATCGCGCATGATGTGCTCGACCGACTGGAACGCCATCTCGGCGTTCGGGGTGTAGTACATCGCGAGGAAGACGCCCGTGACGATCTGGGCGACCAGCATGAACATCAGGACCGCGCCGAAGGTCCAGAAATAGGTGAGATTGCGCGGGACCGGGAAGGCCACGAAGGAAGAGTGGATGAGGCCGATGATGGGAAGGCGGCTCTCGAACCACTTCGCGGCGGCGCTCTGCGGAACGTAAGCTGTGGGATGGCTGCTCATGGGCTGACCTTAGCGGCTCTAGAGCGGTTTCCGCTGGTGCGGATGCTGCTCTCGTTACTCAGTGGTCGTGTCGTCGTCACGTGAACCGGATCCATTTCGCCGAATTCAACGCATCCCTTCCGGGGCGATGGCGTCGCCTTCAACGTCGACCGCGGCTCTCTCGGTCGCTACGCGGTGGCCGTACCGGCTTCGCCGATGCGAAGCTGGGTGTCGGACACGAAGGTGTAGTCCGGGATCGGCAGGTTGACAGGTGCCGGACCGCCGCGGACACGGCCGGAGGTGTCGAACACCGAGCCGTGGCACGGGCAGAACCAACCCTTGTATTCGCCCTGCTGACCCAGGGGCACGCAACCAAGATGGGTACAACTGCCGTACACGACCAGCCACTCGGCCTTGCCCTCTTTGACGCGGGCGCTGTCGGGCTGCGGATCGCGCAGGCTCGCGATGTTGGCATCCTGCGCGGCCTTGATCTCCTCCTCAGTGCGGTGGCGGACGAAGATCAATTTGCCGCGCCAGAACACCTTCACGATCTGGCCCGCCGCGATGGGGGTGAGATCGACATCGATGGGCGCGCCGGCCGCGACCGTCGCGGCGTCGGGCGCCATGGTTTGCACGAAGGGCCACACGACGGCGGCGGCTCCCACGACGCCGACGGCGCCGGTCGCAATCAAGAGGAAGTCGCGCCGGGTGGGTTCGGCGGCGGTGTTGGCCGAGGTGTTCGCCAAGATCGGCTCTCCGGGGCAGGGACGGAACGGGAACCGCGCGTCGTGTCGATGCTCCGAAAACCTCCTGGGAGGGGACCCAGAGCACGAGGCGCGCTGCTTGAGGGGACCAAGCACACGCGCCGATGCGCACGCAATGCGACGGGGTGCCGCCGCGCTGGCGCTCTTTGGCATGGGGGTCGGTAGCTGTCTACAGTGAGCTCGGCATTTTCGGGGCGGAACTCGAGGCTTTCCACGGCTCCGGGACTCTCCTCGATCGGACCCGGCGGGGCACGGCTTCGGATGGGGCTCGCCAACACGCCGCTGCCCGGAACCCGAAGGCGTCGCGGCAATCCACATCGACCGGGCACGCCCCATTACGACGTCGATCGCGCATGCGTTCGCGTTGGCTCTGGGGAGCGGCTTCTCCGGAGGGCCTCTGGCCCGAGCGGAGGAGCAGGAGAGATGAGGGAGCGGGACGCCAGGTCGCCAGCTCAGGGGTAGAGTGAAGATGCCAGCGCCCTGGCGTCCCGCCGGTGTCCGTCACAGCCTGTCCACCGACCCCGCTCTTGGCCCGGTTCGCCGGAACCGGGATGCCAGCATCGCGCTCGGCACCTAGGAGCCCGTCTGGGTAACGAGATCCCGCAAGGGGTAGGATGTAGGTGCCTCAAGAGGAGCGGGGCGCCCCCTCGCTTCACCGTCCTGTCGCCTGAGCGAGCTTGAGCAGGTTGTGGACGGTGCA
>JAESFL010000216.1_pt1 | contig 50138 bp, 49 predicted proteins | sample 9269401 | NCBI WGS metagenome assembly JAESFL01 (sample SAMN14506025, study PRJNA617098) | algae metagenome | isolation source: Gloeocapsa sp. UFS-A4-WI-NPMV-4B04 and co-occurring heterotrophs from desert... | place: USA: Utah | collected 2006-10-01 | reverse complement strand
GGGTGATGAGATAGACATGCGCGCCCATGCCCGCCTGGGAGCCGGCATCGCCCGCCGTGGTGATGGTGCGGATGCCTTCCAGGAACGAGATGGGCTCATCCGGGATCGGGATGGGATCCCAGCGCATCGGCGCGATCGGCATTTCCACTTCGGTGGCCGGTGCCGTGCGCCACAGGCCGGCATCGGCCTTCCGGAACTGGCCCCAATGCGACACGGTGGGGCGGATGCGATAGAGCCAGGAGCGCTCGTTGGTGGTGCGCGGCGCCGTGAAGGGCGAGCCGGAGAGCTGCTCGGCATAGAGGCCATAAGCACATTTCTGCGGCGAGTTACGCCCGATGGGCAGGGCACCGGGCAGCGCCTCGGTCTCGAAGCCGTTGCCGAAGCCGGACATGTAGCCGGGCTGAATGGCGCTCTCGATCCGGTCGGCAGTCAGAGGCAGGGGCGGGTTCTGGACATTCATGGGCAAGACCTCCACATTTGGTCACAAATGTAACTATCCATTTTGTAACCAACAACCCGATGGCCAAACTCCAGCTCGAAGCCTTCCTGCCCTACCGGCTCAACCGCATCGCAGCCGCAGTCTCCCAGAATTTCCGCTCGGTCTACGGCCGGCACCACGACCTGACAATTCCCGAATGGCGGGTGCTGGCGACCCTAGGCCAGTTCGAGGCCATGAGTGCCAAGGAGATTGGCCGGCACTCGGCCATGCACAAGACCAAGGTCAGCCGGGCGGTGCGGGCTCTGGAGGAGCGGCGCTGGCTCAGGCGCCGCCCGAGCGAGGAGGATCGGCGCGAGGAGATCCTGACGCTCACCGCCCAGGGCGCGAGCGCCTATCGGCAGATCGTCCCCAAGGCTCTCGCCTTTGAGCGCCGCCTTCTGGACCAGCTCGGGCCTAAGGCTGAGCTCCTTCTGGAAGCTCTGGGAGGCCTTGAGGCTATCGTCAAAGTCGGGGCGAATCCTGGGGACGATCAGACCTGATGTCTCGCCGTGCTGCTACGGGTGCATCCGGGGGCCATCAAGGCCTTGCTGGGAAGCGCAGGACCATTTGCCTCGTTGTACCGGTCGCCCCAGGCTCCTCGCCCTCGGTCAGGTCGAGCTGCAGGCGCGGCGCTCGGGACAACGCTTTCGCCAATGCCTGGCGCCTGCTCGATCCTGAACGCGATGCCTCGTGGCTTGGTGGCGGGCATTTTGGCTTCTGCCAAGAGATCGATGCGGGCGCAGCACCGCCACTTTAGCGGTACTGCGAACCCATTCGGGCTGTGCCCTGTTGAATTCGCCGTCCTGAACCACATGACCGGAACGAGGATGGAGGCGTGGGTCATGGCCGAAGTACGGGTTGGCGTGAAGGTCTCCGACGACCGGCAGACGGTGACGATCGAAATCGGCTCGGTGGCGGGCCCGTCGCACCCGGTTGGGCTTGACCTCAATCAGCTGACGAAGCTGCTCCAACTGCTTGGCCAAGCGAGGTCTCGCATGGTTGAGGGCTCACAGAAACTTCCGCTCGACGGGAAGACGGTGGAAACCGTGATCGAGCCGCCCTGGTATGTGCAGGTCGCAAGCATCGATGGCTCGCTGCTCGCATTCGATCACCCGGCCTACGGGCCCCTCGCCTTTGCGCTTCCTAGGGAGGATGTGGTCAGGATCGTTCGTATCCTGAGCGAACATCTCGCGCTGCCAGCCGGGCATCCGGGTAAGCCGAGCTAGGTTATGCCGTCGAGAGCGGCGCAGAACCTAGACACAGCCTCCCGATGGTGAGGCCGCGCGGGCAGCGACAGCGATCGGCTATCGAATTGGTTGACTTGTTTGCGGAGAGTTTGGTGGGTGATGTAGGGCTCGAACCTACGACCCGCTGATTAAGAGTCAGCTGCTCTACCAACTGAGCTAATCACCCGTCGCCGAAGCGAATTCAGCGGCGCGATGTCCGCTGAAGAGGCCGTGCGTGTAACAAACCGGGTGGGGCCTGTCTAGCCCCTGCGGGTGAGGTTTTCCACTCTGGGACGTATTTTCTCAGGAGCTTTAAGACTCAGGCCGGCTTTGTTGCACCATCCGGTCCGAACCGCTGCGAGCAAGCCTGTAAATGCCGCAGCAAGGGAGGAGCGGTTCGAACCCTCAAGCTTGAGGGTTCGAACCGCTCCAGACCTACCCGGAAAAGGCCCGCTGAGCGGCCTTTTCCGTTCGATCATTCCGCCGCGTGCTGGGCGTGCAGGCGGGCGCCCCGGCTCATGAGCTTGTTGAGGGCTCCCAGATAGGCCTGGGCGGAGGCGACCAGGGTGTCCGGGTCGGCGGCGCGGGAGGTCACGCTTCGGTCATCGGCGGAGAGACGCACGGAAACCTCGGCCTGGGCGTCCGTGCCCTCGGTGACCGCGTGGACCTGATACAGTTCCAGCACCGCCTCGTGAGGCACCAGGGCCTTGATGACGTTGAAGGTGGCATCCACCGGGCCGTTGCCCTCCTGCTCCTCCACGACGATCCGGTCGTCGACCTGGAGACGCATGGTGGCGCGCTGCGGGCCGCGGGTGCCGGCCACGATGTGGAGCGAGACCAGCTTGATGCGGTCATGCGCCATGGCGATGTTCTGATCGACCAGCGCCTCGATATCCTCGTCATAGACATGCTTCTTGCGGTCGGCGAGTTCCTTGAACCGCTCGAAGGCATCCTGGAACTGGTTGTCGGAGAGACTGTAGCCCAGTTCCTCCAGCTTGTTGCGGAAGGCTGCGCGGCCGGAATGCTTGCCCATGACCAGGGAGGTCTTGGACACGCCGACGCTCTCGGGCGTCATGATCTCGTAGGTTTGCGCATTCTTGAGCATACCGTCCTGGTGGATGCCGCTCTCGTGCGCGAAGGCGTTCCGGCCGACGATGGCCTTGTTGTACTGCACCGGGAACGATGTCGCCGCAGAGGCGAGCTTCGAGGCGCGGGTCAGCATGGTGGCCTCGATGCCGGTCTCGTAGGGCAGTACGTCCCCGCGGGTCTTGATCGCCATGACGATCTCTTCCAGGGCCGCATTGCCGGCACGCTCGCCGATGCCGTTGAGGGTGCACTCGATCTGCCGTGCGCCGCCTTCCAGCGCCGCCAGGGAATTGGCGACCGCGAGGCCCAGATCGTTGTGGCAATGGGCCGAGAAGATCGCTTTATCGGCATTCGGCACGCGCTCGCGCACCGCCCGGAACATGGCGCGGTATTCGTCGGGCGTGGCATAGCCCACCGTGTCCGGCAGGTTGATGGTGGTGGCGCCGGCCTTGATGGCGGCCTCCACGCAGCGGCACAAATAGTCGATCGGGGTGCGGGTGGCGTCCATGGCGGACCACTCGATGTCCTCGATCAGGTTGCGCGCCTGAGTCACCGTGGCGGTGATGATCTCCAGCACCTCCTCCTCCGACTTGCGCATCTGATGCGCCAAGTGGATCGGCGAGGTGGACACGAAGGTGTGGATGCGCGGGCGCGCCGCAAGACGCACAGCCTCGCCGGCACGGGCGATGTCGGCCGAGATGGCGCGGGCGAGGCCAGCCACGGTCGCCCGCTTCACCTGCTTGGCAATAAGCGCGACGGCCTCGAAGTCGCCGTTCGACGCGATGGGGAAGCCCGCCTCGATGATGTCGACGCCCATGGTGTCGAGCAGTTCCGCAACCTCGAGCTTCTCCTCCAGGGTCATGGTGGCGCCGGGGCACTGCTCGCCGTCGCGCAGGGTGGTGTCGAAGATCAGAACGCGGTCCTTAACGGCACCGGATACGGAAGCGGTCATCAGTCTAGTCCTTCTCGGAGGGAGGAGCCTCAAGGCTCAAGGTTGTTCCTGCTTGTCCAGAACCCCTGAGAGCCCAGGCGGCAACGCCCAGCCGACCCTCAGGGGCAGCTAAGGAGAAGGAGGCCAAGAAGGCGCGCGCGAGCGGCCGCGAGAGCGGTGCCGTTCATCCTTGCGCTGGGGGAGCCGATAATCATCGCTGCCCAAATCCTCCACGGCCGCGGGCTTGAAGCCGCGAACAACGGGCTTGTTTGTAACGGCGCTCCTGTCGAATGGCAAGCCATTGAAACAAATGAAAAGAGAAGGCGCGACTATGGGATGGGTTATGACTCGAAGCTCGGCAGGACTGGTCTCCCGCGAAAGTGCCCTAGAACAGACGAAGCTTGGCCTTTAATCCTCGCTCGTGAGGTCCGATAGGAGATGCATCCATGAAGATCGTCACCCCCGCCCTGTTCCTGACCGGCGCCTTGGCGCTGGCCGCCTGCAACCAGACCGCTTCGGCACCTGCCGGCACCAGCGTCGCGGCCGGCAGCACCAGTACCGGCTGCAATGGCGAGATCGCCCGTTACCGCGCCGTCATGAGCAACGACCTGGCCACCGGGCATGTGAACCAATCCGTCTATAACCGTGTGGATCGGGAAGTCTCCCAGGCCGAGGCGGCCTGCGCCGCCGGGCGCGATGCGGAGGCGGTCCTGATGGTCAACGCCACGAAGGCGCGGCACGGCTATCTCTGATCAGCGCATCGTGCGGAAAAGTGGACCCGGTTTTCCGCGCCCAACGATGCGCTCATCAAGGAAGAGAGCATCGGACCTAAAAGTGGCCTCCACTTTTAGGTCCGATGCTCAAAAACCCAGCCGAAGAAGGACTGCAGGAAGAGCGGCATGCGATCAGGGTCGATGTCTCCTGACCCACGGATGATGCGCACATCCTGCAGTTCGGGCTCGTTCTGCCGGTCGATGTTGGCGCGGATCCTCGCCGCGCCTTCCTCCGCCGTTACCGGCAGGGTCACCATGCGCAAGAGGGCGATGGTCGGCCAGCGCTGGACGATGATCCATTCATCATCCACGTGATAGTCGCCCTCTTGCAGACCTGTCTCCTCCGCGAGTTCGCGGGTGAGGCTGGTCGCAAGGTCGACGGTGCCGTCGGGCCGCAGATCGGAAGGATCCGGTGTGCCGGCCGCGAAATAGACGCGGCCCGCATTCGTCGTGCCACTTCCCATCACACCGCAGATGAAAGCGCCGTCCGATCCGCGCAACGCGCCCATGGCGAACCCATTCGCAATGGCGGGATCAGGATAGCCCTTGTCGATCCAGGCGACGAAATCGGCATAATTCACCTCGAAATAGGTGTTGCGGCACAGGTCCTGCTCGAAGGCTACGTCCTGCAGCAGCAGCACACGCCCGTTGAACATCTGCGGCTTTCCGGCCGTGCGCCGCTTCCAGTTCTCCTCGACGAAAGCCCGGTTCTGCTGCGGCCATGTCCAGTCGAACGGGCGGCAGCACGCCTCGACGCGGGAAACGCGCCGGATCGCGATCTCGCGGTTCACGCGAAAATCTCGCCGCGGCTCACCATCACGGCGCCGCCGCCGATCTCGGCGGACACGAGCGCACCATCCTTGATCACCATCTGCAGGCGAATCTCGCTCGGACGACCCATCTCGACGCCCTGCTCAATGACGATGTTGTGCTCGCCGTCGCCCATAGGCTCGCATTGCATGAGCGCGCCGGCAAACGCGGCTGCGGCCGAGCCGGTGGCCGGATCTTCCACAATCCCCATGCCCAAACCGAACATCCGGGCACGGAACCGCAATCCATCCGCCTGAGGGATACGGGCATAGACATAAGGGGCTGGGTGATCGCTGTCGCCGAACGCCCTGTCGAAGGCCTCGCCCTGCGGCTTGGCTTTCGCCAGGGCTTCAAGGGACGCGACAGGCACGAGATCATATGCGACGCCGGCCGAATGGCGGCTCGGGACATGCCGGTCGAAACCGATCTCCGTGGGATCGAGACCAAGCGCCCAGGCACATGCCGTGGAGTCCTTGCCCTCGCCCCACACGAAAGGCAGGCGCGGCAAGCGGAAGCGCGCCGTCCCGCTCGCCTCACCCGTCACCTCGACGGCGCAGGGCACGATGCCGACCTGCTCCTTGAGTCCGAACGCCACCGCGCCCGGCTGGCCCTCCTGATCGAGCAGCGCCAGGAGAACGGCGGTCCCTACCGTCGGATGGCCGGCGAAGGGCAGTTCACGAGCCGGCGTGAAGATTCGGATATCGGCGCGCTGGCGCGGCTCGGAAGCCGGAAAGACGAACACTGTCTCGGAGAGGTTGAACTCCTTGGTGATCAGCTGCATCGCAGCCGTGTCGAGCCCCTCGGCGTCGAGCACGACCGCGAGAGGATTTCCGGCGAAGCGCTCGCCCGTGAAGACATCGAGGGTGACAAAGCGACGGGACATGCGGATCAAACCTCTTCAACGTCGAAGCGACGGGTGGGCGAAACGAATTCATCCTGCGCCGCAATGGTCAGGATCTCGCGGGAGCCCGCCTCTTCCGTGCGCTTGAGCAAGCCGTAGACAGAGGCCGAGGCTTCGGCAAGGGCCGTCGAGGCGGAGCGTGAGCGAGCATAATGAACGAAGAATAGCGCCGCGACGGCGTCCCCTGCCCCATTCACGGACAGGGACAGCTTCGGGGTCCGCACACGCCAGAAGCGCCCGTTCTCGCCGGCGATGAGATCGACGCTGTCGGAGGGCGTTTCCTTCGTCTCGACGGAGGTGACGAGAATGACATTGGGGCCCATTCCATGCACGATCCCGACAGCCTCCTTCACACCGTCGAGCGTCTGCGCCGCGATGCCCGACAGGTAATCCAGTTCGAACTGGTTCGGCGTGATGATGTCGGCTGCGGGCACCGCCTGCTCGCGCATGAATTCCGGAATGCCAGGGCGCACGAAAACGCCGCGCCCCACGTCGCCGATCACCGGATCGCAGCAATAGAGAGCCTCCGGGTTGAGAGCGCGCACCCGTGCGACGGCGGACAGGATGGCGTTGCCGATATCGGCCGATCCCATATAGCCGGACAGCACGCCGTCGCAGCGGCCGAGCACGCCGCGTTCGGCAATGCCCTCCACCAGATCCTCGATGGCGGGTCCGTCGAACACGCGCCCCTTCCAGGAGCCGTAGCCGGTGTGGTTCGAGAATTGGACCGTATGGATGGGCCACACCTCGACGCCGAGGCGCTGCATCGGAAAGACCGCAGAGGCGTTACCCACATGACCGTAGGCGACGTGGGATTGAATCGAGAGAACGTTCATGGATCTTGCCCCCTTGGCCCTGGGTTAGCGCAACACGGGTCCTGCTTCAAATCGCGCGATGTGATCCTATTCATCACGGATGCGATTGGATCTATCTCATCCACTGCAAATGCCTGTATGCCCCCAACAACAAGGGAGCCGGATCAGATTCATGGATATCGAGCTTTGGAAGAACAGCGTCCTGGGGTTCGTGCAGAGCCACCAGGCCTATGCCCCCTTCGTGCTCGGGCTGATGACCTTCGCCGAATCGCTCGCCTTCGTGTCCCTGCTCCTGCCGACCATGACGATCCTGATCGCCGTGGGCTTCGTACTGGCCGCAGCGGACATCCCGTTCTGGCAGGCCTGGGCCGGAGCGGTCTGCGGGGCCTTTCTGGGCAACTGGGTCTCCTATGCTGTCGGTCAGCGCTATAAGAAGGCGGCCTATGGAATTTGGCCCTTGTCCCGTAATCCCAAGCTGATCGTGCGGGGAGAGGACTTCTTCCAGCGCTTCGGCCCCTGGGCCGTGTTCCTGGGGCGCTTCTTCGGCCCGGTTCGGGCAGTCATCGCCCTGATCGCCGGTATCTTCCTCATGCCGGGCGTGCTGTTCCAGGCCGCCAACCTGGCCTCTGCCTCCGTCTGGGCCTTCGTGATCCTCGCCCCCGGCGCGGGACTGGCGCAATACCTGCTGTGGTAGGGCGGCGCACTGGCGCATCGTGTGGACCCAGCGGGCCGCGCTAGCGAAAAGTGGATCCGGTTTTCCGCCCGAACGATGCGCAGCTTAATGAAGAAGCATCGGATAGATCCCAAAAGTGCAAGGCCACCTTTGGGTCCGATGCTTTAGGGAACCTGCGGTCCTAGGGCTCATTAACCTCCATCACTAGAGGAGGCCTTCATGGGCAAAGGCAAGATGAACGGCAACAATTCCGGCGAGAGCAAGAAGCACCTCGACGATCATACCCGCGGCTCCGGCGGCACGATGAAGAACCGCAAGGACCCCGGAAAGCAGGATAACAACAAGGCCCAGAACACGAAGAGCAACCAGCAGTAACAGCTGACGCCTTTTCGTTTCGCCTATCCTCAAGCCTATCCGTTTCCATAGGTCACAGCGGCATTCGGCGGTGTTATTGGCTTAGCTATAACATTCCGAAATACTGCTGTGACCCTATCCTCTCCTGAACACTACACAAATCTTGCACCTGCATCCTTGGACTCAGAGGGTGCCAACCCGCTCGCCACAGGCCTGCCGGTTGTCTGGTGGCCCTGTGTCTTGAGCTTTGTGTCCCTGGTCTATTCCATATACTGGATGGCCGAGAGCTGGAGTGCGGCGCAGTCCCTGATCGGCCCCACGAAGGTCAACCATCTGGCGCAGGATCTCTGGTGCCTGATCCTGGTCCTCGCGTGCAGCTATGCCGTCTACCAGTTCTGCCGGCACCGGTCAGAAAGGCTGGGCATCGTCCTCTGCCTTCTGGTGGCTGCCGCCGCCATGACATGGCACCGCCTGTAGGTCTTCAGACGGTCCTGAACCCATCGAGAGCACCCGCCTCGATGCGCTCCCGAGTGTGTTGGTAGCCGATTTCGACCACCCTCTCGAAATGCTCCCAGCCCCGCAGCGGCACGTCGGCCAGCGGAGGATGGATGACGAGGGCCGCATGGGCGCGGGCCTTGAGCGTCTGGGCGTCGCTGGAGATCGTGGCCGCCCGGTACAGCAGGCTGACGATATCCGGCGCTTGAGCCGACAGGCCGAGGATCCGGCGCAGCAAGGGTGCCTTCTTCTCCTCCTCGCCCGCCGTGGTGAAGGCGACGTCGCGCGCCACGTCGATGCCGAGCACCGGGCCTCTCTGCAAATCGGCCATGATGTCCGCCGGCAGGTTGTTCATCATGGCTCCGTCCACGAGCACACCCTCCGGTTCGATTACCGGCGGCAGCAAGCCGGGAATCGCAATGCTCGCCCTTAAGGCGCGCCAGAGCGACCCCTGACGATGGACATGGGCCGTGCCGGTCGTCAGGTTCGACGAAACGCAGAAGAATGGCAGCCAGAGATCCTCGATGTTCTGGTCGCCGAAATGGTCGAAGAGCCGCGCATCGACCTTCTTGCCTCTTACCAGCGCCACAAGCGGCAGGGTGTAGTCGTTCAGCGGCGGGTTCCTGACGAAAGCCTCCCTCATGAGGTCCTTGGCCTCGTCCAGCCCGATCTGGCTGGCGGCCGTTGCCGCCATGACAGCCCCGATGCTGGTGCCTCCGACGAGATCGATCGGAAAGCCGTACTCATGCAAGGCTCGGATGGCCCCGAGATGAGCAAAGCCCCTGGCTCCTCCGCCGGCTAAAACCAAGCCCACTGCGCGTCCACTGGATGTGCGGATAAGGCGCTGCAGATCGGCCGAGCTTTTCGCCCGCACATGAACCTGCTGGCCCACCGGAAGGCGGGCGAGCGACGGGTGCACCGGTGCCGGACGCGAGGCGTCCGCCTTCTGAAGCAGCACGAGGTCATGCCGTCGCCAGGACGACACGGCGCAGGCCAGCGCCTCTGCCTCAGCGACGAGGGGCTCGCCCGGGCAGGCCAGAAACATGACGTGGTCGGCATGGCGGATGCAGCGCCCCGTCCAGGACCCCGACGGCTCGGACGCGACATAGATGACGCGCTCCCGGCTGGCCTCGAAGCGATAAAGCCAGTTCTCGTCCTCATGGACGGGCATGGCGTCGAGCATGTCGACACCTGATCCATGATTGCGGCGCATCTCCTGCAGGAAGGCATGCGCGAAATCCAGGACCGCCACCCCTTGTGTGACCGGAACGATGGCAAAGGTCGCGGGAGTGAAATTGACGGGTTGGCTTCGAGTCGTCGCCCGCAACCGGTCGGCCAGCAGCTTCGACAGATAGAGCATGACCGAGGGCCAACGTGCGGCCAAGCGCTCGAAGGCAGAGCGGGTGAGCTTGAGAAGAACGGAATCCCGAAGAGCCGTCACGGTGGCCGAGCGCGGGGTATTGGAGATGAGAGCCATCTCGCCAATGGTCTCGGGCGGAGAGATACGCGCTATGCGCCGCTGCTCACCATGGCTGCCCTGAACCGATACGCCGAGGGCTCCGGACACGAGCATGTAAAGCGCATCCGCCGGATCGCCTTCTTCAAAGAGGACTTCGCCTCCTGGAAGCACAACCCGCTGGAGTTCGGCCTGAAGCTCCAGACGCGCAACCGGATCCAGATCTGCCCAGAGTGGCATATCGTATTCCGGTACATCTCCTATCAAGCTCGCTGCACTCATAGGGCCCCGACAACTTCCGTTACGGAATCCATTACTACAACCGGCCCGACTGACAAACCGTTACACCTGAATTTATGTAACAAGTTATCAAACAGCGCGGATCTGTCACACTCTCCTTCTCGAGAGGGTGCGATGCAGATCCGCGCTATCGTAAAGGCTTAGTTCCGGCTCTTGTCGACCAGGGCCTTTTCCTTGATCCAAGGCATCATGTCGCGCAGGCGGGAGCCGACGTCCTCGATCGGATGGGCGGCGTTGCGGGCGCGGGTGGCCTTGAAAGAGGTCTGGTTGACCTTGTTCTCGAGCATCCAGTCGCGGGTGAACTTGCCGGACTGAATGTCCTCCAGAACGCGCTTCATCTCGGCCTTGGTCTCGGGCGTGATGATGCGCGGACCCGTCACGTACTCGCCGTACTCGGCGGTGTTCGAGATCGAGTAGTTCATGTTGGCGATGCCGCCCTCGTAGATGAGGTCGACGATGAGCTTCACCTCGTGCAGGCACTCGAAATAGGCCATCTCGGGAGCGTAGCCTGCTTCGACGAGGGTCTCGAAGCCAGCCTTGATCAGCTCGACGAGGCCACCGCAAAGTACAACCTGCTCGCCAAAGAGGTCGGTTTCGCACTCTTCCTTGAAGGAGGTCTCGATGATGCCGGCGCGCCCGCCGCCATTGGCCGAAGCATAGGAGAGCGCGATGTCGTGGGCGTTGCCCGTGGCGTCCTGGTGGATCGCGATGAGCGTCGGCACGCCGCCGCCGCGCTGGTACTCGGAGCGCACCGTGTGGCCGGGGCCTTTGGGGGCGACCATGAGCACGTCGAGGTCCTTGCGGGGCTCGATGAGGTTGAAATGGACATTGAGTCCGTGGGCGAAGAGGAGTGCGGCTCCTTCCTTCATGTTGTCCTGAAGGTCGTTGCGGTAGATGTCGGCCTGGAGCTCATCGGGGGTCAGCATCATGACCACGTCGGCCCACTTGGCGGCCTCGGCCACTTCCATGACCTTGATGCCGGCCTTCTCGGCCTTGGCCGCGGAGGGCGAGCCCTTGCGGAGCGCCACCACGATGTCCTTCACGCCGGAATCGCGCAGGTTCAGCGTATGGGCATGACCCTGGCTGCCATAGCCGACGATGGCGACCTTCTTGCCCTTGATCAGGTTGATATCTGCGTCGCGATCGTAATAGACACGCATGGTCCTCAAGTCCCTTGTCTCACGGGGCATTCCCCCGGCCTTCGTTGACGCTGCGCCGCCCGGATGGATCTGGCGCAACATTGAATTATCAGGCGCCGCTTTTAGCGAATAAAACTGCGCTGACAAGCTGTTGTTTGTAGCAAAACTGCGATCCTCCCCTGCACAGGCTGCAGGGCATCCGTTCCGCCCAAACGATCCGAGCCTGGAGAGTTCAAACCCCTCCCCTATGCTCTAGATTGGAATCTCATCTTTCACCTGAGAAGGACGTAGCCGCATGCAGCGCCTTGCCACTCCCGACGAAGTCATCTCGTTCTGGCGCGAAGCCGGCCCGGAGAAATGGTTCTCGAAGGACGACGCCTTCGACCAAGCCTGCCGCGACCGCTTCCTGTCCACCTATGAGGCCGCAGCACGTGGCGACCTCAACGAGTGGGAACTCACCCCGGAGGGTGCGCTCGCCGTCATTCTCCTCCTCGACCAGTTCCCTCGAAACATGTTCCGGGGGAAGCGCGAAACCTACAAGACCGACCCGGTCGCCCTGATGGCCGCGGACCGGGCCATCGAGCGGGGCTTCGACCACGAGGTGGAACCGCAGTTCCGCCGCTTCTTCTACCTGCCCTTCATGCACTCCGAGACCCTCGGGCATCAGGAGCGCTCGGTGGCCCTGAACGAAGCCCTCGGCGATGAGGATTCCATCAAGTACGCCCACCACCACCACGACATCGTCGCCCGCTTCGGCCGCTTCCCGCACCGCAACGCCATCTTGGGTCGCGAGACGACACCCGAGGAGGAGGCGTTCCTGAAGGAAAGCGACTTCAGGGGCTAGAGCATCATGCTGGCGCATCGTTCAAAGCGGAAAACCGGTTCCCACTTTTCGCTAGCGCGGCCCGCTGGGTCCGCACGATGCGCTAGCTTCACATCCCTTCCGCGCCGCGCGCCATCGCGGCGACGCCGGTGCGGGAAACTTCCACGAGACCCACAGCCGTCATCAGCTTGATGAAGCGCTCGACCTCGTCCGTCGTGCCGGTCAGCTCATAGACGAAGGAGGTCAGCGTAGCATCGAGCGTGCGGGCGCCGAAGGCGGAGGCCAGCCGCATGGCCTCCACGCGATGATCGCCCTTGCCCACCACCTTGACGAGGCAGAGTTCGCGCTCCACCGCCTCGCCCGTGAGGGTGAGATCGACCACCCGGTGCACCGGCACGAGGCGCTCCAACTGGCTCTTGATCTGCTGGATGATGCTGTCGGTGCCCGTGGTCACAATGGTGATGCGCGAGATATGCGCCTCGTGCTCCGTCTCGGTGACGGTCAGGCTCTCGATGTTGTAGCCGCGGCCCGAGAACAGGCCGGCGATGCGGGCGAGAACGCCCGGCTCGTTGTCGACGATGATGGCAAGCGTGCGCCGGTGGGAGGGCTCGACGCGGGTTGCATCGGGATAGTGGGTCTTCATCTGGAGCATGGTCAGGTTTCCCGAATGTCTTTCAAGCCTCAAGCCGCCTTGCGGTAGTTCCCAATGGCGTCCTCGTCCACCTCGTCCGCAGGCACGATCCACTCTTCCTTGAGCGCCGCCGAGCGCCACTCCTGGAAGGCCGGCAGCGACAGGATCGCGTCCACATAGGTGCGGGTCGTCGAATCGAGATCGATGGAATAGGTGTCGAGCCGCGTCGCAAGCGGCGCATACATGGCATCCGCTGCAGAGAACGCGCCGAACAGGAACGGACCGCCCGCCCCGAAACGCTCACGCGCCTCGCGCACGATTGCGCTGAAGCGAGCAACATCGCGAGCCACCGCCTCGCCGCGATCTCTCGAAGCGTATTTCTTGCCGAGATTCATCGGGCAAGCGGAGCGGAGCGCCGAAAATCCCGCGTGCATCTCGGCAGCAATCGAGCGGGCCATCGCGCGGGCCTTGCGATCCTCGGGCCAAACGGGAGCGCCATAGGCATCACCCACGTGCTCCATGATGGCGATGCTCTCCCACACGGTCACATCGCCGTCGATCAGGATCGGCACCTTGCCGGCCGGCGAGTGCTTGAGCACCTTCTCCTTGGTGTCCGGCAGATCGAGCGGAATGGTGATCTCGTCGAAGACAACGCCGAGCTGCTTCATCAGCAGCCAGGGGCGCAGGGACCAGGACGAATAGCACTTGTTGGCGATGACGAGGGTGGGCATGGCTCTCACTTTCCGGATCAAACGAGCATCTTGCCCTTCTCGTCGATCACGGAGCCGATATCGGCTCCCGTCTCGCCGAGATAATCGTTGAGCAGCATTTCATTGTGCGCCTTGCCCGACGGGATCATCGGGAAGCAGTTCTCGGTCTTGTCGACGAGGCAGTCGAAGATCACCGGGCGCTTCACGTTGATCATCTCGAGGATCTTGGCGTCGAGATCGCCCGGCTTGTCGCAGCGGATGCCGACGCCGCCATAGGCCTCGGCGAGCTTCACGAAATCGGGCAGCGATTCCGAATAGCTGTGCGAGTAGCGACCGCCATGCAGCAGCTCCTGCCACTGGCGCACCATGCCCATGTACTCGTTGTTGAGGATGAACACCTTGACCGGAAGGTTGTACTGCAGGGCCGTGGACATTTCCTGCAGCATCATCTGGATCGAGGCTTCGCCGGCGATGTCGATGACCAGCGCATCGGGATGCGCCAGCTGCGCACCGACGGCGGCCGGCAGGCCGTAGCCCATGGTGCCGTGCCCGCCCGAGGTCATCCAGCGGTTCGGCTCCTCGAACTTGAAGTACTGGGCCGCCCACATCTGGTGCTGCCCTACCTCTGTCGTGATATAGGTCTCACGATCCCTGGTGAGTTCGTACAGACGCTGGATCGCATATTGCGGCTTGATGGTCTCGGCGGAGTTGCGGAAGCCCAGGCAGTTGCGGGAGCGCCAGCCTTCGATCTTGCCCCACCAATCCTTCAGCGCCACCTTGTCGGCCTGATGCGCGCCCTGGCGCCACAGGCGGACCATGTCTTCCAGCACATGCGCGCAATCGCCGACGATCGGGATGTCCACCTTCACGGTCTTGTTGATCGACGACGGATCGATGTCCACATGGATGCGCTTGGAGAACGGCGAGAACGCATCGAGGCGTCCCGTGATGCGGTCGTCGAAGCGCGCCCCGATATTGATCATCACGTCGCATTCATGCATCGCAAGATTGGCCTCATAGGTGCCGTGCATGCCGAGCATGCCGAGCCACTGCGTGTCGGAAGCCGGATAGGCCCCAAGCCCCATCAGGGTCGAGGTGATGGGAAAGCCCGTGAGCCTGACGAGTTCGCGCAGCAGCGTTGCGGCATGCGGTCCGGAATTGACCACGCCGCCGCCCGTGTAGAAGACCGGGCGCTTGGCATTGGCCATCAGCTCGATGGCCGCGCGGATGTGCTCCATGTCGCCCTTCACGGTAGGGCGATAGGTCTTGTGCTGGTTGCTGAGGGGCCGGACGTAGGAGCCGGTCTTGAACTGGATGTCCTTCGGCAGGTCGACCACCACCGGCCCAGGGCGGCCGTTCTGCGCCACGTAGAAAGCCTCGTGCAGAACCCGCGGCAGGTCCTCGATGGATTTGACGAGATAATTGTGCTTCGTGCAGTGGCGCGTGATGCCCACCGTGTCGCATTCCTGGAAGGCGTCCGAGCCGATGAGGTGGGTCGGCACCTGGCCGGTGATGCAGACCAGCGGGATCGAATCCATCATCGCGTCGGCAAGGCCCGTGATGGCATTCGTCGCGCCCGGACCCGACGTCACGAGCACCACGCCGGGCTTGCCGGAGGAGCGGGCATAGCCCTCGGCCGCGTGAACCGCGCCCTGCTCATGACGGACGAGAACGTGCCGCACCTTCTCCTGGTGGAAGAGCGCATCGTAGATGGGGAGAACCGCGCCGCCCGGATAGCCGAAGATATGCTCGACTCCCTGATCCTGCAGGGCTCGGATCACCATTTCGGCTCCGGTCATCGTCTCGCTCATGGGTCTCGCTCCGTCGGTCTCGTCTGTGTCTGTCTCAAGGAATCTGGGCAATAAAAAAGGCCCCTGAGGGGGCCTGTGCGCCATCGCCGGACATGCGGGTCAATCCCGCTCCGTCGATGGCGCTCGTACTACGAGAATAAGCTTGCGCATTGGGGCAGCTCTTAAGTTCGAAAGTTGCGCAGACGCTAGACGATCCATTTCATTCGGTCAAGCGGGGACAACTTGGCGCGAAGCGGCTTAGCTTTTGGCTTAAGCCCCCTATTTTAGTCGCATGACCATGACCGATACTACCTCTTCCACCGCGGTGCCGGCACCGAACCTGCGCCTTACAGCCCGGGCCCTCCTCTTAGGGGATCGCCTCGACGTAGCGGGGCTCGAGCGCAGCGACGTCCTGTCCACCACGCCCCTCGCCTTCCGGGCCGGGCAGGACGGTTTCGTGGCCTTGTTCCGCTATGGCGTCGCCGTACTGGTCGGCCTCACCCCTCTGGAAGAAGACGAAGTCATCCGCAGCCTGCGCCAGCGGATCACCGGTGAGTTCGCCCGCCATGAGGAAGAAACCGCTATCATCGAGATCTCGCCCGATAGGGACGACCAGATCCCTCCGGGCGGGCCAATCTATATCAAGCAGATGTCCACCGAGCGGCTGCTCGTCATTGCTGACGCCCTGTCCAAGAGCGCCACCCTCGCTCGGGATGAGCGGGAGGCCACTGCGGCCTTCGAGCTTGTCGAGCCCTCCGTTCAGCACCTTGCCGAAAAGGGGCGTCGCCCTCGGGACCGGCGCAGGATCCTCAAGCAGGTGGGGCACGCTCTCCTTGTCCGCCAGCGCATGTCCGGCGGCGTGGCCGTGGAGGAGAAGCCGGACGTCCTGTGGGACCGGCCGGACCTGGAACGTCTCTATGCCCGCCTCGAGGACGAGTACGAATTGAAGGAACGCGCGGCCGCACTCCACCGCAAGCTGGAGGTGCTGGGCGACACCGCGCAGGCCCTGACCGACATCATCGACACCGAGCGATCCCTGCGCCTCGAACTGATCATCGTCCTCCTGATCGTGTTCGAGATCTTCATCACCTTCTATCAGATGGCCGTAGGCTACCTGACGGGACATTGATGCGAGCCATCACAGCCCCGAAACCCCGCTCGGGCTCGACCCACTGCCAGTCCGGCATTTGATGCCGGAACCAGGTGAACTGGCGCTTGGCATAGCGCCTCGTATCCCCCTGTCCTTTGACGATGGCTTCTTCCAGGGATATCTCACCGCGAAGATGGGCCAAGAGGCCGGGCACGCCGTGAGCCCGCATGGCGGGCAGCATGGGATCGAGGTTTCGCCGACCTAAGGCCCTCACCTCCTCAAGCGCGCCCTGCTCCATCATGTTCTCAAAGCGCCGGTCGATCCGCTGGCGTAGCTCGTCCCGGTCCGGGGCGAGGAAGATCTTGACGACGGGGCGATCCGCGAGTGGCCCCGGTTCGCGGGCGCCATGAAAGGACACGAGAGGGCGGCCGGTCGCGGCAAAGATCTCGAGAGCCCGCTGGACTCGCAGGCGGTCGGACGGGCGCAAGGTCTGGGCCGTCTCGGGATCGCGCTCGAGGAGAAGACGATGCAGTTCGGGCGTCTCGAGCCCCTCGCTGTCCCGGCGCACCTGCTCGCGAACCTCCTCGGGGACGGGCGGCATGTCGGAGAGCCCTTCTGTGAGAGCCTTGAAGTAGAGACCCGTGCCGCCCACGAAGATCGGCAGCCTCGCTCCCTCGATCTCCCTCAGGACATTGACGGCATCCGCCACGTAGCGCCCCACGGAAAAATTCACGGCGGCATCCACATGGCCGTAGAGCCGGTGGGGCACCTGGGCTTCCTCGTCCGGTGCGGGACGGGCCGTGATAACGCGCAGATCCTGGTAGACCTGCATGGAATCGGCGTTGATCACCACGCCATCGAGAGCCTGGGCCAGCCTGACGCCCAGTGCGGACTTGCCTGATGCGGTCGGCCCTGCGATGAGAACCGCGCCGACCCGAACGTCACTCACAGCCAGGTCTCCCCAATGGCGTCAACTTCGAAATCCCTCGTCGCGACCCTGATCGCCAACCTATCCGAGCCGGCCGTCACCGACGAGATCGTGGCCCGGGCGGCCCGGGCGCTTGGACAAGAGACGGAACAGACTGTTCTGGCAAGGGGGATCGCGGCAGATCTGCTGATATCCGGTTCGCAGGACGTCCAGGCGGTTGAGGCCGCACTGCGCCAGGCCCTGGATGGCCAGCCCATCGACATCGTCGTCCAACCATCAGCGCAGCGCCGCAAGCGCCTGTTCCTCGCCGACATGGACTCGACCATGATCGGCCAGGAATGCATCGACGAACTGGCCGACTATGTGGGGCTCAAAAGGGAGGTCTCCGAGATCACCGAGCGCGCCATGCGCGGCGAGATCGCCTTCGAGCCGGCTTTGCGCGAGCGCGTGGCCCTGTTGAAGAACCTGCCCGTCGATGTGGTCGGCGAGATCATCGAGAAGCGCATCACCCTCACGCCCGGTGGATCGGCTCTCGTCCGGACGATGCGCGCCAAGGGCGCCTATACCTGCCTCGTCTCCGGCGGCTTCACGCTGTTCACTGGCCCCATCGGAGCCAAGATCGGCTTTCATGAGGACCGCTCGAACCGCCTGATCCTGGAGGGCGAGAAGCTTGCCGGCGTTGTGGAAGAGCCGATCCTCGGCCGCGAGGCGAAACTTGCGACCCTGATCGAACTCCGCAAGCGCTTCGGCTTGACCGCTCACGAGACGATGGCCGTGGGCGACGGCGCCAACGACCTCGCCATGCTGGGCGAAGCGGGCCTGGGGGTTGCCTTCCGGGCAAAACCGGCCGTTGCGGCCGCGGCTCATGCGCGCCTCGACCATGCCGACCTGTCGGCGCTGCTTTATGTGCAGGGATACGAAGCCGGCCAGATCGTGCAGGAATAAGCCGAGGGTACTCTCAGGCATCCCAGGAACAAGAAAGGCGGCCTTGAAGGCCGCCTTTCTGATTGTTGATCGCGCTGATCAGCTTACTCGATGGACAGGGCCACGAAGCGGACCTCGCCCTGCGCGTTGGCCACGAGAAGCAGTGCCGACTTGCGGTTCTGAGCCTTGAGGTCGTCGATCTTCTTGGTCACGTCGGCCGGGTTCGCGACCGGCTCCTGATTGACCTCGACGATTACCTCACCGGCCTGAATCCGCTTGTCGGACGCAGCCGAGTTCGGGTCGACGCGGGTAATCACCACACCCTTGAGATCGTCCTTCAGGCTGAAGCGGCGGCGCAGCTCGTCCGTCATGCCGGACATGTTGAGGCCCAGCGCCTGGCGGGTTGCCGTCGGAGGCTCCGTCGAGGGCTGCTGCAGGCTCGCCTGCTTCTCGGTGTCCTCCAGGCGTCCTAGGGTGACCTGTCGGGTCATTTCCTGGCCTTTGCGGACGATCGTCACGTCGACCGCCTTGCCCACAGGCGAGGAGGCCACGATCCGCGGCAGATCGCGGGAATCCTTCACCTCCCTGCCGTCGAAGCGGACGATCACATCGCCAACCTCGATGCCAGCCGGTTTGGCAGGACCTTTCTCATCGATGCCAGCCACGAGCGCGCCGCGAGCCGTGCCGAGATTCAGGGCCTCGGCGGTGGCATCGTCCACGTTCTGGATGCGCACCCCGAGCCAGCCGCGGCGGGTCTCGCCGAACTCGCGCAGCTGATCGATGATCGGCACCGCCGTGGAGGCAGGAACCGCAAAGCCGATGCCGACCGAGCCGCCGGTGGGTGACAGGATCGCCGTGTTGATGCCGATGACCTCGCCGTTCATGTTGAACAGCGGACCGCCGGAATTGCCCTTGTTGATGGAGGCGTCGGTCTGGATGTAGTTGTCATAGGGGCCAGAGTCGATGTTGCGGCCGCGGGCTGAAATGATACCAGCCGTCACAGAGCCGCCGAGGCCGAAGGGGTTGCCGATCGCCATCACCCAGTCGCCTGGTCGGATGGTCTCGGAGTCACCAAACTTCACCGCCTTGAGGGGTTTGTCGGACTTCACCTTCAGGACCGCGAGATCGACCTTGGAATCCTTGCCGATGATCTCGGCCTTCAGGCGGGTGCCGTCGGAGAAGATCACGCTGATGTCGTTGGCGTCGCCGATCACGTGATTGTTCGTCACCACGATGCCGGACGGGTCGATCACGAAGCCGGAGCCGAGCGAGTTCGAGCTGCGGGGACGCGAGGGGGAGTTTTCACCACCACCAGGGCCGCCGGGGCCACCACCTTGGCCGCGACGGTTGAAGAACTCCTCGAAGAGATCCTCGAACGGCGTGCCGGGCGGGAGCTGCGGGAGCGTGCGGTTGCGGGCTTCGACCGTGGTAGAGGCCGAGATGTTGACCACGGCGCCTGTGACCTCCTCGGCCAGGTCAGCAAAGGATTCAGGAGCCGAGCGGGCATAGGCCGGCAGCGGCATCGCCGTCGCGACCAAGGTCAGGACCGCGAAGCAGGACGCGGCAAGCCGGCGCAGGGGATGCTGGGGCAGCACCGTCTTGGAGGGCGCCAGCGCGTTCGTGGCTGTGTTCATCGACAATCCTCTTTCGGAGTTTGTGCATATAGATTGGTGCTTGGCCCCGGCATTCAAGCGGGCAGTGCGCCGGTAGCTCTGCCGCCGCTCAGCCGAACTGACGCACGAGCCATATCACCCCAAGGCCAAGCACGGCCGAGATGATGCCGACGATCCGCATCTGATCGCTCGGGCTGTGAGCGGCCTCGTACATGGCCCGGCGCATCCCGTCCGGAAAGGCTGCAAACAGAATGCCCTCGACCGCGAGAGCGAGGCCGAGGGCTGCAATCAAGTCCAACATCAGGCAGGCTTATTGGGCCGGAGCCGGTGGGGCCGGCGCTGGCGCCGGCGCCGGTCGAACAGGGGCCGGTTGGGCTGGAGAGGCTCCGCGACCGCGCTGACCCGTCGGATCATTGAAATAGCGGAAGAAATCGGAATCCGGGCTCAACACGAGGCGGGTGTCGTTCGCCTTCAACCCTGTCTCATAAGCCTGCATGGACCGGTAGAAGGAGAAGAACTCGGGATCCTGTCCGAATGCTTCGGCCAGAATACGGTTGCGATCCGCATCACCCTGGCCGCGCAGTTCCTCGGCTTGGCGATTGGCATCGGCACGGATCACGGTTGCCTCACGTTCCGCCCGGGCCCGGATCGTCTGGGCCTGCTGCTGGCCGTTGGCGCGGATGTCGGCAGCCTCACGCTCACGTTCCGTTCGCATGCGCTGGTAAACGGCCTGGCTGTTCGCAGCGGGTAGATCGACACGGGTCAGGCGCACGTCGATCATCTCGATGCCGAGGCTGCCCGCCTGCCGATTCACATCCTCCTGAATGCGGTTCATCAGGGTAGACCGCTCCGTGCGCACGATGGCGTCACGTGAGGCGTTCGCCAGGACATTACGCATGGCCGAGTTGGTGAAGCTCTGCAGACGCTGATTGGCGAGAGCGATGTTGCCGACCGCCTGATAGAAGCGCAGCGGATCGACGATCCGGTAACGCGTGAAGGCATCGACCTCCAGGTTCTGCCTGTCGGCAGAGAGAACGGTTTGAACCGGAAGATCGAGATCGAGCACCCGCTTTTCGAAGTAGGTGACGTTGTCAACCAGCGGCACCTTGAACTTCAAGCCCGGTTCCGAGATCGCGGATTGCACGGCACCGAAGCGCAGCACCAGGGCATATTGGGTCTGCTGCACGATGAAGATCGAGCTGTAGAGAACGATGGCGATCAAGCCCACCAGGATCAGGAGGCCCGTGCGAAGAGTCGAACCGTTCATCGCGTGGCTCCCTGCGGGTTGGCTGCATTGCCTTGCGGCTGCAGGCGTTGCTGCATCTGGTTGAGCGGCAGGAAGGGCACGACACCCTGTCCATTCTGGTCGACGATGATCTTGTCGACACCGCCGTAAACACGCTCCATCGTCTCAAGGAAGATGCGCTCGCGGCTGACCTCGGGAGCCTTGCGGTACTCCTCATAGACCTGACGGAAGCGGGCAGCCTGACCGGTCGCGTCGGCAACCGACTGCTCGCGATAACCCTCGGCCTGTTGGACCGTGCGGGCCGCCTCGCCTCGAGCTTCAGGGACAACCCGGCTGGCGAAGGCGCCAGCCTCGTTCTGCACGCGCACGGCGTCCTGCTGAGCGGCGTTGACGTCGAAGAAGGCCTGCTGGACTTCCGACGGCGGCCTCACCGCCTGGAGCTGGACCACGTTGATCAGCACACCAGCGCCGTAGGCATCCAGGGCTTCCTGCATGATCTCGCGCACTTCCTGGGCGACGCTGGCCTGTTCGGTGGTCAGGATCGCCTGGATGTTGCGGCGGCCGGTAACCTCGCGCATGGCGCTCTCGGCCACCGACTTGATGGTGCCGTCAGGGTTCTGCAGGTTGAAGACGTAATCCTGCGGACGAGCCGGATTGATCTGCCAGACCGCATCGAAATCGATGTCCACAATGTTCTCGTCGGCGGTGAGCATCAGGCTCTCTTCGATCACGTCGCGGGCGCGTCCCTGCCCTGTCGGCGTGGAGCGGTATCCCACCTCGACCCGCTGCTGGGCGGTGACGTTGGGCTTCATCACGCGGCCGATCGGGTAAGGGAGGTTGTAGCGCAGACCCTCGCCTGACGTTCCCGTATAGCTGCCGAAGATCATGTTGATGCCGACCTCGTTCGGCCGCACCGTGTAGAAGCCGGTGAGCAGCCAGACGGCAATGACGCCTAGGATCAGAACGATCAGACCCCGGCCTCCCATGGAGCCGCCGGGGATGAAGTCCTTCAGCCGGTCCTGGCTGCGGCGCAGGATGTCTTCGAGATCAGGGGGATTTCCGTTCCCCTGCGGGCCGCCAGAGCCCCATGGGCTCTTGCCGCCTCCCGATCCGCCACGCTGCCCCCAGGGGCCACCGCCGCCGCTTTGGTTACTCCAAGGCATAGGACGCCTTTCCTCACTTATAGAAGAAACCGGCCGAGACGGCCGATAAGAAACTCGAGACGGTTGTGGGTGTTGCCTCTTCCGCCTGTCAAGCCTGCGAATTGGGGATTGCAAGAGGTTTCGTCAACCTTGAGGCGGCTCAACGCCGCCTTTCGAGATCAATAAAGGTAAACGGGTGCTCGTCATCCGGGCCTTTTGGATGGTCCTCGCGCCTTACCTCGCGAAACTGTGACCGATCGAAGGACGGAAAGACCGCGTCGCCCTCGACTGTCGTATGGACCTGGGTCAGGAAGAGTGTCTGCACATGCGGCAGGGCCAGCGCATAGATTTCCGCCCCACCGGCGACGGCAACAGCATCGGCTCCCGCCCCGACCGCAAGCTCCTGCCCCTTCGCGACAGCGTCCTCCCAACTGTGGGCCACATGCACGCCCTCGGGGGAAAATCCCCCGTCGCGGGTCAGCACGATGGTTTCCCGGCCCGGCAGGGGCTTGCCGATCGACTCGAACGTTTTGCGTCCCATGATCATCGGCTTGCCCATGGTAAGGCGGCGGAAGCGTCCCAAGTCGGTCTTGATCCGCCAGAGCAGACGGTTGTCTCGCCCGATGACGCCATTCTCGGCCATCGCAACCACGAGGATGAGGGGAATGGTCATGGCTCCTCCGCCAGTCTTTGCAAGGCTTCGCCCGTCACGCGCTGCACCGTCCATTCGTTCATCGGAATGGCCCCGATGGAACGGTAGACCTTGAGCGCCTGCTCGTTCCAGTCGAGCACCCACCACTCGAGCCGCGCCAGCCCCTCCGCCACGCACCGGCGGGCCAGATGCCGCAGCAGGGCACGGCCGATCCCTTTGGAGCGCAGCTCGGGCCTCACGAAGAGATCCTCGAGATAGATACCGTGGCGCCCGCGGAAGGTGGAAAAATTGTAGAACCAGAGGGCAAAACCGGCGGGCTCGCCCTCCCACTCGGCAATGTCCGCGAAGACGCGCGGATTGGAGCCGAAGAGCGCCTGCGCAATGTCGGCCTCGGTCGCATCGACCTCATGCTCCAGCCGTTCGTATTCGGCAAGATCACGGATGAAGCGGAAGATCAGGGCGGCATCGGATGCCACGGCCGGTCGGATCGAGAGGGTCATGATCTCTTGTGGCGATTTGCAGGGGAACTGTCGAGCTTATTCCGCTTCATCCTCAGCCAGAACCCGTCGCGGCGAACCCCACTCCTCCAGGACGGCATTCATATCGTCCAGCACGAAGAACCGGGCGCTCTCGGCGTCGTAGCCGTCGTTCAACAGGCTGTCATAATCCGTCAGCCTATGTCGGATATAGGCGGTCAGCGACAGCCAGGCTGCAGTTTCCGGGGAGGCGCCGTGCAGGCCGCGGCTGACCAGCGCGTGATCGGTCACCGCCTCGAACTCGTGCCGTGGGATGCTCGGAGCGAGGATGCGGACGGCACTCTCGATGGCCTCGCGCCTGTTCATGAGGGTCAGACCGCAACGGGAGCCTTGATGGCCGGGTGCGGGTCGTAATCCTCGATGGCGATGTCGTCGTAGGCGAAGTCGAACAGCGACCGGATGGATGGGTTGAGCCGAAGCTTCGGAAGCGACCTCGGCTCCCGGGAGAGCTGTAGGCGAGCCTGCTCCAGGTGGTTGAGGTAGAGGTGCGCGTCGCCGAAGGAATGGACGAAATCGCCCGGCTGCAGGCCGGTCGCCTGGGCCATCATATGCGTGAGCAGCGCATAGGACGCGATGTTGAACGGCACACCGAGGAACACGTCCGCCGAGCGCTGGTAGAGCTGGCAGGAGAGCCGCCCCTCCGCGACGTAGAACTGGAACAGGCAGTGGCAAGGCGCCAGCGCCATCCTGTCGAGGTCGGCCGGGTTCCAGGCGGAGACGATCAGGCGGCGGCTGTCCGGGTTGCGGCGGATCTCGTCGACCACCCAGCGGATCTGATCGACGGTGCCGCCGTCGGGCTTGGCCCAGGATCGCCACTGCTTGCCGTAGACCGGGCCGAGATCGCCGTGCTCGTCTGCCCATTCGTCCCAGATCGTAACACCGTTCTCCTTTAGGTAGCGGATATTGGTGTCGCCCCTCAGGAACCAGAGCAGCTCATGGATGATGGAGCGCAGGTGGAGCTTCTTCGTGGTGACGAGCGGAAAACCCTGGCTGAGATCGAAGCGCATCTGGTGGCCGAACACGGAAATCGTGCCCGTTCCGGTCCGGTCGTCCTTGCGGACGCCCTCGTCCATGATGCGGCGGATGAGATCGTGATAGGCCTGCATGCGGTACTCCTCGTCCCATTATAGGTCAGCCGGTTTGGCCCTCCGAGTCGATTTTCGATGAAGGGTGGGGACAACCCGCCCTTTCAAAATCCGTCCAGCCTGCCTATATTGGGGGTGCCGGTCGCAAGATCGGCTATGGCGATAAACGGCTATCGAAATAAACCCATCGGACCCGGGGGCGGTACCCGGCGCCTCCACCAAAAGCCAGGCAGGATCTGGCTTTCGGCGGGGGCGAAATAGGATCGACGAGGGCGTAAAGGATAGACTTTCGCTCGGCATGGTTCCGCCGTTATCGGGCCGAATCTATAGTTGCCAACGACAACTATGCTCCGGTTGCAGTGGCTGCGTAAGCGGTCCCTAAAGCCGAATCAAAGCCCTTGCGGTTAGCACCGTAAGGCGGGGTCCGGAGGCACCTGGCAACAGAAGCCTCCACTTTCGTTTCTGCAAGGGCTCGCGCATGGCCGGTAAAGACCTGATCCGCTACGATCTTCTGGTGCAGGATGCCCTCAAGGGCGTCGTGCGCAAGGTGCTGATCGATGCCAAGGACGGGCTTCCGGGCGAGCACCATTTCTACATCTCCTTCCAGACGGATTTTCCCGGCGTTCGCCTCTCGAACCGCCTGCGCGAAAAGTACCCTCAGGAGATGACCATCGTTCTCCAGCATCAGTACTGGGACCTCAACGTCACCGAGCATACCTTTGAGGTGGGGCTTTCGTTCTCCGGCATCCCGGAGCGGCTGCTCATCCCGTTCGATGCCCTTACCGGCTTCTTCGATCCGTCCGTGCAGTTCGGCCTGAAGTTCGACAGCCAGGATGACGAAGCCGAGGAAGCCCCCGAGGCTGCACCCGCGCCCCAGCCGGCGCGCGGCACCTCTGAGCCGGTGGAACTGAAGCAGCCCCGTAAGGCGCTGCCTCCGGCTCCGGTGGAGAAGCCGGCTGCCGCCTCTAAGGCCCAACCGGCCGAGGCACCCGCGGAGCAGACACCCGAGGGCGAGGCTGCTTCAGGCAGCGCCGAGGTCGTCAGCCTCGACGCCTTCCGCAAGAAAAACTAAGCCCCTCTACTAAGCTTCTACCAGAACCTCATTGCGCACCCGCTGCGTCACGCGCATGGGCAGGCCGCCGCCGGGCCGCAAGGTGATGCGCTGCACGGGTTCGACAATGTGCCCCTCCACGAGGTCGAGCCGCATGGACCGGGCGATGGCAGCGAGTACGATCACGGCCTCCTGCAGCGAGAAGCTCGCGCCGATGCAGACTCGCGGGCCGGCTCCGAAGGGCAGATAGGCGAAGCGGTCGATATGCTTGCGGTTCTCCGGCAGGAAGCGCTCGGGCCGGAAGGCGTCGGGCTCGTCCCAAAGCTTCCGATGGCGATGAAGCACATAAGGTGCAATCGCCACCATCGACCCCGCCGGTATGTCCACATCGCCGATCCGATCGTCCGCGATGGCCGTGCGGCTCATGTAGGGTGCGGGCGGATAGAGCCGAACCGCCTCGTCGATCACCGCGCGGGTGTAAACGAGCCGCTCCAGGTGATGGGGCTCGATCGGCCCCTCCGCCAGCACCTCGTCCACCTCCTGCTCGACACGGGCGCGGGCGTGCTCGTCCTGTGAGAGCAGATAAAGCGACCAGGACAAGGCATTGGCCGTCGTCTCGTGCCCGGCGCCGATGAAGGTGACGATGTTCGTCCGCACCTCGATGTCGCTCAGGCCCTTGCCGGTCTCAGGGTCGGCTGCCTCCAGGAGCAGGGTGAGCAGGTCGCGGGGCGCCTGTTCACCGCTGGCGAGCAGTGCCTTGCGGGCGTCGATGAGCTCGTTGACGGTCTCCTCGAAGAACTGGATCGACGGCCGCGCTCGCAGGCGCCCGATCCTGGGCACCCATTCCGGGAAGCCGAAGATGTCGAGCGGGTCGACCCGGCCGATGGAGTTGAAGTAGCGGGTGATCGCCCGGCCCAGGGCGTCCGGGTCCTTTGGCACCCCTTGGGTGAAGATGGTCCGCTCCAGCACGTCGAGGGTCACCCGGGTCATGTCGAGGGCCGCATCGACCACCCGCCCATCGGGCCGTCTCTGCCAGCGCCTCACGAGGCGATCCGCCGCCTCTACCATGGCGGGAAAGAAACTGGTGACCGTGCGGGGGGTGAAGAGCGGCGCGAGGGTACGACGCTGCAGGCGCCACTCGTCGCCCTCGGCCGTCACGAGGCCACGGCCCAACCCTGGGGCCAGGATGCGGATCTGCAGGTCGTCCTTCCTGTAGTTGCCGACATTGTCCACCAGGATATGGCGGATGGCTGCAGGATCGCTCACCACGGTCATGCGGCCGAGAGCACCGTCACCGGTGACGACCGACTCCTCGAAATGAGCCTCCATCCACATGTTCAGAGGGTTCTCGCGAACGGCGCGCAGGAAGGCCACCATGCCGAGAAGCTCGGTGCGGGGCTTGGGGTGAGGCGGGCGGAAAAGGGGCGTTTCCAGGGTGTCGCTCATGCGAATTTCCAAGGCCTCCAATGCGCGTTCGCGGTTGCGAGCGCCATCATTTGAGATAAGAACACGCAACTCCATCGAAAGAGGTCAGGATGTCGCCCTCCACCCGCATCGAAACAGATACCTTCGGCCCCATCGACGTTCCCGCCGACAAGTTCTGGGGCGCCCAGACGCAGCGCTCGCTCCAGAACTTCCGCATCGGGACCGACCGGATGCCGCTGCCCCTGGTCCATGCGCTGGCCATCGTGAAGCAGGCGGCCGCCCTTGTGAACAAGGATCTTGGCAAGCTGGAGCCGCGCCTGGCCGATGCCATTGCTGCGGCCGCTGCGGATGTGGTGCAGGGCAAGTACGATGACGAGTTCCCGCTCGTGGTCTACCAGACGGGCTCGGGCACCCAATCCAACATGAACATGAACGAGGTTCTCTCGAACCTCGCCATCGAGCGCCTCGGCGGCGAGCGAGGCAGCAAGAAGCCGGTTCACCCGAACGACCACGTGAATATGGGCCAGTCGTCCAACGACTCGTTCCCCACCGCCATGCATATCGCGGTCGCCCGCGAGGTCCACGACCGCCTGCTGCCGGCCCTCAAGCATCTGCTGAAGGCGCTGGAGGACAAGCAGGAGGCCTTCAAGGATCTCGTGAAGATCGGCCGCACGCACCTGCAGGATGCCACTCCGGTCACCCTCGGCCAGGAGTTCTCCGGTTACGCCGCGCAGGTCCGGCTCGGCATCGCCCGCATCGAACAGACGCTGCCTGGCATCTATGCGCTCGCCCAGGGCGGCACTGCCGTCGGCACTGGCCTCAACGCCCATCCCGAGTTCGCGGATCGCTTCGCCTCGAAGGTTGTTGAGCTGACCGCCCTTCCCTTCACGTCGGCCAGCAACAAGTTCGAGGCGCTCGCCTCCAACGACGCACTCGTCTACACCCACGGTGCGCTGGCGAGCCTTGCCGCCGGCCTGTTCAAGATCGCCAACGATATCCGCCTGATGGGATCCGGCCCGCGTTCGGGCATCGGCGAGATCTCCCTGCCCGAGAACGAGCCGGGCTCGTCGATCATGCCCGGCAAGGTCAATCCGACCCAGGCCGAAGCCATGACCATGCTGTGCTGTCAGGTTGCCGGCAACCAGACCACGGTCACCTTCGCCGGCAGCCAGGGCCATTTCGAGCTCAACGTGTTCAAGCCGGTCATCGTGAATGCCGTGCTGCAGTCGATCCGGCTGCTGGCGGACGGCGCCGTCAGCTTCACCGACAAATGCGTTGTCGGCATCGAGCCGAACCACGAGCGTCTTCGGGACCTGATGGAGCGGTCCCTGATGCTCGTGACGGCGCTTGCGCCGACCATCGGCTACGACAAGGCCGCCGCCATCGCCAAGTCGGCGCACAAGAACGGTACCACGCTCAAGGAAGAAGCGCTCAAGGCCGGCGTGTCGTCGGAAGATTTCGATGCCGTCGTTCGTCCCGAGACGATGCTGCAGCCTGGCGAATGAGATAAGACAAGCGCCATGGCTGAGATCATCAATCTGCGCCAGGCGCGCAAGAACAAGGCGCGGGCCGGCAAAGAGGCCCGCGCCGCCGAAAACCGCGTCACCTTCGGCCGTACCAAGGCCGAGAAGACGCTGACCAAGGCCGAGCAGGATCTGGCGAAGAGCCGCCTCGAGGCCCACAAGCGCGATTCCGACGAGTCGCCGTGAATGAGCTTTGCGGTTCTCAAACGCTCCGTCTCCATCGCCGGGCACCGGACGAGCATCTCCCTTGAAGAGCCTTTCTGGGAAGGCGTGCGGGAGATTGCCGAGCGCGAAAAGCGTTCCGTTCAGTCTCTCATCGGTCGCATCGATGCGGAGCGCGGCGAGCAGAACCTGTCCTCCGCCATCCGTGTTTTCGTGCTGAACGACCTGCGTAGCCGTCTGGCTATGGACGCTGATCAGCGTACCGGCGGAGCCCCATAGACCGACGGCGGGGGAGCCACTTCGACGGGTGGAGTCAATGGCGGGAGCGAGGTCTGGGACGGGGTCGGCTCAGCCTCCTCCGGTTGTCTGCGCTGCTCAGATTGCAACCGTTCCGCCTCCCGGCGCACCCTTTCGGCCTCGGCCCTGGCTCTCGCTTGGCGAAGCGCCTCCTCCTCGGCCGCCCTCGCCCTCTGGCGCTCGGCCTCGCGCTGCGCTTCGACCTGGCGTTGCCGCTCAGCCGCAGCCCGCTCAAACGCCTCGATCTTCTCCAACTCCCGTTTGAGCACGATGGCGGCCAGACCGTTGCGGAACGGTCCCGCGTCGATCTGGCGAACGGGAGCCGTCAGGGAGCCCTGCCAGCTCAGGCCGATCGACGGCGGGGCGCCGACCCATTCGGCCGGAGCCGTCTTGGCCGTAAATGCGCCGCGGGCATCGAGCTGGAGATTTTTCAGGTCATAGGTGATGCCGCCCTGCCAGACGGCCGGTCCGCTCTCGGCCACGAAGGGCGAGAGACGCAGCACTCCGCTCACCAGGGCGGCCGAGGTTCGGACTAAGCCTGTATTGAGGGGCGCCCGTCCAAGCTCCATGCCGAAGATGGCTTCCGCCTTGCCTTCGACCAGGGGATCGGTCTCTGCGAGCGCACGCTTGAGCGCGCGATCGAAGACGTTCGGGTCGGCTGCGGGGATGCGCAGATTGCTGACCTGCCAGTCGCCCGCGCCGCCGAGATTGGCGACGAGTTCGGAAAGGCTTGCTCCGGCTGCACCGAACCGGAGCGGACCGGACAGGACCGCCTCGAAAGGTGTCGAGCCTGTCAGGGCCCACAGAGGCACCCGGTCCAGCGCTCCCTCGCCCACGATGGTGGCAACCGCTCCCTGCCGGGTGATCGTCGTCGTGCCGGTGATCCTCCCCGAGCCGATCGTCGCCTCGAGGTTGCGGATGGAGATACCGTCCGGCTGCGCGCCAACGACGAACGCAGCCCGTGTGGCCTGGAGGCCGCGGCCCAGCTCAAGCGCCCCGACCCGGAAGGTGACCTGCCCGCCAGAGACGAGGCGCCCGCTCTGGCCAAATTGGGCCGTGGACCAGATCGCATTCGTGCTTTGATCGCCTGGCACGTTGAGCGCCAGGGCGGCTGCGAGCCATGGCATGGAGAGGCGGCCCAGGGAGACGTCGCCGCTGATCTCGGAACGGGACGCGGCCACGAGGCGCGCCTGCACGGGTTCGTTGGAGACCTTGGCGATGATGTCGAGAAGGGTCGCTCCGCGCTCCCGTCCGAGGGTCACCCGCCCGTTCACCGGCACCGGCGGAGCGACGCCCGCCCCATCGCCGAGCAGGCGCAGGAAGGGCGTGATGTCGGGGGTGGCGATCTCGGCTTCGCCGCTGTCCACCACGTCGTCGCCCTCGCTCAGAGCGAACGGCTTCGTCGTCGCCACCTTCAGGCCGGCGACGTCCCCGGTGAGAGCGACGCTGAATCGGCCTGTACCGACGCGGGAGCCGCGGAGATCGATCCTGGAAGGCTGGTTGAGCCCGGCCATGTTGGGCCGGTTGACCCAGCGTCCGGTGTTATCGCTGGAGAGGCTGAGGATCAGGCTCTCGGTGCGCCCGTCGATGGATTCGACCTGCCCCTCGAATGGCCCGCCCGCCATGCGGCCGGTGGCCGTCGTGCGCAGCCGCAGCTCGGTCGAGCCGGGAGCGGGAGCCACCCGCTCGGACGCGACATCGAGATCGAGCGTTCCTTCGCGGACGAAGGGCGGCACGAGCTTCGAGATCCCGCCTATCCAGACGCTTCCCAGGAGGTCGACCAGGGGGTCGGCCCGCTGGGCCGTCACCTTGCCGGAAATCCGGCCCGAGCCATCCGGGGCGATCCGCCCGCGCACCCGCGCGTTGGCGCCGGCAAGATCCACGATGTCGAGGGTGTCGACCAGCAGGGCCGGGCCGTCGGAGAGGATGCGGGCCGTGATCCGCCCCGTCCCCGGGCTCCGGCCGGCGCTGACTCCGCGCGCATCCAGGATGAAGCCGATATCGAGGTTCTCGGTCGCCTGGAACACGCTCGAGACCTGCGGCAGATCATTGAGGTTCAGGCCCTGAAGAGCTACCTGCGCCTCGAGCCTGCCGCGCTCGTTCGCCTCCGGGGCCGTGTAGCGGACATTGCCCGTGAGCGTGGATTCGCCCATCTTCAGCCGCAGCCGGTTGAAGGACAGGACCGGGTTCGAGAACGCAACCTCCGAGGAGAGCTCGACGGGACGCCCGTCCAGCGCCGTCAGCAGCGGCGAGTTCAGGCGGATCTTGGCAAGATAGCGCGCGAGACGGTCGGACTGGTTGGAGGCAAGCGCCACCTTGCCGTTGATGCCGCCCCTGGTGGTCAGGCCGAGCTGACCCTCGAGAGCCACCCTGGTGTCGCCTGGAGCCGTGAACTCGATCCGGTCCACCGTCGCCCGCCCGGTGTCGAGGGACAGGCGCAGATTGGCATTGGTCAGATCCTCCTGGCCCAGGCCGATGCTGTCGATCTTGAGGTCCAGATCGATGGGCACCCTGATCAGCGGCAGGGACCATTGCTGAAGGCGGTTTGCGAAGTCCTGCCCGTTGCCGGAGAGGATGAAGCTGTCCGCATCGAGCCGGCGCCCTTCGAGACGCAGCGAGATGCGCGGATCGGTGAGCCCGACCCTTCCCTCGCCGGTCATCCGCAGGCTGGCCCCGCCCTCGCCCGCTTCCACGCTGACGGGATTGAGCTCGACCGCGCCCGGCACCGTCTTGAACTCGGTCTCGACGACGATCGGGATCGGGATGCCGGCCGCGGCGAGCTGCGCCGGAGGGCCGAACAGGATCTTCGCCTTGCCCGAAACATTCGGAGTCGCAGCCTCGCCGGCGCCCTCGTGCAGCCCCAATCGGGCATCGAGATCGAAGCGCGGATAGATGTCGCCGCCACCCGAGAGCTTGACCTGGATGGTTTTGTTCTCGGCCAGCTCTCCGGTCACGAGGCGGAACGGGACGCCCGATGTCGTTCCCTCGACGCGCCAGGGGCCGATGAGCTTCTGGCCCTCAATGAGGACGTTTTCCGCGAAAGCCTGATTGGTGCGGCCGGTGCTCGCGCTCTGGGTGGTGACGAGGAGCTGGCCGACCGTGAGGTTCTCGATGGCCCATTCCCGGGCCCGGCCGCTGCCCGAGACCAGCTCCGGCGGCAGGCGCCACTCGCCGTCCCCGGCGACCGGAATGCGGATATCGGCGCGTCCCACCCGCGTCTCCGTGAAGCGCACCTCGCCCCGCAGCAGCGGCGTGAGGGCGACTTCCGCCCAAACGCTGTCGGCGGTCAGTACCGGCGAGTCCGGCGTCTTCCCGCCAAGCCTCAGCCGGTCGAGGATGATCCTGGGTTCAGGCAGGAGGCGAATGCCGATGCCGCCTTCCGTTTGAGCTTCGGTGCCGGAGGCGCGCGCGATCATTTGGTCGATCGTATCGCGGTGTGCCTCCCAGGTAATGAAGGGGGGCACTGCGACGGCAATCGCCAGGATCAGGATCACGATGGATGCGATGATCGTCAGGATATCGCGCAAGAAGCTGCCTTTTCTCCGTTACTCTGAGACGTCCTTACCCCATGACGGCCGAGACCGGGAGCGCTGTTCACCGTGTTCCACCGTCAAAGCGCGATGATCTTGCCCGGATTCATGATGTTGTGAGGGTCGATGGCCTGTTTCAAGACGCGCATGAGGCCGAGCGCCGCCGGTCCATGCTCGATTTCCAGGTACTTCATCTTCTTCTGACCGACCCCGTGCTCGCCCGTGCAGGTACCCTCCATGGCAAGCGCCCGGCGCACAAGCCGGTCGATAAAAGCCTCGCAGGCCTCGACTTCCGCCGGATCGTCCGTGTTCACCAGGGGCTGCACGTGAAAATTGCCGTCGCCCACGTGGCCCACGATGGGGGCGATGAGCCCGGTCTCCAGGATGTCCTGTTTCGTGGCATCCACGCATTCGGCCAGACGCGAGATCGGCACGCAGACGTCGGTTGCCACCGATTGCGCCCCCGGCCGCAGGCCCTTGGCGGCCCAATACGAGTCATGCCGGGCCTGCCAGAGGCGTGAACGTTCCTCAGGTCTGGTGGCCCATTCAAAGGGTCCGCCGCTGAACTCGGCGGCGATCTCGCCGAAGCGCTCGGCCTGCTCCTGCACGCCGGCGTCGGAACCATGGAATTCAAGCAGCAGAAGAGGGCTCTCCGGCAGGGTGAGCTTGGAGTGCAGGTTGACCGCCCTCACCTGCACCTCGTCGAGCAGCTCGATGCGGGCCATCGGAATGCCGGATTGGATCGTCATGATCACGGCATCGCAGGCGGCCTTTACCGACGGGAACGGGCAGATTCCGGCCGAGATCGCCTCGGGGATGCCGTTGAGCTTGAGGGTGATCTCGGTGACGATGCCCAGCGTCCCCTCCGAGCCGATCAGGAGCCGGGTGAGATCGTAGCCCGCCGAGCTCTTCCTGGCGCGGCTTGCCGTCTTCACGATCTCGCCATCGGGCAGCACGGCGGTGAGCGCCAGCACCACGTCCTTCATGGTCCCGTAGCGCACCGCATTGGTGCCGGAGGCTCGCGTCGCGACCATGCCGCCGATGGAGGCATCCGCGCCGGGATCGATGGGGAAGAACAGGCCCTTGTCGCGCAGGTGCTCGTTGAGTTCCTTGCGGGTTACGCCAGCCTCGACCACGCAATCCAGATCCTCGTCATGGACGGCAATGATGCGCTTCATCAGGCTCAGATTGATGGTAACACCGCCATAGGGAGCGTTGACGTGCCCCTCCAGCGAGGTGCCGGTACCGTAGGGGATGATCGGAACCTCGTGCGCGGCGCAGAGCCTGACGATCTCCGACACCTCCTCGGTCGTCTGCGGATAGACCACGATGTCCGGCGGCTGGTTCTTCACCCAGGTGAGCGAATGCCCGTGCTGCTCGCGCACGGCGGCCGAGGTGGCGACCCGGTCGCCGAAGCGCCCGGACAGCTCGGACTGGAGGGCGGCAAGGACGGTATCGGTGGCCTTCTGGCGGACGGCAGCGTTGGGCGCATTCATGGAGGCTTCAGACCCGGTTGTGATGCTCAAGTGACCCATAGCTAGCAGAACCATTGCAAAGGCAACACTCGGATGAGAAAGATGCCGCACCCCTCATGCACAAGCAGCCGGATCGTGCTAACATTGTTTCTTCCGGCGCGAAGGGATGGGCTCCTGAAAGGCATCGAGGGACGAGACTGACCATGGAAAAGCGGACGCCCGTCTTTTTCTTTGCGCCCTTCGTGTCCTCCACGATGCGGGTCGAGCCCGCCTGGATCGATTACAACGGCCATATGAACATGGCCTATTACCATGTGCTCTTCGACCGGGCCGTGGAGGAGGGCTTCAGCCTTGTCGGCCTGGGCCAGGACTATCTCGAGAAGCGCCGGGCTTCCTTCTTTGCGGCCGAGATCCACACCACCTACAAGCGCGAGCTGAAGATGCACGACAATGTGCGCGTCACGCTCCAGCTCGTCGACCATGACGAGAAGCGCATCCATTACTACATGGAAATCCGCCATGCCGGGGAAGGCTGGGTTGCCGCCGCCATGGAGGGCCTGTCACTCCACGTGGACATGGAGACCCGGAAGGTCACCCCCTTCCCGGACGATATCATGGCCAATCTCGCCGTGATGAAGACCACCCATACCCGGCTGCCGAGACCGACGCTCTTGGGGCGCGTGATCGGGATTCCGCACAAGCCTGAGATCCAGGAGGCTTTGTCGGCCTTGGGCACCCGGCATTAGCGCAGATGCTCTAGCAGCTGATCGAACCGCGCGGGCAGGTTCCACGAGAGATCGGCGGCAGTGCTCGGGGCGCAAAGAGGCGCTCGCGCTGGATATCCTGACGAATCTGGTTGTTGTCCATTTGGATCCGTTCCTCCAGGTTCAGCAGTTGCTGATCCTGCCGGATCCGCCGGTTGATGTCCTTCGACGCCCGCTCGGACGGGCTCACCCGGGGCAGGCGCGTCTGAGCATCCGCCGGCATGGATGCGGGCAGAACAAGGCTGCAGCCGATGGCAAGGGCCACCATGAAACGCATGGGACATTCCTCTTCGGGACCGTAATCCCCATATGGGTGTGAGGCCTCCCGTCAGCAATGACATTGTGGCTCCGACGTTCACGCCTGCGGCAGGATCGACAGGCATTCAGGCTCGACGCCGTTCGCCTTTTGATCCATGGTCCCGCGGATGAATCAGTCCGATCCCAGACCCGATCCGCAGGACAGCTTGGCCCATGAGCCGGCATCCGGCTCGCTGAGCGCCCGCGCCCGTGCGGCGGTTGCGCCGCAATCCCCTTACCTGAACGGCCTGAACCCGGAGCAGCGCGCCGCCGTGGAGGCGACCGAGGGCCCGGTTCTCGTGCTGGCCGGCGCCGGTACGGGCAAGACCCGCGTGCTCACCACCCGGATCGCCCACCTGATCGCCACCGGAAAAGCCTACCCGTCCCAGATCCTGTCCGTGACCTTCACCAACAAGGCCGCGCGGGAGATGCGCGAGCGCATCACGGCTGTCATCGGCCCCGTGGCCGAGGGCATGCAGTGGCTCGGCACGTTCCACTCCATCGGCACCAAGATCCTGCGCCGCCATGCGGAACTCGTGGGCCTGCGCTCCGACTTCACCATTCTCGGCACCGACGACCAGCTCCGCCTGATGAAGCAGGTGATCGAGGCCGAGGGCATCGACGAAAAACGCTGGCCGGCCCGGCAGCTCGCCGGCCACATCGATGGCTGGAAAAACCGCGGCCTCGGGCCCGATCAGGTTCCAGCCGGTGAAGCCGGCGCGTTTGCCAACGGCAAGGGCGGGCGGCTTTACAGAGCTTACCAGGAGCGCCTGAAGGTTCTGAACGCGGTCGATTTCGGCGACCTGCTGCTGGAATGCCTGCGCCTGTGGCGCGAGCACCCGGACATCCTGGAGCAGTACCAGAACCGCTTCCGCTACATGCTGGTGGACGAGTACCAGGACACCAACGTCGCCCAGTACCTCTGGCTCAGGCTACTGGCCCAGGCGCGCAAGAACCTGTGTTGCGTCGGCGACGACGACCAGTCGATCTATGGCTGGCGCGGCGCCGAGGTCGACAACATCCTGCGCTTCGAGCACGACTTTCCCGGCGCGACCGTGATCCGTCTGGAGCGCAACTACCGGTCCACCGGCCACATCCTCTCCGCCGCGTCCGGCCTCATCGCCAAGAACCAGGGCCGCCTGGGCAAGACGCTTCGAACGGAAGACGAGCCCGGCGAGAAGGTGACGATCACCGGCGCCTGGGACTCCGAGGAAGAAGCCCGGCTCATTGGCGAGGAGATCGAGGCACTGCACGCCAAGAAACACTCGCTCTCCGAAATCGCCATCCTGGTGCGCATCTCGGCCCAGATGCGCGAGATCGAAGACCGGCTGGTGACGCTCGGCGTGCCCTACCGGGTGATCGGCGGCCCGCGCTTCTACGAGCGCGCGGAAATCCGCGATGCGCTCGCTTATTTGCGCGTGGTGAACCAGCCCGCGGACGACCTCGCCTTCGAGCGGATCGTGAATACGCCGAAGCGTGGCCTGGGCGATGCGACGATCCAGGTGCTGCACAACCATGCCCGTGCGGCTCGCGTGCCGCTGATGGAGGCGGCGCGCTTCATCGTCGAGACCGACGAGCTGAAGCCGAAGCCGCGCGCCACCCTGCGCGATCTTTTGATCTCCTTCGGACGTTGGGCGAAGCTCTCCGAGACCCTGTCGCAGTCCGAGGTCGCGCAGACGGTGCTGGAGGAATCCGGCTACACGGACATGTGGCAGAAGGATAAATCGGCCGATGCGGCAGGACGGCTCGAAAACCTGAAAGAACTCGTGCGTTCCATGGAGGAGTTCCCAGACCTGCAGAGTTTTCTCGAGCACGTGTCCCTGGTGATGGAAGCGAACGAATCCGACACCGCCGAGCGTGTAAGCCTCATGACGCTCCATGCGGCGAAGGGCCTCGAATTCGACACGGTCTTCCTGCCCGGCTGGGAGGAGGGCCTCTTCCCGAACCAGCGCGCCCTCGACGAGAGCGGCCGCGCGGGCCTGGAGGAAGAGCGGCGCCTTGCCCATGTTGGCCTCACCCGCGCCCGGCGTCGGGCAAAGATCTACTTTGCCTCCAACCGGCGCATCCACGGCCTGTGGAACTCGACGGTGCCGAGCCGCTTCATCGACGACCTGCCTGAATCCAACGTGGAGATCGCCGAGGCTCCGGCCAACTTCTCCTATGGCGGTTCGCGCTTCGACCGCATGCAGCCCTTCAGCGGCTCGTCATATCAGACTCCAGGCTGGCAGCGTGCTCAAGCCCATCGTGCAACAGCAGACGACGGCGGCTATTCCGCGCGCCGTTCGGGTGACCGGCGCGGATCGATGCTGATCGAGGGCGAGTTAGTGGCAAAGTCCACGGGCGGCTCGGGCTTCAAGCTGGGCGGGCGCGTCCTGCACACCAAATTCGGCCCCGGCACAATCGAGGCCGTGGACGGCAACAAGCTCACGGTCGAGTTCGACAAGGCCGGGCGGAAGATGGTGCTCGACAGCTTTGTCGAGGCATTGGGCTGACAAAAGACGATGCCCGGCGCAAGGGCCGGGCATCGCAGGACATCATTCGAACGGGCAGTTTACTCCGCAGCAGCCGGCGGCACGGGAGCCGGTGGGGTGCCGTAGGTGCGCGGATCGACCGGATTGAGGTTGCCCTCGTCCTCCGTGTAGGCCGGCGGGCGGTCGATGTAGGTGAAGGTGCCCTTGCCGTCCGGTGCGGGCCCTTGAGCCCAGCGGCCCTGCTCGCTTTCCGTACCCTCGGAATGGTTGAGGAACTGGTAGGCGACCTCACTCTTCTCCAGGTTCTGCGGGAAGTTCGACGGGCACGGCGTCATCTCAAGACCATCCTCTTCCAGTTCCTTGATCGCGGCGAGCCACTGGTTCTGGTGCATGGTATCCCGCGCAAGGAGATATGACAGCATGTCCCGCACGCCGGTGTCGTTCGTCATGTTGTAGAGGCGAGCAACCTGGAGACGTCCCTGGCTCTCGGCCGTCACGTTGAAGCGAAAGTCGGCGAGCAGATTGCCGCTCGCAATGGTGTAGGCCGACGTCCAGGGATTGCCGACGCTGTCCGAAGGCCGCGCCCCGAGACCGGCCACGATGTAGTGCTGGGCGTTCATGCCGGCCACGATGGCATCCTCGACCCGGGCGCCGCCCATGACAGCGCCGACCACAGAGTTCTTGGCCATGTCCTCCTGCTGCTCGATCGGCGAGGTCTCAAGCAGGCGCGCGATCATGGTGGCGAGCATCTCGACATGACCGATCTCCTCGGTGCCGATGTCCATGATCATGTCCTTGTACTTCTGCGGCCCGCGGCAGTTCCAGCCCTGGAACAGATAGGTCATCATCACGCTGATCTCGCCCCATTGGCCGCCCAGGGGTTCCTGGAGCATCTTGGCGAAGAGCGGGTCGGGTTTCTCGGGCTTGGCGTGATACGCCATCTGCTTCTGGCGGAAGAACATCGGCTGCTCCTGTCTGGTGGATTGAGTGGCGACTCTCAGCCCCACAAGAGTCAGCCTTCCAACCGGAGCGTCTCCCCGTTGTTCCCGATTTTGCCCGTTTGTCCTGTACTTTAGACCAGTTCTGATCTTGCCTCCCTCTAGCCACCCGCCCGCAACTGTGGAACCATCCGGCACAAACAAACAGAGCTTACGAGGTGCCGATGTTTCCCCTGTCGAATATGCTGAGATCCTTCGTGCGTGCCGGAACCCTGAAGGTGATCGACGCAGAGGGAGGCACCCACACGTTCGGCGGCGAGAAGCCGGGACCGAGCGTCACCATGCGGCTGACGGATCGGTCGCTCTACCACAAGCTCTTTCTCAATCCTGAACTGCATGCCGGCGAAGCCTATATGGACGGCCGCATGAGCTTCGAGGACGGCTCGAACCTGCGCGACTTCCTCAACCTTTTCTCGATGAACCGCTCGTCCCTGGCGGGTTATCCGCTGCAGAGCGTGCTCAAGCGCATCTCGCGGGGAGTGAAGCGCTTCCAGCAGGCGAACCCCGTCGGCAAGGCCCAACAGAACGTGGCGCATCACTACGATCTGGGCAACGACTTCTACAAGCTCTTCCTCGACAAGGGCATGCAGTATTCCTGCGCCTATTTCGTCAACGATGACGACACGCTGGAAGAGGCACAGCAGAACAAGCTGCGGCTGATCGCATCGAAGCTCCGGCTGAAGCCCGGCATGAAGATCCTCGATATCGGCAGCGGCTGGGGCGACCTCGCGCTCTATCTCGCCGCCATGGAGGATGTAGACGTCACCGGCGTCACGCTCTCGAAGGAACAGCATGAGCTCTCCAACGAGAAGGCTCGGCGCGCGGGTCTGTCGGACCGGGTGCGCTTCGAGCTGCTCGACTACCGCAAGGTGGACAGGAAGTTCGATCGCATCGTTTCCGTCGGCATGTTCGAGCATGTTGGCGTGCATCATTACGGCGAGTTCTTCGCCAAGATCAACGCGCTGCTCGACGATGACGGGCTGATGGTGCTGCACTCCATCGGCAAGATGAGCCCGCCCGGTACCGCAAGCCCGTGGCTGCGCAAGTACATCTTTCCAGGCGCCTATTCCCCTGCCCTGTCCGAGGTTTTCCCCGTCGTCGAGCAGAACCAGCTGTGGGTGACGGATCTCGAATTCCTGCGCCTGCATTACGCGAAGACGCTCAACCACTGGCACCGGCGGTTCGAGGCGAACCGCGAGAAGATCGCCGCCATGTACGACGAGCGCTTCTGCCGTATGTTCGAGTTCTATCTCATCAGCGCCGAGACCATGTTCACGACAGGCAGCCAGCTCGTGTTCCACATGCAGCTGGCGCGCAAGCGCGATGCAGCGCCGATCGTTCGCGACTACGTCACGGATGTGCAGCGCGAGTACAAAGAAAGGGAGGCGGAGCGTCTCAAGGTTCTCGATCCGGCCAGGGAGCTGACGCCGGTTTGAGGAACCGGCATCTGCTTGATCTCAGTTCGCGGTCAGCGTCGCTCGCCCACGAGATGCCGCGACGTGATGGTCGGATCGACGGCGCCTGAACGACCGCCAAACCAGCCGGCAAGAGCACCCAGGATGAGACCCAGAGCGCCGAGAAGTGCGGCGGTCGAGACACCTGTGGCGGCCGTGTCGGCTGCCTGCTTCGCCCGATCCACGGTCTGGCGGTATTGCTGCTCGTACTGCGTGACCCGGTTGCGGGCTTCCTCAGGCGGGATGTTCTGCGCACGAGCCAGAGCATCGGTCGCACGATCACGCGCCTGCTGAGCCTGCGCCTGATCGCCGGTCAGCATGGCACGCAGGCTTGTGACGGCCGTATCGCGCAATTGTGCAGGATCGTTCCCACCCGTTGCGCCGCGCACCTGCTGTTCGATGGCGGCGAACGGGTCAGGGTTCTGCGCCAGCACTGGTGCTGCCGTCTGCACCGCCGTACGCCCCAGGCCACCGACTGCGCTGGACAGGGTGTTGTAGGCACCACCCAGCAGAGAGCCGAGGGTCGAGGTCAGCAGGTAGAAGATGACCAAAGTCGTTGCAGCCCAGGCGATCAGGCCGTGGAAGCCTGCTGTCGATTCCTTGGGACGCCCCGAGAGCCGGCCCGCCAGATAGCCGCCTGCGAAGGAGGCGATGATGCCCGACAGCGTCCACCAGATGCCGGCCGCGATGGAGAAGGTCGACGCCTGCGGGTTGTCGCCCGTCGCCGGATCGAGCGTCGCAACGCCGATGCCGATGCCGAGCATGTTGAGGATAAGCTGGGTCACCAATGCCGTCACCACACCGGCAAGGACGGCGCCCCAGGAGATGCGGTTCAGCATGATGGTGCGTGCATCTTCGGCCGGAGTGACCGGAGACATATGTGGCGCGTCTTTATCGCCCAGATTCCGGGGCGTCGCTGGGTGGTCCACCATGGTGTCCTCCTATGGCTTCCATGACAATGAGCAGTCCGCCCTGAAGCGGACTATTTTCATGCCCTTAACCAGAGGGCCGCATATAGGTTCCACGTTTTTGCCATAACACGGTAGGCAGCGAACAAGCTTGTCCCTAAGTCAGGGTCTCATAATCCTTGTTCTTCAAGCCGTCGTGGGAATGCCGGGTGGGCAATGTGCCTTGCGGCTGCTTCTTGAAGTGCGAGGAAGCCTTGGCGCCGACGGGTCCCTTTGCGACCGTCACACCGCCATCAACCGCATAGAGCGCACCGGTGACGAAGCTGGCCTCGTCGGAGGCGAGAAAACAGAACACGTTCGCAACCTCCTCCGGCATGCCGCGGCGGCCTATGGGCGTTGCGTCGATCATCATCGATTCCATTTCGCGGTCCATCGGGCCGCTGGACCTGTGGGTCCATGCCGTATCGATTGGTCCTGGGCAGACGCAGTTGGCGCGCACGCCATGAGCCGCCTGTTCCACGGCCACGCCGCGCATGAAGGAATGGATGAAAGCCTTGGTGCCGCCATACATCGTATTCTTGGCAATGCCGATCATCCCGGCCTCAGAGCCTGTGGAGACGATGTTGCCGTAGGTTATCTGGAGATAAGGCAAGGCATATTTGGTCATCAGGAAGACGGAGCGAACGTTCGAGCGCAGAGTCTCGTCGAACTTGTCGACCGGATAGTCCTGGGTTTCCGCAGCTACCAGGAACATGCCCGCGTTGTTGATGAGGATATCGATGCGACCATAGGCGCTCACGCACGCTTCCACCGCCGCTTGCGCGTGGTGCTCCTCGGCGATGTCGCCAAGGTAGATCTCCGCGAAGCCGCCGGCCCCGTTGATCATCCGGGCCACATCCTCCACCGGATCGTCCGGCAGGCCGACGAGCATCAGGCGGGCGCCTTCTCGGGCAAATTTGAGCGCGATGGCCTCGCCGATGCCGGTGCCGGCACCCGTCACGATGGCGACCTTGTCGAAGAGGCGTCCGGTCATGAATATCTCCTGAAAGATGAGGCAAGCGCAGCCATGGCAGTTTCGACCACGGTGCCCGCTGAGCGGAGGCAAAACGGACCGCTCTCCTGACGGTTCCTCCTCCATCTTCACTTCACGGACAGGTGACCTGGGCTTTGATGAATGGTAAGGCGACCGCATGCTTGAAGGTCTGCACCCCAACCGCCCCACCCACGTCTTCCGCATCACCACGGACGAGCGCTCCGCACGCGCCATGACCGACATGATCGGCGAGATCTTCGATCCGGCCGAGACGGCCGTTGCTTCATTTGAGACGGAAGACGATGGCCCGTGGATGCTGGAAGCCTATTTCGCCCATCAACCGGACGAGGCGGCGATCCGCAACCTGCTGCGCCCCATCGTGGGCGCGGAGGCCGACAAGGGCGTGTTCCTGCCCCTCGAGCAGAAGGATTGGGTGAAGTCGTCGCTGGAAGGGCTCAAGCCCGTTCGCGCCGGCCGCATCTTCGTCCACGGCTCCCATGACCGCGAGCAGCGCCTACCCAGCGACATCGCCATCGAGATCGAGGCGGGCCTTGCCTTCGGCACCGGCCATCATGGCACCACCAAGGGCTGCCTGCTTGCTTTCGTGGATGAGTTGAAGATGCGTACGCCGCGCCTCGTGCTCGATGTCGGCACCGGCACGGGCATTCTCGCGTTTGCTGCGGCGAAGGTTCTGAAGCGTCCCGTCGTGGCGGGCGATATCGACCCGGAGGCTGTGCGCGTGGCGCGGGAGAACGCGCGGCTCAACGGGATCGCGGCCTGGATGAGGCTCTATGTCGGCCCCGGCATCCGCCACGCGGAGGCAGACCGTCCCGGGCACTTCGACCTGGTCTTCGCCAACATTCTGGCCAAGCCCCTGCGGATGCTGGCTCCGTCGCTGGCGCGGGTGGCGAGCGATGACGGGACGATCATTCTGTCGGGATTGCTCTACCGCGACGTCCCTGGCGTCCTGTCGGCCTATGCGCACCAGGGCTGGTATCTGCAGCGCCGGTACAATCTGGACGGCTGGGCGGCTTTGGTCATGACACGAGGCAGCGCCCGTGCACTGCCTCGTCCGTGAGCGTACTTATTCGGACAGAACGCCCGGGTAACGCTTAGCGAGTTCGCGGCGGAGTTTGAGGGTCTCGGTCCAGACTTCGCGGACGGCCTTGAGGGCGGTGATGATGATGATCATTGTCTTATCTTTCTTCGAAAAATGTCGTGATTAAAGCTTGAAGGGCAAATCGTTGGACTGGTCGAGGAACAGCGGCGAATGATCCTGCCGGCGGCCGAGATCGCCCATGAATGCCTCGTGCCGGCGCAGTTCCCGTGCGGCGCTCCGGGCGCGGCTCTCGATGAGAGCGTTCATCACGCGGGAGGCAACCTGCGAAAGCCGGGATGGGGCGGCGACAGGGCCGGCGAGGTGGGAGGAAAAAACGGCTGCGGTCATGGGCTCATCTCCAACAGATCGGTGCTGAAACCCCTCAGCGTTCCTCTGTTCTTGTTATCAGGAAGATAAGCTCGGTTCGACTTTGGTAGAAGTCATAGGATCACATGCAAGCCATGCACTATCTGCAGGACAACCTTAATTCTGATTAGGATCTAGTCACCTGGCGCATAATCCTCGTGCGATGTGCTTAGGGATGCAGCGCTTCTCTTGCGGGCATTGCAGTTGCAGCCAGGCTCTCTCCGGCCTAGCGTGCAGACCTCTTCACTTCCGATCTCCGGTGCTGCTTTCCATGGCTCAGTTCCAGCTTTTCGACGACACGACCTCCCCCGCTCAAGGACCCGAGCACATTGCCAAGCTGCGCGCCGAGATGGCCCGCCGGGGCTTCGACGGGTTCATCGTGCCTCGCTCCGACGAGCATCAGGGAGAGTACGTGCCGAAGAGCGCCGAGCGCCTGGCATGGCTCACCGGATTTACGGGCTCGGCCGGAACCGCGGTCATCCTCCAGAACAAGGCCGCGCTTGTGGTCGATGGGCGCTACACGGTCCAGGCGGCCGAGCAGGTGGACACTTCCGTGATCACCCCGGTCCAGCTCGCCGAGTTCACCCCCGAGGACTGGATTGCCGAGAACCTGCCGCAGGGCGGCACCTTCGCTTATGATCCTTGGCTTCACACCAGCGACAGCCTGAAGCGTCTGGAGCAGGCGGTCAGCCGCGCTGGAGGCAAGCTTGCTCCCGTCGACATGAACCTCATCGACGTGATCTGGATCGACCGCCCGGCGCCCCCGCAGGCTCCCGTGCGGCCGCATCCCCTCGACTATGCCGGCGAGACCGCGCCTGCCAAGCTGGAGCGCATCCGCCGCAAGATGGCGGAAGCCAAGATCGACGCCCTCGTCATTTCCGATCCGCACAACCTCGCCTGGGCCTTCAACCTGCGCGGCGGCGACGTGGGGCATACGCCCCTGCCGCTGGGCTATGCCATCCTGCCCAGGGAGGGCCGTGCGAGCCTCTTCTTCGACCCGGCGAAGGTGACGAACGAGGCCGGCGATGCGGTGGGCGATCTCGCCGCGTTTGCGCCAATCAGCGGCTTCCAGGGCACCCTCGACGAGCTGGGGCAAACGGGCGGCAAAATCCGCATCGATTCTGCCACCGGCGCGGTCGCGCTGATCCGGCGCATCGAGGCGGCGGGCGGCAAGGTCGATGTGGGAGCCGATCCGATCGCGCTCATGAAGGCCGTCAAGAACGAGGCCGAGATTGCAGGCTCCCATGCGGCGCATCTGCGCGACGGGGTGGCGGTGGCCCGCTTCCTCGCCTGGCTCGACCGCGAGGCACCGTCGGGCAAGCTCACCGAGATCCATGCGGTGGAGGCGCTGGAGGCGTTCCGTGTCGAGACGGGCGCGTTGAAGAACATCTCCTTCCCGAGCATTTCCGGCGCCGGCCCGAATGCCGCCCTGCCCCACTACCGCGTGACGAGTTCGAGCAACCGAGCCATCGAGTGCAATCAGATCTTCCTGATCGACTCCGGCGCGCAATACGAGGACGGCACCACCGACATCACCCGCACGATCATCGTGGGCGAGCCCACCGCCGAGATGAAGGAGCGCTTCACCCGCGTGCTGAAGGGCCATATCGCCATCGCGCAGGCGGTCTTTCCGAAAGGCACGACGGGTGCGCAGATCGACGCGTTTGCGCGCAAGCCCTTGTGGGAAGCCGGTCTCGACTTCGATCACGGCACCGGCCACGGCATCGGCAGCTATCTCTCCGTGCACGAGGGGCCGCAGCGCATCGCCAAGACCGGCCACACGCCGCTGGAGATCGGCATGATGCTCTCCAACGAGCCCGGCTTCTACAAGCCCGGCGCCTACGGCATCCGCATCGAGAACCTCATCCTCGTCGAGCCGCGCACGATCCCCGGCGGCGACCGCGAGATGATGGGCTTTGAAACGCTCACCTTCACGCCCATCGACCTGCGTCTCGTGGAGCCTGCGATCATGACGGCCGACGAGATCGCATGGCTCAACGCGTATCATGCGGCCGTGCGTGAAAAGATCGGTCCGCATCTCGATGCCGAAACGCGCGCTTGGTTGGAGCAGGCGACGCAGGCGGTCGGCTAGCCCTCCCAATGTCATTCCGGGGCGCACCTCCGGTGCGAGCCCGGAATCCATAACCGCTGACGGTGCAGCAAGTGGCGCAACGCTGATCGCTTTGTCTTGAAACGTCGTGTTTATGGATTCCGGGCTCCGCTGCGCGGCCCCCGAATGGCAGGGGGAGCGTGCAATCAAATCAAGTTCCGCAGCACCACGACAGCAACCACGCCGGCCGCCACCGTCCCCAGCAGCGGGAGCCGGAATGCTGCGACGGCCGTAATCGCCGCAGCGATGGCCTCCGCCCATCCGGTGGTGAGCGCGGTTGGCGCAATCACGGCCACGAGCACGGCGGGCGGTATGGCATCGAAGGCAGCTTTGGCGCGGCCGGTGAGCACGAGGCGATCCGCCACGAACAGGCCGGCGATGCGCGTGAGATAGGTTACCACCGCCATGGCCAGGATGGCGATCAGGGTTGTCGTGTCGAGGCTCATGAACGCGACTCCTCAGGCGCTGCGAGATAGGCGGCCGCAATGCCCGCGAGTGCGCCCGATGCCACGTGCCAGGGCGCGCCGATGAAGTAATGCACGAGGGCTGCGACGCCCGCGCTGGCGGCAACGGTGACGAGCGTTACGCGGCTTCTCCCGAAGCCCGCGACGAGGCCGATGAAGAGCGCCGTGAAGGCGAAGTCGGCGCCGATGCGCTCCGGGTCGCCGAGAAAGGAGCCGAGGATTGCCCCCACGGTCGACGACAGCGTCCAGTTCGCCCAGAGCACCACGGCCATGGCAAACCAATAGGCTCCCGTCACCGGCCGCTCCAGGGCGCGACGCTCGGACAACGCCCAGGCCTCGTCGGTGAGGAAGAAATAGGCCAGCAGGGTCTGGACCCGCGACATGCGGACCTTCGGCGTCAGCGACGCCCCCATCAGCACATGGCGCGCATTGATCAGCAGCGTCGCGAAGGCAAGAGTGAGGATGGGCGCGGGACTGATCCAGGTCTCGATGGCGGCGAATTGCGCACCGCCCGCGAAGACAAGCGCGGACATGAGGCCGACCTCGAGGGTCGACATCCCCTTGGCGGCAGCAACCGCGCCGAACAGGAGGCCGATGGGCAGAGCCGCAACGGCCACCGGCGCGATGTCGCGCAGGCCCGCCTGGATGTCCCGGCGCGGTGTGGAGACGAAGGGGCTTGCCTGATCCATGACGGTCCTCATTGCCCCGGCTTTATGCGCGACGAATCATGAGACGTCTTGGATGAAAGTGCTGTGTCAGGCAGCTCTGTAAGCTCCTGGCGTCACGCCCATGCGGGCCTTGAAGACCCGGTTGAGATGGCTCTGGTCGAAGAACCCGCAGGCGGCCGCCACGTCGCCCGGAGCCTCGCCCTGCCCCAGCAGCCGGGTCGCAGCCCGGAAGCGGCGGTCGAGGAGATAGGCATGGGGCGTCAGCCCGGTCTCCTTGGAGAAGGCACGGATGAAATGGCTGCGCGACAGCCCTGCCAGGTTGGCGAGGCCGGCGAGATCCGCCTCCTCGCCGATATGCGCATCGAGATAATCGCGCACCCGCAGGATGCTCGTCGATCCGTAGCGGACGCTCGGCAGGGCGTCGAGATCGGCCCAGCGGGCGATCAGCCGGCTCAGGAAGTCGATGAGCCGGGTGTCCTGCTCCATCTCGGACGTCCAGCTGTCCTCCTGGCAGAGGCAGGCATGGAGCCGAACTTGAGCCTGGAACAGCTCGGGATCGTCGATGACGGAATGCCGGAACCAGGGCGGGCGCGAGAGAGGGCGGCCTGCCACATCCTCGGCGATCTCCTGCATCAGCTCCGGCGAAGGATAGAAGGTGCGGTACTCGAAGCCGCCGCCATAGGGCTCGCCGTCATGGATCTCGTCGGGGCAGACGACCGCTACGCAGCCGGCCGGAACATAATGCTGCTCGCCGCGATGGAAGAACGTCTCGCAGCCGGCCAGCACCGCCGCGATGGCATAGGTGTCGTGGCTGTGGCGGGCGTAAGAATGACGGCGGAAGGTCGCGCGCAGGCAGTCGAGGCCGCGGTAGCGCGGCACCCGCCAGAAATGCGTCACGTCGCCCGCTCCAACCTGGGCAGGATCGAGCGAGACCTCCGGGGTGATCACCGTCATGGGCGCACCATGCCACATCGAGCTTGCCAAGTCTTGGACAGGAGTCTCACCCCCGCCCGACGAGGGCGAACCAGCCGTCCTCGTCCATGACCTGGAGACCGAGTTCGGCCGCCTTGGCGAGCTTCGAGCCCGCGCCGGGCCCGGCTACCACGATGTCGGTCTTCTTGGACACGGAGCCCGCCACCTTGGCCCCGAGCCGCTCGGCCATGGCCTTGGCCTCCTCACGGGTCATCTGCTCGAGGGAGCCGGTGAACACCACGGTCTTGCCGGCGACCGGCGAGCTCGCGGAGGCTGGCGCCTCCATCGGCTCCGTGGTGACCTCGGCCAGCAGCGCATCGAGCATCTCCTCGTTGTGCCCTTCCTTGAAGAACTCGACGATGGCCTCGGCCACCACCGGGCCGATGCCGCCGATGGAGGTGAGTTCCGCATGGGCTTCCGATGTCCCATCGGCTGCAGCTTTCGCTGTTTCGCGCAGGTGCTCGAAGGTGCCGAAATGGCGCGCCAGCAGCCGCGCCGAGGTCTCGCCCACATGCGGGATGCCGAGCGCGAAGATGAAGCGGTTGAGGGAAATCGAACGGCGCGCCTGAATGGCCGCGAACAGGTTCTTCGCGCTCGTCTCACCCCAGCCTTCCCGGTTCTCCAATCGCTTGAGGCTGCGCGCATTGCGCACCTCCAACGTGAAGATGTCCTGCGGGCGCTGGATCAAGCCTTCCTCATAGAACTCGTCGATGCGCTGCAAGCCGAGACCCTCGATGTCGAAGGCATTGCGCGACACGAAATGCTTCAGGCGCTCGCGCGCCTGCGCGGGACAGATGAGGCCGCCGGTGCAGCGGCGCACCGCATCCTCCTTGCCCGTGCGCGGATTGACCTCGCGCACCGCGTGGCTGCCGCAGGCCGGGCATGTGGTGGGAAACTCGTATGGCTTCGCGTCCGATGGGCGCTTCTCCAGCACCACGTCGAGCACCTTGGGGATCACATCGCCGGCACGGTTGATGACGACCGTGTCGCCGATGCGGATGTCGACACCATTGCGGATCTTCTCGCCGTTGCCGCCGATACCCTTGATGTAATCCTCGTTGTGCAGCGTCGCGTTCGACACCACGACGCCGCCCACGGTGACAGGCTTCAAGCGCGCAATCGGATTGAGCGAGCCGGTGCGCCCCACATTGATCTCGATTCCCTCCAGCAGCGTGATGGCCTTCTGCGCCGGGAACTTGTGCGCCAGCGCCCAGCGCGGCGAGCGCGATACGAAGCCGAGGCGCTGCTGCAGGCTCAAGGAATCAACCTTGTAGACGACGCCGTCGATGTCGTAGCCGAGAGTGGCGCGGTCGGTCTCGATGGCGTGGTAATGCGCCAGCAATTCCGCAATGCTCTCGCAGCGGCGCGTCAGCGGATTGACCGTGAGGCCGAAGCTCCTGAAGCACTCCATCATGCCGAATTGCGTATCCGCCGGCATGGCGCTGACCTCGCCCCAGGCATAGGCGAAGAAGCGCAGAGGACGCGATGCGGTGATCGACGCATCGAGCTGGCGCAGGCTGCCAGCCGCCGCATTGCGCGGGTTGGCGAAGAGCGCCTTGCCGGCCGCTTCCTGGCGCGCATTGATGGCGGCGAAATCCTCGTGCGAGAGATAGACCTCGCCGCGCACCTCGAAGATCTCCGGAACGCTCGAGCCCTTCAGCTTGTGCGGGATGTCGCCGACGGTGCGGGCGTTGTTGGTCACGTCCTCGCCCACGGCGCCGTCGCCGCGGGTGGCGGCGGACACGAGCTTTCCGTTCTCGTAGCGCAGGCTCAAGGACAGTCCGTCGATCTTGGGTTCGGCCGTGAAGGCGAGCAGCGCATCGTCTTTCAAATTGAGGAAGCGGCGGATGCGCTCGACGAACTCCTCCACCTCCTCGTCGGCAAAGCCGTTGGCGAGCGAGAGCATCGGCACGCGATGACTGATCTTGCCGAATTTCTCCGACACCTTGGAGCCGACCTTCTGGGTCAGGCTCTCGGGCGATTTCAGCTCGGGGAACTGATCCTCCAGCGCCTCGTAGCGCTTGCGCAAGGAATCGTATTCCGCATCCGAGACGGTGGGCGCATCCTCCTCGTAATAGCGCCGGTCGTGCTCCGCGATCTCGGCGCCGAGCGCCTCGTGCTCGGCACGGGCCTCATCGGGCGTCAGGTGGTCGGCAGGCGTTGAGGAGGTGTTGCGTGGGGGCATGATCGAATCGGGTTTGAGGGTGCTTGAACCATAGCGCTCGGCGCTTCAGTCTCCAGAGCGACCGCGGAGGTTTCACCGGTTTCCGGCATTCTCCTCTCCCATGATGACCTATTCCTTAAGGCAAGTGAGGGCGCTCCCTCCCCTGTGCGGGGTGGCGGCTGTGGGCTTGGTCCTGGCCTGTCTCGTGGGTCGAGGGAAGCGCGGGACGTGAGGCGACCTCGCCGCTCCAGCGGAGCGCGCAAAGGTTAAGTTCGGGACGGGAGTTCCGCCCGGACGGGA
>JAESFL010000215.1_pt1 | contig 50213 bp, 44 predicted proteins | sample 9269401 | NCBI WGS metagenome assembly JAESFL01 (sample SAMN14506025, study PRJNA617098) | algae metagenome | isolation source: Gloeocapsa sp. UFS-A4-WI-NPMV-4B04 and co-occurring heterotrophs from desert... | place: USA: Utah | collected 2006-10-01 | reverse complement strand
GCTGTCGCGCCACTCCAACGACCTCTCCCGCGAGGTCCAGGACTTCCTCCACGGCGTCAAAGCCGCTTGAAGCCGAGTGTTTCCGAGCCCGATCCGGGTCTGCCCCACGCAGCTTGCATCCTGGATGAACAGAGATCCTCTCAAGCAGGGGCCGCTGGAAACAGCGGCTCCTTTGCTTTTGAGGCTCTGGATTAACGCTCTGTCAGCTTCAGCTCGATGCGGCGGTTGCGGGCATAGGCCTCTTCGGTCGTGCCGTTGTCCAGCGGCTGGAACTCGCCGAAGCCGGTGGCGGCGAGGTGCCGGGGCTGGACGCCGCGGGCCACGAGGGCCTGCACCATTGCGATGGCGCGGGAGGACGAGAGGGCCCAGTTGGAGGGGAATTGCGGGGTGTTGATGGGCCGCTGGTCGGTGTGGCCGTCGACCCGGATCACCCATGGGATATCGGGCGGCACCTGGCGTTCGAGTTCGATCAGGGCGCTGGCGATGCGGTCGATCTCGCCGGAGGCTTCCGGGCGCAGGAAGGCTTGGCCTGCAGGGAACAGCACCTCCGACTGGAACACGAAACGGTCGCCGACGATGCGCACATCCGGGCGGCTGCCGAGGATCTGGCGCAGGCGGCCGAAGAAGTCGGAGCGGTAGCGGGCGAGTTCCTGCACCCGCTGGGCCAGGGCCACGTTGAGACGGCTGCCGAGATCGGCGATGCGGGCCTGGCTTTCCTTGTCCCGGTTCTCGGAGGCGGAAAGCGCTTCCTCCAGGGCCGCGAGCTGGCGGCGCATGGCGGCGATCTGCTGGTTGAGGATCTCGACCTGGCTCAGCGCGCGGCCCGTGGCCTGACGCTCGGTCTCGAGTTGCGTGTTCAGCTGGTCGGCCTGGACCTGCGCGGCGCCGCCGCTGTCGAGAAGGCTTTGGAGGCGCGCCCGCTCGGCCTCGTTGGCCCGCAGGGTCGTCTGGAGCGAGGTGACCGTTTCCTCGATGCTGCGCCGGCTCGAGCGTTCGAGGGAGAGGAGGTCGGTCAGCTCGGCGATCTGGCGGTTGAGCCGGTCGAGCACCGTGTCGCGGCCGGACAATTCCCGCGACAGGAAGAACTGGCCGACGGTGAAGACCGAGATCAGGAAGATGATGGCGAGCAGGAGCGTGGACAGGGCGTCCACGAAGCCCGGCCAGTAGTTGATCTGGCTGCTGCGCCCGCGCCGCCGTCCGCCTGCGCTCGAGACCGGCATCAGGGCAGCCTTTCACGGGAGAGGCGGTCGAGCACCTGCTTCAGCTCCTTCTCGCGGGCGGCCTGCGCCTCCACCCAGTCGCGGATCATCTGCTGTTCGGCCCGCATGTGCTGCACGAGGCCCTGCACGCCCTCGGCGAGGTTCGCCATGGCCTGGGTGGCCGCCCGTCCGCCCCCGCCGTCGTTGACGGCGGCGGTGAGGCGGTTGAGGGCGAGCGTCAGGTCCTGGGGGGGAGCGCTGGGCCGCAGGGAAGGCTCGACGGGAGCATCCGTGGTGGAGGTGGCAAGCCAGTCCTCCAGCTCCGTGTAGAAGCGGTTCTGCGCCTGGCCGGCCTGAAGATCGAGGAAGCCGAGGACGAGGGAGCCGGCGAGGCCGAACAGGGACGCCGAGAAGGCGAGGCCCATGCCCTGCAGCGGGCCGGCGAGCGAGTTCTTCAACTCGTCGAACAGAACCGCCGAATCCTGCCCCGTCCTCAGCGAGCCGATGATGCGCCCGACCGAGCCGACGGTGTCGATGAGGCCCCAGAAGGTGCCGAGCAGCCCGAGAAAGACCAGGAGACCGGCGAGATAGCGCAGGATCTCACGGCTCTCATCCAGGCGGGCCCCGATGGAATCGAGAACCGAGCGGGTTGCCGCAACGGAGAAGCCGGACTGATCGGGCCGATTGCCCAGGAGGGCTGACAGTGGGGCGAGCAGCACCGGCGGGTTGGGGGCGACCAGCCCTTCCTCGCTCTGTCGGAGGGTATTGACCCACCGCACCTCCGGGCGCAGGCGCCACACCTGGCGAATGGCCAGCACGATGCCGATGAACATGACGCCCATGATCAGGGCGTTCAGGCCGGGATTGGCCTGGAAGGCCTCCCAGATCTGGCGATAGAGGATGAAGGCGACAAACCCTGCCAGAACCAGAAAGACCGCCATGCGGATCAGGTAGATCCGCGGTGGGGTAAGGGGTTGGTCCGCCATCGTTATCCTGTGCATTCGTGCTTCGGGGCTGCCTCAATGTGACCGCGCCCGTCCGCAGGATCAAGCGCGACCATTGGTTCCTCAACCTGCACGAACAGAAATATCGGCCGGGAGCTACCCCTTGGCCTTCTTCAGGAGCTTGAGGAGTTCCCGCTGCATGATCTCGTTGCCGCAGGCGATCGAGCCCTTGGCCATCGGGTCGCCGCCGCCGTCGGCGTCGGACACGAAGCCGCCCGCCTCGCGGACCATGAGGATGCCGGCGGCCATGTCCCAGGAGTTCAGGCCGCGCTCCCAATAGGCGTCGAAGCGCCCGCAGGCCACATAGGCGAGGTCGAGGGCGGCCGCGCCCCAGCGGCGCATGCCGCCCACATTGGCCATGACGGAGGCGCATTCGCGCAGGAACAGGCCGTGATCGCCCTTGCCGATATGCGGCAGGCCGCAGGCCACCACCGCATCGGCGAGGTCGCCGCGGGCCGCCACGCGGATGCGGCGGTTGTTGAGATAGGCGCCCTTGCCGCGCTCGGCGATGAAGAGCTCGTCCTTGGCCGGGTCGTAGATCACGCCGGCCACGATCTGGCCGTCGCGCTCAAGGCCGACCGAGATTGCGAATTGCGGCAGGCCGTGCAGGAAGTTCGTGGTGCCGTCGAGCGGGTCGATGTGCCAGCGGTGGCTGGTGTCGGTGCCAACGATGACGCCTTCCTCCTCCATGACGAAGCCATAGCCGGGACGGGACTTTTCCAGAGACTCGCGCAGGATCTTTTCCGCCTTGCGGTCGGCGGCGGACACGAAGTCGCCCGGACCCTTGCGGGAGACCTGCAGGTTCTCGACCTCGCCGAAATCGCGCTTGAGCGAGCGTGACGCCTTCATCACGGCATCGGTCATAACGGTCATGAGGGGCGAGCGGATCATCGTGCAGGTCCTGACAAAGAGCGGTTTTTCAAAGAAGGTGGTCGATGGACCACACAAGGGACGGCGTCAAGCGCTGGATAACCGGGCGACCGGCCCAATTGATCCCGCGCCTGACGATTTTTGAACGGATTGTTCTCCGTCATCGCCGTCCCCGGACTTGATCCGGGGATCAGTCCCGGCCATCCCGATGAGGAAAAGCATAGCGCCTCGCTGATCGAGATCACCGGCACAAGGCCGGTGATGACGGTATTTACCGCATGCCGAGACGCTCGGCGGCCAGCTTCTCGGCCCGGGTGCGCTCGTCGGCGGTGAGATCCTTGAAGGCGTTGTCGAGCCAGGGATCCGCCAGTCCCTGGGCGGCCGCCAGGATATGCCAGGCGGCTGCATCGACCTTGTTGGCCGGCACGCCCCGGCCTGCCACGAGCAGGCGGGCGAGGCGGTTCTGGGCGATGGCGTTGCCCTTGGCGGCCGCGCGGCGGAAATGGCGGGCGGCCTGGGATTCGCTTGCCGGGACCCCGTCACCGTTGAAGAGCAGGATCGCGTATTCCACCTCGCCGACCGAACTGCCGTTGCGGGCCGCGCGCTCGAACAGGCGCGCGGCCTCGCTGGCCTTGCGCTCGACGCCACGGCCCTTGAGGTAGAGCACGCCCAGGGCATGCTGCGCATCCGGGATCTCCGCCTCGGACGCCCGTTTCAGGAGCTCGACCGCTTTCTGCAGATCGGCGTTCGACTCGCTCGTGAGCAGGAGCAGAGCGAGGTTATGGCTGGCGAGGGCGTTGCCCTTGGCGGCCGCCTCTTCCAGCCAGGTGCGGCCCTGCGAGGCGTTCTTCGCCATGCCGCGCCCTTCGAGGGCCATGAGGCCCAGGGCCGCCAGGGCATGGGCATCGCCCCGCTGCGCCGCGAGCCGGTACCATTCGGACGCCTTCTTCGGGTCCACCGTAACGCCGAGGCCCTGGTTGTAGAGTTCGCCCAGCAGGGTCATAGCGGCGGCGTCGTTGGTGTTCTTCTCCAGCCGCAGGGTCGCCTCGCGGAAAGCCGTCTGGTAGAGGCCGCGCTGATAGGCGCCAAAGGCGAGATCGGGCTGGGCCGCGGCAGTTGCGGTGGCCGATGCCAGCAGAAGCGCGCCGCCGATGATCCAGGGCAGACGCATCAGCGCGACGCCTCCTGGCGCTCGAGGATTGCGGCCGCAGCCTTCACCGCGGCGGCCGGACCGTCCGGATGGGACCAGACCGCATCGCCGAGAGCCACGAACTCGGCGTTCGTGGCGGCGAGCGGCTCGACCGTCTCAAAGCTCGGGGCGTAGGCCGCGCAGGGCGTCTCGAAGATCTCGGCCCACCAGGCGGCCCGCTCCACCACGCTCTCGAGGGAGGGGAGGGACCCGTCCGGGCGCGGCTCGCCGAAGAGCAGATAGTCGACGCCGGCCTCGCCGAAAGTCATGGCATCGTCCTTGGTGCGGATGCCGCCGACCCCGAGGGCGCGCTCGGATTTCAGACGGTCGCGCATTTCCCGGACGAGGGCAGGGTCGGCACCGCTCATGTGAACCCCGTCGGCCCCGCCGCGCGCAGCGATGGTGGCGAGATCGGCCTTCGCCTCGGTGGTGACGATGACGGCGGCTCCGTGCTCCTGCATGGCGGGGGCGAGCGCCTTCACCTGGTTGGTCAGGGTGCGCTCGTCGGCGGGCGCCAGCCGCAGGAGGACAGCGGCCACCGCACCGGTCGCGCAGGCTTCGGAAAGCTGCGGCGCGAAGGAGGCGTCCTCCAGAACGGGGGTGATGAGATAGAGGCGGGCGGCGGTATCGGCCATGGGTCACAAAGATTGAGAAAACGGAAGACACCGTTCCCATAGCGAAAACGGGGCCATCTTGCGAGGCCCCGCTTGTCGATCATGATTAAGGCGAATGTTGAGCGATGAATGGCGCCCTCAGTTCCGTCAGGGCCGGGTTTGTCCCGGCCAACCCGATTTGGAAAAGCTCGGCGCCTCTCGAAACGAGATCACCGGCACGAGGCCGGTGATGACGCCGAGGGTTTGTCAGGAGTCAAAACCCCTTCTTACTCCGCCGCCTGACGGGCCGCGCCGAAGGTCGGGTCGAGCTCGCCGGAGGCGTAGCGCTTGGCCATCTCGGCAAGGGTGTAGACCCGCTTGATCTTCGAGGCCTGGCCGGCGGTGTTGAACTCCTGCAGGCGCTGCTTGCAGAGCTTCGTCATCGCCTCCATGGCGGGCTTGAGGTACTTGCGCGGGTCGAACTCGCCGGGATTCTCGGTCAGGATCTTTCGGATCTGGCCGGTCATCGCCATGCGGTTGTCGGTGTCGATGTTGATCTTGCGCACGCCGTGCTTGATGCCGCGCTGGATCTCCTCCACCGGCACGCCCCAGGTGGGCTTCATCTGGCCGCCATACTGGTTGATGATGTCCTGCAGGTCCTGCGGAACCGAGGAGGAGCCGTGCATCACCAAGTGGGTGTTCGGCAGCTTCTGGTGGATCTCCTCGATGATGTGCATCGCGAGGATCGCGCCGTCGGGCTTGCGGGTGAACTTGTAAGCGCCGTGCGAGGTGCCCATGGCGATGGCGAGCGCGTCGACCTTGGTCTCGGCCACGAACTTCACGGCCTCGTCGGGGTTCGTCAGCAGCTGGTCGTGGGAGAGCTTGCCTTCGGCGCCGTGGCCGTCCTCCGCCTCGCCTTCACCCGTCTCCAGGGAGCCGAGCACGCCGAGCTCGCCTTCCACCGAGATGCCGCCGAGATGGGCCATCTCGACCACCTTCTTGGTGACGCCCACATTGTAGTCCCAGTCGCCCGGAGTCTTGCCGTCGGCCTTGAGCGAACCATCCATCATCACCGAGGTGAAACCGGCCTGGATCGCCGTCATGCAGGTGGCGGGCTCGTTGCCGTGGTCGAGATGCACGCAGACCGGGATGTGCGGGTAGATCTCGGTCACCGCGTCCATCATGTGCTTGAGCATGACGTCGTTGGCATAGGAGCGCGCACCGCGGCTCGCCTGGATGATCACCGGGGCATCGACCTCGCCGGCCGCCGCCATGATCGCCAGCGCCTGCTCCATGTTGTTGATGTTGAAGGCAGGCACGCCATAGCCTTGCTCGGCCGCGTGGTCCAGAAGCTGCCTCATCGTGATGCGGGCCATTCGAATCCTCCGTATTGATATTGCTTTTAAGCAGCGCAGAAGCTGAACCTCAGCTTAAGCCATCTGGTTAAGCTATTTAGGCCATGTTTTCGGCTGGCAAAGTGGGCAACCACTTTGCCAAGCCATGGCTCAAGCTCTGAGGGCTTCCACGCCGGGGAGCGACTTGCCCTCGAGCCATTCGAGGAAGGCGCCGCCGGCCGTCGAGACATAGGAGAAGCTATCGGTCACGCCGGCATGGTTGAGGGCCGCCACCGTGTCGCCGCCGCCGGCGACGGAGACGAGCTTGCCGTCCTTGGTGCGCTGGGCGGCATGGCGGGCCGCCGCCACCGTGCCCTGGTCGAAGGGGGCGATCTCGAAGGCGCCGAGCGGGCCGTTCCAGACCAAGGTCGCCGCGTCATTGATGGCGGAATTGACGCGCTCGACCGACTGTGAGCCCACGTCCAGGATCATCTGGTCCTCGGGGATCGCGTCGATGCCGTAGGTGTGGTTGTGCGCGCCGGCCTTGAACTCGTAGGCGCAGACCCCGTCGACAGGCAGGATGATGGCGCAGTTGGACTCGCGCGCCTTCTCGATGATACGCATCGCGGTAGCGGCAAGGTCCTTTTCGGCCAGCGACTTGCCGATGCCGAGGCCGGTGGCGTGGACAAAGGTGTTGGCCATGCCGCCGCCGATGACGAGCGCGTCGACCCTGGTCACGAGGTTTTCGAGCAGGTCGATCTTGGTCGAAACCTTGGCGCCGCCCACGATGGCGACCACCGGGCGCTTGGGCGCTTCCAGGCCCTTGGTGAGGGCGTCGAGTTCCGCCTGCATGGTGCGGCCGGCATAACCGGGCAGCGCGCGGGCAAGGCCCTCCGTGGAGGCATGCGCCCGGTGCGCCGCCGAGAAGGCGTCGTTCACATAAAGGTCGCCGAGCTTCGCCAGTTCCTGAACGAAGGCCGGATCGTTCTTCTCCTCGCCCGCATGGAAGCGGGTGTTTTCGAGGAGGAGCACGTCGCCGTCCTTCATGGCATTCACGGCTTGGCTTGCGGCCTCGCCGATGCAGTCATCGGCGAAGGCCACGGGCTTGCCGAGGTGCTGCGAGACCGCTTCCGCAACCGGCTTCAGGGACTCCTTAGGGTCGCGTCCCTTCGGGCGGCCGAAATGGGCGAGAAGGATAACCTTCCCGCCCTTGTCGGCGATTTCCCGGATGGTGGGAAGGACGCGCTCGATGCGCGTGGCGTCCGTGATCCGGCCGTTCTCCATGGGGACGTTGAGGTCTACCCGGACGAGAGCGCGTTTCCCTTTGACGTCGGCCTGGTCGAGCGTGCGGAAGGCGGTCATTGAGCAGCCTCCCTTAGATGAGCTTCGCCATGGCGATGGCGGTGTCCGCCATGCGGTTCGAGAAGCCCCACTCGTTGTCGTACCAGGACAGGACGCGCACGAAGTTGCCCTCCATGACCTTGGTCTGATCCATGTGGAATACGGAGGAATGCGGGTCGTGGTTGAAGTCCGACGACACGTTCGGGGCGTTCGTGTAGCCGAGAATGCCCTTCAGTTCCTGCTCGGCTGCCCGCTTGATCGCAGCGTTGATCTCTTCCTTCGTGGTGTTCTTCTTGGCCACGAACTTGAAGTCGACCACGGAGACGTTCGGGGTCGGTACGCGGATCGACGATCCGTCGAGCTTGCCGTTGAGGTCGGGCAGCACGAGACCCACGGCCTTGGCAGCGCCGGTGGAGGTGGGGATCATGTTCAGGGCCGCCGCGCGGGCGCGGTAGAGGTCCTTGTGCATCTGATCCAGCGTCGGCTGATCATTGGTGTACGAGTGGATCGTGGTCATGAAGCCCTTCTCGATCCCGACCGCATCGTGAAGCACCTTCGCCACCGGGGCGAGGCAGTTCGTGGTGCAGGAGGCGTTCGAGATGACCACGTGGTCCTTCGTCAGCTTGTCATGGTTGACGCCGTAGACGACCGTCAGGTCGGCGCCGTCGGCGGGAGCCGAGACGATGACGCGCTTGGCACCGGCGGTCAGGTGCGCCGAGGCCTTGTCCTTCGAGGTGAAGATGCCGGTGCATTCCATGGCGATGTCGACGCCGAGCTCCCGGTGCGGCAGGGTCGCCGGATCCTTGATCGCCGTGACGCGGATCTTCTGGCCGTTGATCACGAGGAACTCGCCGTCGACCTGCACGTCCGCCGGGAAGCGGCCGTGGACGGAGTCGAAGCGGAGAAGGTGAGCGTTCGTCTCGACCGGGCCGAGATCGTTGATGGCAACCACCTCGATGTCCTTGCGGCCGCTTTCCACGATGCCACGGAGGATGTTGCGTCCGATGCGACCGAATCCGTTGATCGCGACCTTCACCGTCATAGCTTTAGCTCCCTTGCTTAACGAGGCCTCGGTTCTTTTCGAGCCTCAGAGATTATGTGTCCGGAGAACCTTCTCCGCGATCGCCTCGGCGGTGATGCCGAAGTGCTTGTAAAGGTCCTTGTAGGGCGCGCTGGCGCCAAACCCATGCATGCCGACGAAAATTCCGTCCGGGCCGATGACCGAATCCCAGCCAAAGCGCACGGCCGCCTCCACCGCCACCTTGATCGGCGCATCGCCGATGATTTGGGCGCGGGTTTTCTCAGGCTGGGCCAGGAACAGGTCGAGCGAGGGCACCGACACAACGCGTACGGCGAAGCTTTGTTCATCCAGAAGCTTCTGGGCCGCGAGCGCGATCTCCACCTCGGAGCCCGAGGCGAAGAGGGTGGCGCGGGCCTTGCCGTTGGCCGGCGACAGCTCATAGGCACCCGCCGCCGAGAGGTTCTGAAGCCCGCCCTGTTTCCGCACCTGCGGCAGGTTCTGGCGGGTCAGCGCCAGGGTCGACGGACCGTCGGTGCGCTCGAGCGCCATCTGCCAGCACTCGGCGGTCTCGATGGCGTCCGCCGGGCGGAACACGCGCATCTTCGGCATGGCGCGAAGCGCCGCCAGGTGCTCCACCGGCTGGTGGGTCGGGCCGTCCTCGCCGAGGCCGATCGAGTCGTGGGTCATCACGTAGACGGCCGGAATGCCGGCGAGCGCCGCGATGCGCATGGCAGGCCGCGCATAGTCGGTGAAGACCAGGAAGGTGGCGCCGGCCGGCACATAGCCGCCATGGAGCGCAATGCCGTTCATGGCCGCCGCCATGCCATGCTCGCGGATGCCGTAATGGATGTAGCGGCCGGCATAATTGCCCGGCGAGATGGCGCTGAGGTTCTTGGTCTTGGTGTTGTTGGACGGCGTCAGGTCCGCCGAGCCCAGCACCAGCTCCGGCACGGCCTCGGTGATCACCTCAAGGGCAATCTCGCTCGCCTTGCGGGTGGCGACGTTCTGCGGCTCGGCCACCAGCCGGTCCTTCAGTTTGGCGACGGCGTCAGCAAGTCCTTGCGGGCGCACGCCCTTCACCCGGCGCTCGAACTCGGCGCGCTTCTCGGCCGGAAGGGCCTTCAGGCGCTCGGCCCAGGCCTTGCGCTGACGGCTGCCCTTCTTGCCGGCCTTCGCCCAGGCGGAGCGGATGTTGTCTGGAATCTCGAAGGGTGCGTGGCTCCAGCCGAGCGCCGCCTTGGCGCCTGCCAGTTCCTCGGCGCCGAGGGGCTCGCCGTGGGCCTTGGAGGTGCCGGCCTTCTTGGGCGCGCCGTAGCCGATGACGGTCTTGCAGGCGATCAGCGTCGGGCGGTCCGACTTCTGGGCGCGGGAGATCGCGCGCTGGATCGCCTTCTCGTCATGGCCGTCCACGCGCACGGCGTTCCAGCCGCAGGCCTGGAAGCGCTTCACCTGGTCGACGGAGTCGGAGAGCGACAGGGGACCGTCGATGGAGATCTCGTTGTCGTCCCACAGGACGATCATGCGGTTGAGCTTCAGGTGGCCGGCGAGCGCAATGGCCTCCTGGCTGATGCCCTCCATCAGGTCGCCGTCGGAGGCGAGCACATAGGTAAAGTGATCGACGAGATCGCTGCCGTATTCGGCGTTGAGCATGCGCTCGGCAAGAGCGAAGCCCACCGCCGTGGCGATGCCCTGGCCGAGAGGCCCGGTGGTGGTCTCGACGCCCGGCGTCATGAAGTTCTCAGGATGGCCCGGGGTCTTGGAATCGAGCTTGCGGAAGTTCTTCAGCTCCTCGACCGTCATGCCCTTCACGCCCGTGAGGTGCAGGAGCGAATAGAGCAGCATCGAGCCGTGGCCGGCCGACAGGATGAAGCGGTCGCGGTCGGGCCAGGTCGGGTCGGTGGCGTCATATTTCAGGAACTTGGTGAACAGCACCGTGGCGATGTCGGCGGCGCCCATGGGCAGGCCGGGATGGCCGGATTTGGCTTGTTCGACGGCGTCCATGGCGAGGACGCGCACGGCGTTCGCCAGATCGGAATGGGTGACGCGATCGGCGGAGACGGTATCTTGCACGGCGAGATCCACAAATCTTGAGGGCCCCGCAACGGGGCGGTCTGTCTGGGAAAGGTGCGGGCTCCTTAACACGGGGCAGGGGGGAGTCAAAGGCTCGAAGGGGCGTAATCCCCGTCCGGACCGCTGCTCCTTACTCGAATGAGCGCATCGTTCTTTGAGGAATACCGGGTCCACTTTTCCGAACGATGCGCTAGTCTCATGCCCGATTCCCGGAGGCATGATGGCGCCCACACTCGACGAAGCGATGAAGCGGCTGGACATGGCCCTGGGCCTCCTCGAGGCCTCGGTCTCCCGACGTCTGGAGGCCGAGAGGCGGCGCGGCGGCCTGGAGACCGAGCTCCAGCTCATGCAGGACGACCGCGCCCGCCTCGCGGTGGAGCTCGACGGGGCCCTCACCCGCCTGCACCGCTTCGAGGCCGCCACCGACGACGTAAGCCGGCGGGTCCGCCAGGCCATCGGGGCCGTCGAGACCGTTCTGGCCCAGGCGGGTCAACTGGCTCCGGCCGGGCATTTCGAACCTGAGGAAGGCTAACGGCATGTCTCAGGTGACGGTGACCATTGCCGGCAGAACCTATCGGATGGCCTGCGCCGAGGGCGAGGAGCAACATCTTGAAGGACTGGCGGCCTCCTACAATGCCCGGGTCGAGGAGATGCGGGCCACTTTCGGTCAGGTCGACGATCTGCGCCTCCATGTGATGGCGGCCATCGCCCAGGCGGACGAACTGCAGGAAACGAGAAAGCGGATCACGGCGCTGACCGAGGAAGTGGCGATGCTCAACAGCGTCCATATCTATCGGGACGAGCGCCTCGGACAGATCGAGGCAAGGCTCGCCGAAGGCATTCAACGGGCAGCCGAGCGCATCGAGGAACTGGCCCGCAGCCTCAACGGGGCAGGGCAGGTTGAGGGGAGCCTCAATTCGTCATCCCGGACGTAGCGCAGCGAAGATCCGGGATCGGGTGCAGAATAGAGCTTCTCCTGTCCAGCGATCCCGGATTCTGCTGCGCAGCTCCGGAATGACGGGAGTCTCAAATTAGCCCCGGTGCGAGAGCCTGTGCTGGCGCTGCCGAAGCGTGGTCAGAAGCTCCACATAAGGCTCCCGCCTCTCGTGATGGGCGGCCCTGATCCTGCGCATGATACGGCTCTTGAACTCCTGGTCGGCGGCGCTCTGTTCGAGCTTATCCACCGCAATCTCGTACTCGAAATCGATGTTGCCGAGCCTGTGCAGGACTTCACGCATCATGGCGTCGATGCTGGGCGTGTCCGGGTTGTGGCGATAAATTTCTTTGTAATTGTTCTGCTTCAGATGGGCCATGTTTCCTCCGCTCGATGGATGGCGCATCCCCTACAGGGCCATTTGGCCGAGTTTCGACGATCTTGGCCATTCCGTAATGTTACGGAGGCGGCGCTCCATTGAGCTGCCGAAAGATATCGGGTCTTCGCGCATTTTCCCCTTCCCCCGGCGCGTCCCGATCCCTACATAGGGAAGGCGGGGCTGCGGGGCGCGTTAGGAGTTCATATTCCCCGGGGCCTTATCGATCCCAACGGGAGCTGTCCCTGCCCGGTCCGTGGACCGGAACACACGGCGCCCACCTACTTTGTAGGTTCCCGGGATCGCTTCTCCGACGGTTTCTGTGGCTCCGCACCTGATGACTTCTCTCCCCCCTCCCGAACTCAAAGAGCGCCTCCGACAGGAGGGCTTTGCGCGCCGTGACGCGCTGGACAAGAGGGTTCGCGAGGAGGCCGCGCAGCGCATCGCCGCCCAGGCTCTCGACTTCCCCGATCTTCAGGACGTGATGCCGGTGGGCGGCTATTGGCCGATCCGCACCGAGGTCGATCCGCGTCCGCTCATGGAAGCGCTCCTGGCGCGCGGGCAGGACGTGACCCTCTCCCAAATTCTCCATCCCCATTTGAGCTGGCGCCTCTGGCGGCCCGGCGACGTGCTGGTCAAAGGCGGCTTCGGCGTGCGTGAGCCCGGACCCGATGCGCCCGAGGTTTTCCCCAAGGCGCTGCTCGTGCCGCTCGTCGCCTTCGACCGCCGGGGCGGGCGCATCGGCTACGGCAAGGGCCATTTCGACCGGGCCATCGCGGCCCTGGAAGAACAGCATCCCGTCTTGACCATTGGTCTCGCTTATGCGGTTCAGGAGATCGACGAGGTTCCGGTCGAACCCCATGACCGGCCTCTCGACGTTATCATCACCGAGGCCGAACTCATTCGGACGAAATCCGCTTAAGGGTCCATCATGCGTCTTCTCTTCCTCGGCGATATCGTCGGGCGGCCCGGCCGCAATGCGGTGATCGAGCGCCTGGAGGGCCTTCGCGACCGCTGGCGGCTCGACTGCGTGGTCATCAACGGCGAGAACTCCGCCGGCGGCTTCGGCATCAACGAGGCGATCTGCGACGAGATCCTGAATGCGGGCGCCGATGCGGTCACGCTCGGCAATCATTCCTGGGATCAGCGCGAGACCCTCGTCTTTATCGAGCGCCAGCCGCGACTCCTGCGGCCCGTGAACTACCCGGCGGGCACGCCGGGCCGGGGCGCCAATCTCATCGACACCCGCTCCGGCCATCGCGTTCTCGTGGTCAACGTCATGGGCCGCCTCTACATGGACCCGCTCGACGATCCGTTCGCCGCCGTCGAGCGGGAACTCGAAACCTGCCCCCTCGGACAGGTGGCAGATGCCATCATCATCGACGTGCACGCGGAGGCCACCAGCGAGAAGGAGGCCATGGGCCATTACTTCGACGGGCGGGCGAGCCTGGTGGTAGGCACCCACACCCATGTGCCCACGGCCGATCACCGGGTGCTTGCCGGCGGCACGGCCTACATGTCGGATGCGGGAATGTGCGGCGACTACGATTCCGTCCTCGGCATGCAGAAGGAGGAATCGATCCGCCGCTTCCTCCAGAAGACCCCCGGTGTGCGCATGGAGCCGGCCTTGGGGGAAGGCACGCTTTCGGGCATCGCGGTCGAGACCGACGACCGCACCGGCTTGGCGGTTCGCGTGGCGGCGGTTCGCCTCGGGCCGAACCTGGAAGAGACCTGGCCCCGCTTCTGGGACTAGGCGCGGTTTTCCCCTCTCCCCCACCTATATCGGGTGTTCCCGATATCGGCATCTTGAATGCGCAAGTCGGGAACACCCGACTTGCGGTGGGAGAGGGTGCCCTGCGAAGCAGGGTGGGAGAGGGGGCGAGTTCGCCCGGTGATTTCCCCTCTTCCGGCTCACTCCGTTCGCCACCCTCTCCCGCTAAAGGGGAGAGGGCTATGCTCCCTTGGCGTGGAGCGTCGCCGTTCCCATCTCTCCCGGCACGGAGGTGATCGGTGGACGCTGAGACGAAGACGACCAAGGCCGGCAGGATCAACGTCTATCGGCAGACGAGCGAGTTCCATCAGGCGCACGAGCACCAGAGCGCTTCGGCCGTCCTGCGCGCCGTGATCGACGAGGCCAAGGACGAGACGATCTCGATCCGCGAGATCATAGAGGCCTTCGGCGAGCGCGCCTTCGGCTTCGTGCTGATCCTGTTCTCCCTGCCGAACTGCGTCCCAAACGTGCCGGGCATCGCCGGCATCGTCGGCACGCCCGTGCTGATCTTCGGCATCCAGATGATGCTGGGCCACAAGCGCCCCTGGCTGCCCGGCTTCATCCTGCGCCAGACGGTGTCCGTGGCGAAATTCAAGCGCCTCATCGACATCGCCGAGCCCAGGCTCCAGAAACTCGAAAGCTACTGCAAGCCCCGTCTGCTCCCGCTCTTCGGCCCCATCGGCGACCGGGTGGTGGGGCTCTTTGCATTTCTGGTGGCGCTCTCGGTCCTGATCCCGTTCCCCGGCACCAACTTCCCGCCCTCCATCGCCCTCGTCATCGCGTCCATCGCCGTGATGGAGGAAGACGGCTATCTCCTGATTGTCGGCTATCTCATCGGTCTGGCCGGGCTCGCCTATACGGTGACGATCCTGGGTGCCTCCTACCACCTCATCGTGGCGGCCATTCAGAACCTGCCGGGCTGGCTCGGGTTCTAGAGCCTCGGATGAGCACATTGTTCGATGCGCTGAGCACGATCTCTTAAGCGGCTTCGCCTTATCCTGCCCCAAGGGAAAGCAAGGGGCGGCGAGTGGGCGTACAATCACGCGAATGGATGGGCGATATGGCCAGTGCCCCGCAGGCGATCCGCCTGTCGGAGGTGCTCGGGGCGCTGAGCCACGCCCTGGACCTGACGGAGGGCCAGCCCGCCGGCCATTGCGTGCGGGCCTGCTGGATCGGGGTCCATGTGGGACGCGAGCTGGGCCTGAGCGAGGCAGCCCTGTGGGAGCTCTATTACACGCTCCTCCTGAAGGACCTCGGCTGCAGCAGCAACGCGGCCCGCATCTGCCAGCTCTATCTCACCGATGATCTGTCGTTCAAAAGGGACTTCAAGACCGTCGGCGACCGGCTCCCGCAGGTCTTGGGCTTCGTGCTGTCCCATACAGGGCTCAAGTCCGGGCTGGCGGAGCGCTTCCGTGCGGTGGTCAACATCGTCCAGCACGGCGGCGAGATCGCCCGCGAGCTGATCGAGACCCGTTGCCAGCGCGGCGCCGAGATCGCCCGCCAGCTGCGCTTTCCCGAAGGCGTGGCGCAAGGGATCCAATCTCTCGACGAGCACTGGAACGGCGGCGGCAAGCCGCTCGGCATCGCCGGGGCTGAAATCTCGATCTACTCGCGCATCGCGCTGCTGGCCCAGGTGGTGGACGTCTTCCACACCGGCGCCGGGGAAGCGGCGGCACGGCGCGAGGTGCGGGAGCGCTCGGGGATGTGGTTCGACCCCAGTGTCGTCGAGGCCTTCGAGCGCGTGGCCGTGAGCCGTGCCTTCTGGGAGGTTCTGGGCTCCGACGACGTGGAGACTGCGATCTTCGCCCTTGAGCCGGCCCAGCGTATCGAGATCGCCGACGAGGATTACCTCGACGACATCGCGGCGGCCTTCGCGCGGGTCGTCGATTCCAAGAGCCCCTATACCAGCGGCCACAGCGACCGGGTCGCGTTCTTTGCCGATCTCATCGCCGGGGAGATGGGGTTCGACGAGGCGGGACGGCGGCGCCTGCGGCGGGCGGCCCTGCTCCACGACATCGGCAAGCTCGGGGTCAGCAACGAGATCCTCGACAAGCCGGGCAAGCTGGACGAGGCGGAATTTGCCGCCATGCGCCATCACGCCCTCTACAGCGAGACCATCCTGTCCCGGATCCGCGCCTTCGAGGATCTGGCCCGCATCGGCGGAGCCCATCACGAGCGCCTCGACGGCAAGGGCTATCCCAGGGGACTGAAAGGCGCGGAGATCGGCCGGGAGACCCGGATCATCTCGGTGGCCGATGTCTTCGATGCCCTGACGGCCGATCGCCCCTACCGCGCCGCCATGCCGGCCTCGAAGGCGATGGGGATCCTGGAGGCGGAGACCGGCACGGCCTTCGATCCGGCCTGCGTGGACGCGCTCCGGCGGGCTATGGACCGGATCGAGGGCAGGGAAGTCCAAAGGGGCTTTGCCTGATGCCCTTCGCCGCCTTATAAGCGGGCCATCGTCAACTTCTCCGGCCTGACGGGCGCCTTCCCATGAGGCGGCTCTCGGCCGAAATTCCGGAGGCCCCCATGGCCGGGCATTCACAGTTCAAGAATATCATGCACCGCAAGGGCAAGGTGGACGCGGTGCGGTCCAAGGTGTTTTCCAAGCTCGCCCGCGAAATCACCGTGGCGGCCAAGATGGGCATGCCCGATCCCGCCATGAACCCGCGCCTGCGCGCTGCGATCCTCGCCGCCCGCGCCGAGAACATGCCCAAGGACAACATCCAGCGGGCCATCAACAAGGCCTCCGGCGGCGATGCGGAGAACTACGACGAGATCCGGTACGAGGGCTACGGCCCCGGCGGCGCGGCGATCATCGTCGAGGCCATGACCGACAACCGCAACCGCACGGCCTCCGACATCCGCTCCTACTTCACCAAGAGCGGGGGCAACCTGGCCGAGACCGGCGCGGTCTCCTTCATGTTCGACCGGGTCGGCTATATCGAGTTCGGCCCCGAGGTGGCGGATGCCGACGCCATGCTGGAAGCCGCCATCGATGCGGGCGCCGACGACGTTTCCTCCTCCGAGAACGGCCACGAGGTCTATTGCGACCAGGGCTCGCTCAACGAGGTGACCAAGGCGCTGGAGGACAAGTTCGGCGAGCCCAAGGCCTCCAAGCTGGTCTGGAAGCCCCAGACCCCGGTCGCCGTGGACGACGAGACCGGCGAGAAGCTGATGAAGCTGATGGAATCGCTCGAGGAGCACGACGACGTCCAGAACGTCTACGGCAACTTCGAGCTCTCCGACGCCCTCATGCAGAAGATGGCTGAGTGATTTAGGCTGTGCGTCATGCCCGGGCTTGTCCCGGGTATCCACGTCTTCTTAACCGTTGATGGCGTGGATGGCCGTAGACCAAATCGGCCATGACGGTGGAGAACAACAGTGACTGAGCGCGTCCGCATCCTCGGCCTCGATCCCGGCCTGCGCAACACGGGCTGGGGGGTCATCACCGTCGAGGGGACGAAGCTCTCCTTCGTCGCCTGCGGGGTCGTGACCTCCGACGGCGACCTTGAGCTCGCCCTGCGCCTCAAGCAGCTCCACGACCGCATCACGGACGTGATCCGAACCTGGACGCCCGACGAGGTGTCCGTCGAGGAGACCTTCGTCAACAAGGACGCGCAGGCGACCCTCAAGCTCGGCCAAGCCCGCGCCATGTCCCTGCTGGTCCCGGCCCTCCATGGCCTGCCGGTGGCGGAATACGGCGCCAACCAGGTGAAGAAGACCGTGGTGGGCGTTGGCCACGCCGATAAGAACCAGGTGCAGGCCATGATCAAGATCCTCCTGCCCAAGGCCGACTTCAAGAAGGCCGACGCCGCCGACGCGCTCGCCATCGCCATCGCCCATGCCCACCAGCGCAAGGCCCGCGCTTTGGCGGCGAGCTATTAATTTGATACAGAAGCACAAAGCGTCATACCGGATGGCGTGAGCCGATCCGGGATCGCGACCCGGATTAAACGCCTCTTCCCTCCCCCTTGCGGGGAGGGGTAGGGGTGGGGGTGGTTCGACTGGGCGGGGACCGATCTCGTCGAATGCTGCAGCAGCCTCGTGCATTGATTGCGAAGCGCAGCGTTCTGACTTTTCGACCCCCACCCTCAATTCCTCCCCACAAGGGGGAGGGAAGCAGGAGCAAGGACTGACGTGATCGGCAAACTCAAAGGCGTGGTGGATTCCTATGGCGAGGATTTCGTGATCCTCGACGTGCATGGGGTCGGCTACGTGGTCCACTGCTCCTCCCGCACTCTCCAGAACCTGCCGCCCACCGGCGAGGCGGCGGTTTTGTCCATCGAGACCCATGTGCGCGAGGACATGATCCGCCTGTTCGGCTTCCGGTCGGATTCGGAGCGCGAATGGTTCCGCCTGCTCCAGAGCGTGCAGGGCGTGGGCTCCAAGGTGGCGCTCGGCATCCTGTCCGTGCTCGACCCCGGTAGCCTCGCAACCGCCATCGCCACCGGCGACAAGGCCTCCGTGGCCCGCGGCCCCGGCGTCGGGCCCAAGCTCGCCCAGCGCATCGTGTCCGAACTCAAGGACAAGGCCCCGGCCTTCGCCTCCGTCGATCCGGCCCTGATCCGCCTCACCGGCGCGGTGGAGGACAGGAGCGCCCCGGCGCCTGTGACGGATGCCATCTCGGCGCTGGTCAATCTCGGCTATCCCCAAGTGCAGGCCTCCGCAGCCGTGGCCGCCGCCATGAAGCAGGCCGGCGACGAGGCTGAGGCGAAGACGCTAATCCGACTGGGTCTGCGGGAGCTGGCGCGATAGACCTCTGTCATCCCCGGCGGCCCGCAGGGCCGGGAAGGGGATCCATGGGGCAGCGTTTGTCAGTGGATTCCCTTCCCTCGCCGGGAATGACAAAGGAGTTTCGATCGTCCCGTGGACGTTCCTGTTTTGATCTTGTTAAAGATGGCGTATTACACCGAGAACGCCTATATGAAGCCTTTGGAAGGTAAGCCTCTTTGACCGATTCCCGCCGCCTGATCAGCCCTGAAAAGCGTGAGGACGATGTCGATGCGTCGATCCGGCCGCTCTCGCTCGACGACTTCACGGGCCAGAAGGCCGCGCGGGCCAATCTCCAGATTTTCATCAATGCCGCCAAGGCGCGCGGCGATGCGCTGGACCACGTGCTCTTCGTCGGGCCTCCGGGGCTGGGCAAGACCACGCTCGCCCAGATCGTCGCCCGCGAGCTCGGGGTCAATTTCCGCTCGACCTCCGGCCCGGTGATCGCCAAGGCGGGCGACCTTGCGGCCCAGCTCACCAACCTCGAAGAGCGCGACGTGCTCTTCATCGACGAGATCCACCGCCTCAACCCGGCCGTGGAGGAAATCCTCTATCCGGCCATGGAGGATTACCAGCTCGACCTCATCATCGGCGAGGGCCCGGCGGCGCGCTCGGTGAAGATCGAGCTGCCGAAATTCACGCTTGTGGGCGCCACCACCCGCGCCGGCCTGCTCACCACGCCGTTGCGCGACCGCTTCGGCATCCCGATCCGGCTCGAGTTCTACACCGTCGACGAGCTGGAGCTCATCGTCCGCCGTGGCGCACGCGTCTTGGGCCTCGGCATGAGCGAGGAGGGCGCCAACGAGATCGCCCGCCGCTCCCGAGGCACGCCCCGCATCGCCGGCCGCCTCCTGCGCCGGGTGCGCGACTTCGCCATCGTGGAAGGCGTCCAGACCGTCTCCCGCGACCTCGCCGACAAGTCCCTGCGCCTCCTCGACGTGGACCCCATCGGTCTCGATCTCATGGACCGCAAGTACCTGACCATGATCGCGGGTTCCTTCGGCGGCGGCCCGGTCGGCATCGAGACGATTGCCGCGGCCCTTTCCGAGCCGCGCGACGCCATCGAGGACATCATCGAGCCCTATCTGATCCAGAAGGGCTTCGTGCAGCGCACCCCGCGCGGCCGCATCCTCACCCCTCACGCCTTCAAGCACCTCGGCATCCCCGAGCCCAGCCGCGAGACGGCGGCCCAGTTCGGGCTGTTCGGCGGGGATGCGGATGAGTGAGCGGCGGGACCAGGGAGGGATGGTCGGTTCCCACCTCTCCGGCTTCATGCAGGAGGGCGCGCATATCCTCCCCATCCGCGTCTATTACGAAGACACGGATTTCTCCGCCCGCGTCTATCACGCCAGTTACCTGCGCTTCATGGAGCGCGGCCGCACGGAACTGCTGCGGGCGGTCGAGGTGGCGCAGTCCAATCTTCACGCGAGCATGGACGGCCTCGCCTTCGTGGTGCGCAAGATGAATATCGATTTCCTCGGCGGAGCCGTCATGGACGACGTGCTCACCATCGTGACCCGCCCCAAGGAGATGCGCGGCGCCTCGATGACGCTGGCGCAGGAAGTCCGGCGCGGCGACGAGGTGCTGGTGATGGCCGATGTGATGGTTGCGGCCGTCCGGAGAGGGCGGGCCGTGCGAATCCCGGACGAGCTGCGGGCGGCTTTGAGTACAAGCCGGTGACCCCATGATCGTGCCGCAGCGTCAGGCGTCACAGCAGCCCTGCATCGGAAGCATGCCGGCCAAGATTTCATATCAATTTCAGACAATTCCGCCTTGCAGCAGCCGTACTTAAACCAGACCTTAACCTTACTGTGTGCCTAACAGGTAACGGTCCGGGATGATCTGAGGCTCATTGATCGGCTGCCCTTATTTTCGACAGATTCGGGGGCGAACCAGCTGTGATACAGAAACAGATTTTCCTGAGATCAATCTGCGGTGGGCCTTGGGCAATCCAAGGTTGCTCGAAGAGCGAGGACGAGATTCATGAATCCGGCTGATGTGGCCCAGGCCGCTCCTGTGGCCCACGACCTGTCCTTCTTTGGCCTGTTCTGGCAGGCCCATTTCATCGTCAAGCTCGTGATGATCGGCCTGCTGGCGGCTTCCGTCTGGTGCTGGGCCATCATCGTCGACAAGACGCTGCTCTACAGCCGCACCAAGCGGGCCATGGACCGGTTCGAGGACGTGTTCTGGTCCGGCCAGTCCCTGGAGGAGCTCTACCGCAATCTCCAGAGCCGCCCGGCCACGGGCCTGGCTGCCGTGTTCGTCGCCGCCATGCGCGAGTGGAAGCGCTCCTTCGAAGGCTCGGGACGGTCGTTCCAGACCCTGCCGCAGCGCATCGACAAGGTGCTCGACGTCACCATCCAGCGCGAGGTGGAGCGGCTCAACGCGCGCCTGACGGTGCTGGCCTCCATCGGCTCGGCCGGTCCCTATATCGGCCTCTTCGGCACGGTAGTGGGCATCATGAATTCCTTCACGTCGATCGCCGCTTCCAAGAACACGAGCCTTGCGGTCGTCGCTCCCGGCATCGCCGAGGCGCTGTTCGCCACCGCCATCGGCCTGTTCGCGGCCATTCCGGCGGTGCTCGCCTACAACAAGCTGAACTCGGAAGTGGGCAAGCTGCAGTCGCGGCTCGAGGGCTTCGCCGACGAGTTCTCGGCCATCCTGTCCCGTCAGGTGGACGAGCGCATCGGCCATGCGGGCCGTCCTCCCGCGAACGCGGCTTAAGGGGGATCCGGCATGGCTATGATGGCAGGATCGGCAGGAGGCGGACGCCGCCGCAGGCGCTCCCGGCAGGCGGGCGTGATCAACGAGATCAACATGACGCCGTTCATCGACGTCATGCTCGTGTTGCTCATCATCTTCATGGTGGCGGCGCCGATGATGACGGCCGGTGTGCCGCTCGATCTGCCGCAAACCAAGGCTGCGCCGCTCAACTCCGACGCGACGCCCGTGACCTTGTCGATCAAGGCCAACGGCCAGGTCTTCCTCGGCGAGGCGGAACTCACGGACGAGGCCATCGTCGGCAAGCTGGCTGAAGTGTCGAAGGCGGGCTTCGACGAGCGGGTTTTCGTGCGCGGCGACAAGAAGGTGGATTACGGACGCGTCGCCCAGGTGATGTCGATCGTGACCACGGCCGGCTACAAGCGCGTCGCCCTCGTGACCGAGATCGACCAGCGCTGAGAAGATTGAGAGCAAGGGGCAAACACACGTGGCGTTGAAGCTGAAATTCAGCACTTCGGAGCCGGGCTTCTGGGTCTCGGGCGTCGCGCATGCGGCGCTGCTGACGGCTGCCATGATCGGTCTGTCTTCCGTGGCCGAATTTCCCGAGGCTCAGGAAGGCATCCCGGTCGAGATCGTCACCGATGCCCAGCTCTCCCAGATCACCAAGGGCGAGACCGACGCCAAGGCACCGCAGCCCAAGCCCCGCGCCGAGCGCGTGGCCGACAAGATCGAGCAAAAGGCACCCGGCGAGGACAAGCGCGATGCGCCGGCTCCGCCGAAGCGCCCGGCCGAGATGAAGGTCGCCGACAAGGAAGAACCGGTTGCCGCCGCGCCTCCGCCGCCCGCGCCGCCGACCCGCTCGCAGGAAGAGAAAGCCGCCGAGGCCAAGGCCTTGGAAGAGAAGAAGATGGTCGAGAAGGCCGAAGCCGAAGCCATCGAGAAGGCCAAGGCCGCCGAGCAGGCCAAGATCGAGGCTGAGGCCCAGGCGAAGGCGCAGGCCGAAGCGAAAGCCAAGGCGGAGGCGGAAGCCAAGAAGGTTGCCGAAGCCAAGGCGAAGGCAGAGGCCGACGCGAAGGCCAAGGCGGAAGCCGAGGCGAAGAAGCTCGCGGAAGCGAAAGTCAAGGAAGAGGCCGAAGCCAAGGCGCGCAAGGAAGCTCAAGCCGCCAAGAAGCTCGACATGGGGGACCTGAAGCAGTTCCTCGACAGCAAGGACAAGAGCCAGTCCACCGGCGCGACCGGCGCCGAGGTGCAGAAGACCGCCTCGCTCGGCACCGCGACGGGCTCGGCCGCGAAGCTCTCCCCCAGCCTGCGCGACGCCCTCATCGGCATTCTCGTGTCGCAGATCGAGCGCTGCTACAGCGCGCCCATCGCGGCGTCCGGTGGGCAGGTCACGCCTCCGGTGCTCGACATCCGCCTGAACCAGGACGGCTCGCTCACCACCGAACCGAGAGTCCTGCAGGCCGGAAGCTCATCGACCGATCGCGCGGTGGCGGATGCAGCCGTCAGGGCTATCCGCAAATGCCGCCAGTTCGAGATCCCGGCGAAATTCGCGCCGTATTACACGGACTGGAAGATCCTGAACGTCCAGTTCGATCCTCCCCTCTCTTAAAGCCGTTCAAGCTTGAGACAGCATCCCATGATCACTCGCCTCGTTTCCCGTCTTCTCGTCGCGCTGGCCGTCGTCCTGCCGATGGTGGCGCTCGCACCCGCAGCCCAGGCGCAGCTCTCGTTCCGCGTCGGTCCGGGCGGTCAGTTCCAGCCCATGCCGATCGCCGTGGCCGACTTCTCCGGCGAGGGCGACATGGGGCAGCGCGTGTCGGGCATCATCGGCAACAACCTGCAGCGCTCGGGCTACTTCGCGCCCCTCGACAAGGCGCGCTTTCCCGAGCGTCCGTCCTTCGACGCCGCGCCGCGCTTCGATGCCTGGAAGGCGGCGGGCGCCCAGGCGCTCGTCACGGGCCGCGTCTCGCGCGATCCGTCGGGACGGCTTCGCGCCGAGTTCCGCCTGTGGGACATCGAGACCGGCCAGCAGCTCACCGGCCAGCAATACGTGACGGACGCCAATTTCTGGCGCCGCGTCGGCCACATCATCTCGGATGCGGTTTACACCAAGATCACCGGCTTCGGCGGCTTCTTCGACACGCGCATCGTGTTCGTCGACGAATCGGGCCCGAAGGAGAACCGCCGCAAGCGCCTCGCCATCATGGATCAGGACGGCGCCAACGTGCGCTACCTGACCCAGGGCGACACCTCCGTCGTGGCGCCGCGCTATTCGCCGGCCACGCAGGACATCACCTACATGTCGCAAATCGAAGGCCAGCAGCCGCGCGTGCAGGTGATCAACCTCGAGTCCGGCGCGCGCCAGGTGCTCGGCAACTTCCCCGACATGGCCTCCTCGCCGCGCTTCGGACCCGAAGGAAGCCGCATCGTCATGAGCCTGCAGCAGGGCGGCAACGCCAACATCTTCATGATGAATCTCGGCTCGCAGGCCACCACGCGCCTGACCTCGACGCCCGCCATCGACACCTCGCCGTCCTTCTCGCCGGACGGCAAGCAGATCGTGTTCGAGAGTGACCGCGGCGGCAAGCAGCAGATCTACGTGATGAACGTGGACGGCTCGGACCAGCGCCGCATCTCGTTTGGCGACGGCTCCTACTCGCAGCCGGCCTGGTCCCCGCGCGGCGACTACATCGCCTTCACCAAGCAGCGCGCCGGGGGCTTCGCCATCGGCATCATGAAGCCCGACGGCTCGGGCGAGCGCATCCTGACGGAAGGCTTCCACAACGAGAGCCCGACCTGGGCGCCCAACGGCCAGTACATCCTGTTCTTCCGCGATCCGGGCGGACAGGCCGGCGGCAAGCTCTACATGGTCGACATCACCGGCCGCGTGGAGCAGCCCGTCCCGACGCCGTCCTTCGCGTCGGACCCGACCTGGTCGCCGCTGCTGAGCGAGAGCCGGCAGAGCAACTGATCGAGAAACAAAAGGGCGCTTCTAGAGCATCGTGCGGAAAAGTGGGCCCGGTTTTCCGCACGAACGATGCTCTCATCTAAGAAGAAAGCATCGATCCCAAAAGTGGATTCCACTTTTGGGATCGATGCTTTAGCGCCCTTTTTCATTCAGGCCCGCAGCGAGGCTGAGCCGCTGGCGTTGTCTCTGCGGCCCTTCAGCTTGAAGGCAAGCACCAGAAGGCCGATGCCGAAGACGAGTGCGTAGGCCCCGAGCCACCAGGTCAGCACCACGGCGCCGACGAGCGGGGCGATCAGGAGCGCGATGCCGAAGAGCACCGACACGATGCCGCTGAAGATGAGCCAGCCGCGGCCGTATTCGGGGTTGAGCTTGAAGGCTGCGACGATCATCAGAACGCCGGTGATCAATGACCACACGGCCACCAGGGTGACGAAGAACAGCACCGTCAGCCCCGGCATGGCAAAGGCAATGATGCCGACCAGGATATTGAGGACGCCCTCGAGGATCAGAAGCCCCCAGCGCTGGTTGTTAGACGCGGCCCTGATGCCCGACACGATGCCGAACACGCCGTCGACCAGCATGTAGGCCGAGAAGAACAGCACGAGGGACAGGATCGTCGCGCCCGGCGAGAAGAAGGCGATGAGCGCGAACACGATGGCGAAGACGCCGCGCAGGGCCACGGCCCACCAGTTCTGCGCCAGGAGGGAGCTCATGGCATGGGTGCGGTCGAAGAGTTCGGAAGAGCCGGAGGTGCCTGATGCCATGGGTGTCTCCTCGCCAATCGCGATGCGCATGCCCCGGGACGTCAACGTCAAGCTTGTCTGACGGTTTCCTTTTATTCCCCGGACGAGGCTTCCCCGTCGCGGCTTCGGGCAAGCTTTCGCCGCAACGCGAGCTTGCGGCGCCTCAGGCGCACGCGCCGCTTGAGGCGGAAGGCGCGGATGAGCAGCGCGAGGCCGATCCACACGAGGACGATCACTACCGGCGAGATGATGAGGACCGGGAAGAACGTGATCAGGCCCGCAAGCGCCAGCAGCGCGGAGCCGATGATGGCGATGCTGCGGGCTTCCGTCGCCGTGAGGGAGCGCGATCCGGACCCGACAGCCTTGCTCACGGTGCTGGAGAGCGCCAGGGCGCCAGCCGCGAGCCTGCGTACGCCGCCCTTCGTGTAGCGGTGGCCGCGGCGGGAGCGCATGTTCCTCGCCTGCCGGCGGCGCGACTGCCATCCGGGAACGATCTCCGTCGCGTTGGCGAGATCCTCCAGGTACATGGCCTCCATGGCCTCGGCGAAGCCGGTATCCTCCACCACCACGTCGAGTTCCCAATTGGTGGCCCAGCTCGCCAGATTGAGGTTGGTGGAGCCCACCCTGGCCCAGCGTCCGTCCGCCACGGCGGTCTTGGCATGGAGCATCGTGCCGTTCCATTCGAAGACCCGGACGCCGGCTTCGATCAGCGAGCGGTAGCCCGCCCGCACCACGGGCTGGAGGGCTGGCACGTCGCTCGATCCGGGCACGAGAATGCGCACGTCGACGCCGTCGCGCGCGGCCTCGCCCAGCGCCTGCACGTAAGAGGTCGTGGCCACGAAGTAGGCGTCGGTGAGCCAGAGGTTGCGCTGCGCGGTGGCGGCGATGAACTGGTCGACCCGATAGGTGCGGAACATACCGGGCTCGCCGCTGATGAGCCGCGCCGCCACCGAGCCCGCATGCGGGATCAGGTCGGCATGGGGCAGCTCGGATTTCGGGATCGCCCGCATGCCGGCAAGCGCCCAGCTCTCGGCGAAGGCGGCATCGAGATCCGCGACCAGCGGGCCTTCAACGCAGAGGCCGGTGTCGCGCCACGGCTCATGGCCGCTCTTGCCCACCCAGTTGTCCGAGATGCACAGCCCCGAGACGAAGCCGATGCGCCCGTCGACCGTGATCAGCTTGCGGTGGTCGCGGCGGATCCAGAACGGGTCCGTCAGGCGGGGCGGGTTGAAGACCTTGGCCTGCACCCCGGCCTCGCGCATGCGCCGCCAGTAAGGGGGGAGAGCGCGCATGGACGAGCCGAGCCAGTCGTAGAGCACGCGCACCCGCACGCCGGCGCGCGCCCGCTCCATCAGGGCATCGGCGAATTCGCGGCCGCTCTCGTCGTCGGCGATGATGAAGTTCTCGAAATGGATGACGGCTTTCGCCGAGCGGATCGCCTCGAGCCACGCCGGGTAGTTCTCCCGCGAATCCTTGAGCAGCCCGATCGCGTTGCCGTGCCGCAGGTCGCTGTCGGCGATGCGTGCGAAAGCGCGCTCCAGACGCAGATCGTCGAGGGCCTTGCGGTAGGGCTGTCCGAGGGTGCCGGGCGGGGTCGTCACGATATTCATGACCTCTCAACGCGTGAGACGGGCAATCGGCAGCAGCCTAGCTTCATTCGATTTCCCGAGCGGCACATGCCGCTGGCGCATGCCGCCCATCATTTACAATGCGTTAACCCTAACCCCAACTTCCTCAACTTGGCCATAATTCACCGTGATCCGAAGCCGCTCATTACGGTTGACGGAACCCTCCCTTAACCATCCTCCCGATATGAAAGACACAACGTTCGGCAAACGTATGTGTAAGGAGTATTGCCAATGATGACGTTGCGCGCCGTCAAATTCGCCGCTGCCATCGTCCTCGCCCTCGGGGCGGCGGCGTGTTCGTCCAACAAAGATGAGATGGCCGGCGGAGCCGGTGGCTTCGGGGCCGGTGGCGCCGCCACCCCTGGCAGCGCCCAGGACTTCGTCGTCAACGTGGGCGACCGCGTGTTCTTCGAGACCGACTCGACGGACCTGACCCCCACGGCGGTGGCCACCCTCGACAAGCAGTCCCAGTGGCTGCAGCGCTACCCGCAATACACCTTCATCCTCGAAGGACACGCGGACGAGCGCGGCACCCGCGAGTACAACTTCTCGCTCTCCGCCCGCCGCTCCCAGGTCGTCCGCGACTACCTGATCTCCCGCGGCATCCCGGGCAACCGCTTCCGCACCGTGTCCTACGGCAAGGAGCGCCCGGTGGCGGTCTGCAACGACATCTCCTGCTGGTCGCAGAACCGGCGTGCGGTGACGGTGCTCGGCAACGGCGCCGGGGCATAAGGCCTCACCGGCTTCGAGCCTCGTGAAATTGCAGAGCGCCGCCACATTCTCGCCGTGGCGGCGCTTTTGTGTTATCGGCCCCTCCGTCGAGGATCCTTACGGTATTCCCAGCATGTTCCGACGCCTGTTTGTCTTTTTCGCCTTTGCCCTGGCTTTGGCCGCGACTTCGGCTCACCCTGCCGCCGCGCAGGATGCGGCCGACGCGATCGTGCGCCTGAACCGGCTCGAGAGCCAGTTCAGGCAGATCTCCGGTCAGATGGAGCAACTCCAGTACGAGAACCGCCAGCTGAAGGAACAGCTGCGCAAGTTCCAGGAGGACGTGGAGTTCCGGTTCCAGGAGGGGCGTGGCGGCAGCGGCTCCAGGCCTGCTCCCGCACCGTCCACCGCGACGCCCTCGCGACCTGCTCCGCCCCCGGCGCAACCGGCGCCGGCCCAGCCCCAGCGCCGCAGCGACGTGTTCGACCCCTCGGAGGCGCCGAGCGCTCCCGGTGCGCCTCGCCCGCTCGGCTCGACCCCGCCGTCCGCGCCGCTCGCTCAAGCCGATGCCGGCCGTCCGATGCCGCTCCCAGGCGGCCAGCTTGCCGGGATCGGGGAACTCATCGAGCAGGATGACCCCGAGGGCGCGCCGCTCGACCAGCAGGGCGATGTCCAGGCGGCCCTGCCTCAGGGCGCCATCACCGAGCGCGCCAACCCCAGCGTGGCGGCCACCAGCGTCGGCAATCCCCGGTCGGATTTCGACACGGCCTATACGTCCTTCACGCAGAAGCAGTACGATCAGGCCGAGATGAGCTTTCGCCGCTTCCTGCAATCCAACCCGCGCGACAAGCTGGTGCCCGAAGCCACCTTCTGGCTCGGCGAGACCTATCTCGTGCGCAGCCGCTACCGTGAGGCCGCAGAGCAGTTCCTGAACGTCTCGGCCGAGCATCCGGACACGCCCAAGGCGCCCGATGCCCTGCTGCGGCTCGGCATCTCCCTGAACGGCCTCGGCGCCAAGGATCGCGCCTGCGCCGTCTTTTCCGAACTCGACCGCAAGTATCCGCAGGCCTCCGCGCCCGTCCGCCAGGCCTCCGAGCGCGAGCAGAAGCGGATCAAGTGCAGCTGATCCGCTGAGCTTTGACAGGCCCCGCGCCATGGCCCCGGTCTCGCCCCCCGACGACCCGCTCTCGGATGAAGGGCTCGAGCGTCTTTTTTCTTCGCTGAACCAAGCCTCCGGCATCCTCGCCGCCGTGTCGGGCGGGCCGGACTCGATGGCCCTCATGCAGGGCCTCGCCCGCTGGGCTTCTCGCGCGCGCCGCCCCCCAATCCACGTTGCCACCGTCGATCATGGCCTGCGGCCCGAGGCCGCCGACGAGGCCGCCTTCGTGGCACGCGAAGCCGCCCTTCTGAGCCTGCGGCACCGGACGCTTGCCTGGACCGGACCAAAGCCCATGACCGGGATCCAGGAGGCCGCCCGCGAGGCGCGCTACGGCCTCCTCGTCGAGCATGCGGGCGAGGCGGGAGCCTCCCACCTCGTCACCGCCCACACCCTCGATGACCAGGCCGAGACGGTGATGATGCGCCTGTCGCGCGGCTCGGGGCTGTCGGGCCTTGCCGGCATGCGCCGGGAAACGGACCGGCAGGGCATCCGTCACGTGCGGCCGCTCCTGGGCATTCCGAAATCAACTCTTCTCGATCGGTGCCGGCAGCAGGGCTGGCGCTTCGTCACCGATCCGTCGAACGCGGACGAGCGCTATGCCCGTGTCCGGTGGCGCAGGCTGATGCCGCTGCTCGCCGCTGAGGGGCTCACCGCCGAACGGCTGGCCCGCATGGCGGAAAGGGCCGCTCAAGCGGATGAGGCTCTCGACCTCAAGGCACGGGAGGCCCTCGACCGCGGTGAACCGCTACTCGAAGGCGGGACCCTGTCGTTCCAGGCGAAGATCCTGACCGATGAGCCCTTCGAGATCGCCCTGCGGGTGCTGGAGCTGGCCCTGATGCAGGCCGGCCTAGATCTGGAGAACAGCCGTCTTCACCGGCTCGAGGCCTGCACGGAGCGCCTGCGGCAGGCCGCCGGGGCGGGAGAGTCGCTCAGTCTCACCATCGCCGGCGCTCACCTGCGCCTCACCCAAGCCGGACGGGTGTCAGTCGGCCCGGAACCGCCGCGCCAGCGAGGCCGTTAGCCGAATCTCCCGGCTCAGGCTATCGGATGATGCGGCATGCGCGCCGCATTCCCTTGGCAAGGCGGGACGGTATGCCTACATTGAGTTTAGCCGCACGGGGAGACCTCCTCGTGCTTTTCTCCCTCTGGGGCAGAACCTGATCAAATGAATTCAAATTTCCGCAACTTCGCCCTGTGGGTGGTGATCTTCCTCCTGGTGCTGGCGCTCGTGACCCTGTTCCAGAGCCCCGGCCAACGGGGCGGCGGCAGCGACATCGCCTACAGCCAGCTCCTCAGCGAGGCCGATGCCGGTCGTATCACCAGCGTGGTCATCTCCGGTCCTGAGATCAGCGGCACCTACACGGACGGCCGCACCTTCACGACCTACGCGCCGAGCGACCCGATGCTGGTCACGAAGCTGCAGCAGAAGGGCGTCTCGATCACGGCCCGTCCGCAGTCGGATTCGACCCCCTGGTTCATCGCGGTGCTCATGAACATCCTGCCCATCGCGCTGTTCATCGGCGCCTGGGTGTTCCTGTCGCGCCAGATGCAGAGCGGCGCCGGCCGGGCCATGGGCTTCGGCAAGTCGAAGGCGAAGCTGCTGACGGAGGCCCATGGCCGCGTCACCTTCGACGACGTGGCGGGCATCGACGAGGCCAAGGAAGACCTGCAGGAGGTCGTGGAGTTCCTGCGCGATCCGCAGAAGTTCCAGCGCCTCGGCGGCCGCATTCCCCGCGGCGTGCTGCTCGTCGGCCCTCCCGGCACGGGTAAGACCCTCACGGCGCGCGCGGTGGCAGGCGAGGCTAACGTGCCGTTCTTCACCATCTCGGGCTCCGACTTCGTGGAAATGTTCGTCGGCGTGGGCGCCTCCCGCGTGCGCGACATGTTCGAGCAGGCCAAGAAGAACGCCCCCTGCATCATCTTCATCGACGAGATCGACGCGGTCGGCCGCCATCGCGGCGCCGGCCTCGGCGGCGGCAACGACGAGCGCGAGCAGACCCTCAACCAGCTCCTGGTGGAGATGGACGGCTTCGAGGCCAACGAGGGCGTGATCATTATTGCTGCCACCAACCGTCCCGACGTGCTCGATCCGGCACTCCTGCGTCCGGGCCGCTTCGACCGCCAGATCGTCGTGCCAAACCCCGACGTGGTCGGCCGCGAGAAGATCCTGCGCGTTCACGTCCGCAAGGTGCCGCTTGCTCCCGACGTGGACCTCAAGGTGATCGCCCGCGGCACCCCCGGCTTCTCGGGCGCGGATCTCATGAACCTCGTCAACGAGGCGGCTCTTCTGGCGGCGCGGCGCGGCAAGCGCATCGTCACGATGAAGGAGTTCGAGGACGCCAAGGACAAGGTGATGATGGGCGCCGAACGCCGCACCCTGGTCATGACCGACGACGAGAAGCGCCTGACCGCCTATCACGAGGCCGGCCACGCCGTGGTTGCCCTGAACGTCCCGGCCACCGACCCGGTTCACAAGGCCACCATCATCCCGCGCGGCCGTGCGCTCGGCATGGTCATGCAGCTGCCCGAGCGGGACAAGCTGTCCATGAGCTACGAGCAGATGACCTCGCGTCTGGCCATCATGATGGGCGGCCGCATTGCCGAGGAGATGATCTTCGGGCGTGAGAAGGTCACCTCGGGCGCCCAGTCGGACATCGAGCAGGCCACGCGTCTGGCCCGCATGATGGTGACCAAGTGGGGCTTCTCGCCCGAACTCGGCACCGTGGCCTATGGCGAGAACCAGGACGAGGTGTTCCTCGGCATGTCCATGGGGCGCACGCAGAACATCTCCGAGGCCACCTCGCAGAAGATCGATTCCGAGGTTCGCCGTCTGGTGGAGGACGGGCTCAACGATGCCCGCCGCATCCTCACCGAGAAGGCGCACGAACTCGAGGCCCTGGCCCGTGGCCTGCTGGAATACGAGACCCTGTCGGGCGAGGAGATCCGCAATCTCCTCGACGGCCAGCCTCCGGTGCGCGATTCCGGCGACACGGTCACCCCGACCCGCGGCTCGGCCGTTCCGACCACCCGCCCGGGCCGCCCGCGCGAGACCGACGGGGGCATGGAGCCCCAGCCGCAGGCCTAAAACGTCAGAAATTGTGAGACCCAGGAACGCCCGCTTTCCCAGCGGGCGTTCTTTTTTGTTTACCTCAAAGTACTAATACTACACATGAGCCAGGCGTAAGGTTTGTAACAATCGCTTATCACTTGTGATGCGCGAATTGGCTCCCACGCCTTGACCGAAGTGGGGGAGGTTGCTTTGAAAAAGCAAAAGCGCGGATCAGCGCAACGGAATGCGGAGACAAAGCACGTGCGGAAATACTTTGGGACCGACGGAATTCGGGGCCGTGCCAACGGCATCATCACGCCGGACCTTGCTCTCAGGGTCGGGCAGGCCGCCGGCCTCATGTTCCAGCAGCGGGGCGATTACCGGCACCGGGTCGTGATCGGCAAGGACACGCGGCTGTCCGGCTACATGATCGAGTCGGCCCTTCAGGCGGGCTTCACCTCGGTGGGCATGGACGTGCTCCTGCTCGGCCCGATCCCGACCCCGGCGGTGGCCATGCTGACCCGCTCCATGCGCTGCGACCTCGGCGTCATGATCTCGGCTTCGCACAATCCTTATGAGGACAACGGCATCAAGCTGTTCGGCCCGGACGGGTTCAAGCTCAGCGACGACATGGAGCTTCAGATCGAGGCCCTGATCGATTCCGATCTGACCCGCCGCCTGTCCGGATCAGCCACGCTCGGCCGCGCCAAGCGCATCGAGAGCGTCCAGGCCCGCTATATCGAATTCGCCAAGCGCACCCTGCCCCGGCAGGTCGATCTCGAAGGCATGCGGGTCGTGATCGATTGCGCCAACGGCGCCGGCTACAAGGTGGCGCCGGAAGCCCTGTGGGAATTGGGCGCCGAGGTGATGTCCATCGGCGTGGAGCCCAACGGCTTCAACATCAACCACGATGTCGGCTCCACCGCTCCCGATGCCCTGATCCAGAAGGTGCGGGAGCTGCGGGCCGATATCGGCATTGCCCTCGACGGCGATGCGGACCGGGTGCTCATCGTCGACGAGAAGGGCCAAAAGGTCGACGGCGACCAGCTCATGGCCGTGGTCGCCCGCTCGTGGAAGGACGACGGCCGCCTGTCCCAGCCCGGCATCGTCGCGACGATCATGTCGAATCTCGGCCTGGAGCGTTTCCTGGGCGGCATGGGCCTCGGCCTCGTGCGCACTGCGGTCGGCGACCGCTATGTGCTCGAGCACATGCGGGCCCACGGCTTCAATCTCGGCGGCGAGCAGTCCGGGCACATCATCATGTCCGACTACACCACCACGGGCGACGGCCTGATTGCGGCCCTGCAGCTGCTCGCGGTGGTGAAAAGCCTCGGCAAGCCGGTCTCCGAGGTCTGCCATTGCTTCGAGCCCCTGCCGCAGGTGCTCAAGAACGTGCGCTTCAAGGCCGGCAAGCCGCTCCAGGACGCCACGGTCATCAAGGCCATCGAGGCAGGACGCGAGACTCTCGGGCAGTCAGGTCGCCTCGTGATCCGTCCCTCCGGCACCGAGCCGGTCATCCGCGTGATGGGCGAGGGCGACAACGAGGATATCGTCAACCGCGTGGTGGACGATGTGGTGGATGCCGTGACACGGGCCGCCTCCCAGGTCGCCGCATAAGAACACCTCCAGGCACAACTGAAAAGCCCCGGCGAGATGATCGCCGGGGCTTTTCAGTTGTGCCTGTCCCTTCGCGGAGAGGGGGCGTGGATGACACCCTCCACGTCATGGCCGTCCCCGGACTTGATCCGGGGATCAGTCCCGGCCATCCCGATCATGAAAGGTGCTGTGCCTCAGACAATCGAGATCACCGGCACAAGGCCGGTGATGACGAGGAGAAAAGCATCGAAGTGCTAAGCTGCGGATCACTCCGCAGGATGAGCCGGAGGCTGATGCGGCGCCTGGGGGGTGATGTCCTCCCCATGCGGACGCTGGCCGGTCTGCGCGCGCAAGCGATCGATCAGCTCGCCCACGTAAGTCGAGGGCTTGGTGAAGCCGCCGATGAGCAGGTAGATCGACGGCACCACCAGCATGGTGAGGATGGTGGAGACGGTCACGCCGCCCACGATCACCGTGCCGATGGCGTTGCGCGCCTCCGCGCCCGCGCCCGTTGACCAGGCGAGCGGAACGGCTCCGCCGATCATGGCGATCGAGGTCATCAGGATCGGCCGCAGGCGCAGGACCGATGCTTCGAGCACCGCATCGTGCACGGAATATCCCCGCTCGCGCAGCTGGTTCGAGAACTCGACGATCAGAATCCCGTTCTTCGTCATGAGGCCGATGAGCAGGATCATGCCGATCTGGCTGTAGATGTTGAGCGTCTGTCCGGTGACGAACAGCGCCAGCAATCCGCCGGTCACGGCGAGCGGCACGGTGAGCATGATGATGAACGGGTTGATCCAGCTCTCGAACTGCGCCGCCAGCACCAGGAACACCACGAGCAGCGCCATGGCGAAGGTCACGTAGATCGCCCCGGTGGAGTCTAGGAAGTCCCTGGACTGGCCCGTATAGCCGATGCGCACCTCCGCCGGCAGGTTGTCGCGCACGATCTGCTGGAGGATCTCCAGTCCGTCGCCGATGGAGACGCCGGGCGCCAGCGAGGACTGGATCGTGATCGAGCGCAGGCGGTCGAACCGGTTCAGGGCCTGGGGAGCCGCCGATTCCGTCAAGGAGACGAAGGACGACAGAGGCACCAGCTCGCCGTTGGCGGCACGGATGAACGTGTTGGTGAGATCGTTGGGCGTCGCGCGATCCTGGGCGCGGGCCCGCATGATCACCGGATACTCGTCGCCTCGGCTGACGAAGGTCGAGACTTCGGTCTCACCGAACATCAGCTGGAGCGTGCGGCCGATATCCTCCACCGAGACGCCGAGATCGGCGGCGCGCTGGCGGTCGATCTGCACGCGAATGTCGGGTTGCGACTCGCGGTAGTTGGAATCCATGTTGACGAACTTGCCCGTCTCCTGGGCCTTCTGCATGACGATGTCGCGCCAGCCCCGGATCGTCTCGTAGTCGGGACCGCCGAGCACGAACTGGATCGGCTGGCCGAAGCCGCCTGCACCGCCGAAGGCCGGCGGGTTGACCACGGACACGCGCGCGCCGGGGAAGTTCGACACCTTCGGCGTCAGCTCGCGCACGATATCCTGCTGGGTCTTGGTCCGCTCCTCCCAGGGCACGAGCCGCACGATCACGATGCCTTCGTTGACCGGGGAGGGACGGGCGAAGCCGGGCGCAACCTGGCTTAGCATGGAGCCGATGACGCCTTGCTCCTGCAGGGGCAGGATGGCCTTCTCGACCTCCTTCACCCGGTCGCGGGTGTAGTCGAGGCTTGCGCCCTCCGGTGCCTGGAGCCTGACGATGATGGCGCCGCGATCCTCCTGCGGGGCGAATTCCTTCGGCAGGGACTGGAACAGGCCATAGGCCGAGAGCGACACGAGGAAGCCGACGAAGAGAATGACGACCGGAATCCGCAAGGCGCGGGAGAGCAGCCAGCGGTAGCCGCTGTTCATCTTCTCGAAAACCGGCTCGGTCATGCGCTGGATGCGGCCGTGCGCCGGCACCATCAGCTTGGAGCACATCATCGGGGTGAGGGTTCTGGCCACCACGCCCGAGAAGAAGATGGACGCGGCAAGCGTGATGCCGAATTCGCGGAAGAGCTTGCCGGTGTTGCCGGTCATGAAGGCGAGCGGCACGAACACCGCCATCAGGGTGGCGGTCGTCGCGATCACCGCGAAGCCGATCTCGCGCGCGCCGTCGAAGGAGGCGAGCAGCGGCGGCTGCCCTTCCTCGATGCGCCGGTGCACGTTCTCGATCTCCACGATGGCGTCATCCACCACGATGCCGATGGCGAGCACGATGGCGAGCAGGGTCAGCACGTTGATGGAGGCGCCGAAGAAGGCCATGACCATGAAGGCCGCCGTGATGGAGACCGGGATCGCCACCATGGCCACGATGGTCGAGCGCCAGTCGCGCAGGAAGACCAGGATCACGAGGATCACCAGCGCCACGCCTTCCAAGAGGGTCTTCAGCACGCCGTCGATGGAGGCACGGATGAACTGGCTCTCGTCATAGGCCACTTCCGCCGTCGTGCCGGGCGGGAGCGACGACTTGAGTTCCTCCAATTCCTTGCGCACGCCCTCGACGACGGAGAGCGTGTTGGCGGTCGATTGGCGCACAACCCCTAGGCCGATGGCGGTCTCGCCCGACTGGTAGAACTCGAAGCGCGTGTCCTCCGGGCCCACCTCGACCTGAGCCACTTCGCCGAGACGGACCAGGTAGCCGTTCTTGTTGGTGACGATCACCTGGGCGAATTCCTCGGGCGTGGCGAGGCGGGAATCCGTCTTGACGGTGAATTCACGCTGGCTGGACTCGATCCGGCCGCCGGGCAGTTCCACGTTCTGGCGCTTGATGGCGGTTTCCAAGTCCTGCGCGGTCAGCCCGCGGGCGGCCAGCGCCGGCCGGTCGATCCAGACCCGCATGGCAAAGCGGCGCTCACCGCTCAAGTTCACGTTGGCGACGCCTGGAACGGTCGAGAGGCGATCAACATAGACGCGCTTGAGGAAGTCGCTGAGCTCGAGGGCATCGAGGCTGGTGGAGGTGACGCCGACCCATAGGATGGCCGATGCGTTCGCATCGACCTTTCGCACCACCGGCGTATCGGCTCCATCCGGCAGACGTCCGGTCACGCGGGACACGGCATCGCGCACGTCCGAGGTTGCCGCTTCCGGCTCGCGGGAAACCTCGAACTCGATGGACACCGAGGACCGGTCGTTCTGACTCTGGGACGTGATCTGGCGGATGCCTTCGATGCCGGCGATTGCGCCCTCGATGATCTCCGTCACCCGGCTTTCGATCACCTCGTTCGAGGCGCCGCGATAAACGGTGGAGACCGACACGACCGGCCGGTCCACCTGCGGATACTCGCGAACCGGCAGGTTGATCAGCGAGGCTAGGCCACCCACGATCAGCAGCAGGCTGACCACGACGGCGAAGACGGGGCGGCGGATGAAGAGGTCTGAAACCTGCATGGCTCTATTCGATCCCGTTAGGGTCAAGTCTTTCGACTGTGCATTCAGTGTCATCCCCGGCGAGCGTAGCGAGGGAAGGGGATCCACGATCACGCTCAGCGCTATGGATCCCCTTCCCGGTCCTGCGGACCGCCGGGGATGACACAAACTGGTTCACTTGCGCTCGGCCGCCTGAGCGCTGCCGATGGCCTGCGGCACGTTCAGCGACGAGCGGGAGGGCTGCTCGCGGTTGGCTGCCGGAGCAGGCGCGGGGGGCGCGCCGGAGCCCACCGGGCGGGCGATGACCTCGGCGCCGGGGCGCACGCGCTGCACGCCCAGCACCACGATGGTCTCGCCGGCCTTCAGGCCTTCCAGCACTTCCACCTTGCCGCCCTGGCGCTGGCCGATGACGATGACCCGGCGCTCCACCTTGTTGTCCTTCACCGGATAGATGATCTGGCGCAGGCCCTCGCTGACGATGGCCTCCTCCGGCACCACGACGGCGTCGTCCTTCGTCGACACTTCCAGGGACACGGACAGGAACATGCCGGGCTTCAAGGCCTCGTCCGGATTGTCGAACTCCGCCGTCAGGCGCGCCGTGCGGGTCGTCTGATCGACGCGGGGGTCGATGGTGGCGACGGTGCCCTTGAAGGTCCGGCCGCGATAGGCTGCCGAGACGGCATTCACGGTCTGGCCGGGCTTGAGGCGGCCCAGGAGATTTTCCGGCACGGCGAAGTCGAGGCGCACCTTCGACAGGTCGTCGAGGGACGTGATGCGGGTGCCAGGGGCCACATAGGCGCCGAGCGAGACCGAGCGGGTGCCGACGCGACCGGCGAAGGGCGCGCGGATCGTCAACTCTTCGAGCCGCGCCTCGGCGGCCTTGCGCTGGGCCTGCGCGGAGGCGATGGAGCCTTCGAGCGACTTCATCTGCGCCGTCAGGTCCTCGACCTGGGCCTCGGTGCCCGCGCCCGTGCGGCGCAGGGCCTGAGCCCGCTCGAGCTTGATGGCAATTTCATTCCGGAGGGCGGTGGCCCGGTTGGATTCCGCTGCAGCCTGCTCGATGGCGGCGCGGCGCTCGGCGGCATCGAACTGGACCAGTATGTCGCCGGCCTTGACCTTCTGGCCCTCATCGAAGCCGATCTCGCCGATGATGCCTGCCACTTTGGCCGTCACCGTGATCGACTCGAAGGCACGAACCGTCCCCACCGCCTCGCGCATCTCGACGATGCGCCCGGTCTTGACCGTGTCGACCTCGACCGTTGCCGGGCCGGTGGGGCCGCCGCGGCCGTCGGAACCTCCTGGCCCTCTCGGAGCGCCGGCCTGCTGACCGGCAGGCTGGCTCACATAGGCGCCGATCACAGGCACATTGGCCAGATGGCCGCCCTTGTAGGCGTACCAGCCGCCAAAGCCTGCCGCCCCCAGCATGGCAATGACAGCAAGTTGACCGGACACACGCATGCTTGCTCCTTACCCATCAGTCTTTGTCGTTCGGAAGATCGGACCATGTCCTAGCACAATATATGCCGATTACCTGGATCGGATCCTTCTGAACACGATGTTTTGTATTACGATTTCGTAATCTGCGTTACTGCCCCAACGACAGATCCTCCAGTAATCGCCTTGACCATGTGCTTGGCGTCCGTCATACCGGTCGGCGGGACACCTCTCCCCACCGAGAGGCGCCCATCTGAGAGGATGGATACCATGACAAGCCTGCCCGCCGCGCGTCCGCGCGCGCCATTCTTTTCGTCCGGCCCCTGCGCGAAGCGCCCCGGATGGTCCTTAGCAAACCTCAAAACCGACAGCCTTGGCCGCTCGCACCGCGCCAAGCTCGGCAAGGCGCGCCTGAAGCTCGCCATCGACCTCACCCGCGAGGTGCTGGACGTGCTGGCCGATTACCGCATCGGCATCGTGCCCGCCTCCGACACCGGCGCGGTGGAGATGGTGCTGTGGTCGATGCTCGGCGCTCGCCCCGTCGACATGCTGGCCTGGGAAAGCTTCGGCGAGGGCTGGGTCACGGACGTGGTCAAGCAGCTCAAGCTCTCCGACGCCCGCGTGATCAGCGCGCCCTATGGCGAGCTTCCCGATCTCGCGCAGGTCGACACGAAAAACCGCGACGTGGTCTTCACCTGGAACGGCACCACCTCCGGCGTGCGCGTGCCCAACGCCGACTGGATCGCGGCCGACCGCGAGGGCCTCACCATCTGCGACGCCACCTCGGCGGCCTTCGCGCAGAAGCTCGATTTCGCCAAGCTCGACGTGGTCACCTTCTCCTGGCAGAAGGTGCTCGGCGGCGAAGCCGCCCACGGCATGCTGATCCTCTCGCCCCGCGCAGTGGAGCGGCTCGAGAGCTACAAGCCCGCTTGGCCGCTGCCGAAGATCTTCCGCATGACCAAGGGCGGCAAGCTCATCGAGGGCATCTTCGAGGGCGAGACGATCAACACCCCGTCCATGCTCGCGGTCGAGGACTACATCGACGCGCTTGAATGGGCGAAGTCCATCGGCGGGCTGAACGCGCTTGTCGCCAAGGCAGATGCCAACGCGAAGGTGATCACCGACTGGGTCGCCAAGACCGCGTGGATCGCCAATCTCGCCAAGGATCCGGCCACCGCCTCCAACACCAGCGTGTGCCTCGTCATCGCCGATCCTGACGTGGTGGGACAAGGGCCCGAGGCCGTGGCGCAGGTGGCCAAGGGCGTCGTCTCCGCGCTTGAGAAGGAGGGTGTGGCCCTCGACATCGGCGCCTACCGCGATGCCCCTCCGGGCCTGCGCATCTGGTGCGGCGCGACGGTCGAGCAATCCGACTTGGAGGCCCTGACGCCTTGGCTCGACTGGGCCTTCGCACAGGAAAAGGCGAAGCTCGCGAAAGCGGCTTGATCCGCTGATCCCTCTCCCCGACGCAAGTCGGGTGTTCACGACTTGCGCATCACGTATGCGGATCTCGGGAACACCCGAGATCCGACGGGAGAGGGTGGTCGGCGAATGCCGACCGGGAGAGGGGCCGGACTCGCTCAAACTCTGCCCCTCTCACCCTCATTCAACAATTCTTCCCCTCTCCCGACCTCGCTTAAGCGAGGCCACCCTCTCCCGCAGAGGGGAGAGGGATTTCAGAGGTGCACCATGCCCGCTCCCCGCGTTCTCATTTCCGACGCTCTTTCCCCCGCCGCCGTGCAGATCTTCAAGGATCGCGGCATCGAGGTCGATTTCCAGCCGGATCTCGGCAAGGACAAGGACAAGCTCGCTGCCATCATCGGCGACTACGATGGCCTTGCCATCCGATCCGCCACCAAAGTGACGGCGAAGATCCTCGAACAGGCCAAGAACCTGAAGGTGATCGGCCGCGCCGGCATCGGCGTCGACAATGTGGAGATCCCGGCCGCCACGGCGCGCGGGGTGATCGTCATGAACACGCCCTTCGGCAATTCCATCACCACGGCCGAGCATGCCATCGCGATGATGTTCGCCCTCGCACGCCAGATCCCGCAGGCCGATGCATCGACGCAAGGAGGCAAGTGGGAGAAGAACCGCTTCATGGGTGTCGAGCTTACCGGCAAGACGCTCGGCGTGATCGGCTGCGGCAATATCGGATCCATCGTGGCCGACCGCGCCATCGGGCTGCGCATGAAGGTGATTGCTTACGATCCGTTCCTGTCGCCCGAGCGCGCCGTTGAACTCGGCGTCGAGAAGGTGGAGCTCGACGACCTGCTGCGCCGCGCCGACATCATCACGCTGCACGTGCCGATGACCGAGAAGACGAAGAACGTGCTCTCGGCCGAGAACATCGCCAAGACCAAGAAGGGTGTGCGCATCGTCAACTGCGCCCGCGGCGGCCTCGTGGACGAAGTCGCTTTGCGCGCGGCGCTCGATTCCGGCCATGTGGCGGGTGCGGCCTTCGACGTGTTCGTGGAGGAGCCTGCGACCTCGAACCCGCTCTTCGGCCATCCCAACGTGGTCTGCACGCCGCATCTGGGCGCCGCCACCACGGAGGCGCAGGAGAACGTGGCCCTGCAGGTGGCCGAACAGATGTCGGATTACCTGCTGCAGGGCGCGATCCAGAACGCCGTGAACTTCCCGTCGATCACTGCCGAGGAAGCCCCGCGCCTGAAGCCCTTCGTGGCTTTGGCGGAGAAGCTCGGCTCCTTCCTCGGCCAGCTCACGGAGGCCCCGATCAAGGGCATCCGCATCGAGTACGAGGGCAACGTCGCCGAGATGAACACCCGCGCGCTCACCTCCGCGGCGGTGACCGGCGTGCTGCGCCCCTTCCTGCAGGACATCAACATGGTGTCGGCGCCGCTCGTTGCGCGCGATCGCGGCATCATGGTGGAAGAGGTCAAGCGCGAGAACGCGGCGCGCGACTACGAGAGCTTCATCCGCATCATCGTCGATGCGGAAGACATGGCGCGCCATGCGGGCGGCACCGTGTTCCAGGACGGCAAGCCGCGCGTCATCGAGATCCGCGACATCGCGGTGGATGCCGAGTTCGCCCCGCACATGATCTATGTGCGCAACGACGACAAGCCCGGTTTCATCGGCCGCTTCGGTACGCTGCTCGGTGAATCCGGGGTCAACGTCGCGACCTTCGCGCTCGGCCGCGACAAGCCCGGTGGCGACGCCATCTGCTTCGTGTCGGTGGACGAGCCGGTCTCCGACGAGCTCCTGCGCCTGATCGAGGACATCCCGCAGGTCAAGCGCGCCCGCGCTGTGCGGTTCTGAACAAGGTCTTTGAGATGCCATCCTCCCCGTTGCAGCGCTTCGTCCTGACGCTCGCCTGCCCGAACCGTCCCGGCATCGTGGCCGCCGTCGCGGGGCATCTCTCGGATGCCGGTCTCAACATCCTCGACGCGCAGCAATACGACGACACGCAGACCGACCGGTTCTTCATGCGTGTCGTCTTCGATCCTGTGACAGGCGAAGCCGATCTCGACGCGCTGAAAGAGGGCTTCGCGCCGCTCGGCCAGCGCTTTTCCATGACCTGGACCCTGCGCGATCAGGCCGAGAAGCGCCGCGTCATGCTGCTGGTGTCGAAGTTCGACCATTGCCTGGCCGATCTGCTCTATCGCTGGCGCATCGGCGAGCTCGATTTCGAGCCTGCCGGCATCATCGCCAACCATCCGGTCGAGACCTACACCCATGTGGGTCTCGGCGACATCCCGTTCCACTACATGCCAGTGACGAAGGACACGAAGCTGGAGCAGGAGGCGCAGGTCTGGGACATCATCCGCGCGTCGAAGGCAGACCTCGTGGTGCTCGCACGCTACATGCAGGTGCTCTCGGATGGCTTAGCCGCGAAGCTCTCCGGGCGCTGCATCAACATCCACCATTCGTTCCTGCCCAGCTTCAAGGGCGCCAAGCCCTATCATCAGGCGCATACGCGCGGCGTGAAGCTGATCGGCGCGACGGCGCACTACGTGACATCGGATCTCGACGAAGGCCCGATCATCGCGCAGGACGTGGAGTCGATCACGCACCGGGACACGGCGGACGACCTGGTGCGCAAGGGCCGCGACATCGAACGCCGCGTTCTGGCCCGCGCCGTGCGCCATCACCTGGAAGACCGCATCCTGCTCAACGGCCGCAAGACGGTGGTGTTTGCGGATTAGCAATCACAACCGTCATGGCCGGACTCGTCCCGGCCATCCACGTCTTCAACGACGGCAAAGACGTGGATGCCCGCAACAAGTGCGGGCATGACGATTTAGGTGTCATCCCCGGCGAGCGGAGCGAGGGATGGGGATCCATGGCTCGGAGCGTGTGAGTGGATTCCCTTCCCCTTCGCTGACGCGCCGGCCGGGAATGACAAGCACCGTTCCTACCCCCGCCGCTCCGAGAGCCAGATGCCGCCGAGCACCAGCACGAGGCCTCCGGCGTGATAGAGCGCGAAAGGCTCGCCCAGCAGCACCACGGCAAGAAGCGCCCCGAAGATCGGCACGAGATTGACGAAAAGCCCGGCGCGCGCGGGGCCGATCAACTCGACGCCGCGCATGAAGAACACCTGCGAGAGCAGGGAAGGCAGCAAGCCCACGTAAAGCAGGATGAGCCAACCCGTCGGGGTGGGCAGTTGCGCCGTGCCGCGCGCGATCTCCAGCCCCAGCAGGGGCAGGGAGCTGACGAAGGCCACCGCCGCCAGCGCCGCGAAGAAGACGAGACCGGGAAGGGCCGGGCGATGGCGCAGGCCGAGCGTATAGCCCGCGTAGAACACGCAGGCGATCAGCGTCCAGACGTCGCCGATGTTGAGCGCGAGCGTCCGCAGGATCTCGAAATCGGCCTTCACCGAGACCAGGATCACGCCGAGGATCGTGACGATCATGCCGATGATCTGCAGCGGGATGACGCGCGCACCGAAGAACAGAACGGTGCCGAGCAGCACGAGCACCGGGATGGACCCCTGGAAGATCGTGAGGTTCACCGCGGTCGTGTAATGCGCGGCCGCGTAGAACAGCGCGTTGAAGCCGGTGAAACCGAAAGCTCCCATGAGGATCGTGAAGATCCACCGCTCCCTGATCTGCGGCCATGCCGCAACCACCTGCCGGCCGACCAGCGGCATCAGCACGATCACCACGATGACCCAGCGCAGACAGGTGAGCATCATGGGCGAGACCTCGCCCACGGCGAGACGCCCGGCGATGGCATTGCCGCCCCACATCAGCGTGGTGAGGGTCAGGAGCACATAGGCCTGCCCCCACGTTCCCTTCCAAAGCGCATGCAGGGTTCTCATTGGGGACCAGACCTTATTGCACTTGCCGCTGCGCGACGTTCGGCTAAACCGGCACAACGATAAGCGGATGACACGCATGGCCTTACGGTTTCTGGTGGTTGAGGGCAATACGCGGGGCGCAAGGCAGGCCCACAGGCAAGCCTATGGACTCACGCTCTCCGAGTCCTATTCGGAGGTGATCCAGGGGATCGCCCAGGATGCCGTCTGCGACATCGCCTTCCCGACGGACGAAGGCGCGAACCTGCCGGATGCGGCGGGGCTCGGCTCTTATGACGGGATCGTGCTCACCGGCTCCCATCTCAACATCTACGACCGCACACCCGAGATCCTGCGCCAGATCGACCTGATGCGGGCGATCTACGCCTCCCGCACCCCGTCCTTCGGCTCCTGCTGGGGGCTGCAGGTGGCGACTGTGGCGGCAGACGGCGACGTGCAGAAGAACCCGCTCGGCCGCGAGGTCGGCATCGCCCGCAGGCTCACGGCGACGGAAGCCGGCCGAAGCCATCCGCTGCTCGACGGTCGCCCGGCCGCCTACGACGCGCCCGCCATCCATCTCGACATGGTCACCGCCGTGCCTGAGGACTGCACCGTACTGGCGAGCAACGCAGTCTCGCCGGTTCAGGCCGCCGAGATCCGGCGCGACGGCGGTACGTTCTGGGGCGTGCAGTATCACCCGGAGTTCTCGCTCGGCGAACTCGGCGCGATCCTGAGCCGCCGCACCGACATCCTCGTGCGCGAAGGCTTCTGCCGCACGGCCGACGAGGCTCTCGCCTATGCTGATGACTTGGCGGCCCTCGACAAGGATCCGTCCCGTTTCGACCTCGCCTGGCGCCACGGCATCGACGCCGAAGTTCTGGAGCCTTACCGCCGCACCCGCGAAATCCGCAACTTCATCGAGCATCGGGTGCGGACGGAGAAGAGCACTCGCGGGCGGGCGTGAGCGCTTCGGCGCCCGAAATGCCACCCTCCACGTCATCCCCGGGTTCGTCCCGGGGATGCACCTCTTCGTTTCCATCTGCTCCACCTCATCCTGAGGAGGTCGCTTGAGCGACCTCCTCAGGATGAGGTGGAGAGGGCTTGAACGGGTGCAAGACGTGGATGGCCGGGATGAGCCCGGCCATGACGCGGTGAGGGTGAGCACACGTTCTCACTTTGTTCTTGACAGCCGCTGCAAGCTCGGCTATATCGTTTGGCAGATCTGCTCCTGTCGAGGGGCGCGCTCGCGAGGCGTCGCAGTGTGGGAGCAGACACGGTCCTGTGGTGCGGCCTCGCAAGCGGCACCGACGGGAGGCCCAGGCTGTGGGCCGGTGGTCGGAATCGGTCTCAGGCCCCCGTCGAGCAGGCGGACCCCGCCTGAGGCGGTCACCGGGCCGGCCTCGCCTGAACGCCTAAACAAGCCGTGCGCGAAGAGACAGTTCGGCTCTTCCCTTTCACCACACATCATCGAGCCGGGCTGCCCGACGCGCCACCCTCGATCAACCTTCAGGCTCGCAGCCCAACGGCTGCGGGCCCCAAGGTGCTGGCTCTTCAATCAACCTATAATCGAGGACGAACATGCAAAACCACATTCCCGCCTTTCCGGTGCTTATGATGCGGGGATGCAGGGCTCATTGCGCCTTGACCTGAGGCGCATGATCCACCATGAGGGTTTGCAAGGTTTTTACCCAGCCCTGGCCTTGCGCCGGGGCTTTTTCATGTGAGGGTTTGAGCGATGGCGAACGTGGTTGTCGTGGGCGCCCAGTGGGGCGACGAGGGCAAGGGCAAGATCGTCGACTGGCTGTCCGAACAGGCGGATGTGGTCGTGCGGTTCCAGGGCGGTCACAATGCCGGCCATACGCTTGTCATCGGCGACAAGGTCTACAAGCTCTCGCTCCTGCCCTCCGGCGTCGTGCGCCCCAACAAACTCTCGGTCATCGGCAACGGCGTCGTGCTCGACCCGCATGCCTTGGCCTCCGAGGTGCAGCGCCTGTCCGAGCAGGGCGTCTCGATCAGCCGCGAGAACCTGCGCGTGGCCGAGAACGCCACGCTGATTCTTTCCATCCACCGCGAGCTCGATGCCCTGCGCGAGAGCGGCAGCGCCGGCACCAAGATCGGCACCACCAAGCGCGGCATCGGCCCTGCCTACGAGGACAAGGCCGGCCGCCGCGCCATCCGCCTCATGGACCTCGCCGATCTCTCGTCGCTGCGCGACAAGATCGACCGCCTGCTCACGCACCACAACGCCCTGCGCCGTGGCTTCGGCCTCGACGAGTTCAAGCCTGAGGAGATCTACGAGGAACTCGCCTCGGTCGCTCCGAAGGTGCTGCCTTACATGGACGCCGTGTGGCGCCTGCTCGACGAGGAGCGGCGGGCCGGCAAGCGGATCCTGTTCGAGGGCGCGCAGGGCGCGCTGCTCGACGTCGATCACGGCACCTATCCGTTCGTCACCTCGTCCAACACGGTGGCCGGCCAGGCGGCGACCGGCTCAGGCCTGGGCCCAGGGGCCGTCGGCTACGTGCTGGGCATCGCCAAGGCCTACACCACCCGCGTGGGCGAGGGGCCGTTCCCGACCGAGCTGTTCGACGAGACCGGCGAGCTGATCGGCCAGAAGGGCAAGGAGTTCGGCGTGGTCACGGGGCGCAAGCGCCGCTGCGGCTGGTTCGACGCGACGCTGGTGCGCCAGACCGTGCGCACCTCAGGCATCGACGGTATCGCGCTCACCAAGCTCGACATCCTCGACGGCTTCGAGACCATCAGGATCGGCGTCGGCTACAGGCTCGATGGTGAGACCATCGACTACTTCCCGGCGAGCCAGGGCGCACAGGCTCGCGTGGAGCCGATCTACGAGGAATTCGAGGGCTGGAGCGGCTCCACCGCGGGCGCCCGCTCCTGGGCGGACCTGCCGGCGCAGGCCATCAAATATGTCCGCCGCATCGAGGAGCTGATCGGCGCGCCGGTCGCGGTGCTCTCCACCTCGCCGGAGCGTGACGACACAATCCTCATGAAGAACCCCTTTGAGGGTTGACGACGAGGCCTCAGCGGGTCCATCTCGAAGGCAAATGGCAGATTATTACCCTCTCATCGCCCGAGCCGTCGAAGGCTTGCCCGAGCAGCATCCCGACCAGCGGCACGCTGTCTACGAGCGTGCCCGCAAGGCGTTGATCGCGCAGCTGCGGTCGCTCAACCCGCCCCTGTCCGAGGCCGAGATCCAGCACGAGAGCCGTTCCCTCGACGAGGCCGTCAACCGGGTCGAGGCGGATTATGCGCCGGCCGGAGCCGATGCCTCCTCGACCATGCCGATCGAAGAACCGCCGGTCAGGCCGGGGCCTGAAAGCGCGCGCGGCGCGGCCTCGGTCCACGGCTTGCGGGCACCAGCTCCTCAGGTGGCTCAGGATGGCGAGCCTGAGGATACCTATGCCGAGCCCGCGGTGGCCCGGCCCAAGATCGACAGCCGCCCGCATCCGGCCATGCAGAACAAGGGGCCCGGGCGCACCATCGTGTTCGGCTCGGTCCTGGCGCTGGTGATCGCGGCGATCGCGGCCTTCGCGTTCCTGTGGCGCGACAGGCCAGAGGACCTTGCGCCCGAAACCCCGGTCGCCGAGGCTCCGGCGACGCCGCCGGCCGATTCCAAGATCAACGAGCGCGTCGGGGGAGGGCAGGCGCCTCCGCCGGCTGCCGCCCCCAACCCGGCGCCGCGCCAGGAAACCGGCGTCGTGCAGCGCGCGGTCTTCTACGAGGAGGACCCCGCCAACCCGCAGGCGCCGAAGGCGCAGGTCGGACGCGTGACGTGGCGCCTCGAAGACGTCAATCCGGGCCAAGGCCAGCCGCTGGAGCGGGCCGTCATCGCCAATGTGGACATTCCTGATGCCGGCCTGACCATGAGGATGGTGCTGCGGCGCAATCTCGACACCACGCTGCCGGCCTCCCACACGGTCGAGCTCACCTTCACGACCCGTGCGAGCGATACGAACCGCGTGATCCGGGACGTGGGCCTGCTGCAGTTCAAGAGCGAAGAGGCCGCGCGCGGCACCCCGGTCGCCGGCCTGCCGGTGCCCGTGCGCGAAAACCTGTTCCTGATCGGCCTCTCCAACCTGCAGGCCGACGTGGCGCGCAACACGCAATTGTTCGTGCGCCGCAACTGGGTCGACCTGCCGGTGCGGATGGCCTCGGGCCAGCGCGCCATCCTGAGCTTCGAGAAGGGCGGCTCCGGCGAGCAGGTCATCAACGACGCCTTCAACCAGTGGCAATAGGCTAACCAAACAGCAAAAAAGCCGCGCATGATGCGCGGCTTTTTTATTGCGTCTTCCAATGATGGTTTAAGCGTCGGCCTCCGAGGTCTCGATCTGGGTCAGGTTCTTCCTGACCGCGTCCTGGATCTTCTCGAAGGCACGCACCTCGATCTGGCGCACGCGCTCGCGGGAGACGCCGAACTCGGTGGAGAGCTCCTCCAGGGTGATCGGGTCGTCCGAGAGGCGCCGCGCCTCGAAGATGCGGCGCTCGCGCGGGTTCAGAACCGAGAGCGCGTTGCGCAGGGCCTTCAGCCGGTTCTGGCCTTCCTCCTCCTCGACGAGCACCTGCTCCTGGCTCTGGCCCTGATCCACGAGCCAGTCCTGCCATTCGCCGCCACCTTCGCCTTCGTCGCGTAGAGGCGCGTTGAGGGACGAGTCGCCGCCGAGCCGGCGGTTCATGTCTACAACGTCCTGCTCGGTCACGCCGAGTTGAGTGGCGATCTGCTTGACGTTGTCAGGGTGCAGGTCGCCTTCCTCGAAGGCGGAGATGCGGCCCTTGGCTTTGCGCAGATTGAAGAACAGCTTCTTCTGGTTCGCGGTGGTGCCCATCTTCACGAGGGACCAGGACCGCAGGATGTATTCTTGAATCGCCGCCTTGATCCACCACATGGCATAGGTGGCGAGGCGGAAGCCCTTGTCGGGCTCGAAGCGCTTGACGGCCTGCATCAGGCCGACATTGCCTTCGGACACGACCTCGCCGATCGGCAGGCCGTAGCCGCGATAGCCCATGGCGATCTTGGCGACCAGGCGCAGGTGGGATGTAACGAGCTTGTGGGCCGCTTCGCGATCTCCATGCTCGCGCCAACGCTTGGCGAGCATGTATTCCTCATGCGGCTCGAGCATGGGGAAGCGACGGATCTCGTCGAGATAGCGCGAAAGGCCTCCTTCATTGGCAAGCACCGGAAGCGCTGTAGCCATCGTGTCTCCTCCTTTGGCTCCCTCACCGCAAGGCAAGCCTGCGGCGGCCCCCTCCCTGGCTGGCCGCCCAACCTCTTCATATAATCGGTTCGATCCTGTCCGAATAGAGGCGTCAGGCTTCAAGACGTGGTGAACGCTCCAGGATCGCAAGGGTGCCAGCGTGGCTGAATTTTGCGACCCATTGACGCTAATCGGCGGCTCGCAAAGCCGCGAGAAGGGCCGCCAGATCGGCCGGAAGCGGGCTCTCGAAGCGCAGGAATTCGCCGCTGCGCGGATGCTCGAAGCCAAGGATCGCGGCGTGCAGGGCCTGCCGGCGTAGAGCATTGAGCGCCTCCCGCGCTCGCTCCGAGAGGCGGTTCGCCTTCGTCTTGAAGCCGGAGCCGTAGGTTGCATCCCCTAAGAGCGGGTGGCCCAGATGGGCCATGTGGACACGGATCTGGTGCGTGCGCCCCGTTTCCAGTTCGCATCGGACGAGGCTCGCCATGGGCTGTGCCGGAGGCAGGCTCTCCAGGAGTTCGTAATGGGTGATCGCATAGCGGCCGCGCTCCTCGCCCACCACCACGATCTTCTCGCGGTTGTGGGTGGAGCGGGCGAGCGCCGCCTCCACGGTTCCGCGCCGCCGGTCCGGCACGCCCCAGGCGATGGCCAGATAGGCGCGCTCCAGCGGGCCGGTGCGGCCATGGTCGGCGAACTGTGCCGCCAGCGCCTGATGGGCGAGGTCGTTCTTGGCCACCACCAGCAGGCCCGACGTGTCCTTGTCGAGCCGGTGCACGATCCCCGGCCGCTTCACCCCGCCGATGCCCGACAGGCTCTCGCCGCAATGGGCGATGAGCGCATTCACCAGGGTGCCCGAATCGTGCCCCGCCGCCGGGTGGACCACGAGGCCGGGCGGTTTGTCGATGACAATCACGTCGTCGTCCTCATAGACGACGCTGAGCGCCATCACCTCACCGACCGGCTCCGCTGGCACCGGCGGCGGCACGCTCAATCCGATGCGAGCTCCCGCGGACACCTTGTGGTTGGGGTCAAGCACCGGCGCGTCATCGACAGTCACCTGCCCGTCGCGGATCAGCGCCTGGAGGCGACTGCGCGACAGGTCGCCCTGCAGCCGTGCCAGCACCCGATCGAGCCGCTCAGACCCGAGGCCTTCCTCCAACGTCCATTCCTGCCATGTCGCGTCGTTCACCGCTTCCTCATTTCCGGCTGGCCCTCGCTTTTTTCAGCAAAAGGGCTTGAAGCAAATCAGAAGGGTGGTTATACGAGCGGCCTCCACCTTGCTAGCTCCCTTCGTCTAGCGGTCTAGGACGTCGCCCTCTCACGGCGAAAACAGGGGTTCGAGTCCCCTAGGGAGCGCCATTGTTTTCAATGGCCTACAGGTTCTACCCCGATAATCTCACAGATCGGTCTCACAGAGCCGTGCCAAATGCCTGAATGCGAAGAGCTCGCATCTAGGCAGGGTGAATGGTGCATAGCGCCATACCTACCGCTTCCCTCTCAAACCGAACTCTCCCAGTACCCGAAACCTGGTCGAACTGATGCGGCGTTCCACCACGGTCTCGCCAGTTCTTTGCGGTCTGGGGATCGATCGCATGGATCGTCCTAGTGAACCACAGGACAAGCGGTCCAAAGGCTTTGACCCCCCGGCCTACCCGCACGAACCACAGTCATGCACTATCGGACCCATGTGCCAAATCTGCGCGAATTTCAACTTTCTAACAGTGTTGTTAGGCGGAAGGCCGGGATCCTCGCCGAAGCGGACGTTCGAAGCGTCCGGCTCTTCGTCTGAAGATGAGCCGGTGCAGACCTTCACAGGTGTCACGGCATGTCTGAAGTCTGCGCCTTGGAAGGCAGAGCGCCG
>JAESFL010000214.1_pt1 | contig 50282 bp, 55 predicted proteins | sample 9269401 | NCBI WGS metagenome assembly JAESFL01 (sample SAMN14506025, study PRJNA617098) | algae metagenome | isolation source: Gloeocapsa sp. UFS-A4-WI-NPMV-4B04 and co-occurring heterotrophs from desert... | place: USA: Utah | collected 2006-10-01 | reverse complement strand
TTGAAAGCCGGAGAGTGGTTCCGGCGCGGTCGCTTGCTCATGGTCTCTCCTGTCTGGCAGCCATTGTGGCTACGGTCAGGCAGAAACTCCACTTATCCCTCTGTTCAAATTCTCCAAGCCAGCTCTACCTACGCGACGGCTCATGCTTTCAACCGTGTCTATAAGCCCCTGCTGGACCCTCTTGGGCTGACATATCCGCAGTACCTTGTACTGCTCGTCCTTTGGCGGGAGGATAATGTGACTGTCAAAGAGATCGGTCAGCACCTCTACCTAGACTCTGGAACGCTTACTCCTCTGTTAAAGAGGCTGGAGAGCGCCGGGATCGTCCGGCGGATGCGCGACTCCCAGGATGAACGACAGGTGCGGGTAAGCCTAACCAAACAAGGACGTGATCTTAAGGCGCCTGCGCTGAAAGTCTGGAATGAGGTCGTATGCGCGACTGGCTTGGAGACTGAGAAGTTTAGAGACCTTATGGATCAACTCACCGCGCTGCGTGAGAGTCTCAATGCCCACCCGGGACAACGGGCTTAACGGACAGCTTGGAGGATAGGTCATACCCCCAGTAGGTGTTCATGATGTTGTCCTCCGGTCCGGCCTTGCTGCTGACAGACAAGCGGATCGTTTGTTTTCATCAGCCTGTTCTTTTCGACCACCTCACCGAGCCAAATCTTGGACCTATGAATCAGCGCCGCCTCTCGGCCCTTAGAGACTTTGCCGTCTACTGAGGTAACCCATCTGCCCAGGCGGCGTTTTCCGCGGCCATACCTAAGCTGCCTCCCGCTGGGTTCGGAGGCATTCATGGAGGTATTCCTGCTGAACGTGATGGGATCGGCGGCCGTCGCCTCTGCAGTCATCGCCGGACTCATGACGACGCGACTGTCACGGGAAATCGCTCGTACGGGAAATCGTCGTCTTGAGCCTCTTGAGCCAAACAGGTATGAGATCGATTGAGCAACACATCGCAACCAGTGCGCAGAGGCAGCGCCGGCGACAGCGTCACATCGGCTGAGGCTCCATCGCTAGCGGATCTGCTCCTTGCCCCAGTTTTTGTGCGCGACCTCGTCGGAGACCTTCTGCTCCGTTCGGGTCAACCTGCGGCGTCGGCTGCTGGCAACGGCCATGAAGATGCCGATCAGCAGCGGGCCGCCGATGATCACCAATCCCCAGACCCAACCATCGGCGATATCCCACATCATCCTGCTCCTTACGAAAGGCTGCTTAAAACGGCCTCGACTGTCCTTGCAGGGCTAACCGGAATGCAAACCCGTTGTTCCGCTCGGCAGCCACGCATAGGCAAAGCCGAGTTCCGGCATTAGACAGTTAGAATGTCGAAAACCCTCCCTTCGTCTTCGGGAACCATGCTGATTGCCATCTCAGATCCTGACGATCTGCGAATCGAAGCTTACCGGGCTGTGCGGGAGCGGGACCTCATCGGGCGCCAACACCGGTTCATCGCGGAGGGTGAGATAGTCCTGAGAGTCCTGCTGAGGCAGCAATCTCGCTTCGAGGTCGAATCGGTCCTCCTGGGCGAAGGACGCGTGGAGGGCCTGAACGATGCACTCCGCCTCCTGCCACCCGAGATCCCTGTCTACATCGCAAACCGGCAGGTGATGGACGCAATCGTCGGCTTTCCGATCCACCGGGGCATCCTCGCCGTGGCCAAGCGTCCGCCGCTGCCTCCGATCGACGCCCTCCTTGGCGGTCTGCCGGAGAAAGCCCTCGTGGTCGGACTGGTTGGTCTTGCCAACCACGACAATGTCGGCGGGATCTTCCGCAATGCGGCCGCCTTCGGGGCCGATGCAATCCTGCTCGATCAGGAGACCTGCGACCCGCTCTACCGCAAGGCCATTCGGGTCTCGGTCGGCGGCGCCTTGGTTGTCCCCTTCACGCGGGCTCCCTCGGACGGTGCCCTGGTGCAGGCGCTGGAAGAGACATCCTTCGACGTCATCGCCCTGTCCCCGTCCGGTGCGGAAACTCTCTCGGAGATCCGGCCCTCGCGGCGCACGGCCCTGCTCCTGGGGGCGGAGGGTCCGGGCCTGCCGCCGGATCTCCTGGCGCGGACCCGGACCGTGTCCATCCCGATGAGCGGCGGCTTCGATTCCCTCAACGTCGCCACCACCAGCGGCATTGCGCTGCACCAACTCACTCAGAGCAAATGACGGCTCAGACGCCATCCTGCTCGCTGACTTGTGAAAGGATGCGCTCTTGCATGCAAGCGGGGCCGTTCTAGGCTTCTGCTCCCAAGCCTGGAGACGCTCATGTCCATCACACGCCGCACCATTCTTGCCAGCACCGCTCTTGCCGCCACCCCCATTGCCGGGCCAGCCCTGGCTCAGACCGCCCCGTCCGCGCCGGCTCCCGCTCAAGGGTCGGGCTCGCGCCAGGCGCCCGGCTTCTATCGTTACAAGGTCGGCGACATCGAGGTGACCGCGATCAACGACGGCTTCGCGCAGCGTCCCCTCGAAGGCTTCGTCCGCAATGCGGAACTGTCTCAGGTGCAGCAGGCGATGCAGGAGGCCTTCCTGCCGGGCAACGCGCTGCCGATCACCTTCAACACGCTGGTCCTCAACAACGGCGGCCGCCTGACCCTGATCGACACCGGCAACGGCGACATGGGAGCGCCGACCTCCGGGCGCTGGATGGCCAATTTCCGTGCCGCCGGGTTCGATCCGGGCCAGGTAAACACGGTCGTGATCAGCCATTTCCACGGCGATCACATCAACGGCCTGCGCCTGAAGGACGGCACCGCCGTCTTCCCGAATGCCGAGGTGATGGTTCCGTCCGCGGAATGGACCTTCTGGATGGACGAGGCGCGCATGAACCAGGCGCCGGAGGCCATGAAGGGCGCCTTCCAGGGCGTCCGCCGCGTCTTCGGCCCCATCGCGAACAATGTGAAGCGCTACGAGATGGACAAGGAGGTCGTGCCCGGCCTCACCGCCGTGGCAGCCCCCGGCCATACGCCGGGCCACACGGCCTACATGTTGTCCTCAGGCAGCGGCAAGCTGATGATCATGTCGGACACCACGAACCACCCGGCCCTGTTCGTGCGCAATCCCGACTGGTCGGCGGTGTTCGACATGGATGCGGACCAGGCCCGCGCCACCCGCCGCCGCCTGCTGGACATGGCTGCTTCTGAGCGGGCGCAGGTCGCCTTCTACCATGCGCCCTTCCCGGGCACGGGCCATATCGCCAAGGACGGCAACGGCTTCCGCTTCGTGCCGGTGCAGTGGAATCCGGCGGTCTAAGGCTGCCCGCCAGCAGTTTCCGCAAAAAGCCACTCCAGGGTGGCCGCATCCGCGCCGGTCGGCTCGATGAAGAGAACGACCGGCGTCTCGTAAGGATGGCGCTCCTTGAGCGCCCGGTGCACCTGATCCTGAAGGCCCTTGCGGGTCTTCAGGATGGCCACCACCTCCTGCCCCTGCTCGATGGCGCCTTTCCAGGCATAGACGGACCGCATCCCCGGCAGCACGTTGATGCAGGCGATCAGCCGATCGCGAACGAGCCCCTCCCCGATCGACAAAGCGATGTCCACGTCGGGAAAGGTCGTATAGACGAGAAGTGGGCGATCCATGCTATGCCTTTCCCCGGCTTCCTACCGGACGCAGCGAGGGTAACTGGGCATGGCCCGTCGTTTCAACAACATCGCATTCGTGGCCAGCGCCGCGCCCGATGCGCAAGGCGCACTCCAAATCCTGCAGGATCGTTACGCCAACGTTGTGCCTGAACAGGCCGACGTCATCGTGGCGCTCGGCGGCGATGGCCTGATGCTGCAGAGCCTTCACCGGTTCATGGGCACGGCCAAACCCATCTACGGCATGAACAAGGGCACGGTGGGCTTCCTGATGAACGACTTCCGGGAAGAGGACCTGTTCGAACGCCTGGAAGCGGCCGGACGGAGTGTGGTTCACCCGCTGCTGATGGTGGCTTGGGACGTGCATGGGGTGGCCCACACGGCGCGGGCGATCAACGAGGTCTCGATGCTGCGCCAGACCTATCAGGCCGGCAAGCTGCGGGTGAGCGTCGACAACCGGGTGCGCATCCCCGAACTCAGCGCCGACGGCATCCTGGTGGCGACCCCGGCCGGCTCGACCGCCTACAACCTCTCGGTCGGCGGACCGATCCTGCCGCTGAACGCTCCCTTGCTCGCCCTCACGCCGATTTCCGCCTTCCGCCCGCGCCGCTGGCGCGGCGCCCTGCTCCCGGACTACGCCAAAATCCAGATCGAGGTTCTGGAATCCGGAAACCGGCCCGTGAGCGCAGTTGCCGACCACACCGAATTCCGCAATGTCTCCCGGGTGGATGTTTCCATGGACCGCAGCGTCGATCTCGTGATGCTGCACGATCCGGGCCACAGCCTCGACGAGCGCATCCTGCGGGAGCAGTTCGGCTATTGACGGTGATCGAAGGCACGGGCTTCAACGTGCTGGCTAAGAATCAGAGGTTCCAACATGAGCGATGACAGCAGGCACCCGAGAGGCGGCCTCTATTTCGAGGATTTCACCGTCGGCACCACCATCAAGCACCGCCTGACCCGGACGGTGACGCAGATGGACAACATGCTATTTTCCAACATGACCCTCAACCCGCAGCCGCTCCACATCGATGCGCATTTCTGCGCCACGGAAACGGAATGGGGCAAACCGCTCATGAATTCCCTGTTCACCCTAGGCTTGCTCATCGGCATCTCGGTCAACGACACGACGGTCGGCACGACCATCGCCAATCTCGGCATGACGGACGTGAAGTTCCCGGCTCCGCTCTTCGAGGGCGACACGATCAATGCCACGACAGAGATCGTGGCCAAGCGCGAGTCGAAATCGCGGTCTGACGCCGGAATTGTGGAGTTCATCCACCGGGCCTACAAGCAGGACGGCACCCTCGTGGCCGAATGCCGCCGGCAGGCCTTCATGCGCAAGAGGAGCGCCTGATGCGCTCCCTGCTTTTCGTGCCGGGCGACAGCGCCAGGAAGCTCGAGAAAGGTCTGACCTCGGGAGCCGATGTTCTTCTCATCGATCTTGAGGATTCTGTGGCTCTCTCCGCCAAGGAAGAGGCGCGGCGCATCACGGCGGAGTTTCTGAACCAGCACCGCACGACTGCCGAGCGCCCGCGTCTCTTCGTGCGCGTCAACGGATTGACCACAGGCCTCATCGACGCGGATCTCGACGGCGTGATGCGGACTGGCCCCGATAGTGTCGTGCTGCCGAAGACGGTCGGCGGTGCCGACGTGGCGCATCTCGGCGCCAAGCTCGCGGTGCGTGAAGCCGAGTTCGGCCTCGAGGATGGCGCCACCCGCATTCTCGCCATCGCGACGGAGACCGCCGCCGGCGTCTTTGCGCTCGGCACCTTCGCGGGCGCAAGCCACAGGCTCATGGGTATCACCTGGGGCGGCGAGGATCTGTCGGCTGATCTCGGCGCCGAGACGAACCGCGGGGCCGATGGAGGCTACACGGATCCTTACCGCCTCGCCCGCTCGCTCACTTTGCTCGGCGCGACGGCCGCCGCCGTCGATGCGGTGGATTCCGTCTTCACCAACTTCCGCGACATGGCAGGCCTTGAAGCCGAATGCAGAAACGCCCGTCGCGACGGCTTCGTGGCCAAGATGGCGATTCACCCGGCCCAGGTGCCGGTCATCAACGATGCCTTCACGCCCTCACAGAAGGCGATTGAGCGTGCCCAAGCCGTGATCGAGTCTTTCAAAGCCAATCCAGGAGCGGGCGTCGTCGGCGTCAACGGCGAGATGCTGGATCGACCGCACCTGCTGCGGGCCGAACGGCTCCTGAGGCGTGCCGGCAAGCTTTGAACAAACCTGTCTGGGAACTCAGACAGGTTTGCAATCACACGCTTACTTAAAGTAGAATTAAATAATTATTCAACTAATCGTTAGCGTTCAGCAGCCTAGTACCTGAGCGTTGTAGAATTTCAGAAACAAATCTCCGTCGAGAGATCCAAAAACAACATCAATCCTCTTCAAACAGACAGTCGACAACACACCCTCTTCCCTATCGATATGAAGGGAATTCGCTCCTCAGCTGCATGCACAATGGCGACCGATATTTTTTGGCACCGTCAGAAGGCGCGCAGACAGGCAGAGGGACTTCGAATGTCCGATGCTATTGTTGCAGCTTTCAACGATGCGGCCACCTGGGATCAGGTCTTGGCCGCAGTCGAGAGCAATGCCGCAGCTCTTCTCGATCCCACCCGTATCGAGAACCTGGGTTTTCTGAAAAACGACCCAGACCGCGAGCGAGCGCTCGGTCTTGGCGTCCTTGAGATCAAGACCCTGTTCGGGAACTTCATGTCTGTCTCGGAGATCAAGGCGATCCTAGAGCGGCAGATCGATGTGGAATATGCCAAGTATGAGTTCGTCTTCTACTTTGGAGCAGCGAACAGTGTGGAGGACATGCGGACTGCACTCGATAAGGTACAGTTGCTCTATAATGATCGTGAAGCCCTCATTCAGGAATGGTCGTCCAGAGATGATCCGGCCATCAAAACGCGAGCGGCCGAACTTGAAGCCGAACCCTATACAATCGTTCTGAGAAAGATCGCCGCTCATCTCGGCGATGGAGCCTATCTTGACGCCCTGGCGGTGGAAATGATGTCGACCCGTCAGGAGCACGGGCCTTTCGACAATCTCGATAGCATTATCCAGGCTCTCGATGATTCTACCGATGTGCTCGGATCCGACAGCATCGTCATCTCCTTCAACCAAGCAGCAGATTGGGAGGCGATGCTCGCCGCGATCGAGAGCAATGCAGCTACGTTGCTGGATGCCGGGCACCTTGCCAAGCTCAATCAACTTTCTGCTGAAGGTGCCTATGAGCAGGATGTCGGGCTCGGGCTGACCGAGATCAAGACATTGTTCGGAAACTTCAGCTCACCAGGTCAGGTTGCGTCCGCTCTGGAGCAGCAGATCGATATTACCCACGGTCGGTTTGCAGCCCTTTTGGCTGTCAACGGCTCGCAAGATGCCGTCTCCATGGCGGCGGCTCTGAGCGTTCACGTCACACGTCTGCATCAACACCGGCAGGGGTTGATTGAGGAATGGCTCGCCAGTGGTGATGCGGATGCGATTGCCCGCGCAACCGAGTTGGCGTCTGACCCCTATACCACTGTCCTGAGCGAAGTCAGCTCGCATCTCGGCAACGAAGCTTACTTGGCGGAACTCGCTGCCCGGATGCAGTCCGCACGTCAGGACGGTTCATTCCTCGATATCGATGTTCTGATCGCCGCGCTCGACATGGCGGACAAGGCTATCGATGTGACCCACGATGCTGTCATTTCGGGCACCAACTCCGGCTCAGCGAATGAGAACGCCCAGCAGGCCATCGGCGGCCTCTTGACGGTTGAGGATAGTGACTGGGGAGAAAACCGGTTCAAGGCCGTCGCTGAGAGCGAGCTTCGAAAACAATATGGGATATTTGCCTTCACCAGCACCACGGGTGAGTGGATCTTCACTCTCAACAGCGCCGTACAATCTCTCAGGACGGGTCAGCAGGTTCAGCAGACGCTGACAGTCGAAGCTCTGGACGGAACTGCCGCCGCAATCATCACGGTCACCATCATAGGGCGAAACGACAGGCCACATGACATCGTTCTGTCAAATGCCCGTGTGGAGGAGAACGCCACAGCCGGAACAGTCGTGGGTACGCTTACCGGATCCGACATTGACGGTGACGCCCTCGCCTTCTCCCTGATGAACGATGCCGGCGGGCGCTTCGCCATCAGCAACGGCCAGCTTGTGGTCAGGGACGGCGTTAGGCTCGACCATGAGCAGGCGACGGCGCACACGGTGACCGTCCAGGTGAAGGACGGATCCAATGCCGTCTATCAGGAGACCTTCATTATCCATGTGACAGATGAGATGAAGGAGAGAGTCGTGGGCTCAACCTCTTCGGATCTGCTCAAGGGTGGCTCCGGCCGCGACACGATCTGGGGCGGGCTTGGCAACGATCAGCTTATAGGCGGATCGGGTAAGGACATCTTTGTGCTCAACAGCAAACTGAATAAGAGCACGAACAAGGACAGGATCGTCGACTTCAAGGTGAAGGACGATACGATCTGGCTCGACAACAAGATCTTTGCTAAGATCGGCAAGTCTGGCTCCGAAAAGACGCCGGTACAGTTGAAGAAAGATTTCTTCGTGGTCGGCTCCAGGGCCGAGGACAAGAACGACTACATCGTCTACGACAAGAAAAAGGGCGTGCTGCTCTACGATGCGGACGGCTCAGGCAAGGGCAAAGCGGTAGAGATCGCCAGCCTCGCTAACAACCTCAAGATGACCGAGAAGGATTTCTTCGTCATCTAGGCCCGGCAAGTACCCTAATTCGACTCCGGCGGATCGGAGAGGCGGGAAAGCAGGCTGACCAGTTGCGCCTGATGACGCGTGCTCGTCTTGGCGAAAATTGATTTGAGATGATAGCGGACCGTATCGGCGCCGATCCCATGTTGGCTTGCGATCTGCTGCGTGTCGAGACCTTTCGCGAGCCCTGTGGAAATCCGGATCTCGGAGGGCGTCAGCTGAAACATCTTCTGGATGGTCTTGGTATCGAGACCCCGCTCCACCCCCGGATCGCTGAGCAGCAGAAGGCCAGCGGCCCCTTGGAAGACATCTGATGCCCGACGAACGATAGGATGGGCGTGAACTACGAGAGGAAGCTCATTCGACCTTTGAAGCAGAGCGGATGTAACGGAATCCCGATGCCGCTCCGTGAACGGCTGTGTGCAGGTCTCTACAAGTTCCTGCAAAGCCTTGTTGTTCTCCCGATGCTGGGACCGTAAGCGTGATGAGATCACCTGGAGATGTTTTCCGGTGTAACTCTCAGCTTTCTTGTTCATGCGGATGACCCGGCCCAGCCAATCGATCAGGATGGCGCCACAGGTCATGCGCTCAAGGCTGTCGACCAATCCCTCGGCATAGGACATGCGAGCTTTTGAGGCCAGGCGAGCGGCTCTTTTCACGTGCGGCAGGTCTCGCTGAATGCGGGACAGATCGTTCTGGAGGAAGGGATCCCTGCCGGCTTTACGGTGAACAGAAAGCGTAATCTGGGATGCACCCGCGTCGGTCAGCAGAGCGCCTGCAAACCACTGAAACCCTAATGGCTCAAGAAAATCGCTGTAAAACGGAAGATGCTTCAACTCGTCCGGTGTGAAGAGGTCGAGATCGGTGGCGAGTTCGTTACCTTTGCGGACAAAAGCGAGCCCGCGGACTGCGCGAATATCGCGATTATACCATCCTTCACTGACAAAGCGGGCACAAAATTCCTCAACTCCATCGGAGCTGAGATAACCACTCAGGCAGTCAGGATACGAAGAGACGGCGACCCCATCCGCATTCCAGGCTTCGCCCGCACGGTTCAGCGCCTCCTTCCACAACTCTGGAACGATGGCAGCCTCATAAAAAGCCTCTGTGACGGGCATTTGCAGTGAACTCTACGCTACTTAAAAAAAAATTGACTGATTCAGAAAAGTCTTCGTTAATTATTTCAGCCTATGGATTGTATTGCATCCCTCGGCTGTCTTGGTCTTTCTGCACCAGCTGCCCCTGGAGAACCTCCCCATCTAGGCAGGCCTCCCCCTCAAAAGCACTACCCATTTAAGCAGTTCTTGGAACGTTATCAATTCCCCATTTGGGTAATGAGCGCTGTCCGCATGTGTGGTTCTTTACCTTTCATAAACCACACATCGCCCTCCCCCGCGTGGTTGGAAGCGGCAGGGCAAGCGAGAAACAACAAGGCTTTGAGGCCGCTCATCGTGGCCAAAACACGCCTTTGGGTTAGGTTTGGGGGATTTATGTCTATTACTTTCAAAGACGGCTCTTGGTATGATGGCGAGTCTCTGATTGATACTGGTGAAATCACGCTTGGCGAGGTGACCTATGTGCTGGTCGACCAAAACAAGCAGGGTTACCAGTCCATTCAGGAGGCCGTCGCTGCCGCGCCTGAGGGTGCGACGATTCTGGTCGCGGCGGGTGACTACAGCGGGACCGTACTCATCAACAAGCAGGTGACGCTCCAGGCTGCTGGCACAGGCGAGGACGCCCCCGTTCTGGACGGCGCTATCCATGTCCTGGCCGACGATGTCACGATCGACGGCTTCACCATCGAGAACGGTGCTGCTTTCACCGGCGCTGGCCCGGCCGCCATTCTGGTGCAGGCAAACGGCACGATCATCAAGAACAACGTCCTGAACGGCTCCGACTCCAGCATTGACGATGCTGTCCGTGGCGTGGAAGTGACGGCTGGCGCTGGCCAGGATCTCACCATCTCCGGCAACACCATGAAGGGCTGGGCGACCGGCATCTTCGCTAATGATGGCGTCAGCGGCACGGTCTCGGGCAACACGCTTGTCGAGAACAATGTCGGCATGTCGGCGGACGGCCCCCATGCCCTTAAGATCGGGGGCAACACGTTTACGAACAACATCACCGAGCAACTCGCCTTCGGCGTCACCGGTGAAACCTTCAACGTGACCAACTATCTCACCGCAGCCAACACCTTCACCGGCACGGCTCCCAAGGTGAGCGTGTGGGACATCAGCGACAAGAGCCAGACCCTTACGGGCTCCAACGAGGCTGACGCGATCCACGGCGGCGATGGCGCCGACACGGCGGCCGGCTATCCGACTGGGGCAGTGCTGGGCCAGGACGAAGGTGGCAACTGGACCGTCACAGTTGGCGGCGTCGTTGACGTTCTGACCGGCATCGAGAAGGTGGTGATCGGAGGCAAGACCCACATCCTGGTGGATGACAATGGCGATGGCTTCTCCGAGACCATCCAGGCTGCTGTTGATGCGGCGGCTGAGGGTGACGTCATCGTGGTTGCAGCGGGTATCTACACCGAGACTGTGACGATCACCAAGGACGTGACAATCAAGGGGGCAAAGGCAGGCATTGCGGGGGCCAGTGAAAGCCGGGCCGAGGGTAATGGCGAGACCGTCCTGAAAGGCGGCATCCATATCCTGGCCAATGGCGTCACGATCGACGGCTTCTCGATCGAGAACGGCTCGGTGTTCAATGGCGCGGGCGAGGCAGGCATTCTCGTTCAGGCGAACAGCGTGACCCTGCAGAACAACATCCTGCGTGACATCGACACTAACCTACAGGATGGCAGCCGCGGCGTGCTCGTGGCCACCGGAAACGGTGAGGATCTCACCGTCTCGAACAACGTCATGAAGGGCTGGTCGACCGGCATCTATACCGATGCGGGAACGAGCGGCACTGTCTCGGGCAACCTGTTGACGGGCAACTACGTCGGCATGTCGGCGGATGGTCCAGGCGCTCTCGAGATTGCCGGCAACACGTTCACCGACAACACCTTCGAGCAACTCGCCTTCGGTGTCACCGCCGAGAGCTTTAACGTGACCGACTATCTGACCGGTTCGAAGTTCAACGGCACGGCTCCAGAGGTGAGCGTCTACGGACTAAGCAACGATGGCCATACCATCACAGGTTCACAGTACGATGATGCAATCTACGGCGGCAAGGGCGACGACGTCCTGATCGGCGGCGGCGGCGAGGATGCCATCAACGGCGGCGACGGTGTGGATATGGCAGCGGGCTATCCGGCTGGCGCAGTTCTGGGCCATAAGGATGGCAAGTGGACCGTCACAGTCAGTGGTGTGGTCGAGGTGCTGACCGGCATCGAAAAGGTGCAGATCGGCGGCAAGACCTACATCCTCGTGGATGTCAACGGCGATGGCTTCTCCAACACGATCCAGGACGCGATCGATGCAGCCAATGATGGTGAAATCATCATGGTTGCAGCCGGCACGTACACTGAGACAGTCGTTGTTAACAAGGACGTGACCATCCTGGGTGCTAACGCTGGCGTCGGCGGGTACGGTCGCCTAAACTCAAGCCTTGGAGCTGCCGAGACCACAATCACCGGCGGTATCCAGATCCTCAAGGACGGAGTCACCCTCGACGGCTTGAAGATCGAGGCTGGCAACTTCGTTGGCGACAGTGCTGGTGCGTTCGTCCAAGCTGCCAATGTGACCATCAGTAACAGCGTGTTCATGGGAGACGGCGTCCCCTTCAGCGGGCGCGCCATCGTGACGGATGCATCCGCCAAAGGGCTCACGATCACCGACAACTACATGAGCGGTTGGGCCACGGGCGCCTATCTCAACCCCGGCACAACCGGAACGGTGACCGGCAACGTCCTCTCGGGCAACAATGTCGGCATCTCCATGGACGATCCGGCCGGTCTCTCTGTCAGCGGCAACATCCTGTTCGGGAACAAGTTCGAGAACATCGGCGTGGGTGTCTCTACGGGCCCCGTGGATGTCAGCCCGATTCTCGGCGCCAACACGATCCTGTCGTCTGTTCCTGGAGGCGACGTCAGCTTCTACGGCCTGGGGTCCGGACAAACCTTCCAGGGTACGGTGTACGCGGACACGTTCCACGGAACCGCTGAAGCGGACGTCTTCGCGGGTGGCGCCGGTGACGACGTGATCAAGGGCGGTGCCGGCAACGATACGGTCGTGTTCAGCGGAAAGCGTTCCGACTATGCTGTCTCCTTTGATCACGAAGGCAAAGTCACGATCACCGATCTTCGCGGGAATGGAGGAACCGGCTCCGACATCGTGTCGGATGTCGAGTCCTTCAAGTTCGCCAACGGAACGATCAGCCGCGAGACGCTCGTTGACAACGATGCTCCGACTGCCGTGTCCCTGTCCGGTGATCGTCGGGTTCTGGAGAACGCTGCCAACGGCACCGTCATCGGAGCGCTTTCGGCTACGGACGCGGACGCGGATGACATCCTCACCTACGAGTTGGCGGACAGCGCAGGCGGCCGCTTCGCGATCTTGGACGGCAAGCTCGTCGTGGCCAACGGCTCGCTTCTCGACTACGAGAAGGGGACGAGCCATCTCGTGAAGGTTAAGGTGACGGACTTCTCCGGCGAGTCTTTTGTTCAGGATCTCACCATCGCGGTGGGGAACGTGAACGAGGCTCCGACGGACATCACCGTCAGCGGCGGCTCCGTGCTCGAGAACTCCGCCAACGGCACTGAGGTGGCTTCGCTCTCAGGCGTGGACCAAGATGCCGGCGATACGTTCAGCTTCTCGCTCCTTGACAATGCCGGTGGTCGTTTCGTCATTGGCGGCGCCAACGGCGATAAGATCCTGGTGGCCGACAGTTTCAAGCTCGACTACGAGCAGGCTACAAGCCATCAGGTTGTCGTGCGGGTCACCGACAAGAGCGGTGCAAGCTACAACGAGACCCTGACTCTCGCGGTTGCCGACGTTCGTACGGAAACTGTCTCGGGCTCCTCAGGATCAGACCAGATCTCCGGTGGCTCCGGTAAGGACGTTCTGAACGGTGGTGCAGGCAACGACCAGATCATCGGTGGTGTCGGCAAGGACACCCTGACCGGTGGCTCGGGCAAGGACGTGTTCGTGTTCGGCAACAAGGACACCGGCACGAGCAAGGGCACGGCGGACTACATCACCGACTTCTCCGGCAAGGGAGGAGACAAGATCGACCTGAAGCTGATCGATGCCGACACGAAGAAGAAGGGTGATCAGGCCTTCTCCTTCATCGGCAAGGAAGCGTTCACCAAGGCTGGTCAGGTGCGGTACGAAAAGGCGGGCAAGGACACCTATGTCTACCTCAACACCGACAGCGACAAGTCAGCGGAAAGTGTGATCAAGCTGAAGGGCGCATTCGACCTGCAGAAGGGTTGGTTTGTGCTCTAACAGGCGGCTGAACTGCTCAGGCGCATGAACTTCTTGCCGCGGCTGTCCCACGGCAAGAAACATGTGGGGAGCAAACCTGAACAAACGAAAGGCCCGCGATGGTCTCCCATCGCGGGCCTTTTCATGTCCTCGGGCGGCGCATTCCGCCACGATCACCATGCTCCGAACGCCTCACCCCCCAGGACGCGTGATCGAAAACTTGGTCTCCGGCGTCGCCACGAAGTAGTCACGGTAGCCGGAGCGGGCTATGGGGCGCATGGCGGCCGTGTCGACGAGGCCGTCGACGATGTAGCGGTCGTCGATATGGATCCCGACCACCTGGCCGATCACGAGATAGTAGGAGGGATCGCCGCCGCCGAGGGGCTCGAGGGGTACGGTCTGGAGCCACCTGCATTCGAGCGCCGCCGCCGCTTCCGCCACCCGGGGCGGCTTCACCAGACGGGACGGAGCGGCCTCGAGGCCCGCATGCTCCATCTCGTTCTCGCCGCGCGGCAGAGGGGCCGAGGTGAGGTTCATCTTGTCCCGCAGGTCGTAGGTCGCCAGGTTGCAGACGAACTCGCCCGTCTCCTCGATGAAGGCGAGCGCGTCCTTCCTGCCGGCCGAGGAGAAAGCCACCATGGGCGGGCGCTCCGAGACGGCGTTGAAGAACGAATAGGGCGAGAGGTTCACCTCCCCCTTGGCGCTCATGGCGGTGATCCAGCCGATGGGCCGGGGCGTGACGATGGCCTTGAACGGATCGTGCGGCAGGCCATGGGCGTTGGTGGCAGTTTCGTAGAACATCACATCAGAACCGCTTCACGATGTCATTGAGGCTGGGCCGATCCCTATCCGCCGGCGTTTCCTTGGCGGTGCCGATATGGATGAAGCCGGCGATCCGCTCGTCAGGCTTCAAACCCAGCGCGTCGAGCACCCGCCGGTCGAAGGCGGCCCAGCCGGTGAGCCAGGAGGCGCCATAGCCGAGGGCCGAGGCGGCATTCAGAAGATTCATGCACACGGCCCCGGCCGAGAGAACCTGCTCCCAGTCAGGAATCTTCACATGCGGCACGACGCGGGACACCACCGCAACCACCAGGGGCGCCTGAGCGAAGCGCTCCCGCTCGGCGGCCAGCTTGTCCTCGCCGGCACCGGGGTTGTCCGCCTGGAAGGCTGTCGCCAGCACCGCGCCGAGGCGGTGACGGGCGTCGCCCTGGACGAGGATGAAGCGCCAGGGAACCAGCTTGCCATGGTCCGGCACCCGGGAGGCGACTCTCAGGAGGGTCTCGACCTCCTGCTCGCTCGGCCCCGGTTCGCCCAGCCAGCGCGACGGGACGGAGCGGCGCTGCAGGAGACGGGAAAGGCTATCGTTCATGGGCTCTTCATCCAGCTTGGATAATGTGGAACAATGGAGGTGGATGCTCACGAAGGCTGCGAGCACGATGGGCCTTGAAGACCGCCATCGTCTCGCCGTCTTGATGCGCTTGAGAAAGCGCGGGCGTCCCAAGGGCGGGCCGCTGCCACAGAAGAAACAGCAGCGGATGTATAGGGGGAGTGCGGTCAGACGCCAAGCAGGTTTCAACCCTGGCGGACCCGGCAGCCTGCAAGAGCAGGCTCAGGGCGGCGCCGGAGGGTGAGGTACGCCGGCGAGAAGCCGCTTGAAAGCAATGCAGACATCCATTTTCGGACCCGATGGTTCCGCCTCCCCCGCCATTTGGTCGAGGCGCGAGACGCTCATCGCCTTCGGTCTCATCATGGCCGCCTGGGCACTGGCCGTTTCCATCTGGCCCCTGACCGGAACGGTCGTTCCGTGGGATTCCAAGAACCAGTTCTACCCGACCCTGCGCTACCTGGGCAGCGCCCTGGCCCACGGGGAGCTGCCCCTCTGGAACCCATACCATTTCGGCGGCCACCCGTCGGCGGCGGATCCCCAGTCCCTGCTCTTCACCCCCACCATGCTGCTGTTCGGATGGCTCGTCCCCGAGCCCTCCATGCAGCTTTTCGACGTGGCAGTGTTCGCCCATTTCCTCCCCGGCGCACTTGCCTTCGTGCCGATCTTCCGCCGGCGTGGCTGGCATTCGGCGGGCGCCGTGGTGGCCGCGCTCGTCTTCATGCTCGGGGGCTCCGCCACAGCGCGGCTCCAGCATACAGGCATGATCTTCAGCTACGGCTTCTTCCCCCTGGCCTTCTGGCTCCTGGAGGAGGCGCTCGACCGCCGCTCCTACCGCTTCGGCGTGCTGTTCGCGCTGAGCGCGGTCCTGATGGTCCTTGGACGGGACCAGATCGCCTTCCTCTGTGCCCTGACGCTGATCGCCGTCGCCATTCACCGCATCTGGATCGCGCCCCAGTCGCTGATCTATCTCAGGTCCCGCCTGGGCCTCCTGATTGCCATGGGAGCCATCGGCGCGGCGCTGATGGCGGTGCCGGTCGTCCTGACGATGCAGTTCCTCGCCACCTCAACGCGCCCCTCCTTCGGCTACGGCGTGGCCGCCATGGGGTCCCTGCCGCCGGAAAGCCTGGCGACGGTGCTGTTCGGCAATGTCTTCGGCTCGCTGCGCTGGACCTACGATTATTGGGGGCCCGACTGGCACAGCCTCGCGGAGGGAACCTGGACCGACCGCGCCACGAACTACCTGTTCATCGGCACCATCCCGGCCCTCCTGCTGATCTGGCACGGCGTCGCCGGCGGGCGCCTGTTCGCCCGCGAGTTCCGGTTCTTCCTCTTGATGGGCATGGCCGCCCTGCTCTATGCCCTTGGGCGCTACACCCCCGGCTTCGAGTTCATCTTCGATCACATGCCGGGCGTGAACCTCTACCGCCGGCCGGCGGACGCCACCTTCCTGGTCAACATCGCCCTGGCCTTTGCCGGCGGCTATCTCGTGCATCGCTCTGTGACGGAGGGGCTTCCACGTTGGAACCGCGCTTCTCTTGGCCGCCTCTGGGCCCTCCCGCCCCTGCTCGCCTTGGGTCTCGTGATCGCGGCCATTGCCAGCGCCCTCTCGTTCGCCATCAAGGGCGGGCATATCTCCCCGGCGCTGACCGAGATTGGCATCAGCCTCACGTCAGCTGCGGTGGCAGTTCTGGTCATTGCAAAGGTGAGCGCTGCTCCGCGCTGGCGCGGGGCGACGGCGCTCATGCTCGTAGTCTTTACGGGTGCGGAGCTGATCGGTCGCCACGCCGCCTCGGCCCTCAACGCGGAGCCGGCCGAGCGCTACACCGTCTTTACAAAACTTCCGCCCGAGCAGTTGCAGGGCCTCCAGATCCTCAAGCGTGAGCTTGCCGAGCGGAATGCCCGTGGCGAGTATCCCCGGGTCGAGATTCTCGGCCTGAAGGGAGCTTGGCAGAACGCCTCCATGGTTCTCGGGATCGAGGACATCATCGGCTACAATCCCCTACGTCTCGCCGATTACGAGCGGGCCATCGGTCCGGGGGAGAACGCCGAAGACCCGAACCTGCGCCAATTTCCGACGAGCTTCCGCGGCTATGAATGCGATCTCGCAAGCCTGCTCGGTCTCGACTACATCGTTCTCGACCGCCCTGCCGACAAGCTGCCGCGCCACTTCCCGCGTCTGATCGATGCCGAGGTGGTCTACGGCACCGGACGGATGTGGATCTATCGCCTGAACGCCTCGGGCCCCCGTACCTATGTGGCCCATCATGTGAGCCCGGTGGATTCCGAGGCCGTGCTCGGCGAGGAGGGGCTGCCGGACTTCAACCGCGAGACGGAAGCACTCGTCGACGATGAGAGCCTGCCGCTCCTCAAAGCCCGCTACTCCCCGGCCGGCCCGAAGCCCGAAAAGGCCAAGGGTGAGGCCCGGATCGTCAGCTACCAGCGGAACTCGGTCACGATCGAGGTCGAGAGCAGCGCGAACGGCGTGCTGGTGCTGCACGACATCCATTATCCGGGCTGGGAAGCTACAGTGAACGGCGAGCGCCGCCCGATCCTGCGGACCAATCTCCTGTTCCGCGGGGTCGAGATCGGTCCTGGGCGGCACCGGGTCGAGTTCCACTTCCGCCCGATGTCTCTGGAAAATCTTGTTGCAGCCGCGTCCGATATCGTGAAGAGCGAGGACGAGCCGATTCAAACGGCCATCGCCGCTCCGCTCCGCTAACGGGCGAATATTCAGAACGATGCTTCTTTTCGTGAACCCACGCTTCTCGATCCTCGGACTTCTGGCCCTCCTGGTTGCCTTCCCGGCTGCGGCCCAGTCACCTGCCGTGCCGTCGATGTCGCAGAACCAGCCGCCGATCTCCATCGGACAGGTGACGGTGAACGCGGGCGCGACCTTTGCAGGGAGCAACGAGCCGATTCGCTCAGGCCTCGTCTGGCGGATCTACGAGGACCGCGGGGACGCCTCCCAGCCGGTGATCGTTGCCCGCTCCACTAGCCCTGCGCCGAGCTTCACCCTTTCTCCGGGCAACTACATTATCCATGTGGCCTACGGGTTTGCGAGCGCCTCGAAGCGCATCAGCGTGCAGCGCGGCAATCTGAACGAGCGTCTCGCGATCAACGCGGGCGCCCTCCAGCTCAAGGGCGCGGTGAGCGGGAGCCCCATCCCGGCGAACCGCCTCACCTTCTCGGTCTATGTGCCGGAGGCGCAGAACTCGGAAGGTAGGCTCGTGATCGCCGAGGCCAAGGCGAACGAGATGATCCGCCTGCCGGAGGGCACCTACCACATCGTTTCCACCTATGGCGACGCCAACGCCATCATGCGCAGCGACCTGAAGGTGGAATCGGGCCGGGTCACCGAGGCAACCCTCAACCACCGGGCCGCCACCGTGACCATGAAGCTGGTCGCGTCCGCAGGCGGCGAAGCCTTTGCCGGCACGGCCTTCAGCGTGCTCACCCCCGGCGGCGACGTGATCCGCGAGGCCATCGGGGCGTTCCCGTCAGTGACGCTGGCCGAGGGCGAATACGTCCTGATCGCCCGCCACGAGGGCAAGGTCCATACCCGCGAGTTCAAGATCGAGAGCGGGCTCGACCGCGACATCGAGGTTCTCGCCAAACCCTGAGATCCTGAACCTTTCCGGCCTCGCGGCATTGACCGAACACCAATGACAGGTCGCGCCACGCATGAGCCCGCACTCCCAAGGCGTGACCTTGCAGGAGAGGAAGCCCATGAAAGTCGCAGAGATCATGACCCGCAACGTGCGCGTGGTGAGTCCGGACCGGACCATCCAGGAAGCCGCACGGCTCATGGATGAAATGAACGTCGGCGTCCTGCCCGTCTGCGATGGGCGGCGCTTGCGCGGCATGGTGACGGACCGCGACATCACCGTTCGGGCCACGGCGGCCGGCCTCCCGCCGGACACCACCCGCGTGCGGGACATCATGTCCGACAATGTATGGTGGTGCTTCGACGACGACGATGTGAACCATATCGTCCAGCTGATGAGCGACCATCAGATCCGCCGCCTGCCCGTGATCGACCACGACAAGCACCTGGTCGGCATCGTGGCGCTCGGTGATCTGGCCACCGACGTCGAGGGTGAGGCCACCCGCGCCCTGCATCGCATTTCCACCCCGTCGGAGCCCGACCGTTCCGGCACCCCCACGAGCGCCCGCGCCGACCAGACCCGGGGCGGCGGACAGGCTCGCCTGACGGCCGACGAGCGCCGCGAGCTGGAGCGGCGCATGAACGACGCGAGCCGGGACGACACTTACCGGCAACGCCCCAATGATTACCACGACAACGGCAATCACGGACGGGTCGACAACAGCCGCAGGCCAGGACGCGACCAGTTCCGCTTCCGCGAGGAGGATGACGTGCGCGCCGCCTTCGGCAGCTTCGGCTATCCCGGCCAGGAAGGCGCCCGCGACTCCCGCATGCGCGGCGGCTTCGGCGGCGACGGCTATCAGAGCTACGGCGACGAATTCGCGGGCCGCGGCTCAGCCGGCAGGGGCTTTCACCCTCCCCGTTATGGCGCCTCCACCATCACCGGAGAACGTGCCCGTCCAGGCGACGACAGCAGCGAGGATGATCGCCGCATGAAGGACCGTGAACGCACGTGGAGCCTCGTGAACGAGCGGCGGGACCACAGCAACTACGGCGTAGGCCCGGGCAACACCCGTTTCAGCAACGACGCTACCGGCAGCTTCGGCGAGGTCCGCCGGGGCGAACATCAGGGCCGCGGCCCGAAGGGCTACCAGCGTTCCGACGAGCGCATCCGCGAGGACATCAGCGAGCGCCTGACGGACGATCCCATGCTCGATGCGTCAGAAATCGAGGTGCAGGTCCAGAACCGGGAGGTGACCCTCACCGGCACCGTGCGTGACCGCAACGAGAGGCGCCGGGCCGAGGATCTCGCGGAGTCCGTTTCCGGCGTGGCCCACGTGCAGAACAACCTGCGGGTCGGCCAGCGCCAGGGCACCCATGCCACCGGAACCGAAGACGGCGATGCAGGGGCCGCGACAGGCAATCCCGGCAGCGGCACGGCGGGCGCGACAGCCGGCACCGCAGCAGGCGGCCGCACCACCGGACGGCAGCGTCAGACGAGCTGAGGCGCTGCTCCCTACAATACCCTCATCCTGAGAAGGTTGAGCCAAGGAAAAAGGCGGCGCTCGTCAACAGGAGCGCCGCCTTCATCCATTCGATCGGCTGTTACGCCACCGTGCGTTCAACCACGCGATGACCGTCAAGCGTCGCATGCCCCTCCGGCTCGGACACCGCTTTCACCGCACGCTTGAGATCCGGCGTGACAGCCTCAGCCGCGAGAGCCTTCAAGGCCTCGTCGAGCGTCATGGTCCTCTGCTCAGGACTGCCGAGGCGGCGGATGGAGACCGTGCGTTCGGCGGCCTCTTTCCGACCGACCACGAGAAGCACCGGCACCTTCACGAGCGAGTGCTCGCGGACCTTGTAGTTGATCTTCTCGTTGCGCAGATCGGCCTCGACGCGAAGGCCGGCGGCCTCGGCGGCGCGTACCACCTCCATGGCGTATTCATCGCCCTCGGACGTGATGGTGGCGACCACCGCCTGCACCGGCGCGAGCCAGAGCGGGAAATGGCCCGCGAAGTGCTCGATCAGGATGCCGGTGAAGCGCTCCATGGAGCCGCAGATGGCGCGATGCACCATGACAGGCGTCTTCTTCTGACCGTCCGCATCGACATAGAACGCGCCGAACCGCTCCGGCAGGTTGAAGTCCACCTGCGTGGTGCCGCACTGCCAGTCGCGGCCGATGGCGTCGCGCAGCACGTACTCGAACTTCGGCCCGTAGAACGCGCCCTCGCCCGGGTTGATCGCGGTCTTGATGCGCCCGCCTGACTGATCCTCGATCTGTTTCAGGACGCGGGTCATCACGTCCTCCGCGTGATCCCACATCTCGTCCGTGCCGACGCGCTTCTCAGGGCGTGTGGAGAGCTTCACGACGATCTCGTCGAAGCCGAAATCGGCGTAGGTGGAGAGGATCAGGTCGTTGATCTTCAGGCACTCGTCGGCCAATTGCTCTTCCGTGCAGAAGATATGCGCGTCGTCCTGCGTGAAGCCGCGCACGCGCATGAGGCCGTGCAGCGCGCCCGACGGCTCGTAGCGGTGCACGTTGCCGAATTCGGCCAAGCGCAGAGGCAGATCCCGATACGACTTCAACCCGTGTTTGAAGATTTGCACGTGACCCGGACAGTTCATGGGCTTCAGCGCAAACAGGCGCTGATCCGCCTCCGGATCGTTCGGGCGGAGGAAGGCGGACGCCGACTTCACGGCGAACATGTTGTCCGAGTACCAGCCCCAGTGACCGGAGGTTTCCCACAGGGCCTTGTCGAGGATCTGCGGTGCGTTGACCTCCTGGTAGGCGCCCTTCAGGCGGCGGCGCATGTAGGAGATCAGCTCCTGGAACACCGTCCAGCCCTTCGGGTGCCAGAACACGACGCCCGGCCCTTCTTCCTGGAAATGGAACAGGTCCATCTCACGGCCCAGGCGGCGATGATCGCGCTTCTCGGCCTCTTCGAGCTGGCGGATGTAGTTGTCCAATTCCTCCTGAGAAGCCCAGGCGGTCGCGTAGATGCGGGTCAGCATCGCGTTGTTGGAATCACCACGCCAATAGGCGCCCGCCACCTTCATGAGCTTGAAGGCGTTGCCGATCTTGCCTGTCGAGGTCATGTGCGGACCGCGGCAGAGATCGAACCAGTCGCCCTGTGAGTAGATCTTGAGATCCTGGCCTTCCGGGATCGCGTCGACAAGCTCGACCTTGTAGGTCTCGCCTTTCTCGGCGAACACCTGTTTGGCCTTATCGCGGCTCCACACTTCCTTGGTGAACGGCTTATCGCGCGCGATGATCTCGCGCATCTTCGCCTCAATGGCTGGGAAGTCCTCGGGAGTGAAGGGCTCGTTGCGGGCGAAGTCGTAGTAGAAGCCGTTCTCGATTATGGGACCTATGGTCACCTGCGTTCCCGGAAACAGCTCCTGCACGGCTTCCGCGAGCACGTGCGCGCAATCGTGCCGGATCAGCTCCAGCGAACGTGGGTCTTCGCGGTTGAGGAATTCGATCTTGGCATCCCGGGTGATGGGATCGGCGAGATCGGCGACCGTGCCGTCCAGCGCCATGGCGATGGTGCGCTTGGCGAGCGACTTGGCAATGCCTTCCACGATCTCGCGGCCGGTGATGCCGGGCTCAAACTGGCGCTGGGCGCCATCGGGGAATGTCAGGGTAATCATCAATGTTTCTCCTGGCTCACTCCTGCCAACGGAGCAGGTAAGCGGGGGCCGACGGTTTGCTGGATGGAAGGCGAGATCAGCCGCCGTCAGGTTCGGCTGCCTCGCAGATGATCGGGGGAGCGTTGACGCCCCGCCAGCGACCATAAGCCCACGGCTTATACCAGGAGGCCGCTTCGGGCAACGTTTCAGGCACCAGATCGAGACCGGAGGTCCCGAAGGGGCCACACCGGCAGATCCGGGCGAAACCCATCCAGCCCCCCGGCCAGAACCCATGCCGCTGGATCGCCTCATCGGTATATTCGGAGCAGGAGGGCAGATGGCGGCACTGTCGGCCGATGATCCCGGACAGGCTCAGCTGATAGCCGCGAATGGCCCAGTGCGCGGCTTTCTGGACGGGGCTCGGCATCTATCCCGCGTCCTGGCCCCGCCGCGCCTCGATCTGATTGATCGCATCCACGACCGCGTCGAAAGTGAGCAGGATGGAAGCATGGCGAGCCTTGTAGTCCCGCAGGGGCTCCAGGACCTTCAGGTCCTCCCACTTGCCATAAGGTGCCTCGCCGCCCGCCTTGAGCAGTTGCGTTGCGGTCTCGCGTAGGTCACGGAGTTCCTCGACCGTCGAGCCGATGATATGCCGCCCCATGATCGAGGACGACGCCTGGCCGAGGGCGCAGGCCTTCACGTCCTGGGCGAAGGCCGTCACCACATTGCCGTCGAGCTTCACACCGACCGTCACGGTCGAACCGCAAAGCTTGGACCGGGCCGTCGCGGTTGCGTCGGCGTCCGGCAGACGCCCGAGATGCGGGATATCGGCCGCGAGTTCGAGAATGCGTCGGCTGTAGATCTCGTTCAACATGGGAGCCTGTGACATTACGGTTGGGAATATACCCTTTCACTCCGCGGAGGTATCTAATACACAAAATGGGTATTGAACCCATATTATGATAGCTGACCTCCGGAACGGGCCTCTCATCAGCGGCGTGCGGAGAAGAAGCTGAAAATTTACTGGAAGCTGCGTCGCTTCTTAGCATGAACTGTGACGAAAGGGGCCCTGCGTGAATGATGTCGTCAAGTCTTTGTCCGCGCGTCTGAATCCAGCCGCCGACAAGCCCGTTGCAGCCCCGACCCGAGAAGAAGCCGAAGCCGCCGTTCGCACCCTGCTCCGCTGGGCCGGCGATGACCCGACGCGCGAGGGTCTCCAAGACACGCCCAAGCGCGTGGCCAAGGCGTTCCGGGAACTCTATTCGGGGTATGCCGAGAATCCGGACGAAATCCTCGACAAGGTGTTCAGCGAGGTCGAAGGCTACGACGACATCGTGCTCGTACGCGATATCCCCTTCTACTCCCATTGCGAGCACCACATGGTGCCGTTCTTCGGCGCGGCACACGTGGCCTACTACCCCACCAAGGGCGTAGTCGGCCTCTCCAAGCTCGCCCGCCTCGTGGACGCCTATGCCCGTCGCCTGCAGACGCAGGAGACCATGACGGCCCAGATCGCCTCGGCCATGGTCAAGGCGCTTGCCCCGCGCGGCGTGGCGGTGATGATCGAGGCCGAGCACATGTGCATGTCCATGCGCGGCATCCAGAAGGCCGGCGCCCTGACCTTGACGACCCAGTTCACCGGTGTCTTCAAGGAAGATCCGGCCGAACAGGTGCGCTTCCTCACCCTGGTGCGCAGCGGCCGGGGCTGAGGCCCTCGCATGACCGCGTCCAATCCGTTTCCGCCTCCCGGCTCCAAGACCGAACTCGAGGAGGGCAGCGTCCTGTCCCCTCGCTTCGGCGCGGAAGGGCTGGTCACCTGCATCACCACGGACGTCGCGACGGGCGAAATCCTCATGGTGGCGCACATGAACCCGGAGGCCCTGGCGAAGACCCTCGAGACCGGCGAGGCTTGGTACTGGTCCCGCTCCCGAGGGGAACTCTGGCACAAGGGCGCGACCAGCGGGCAGGTCCAGACCGTTCTGGAAATACGAACCGACTGCGACCAGGACGCCCTTCTGCTCAAGGTAAAGATCGCCGGCGACGGCGGGTGCTGCCATACGGGGCGGCGCTCCTGTTTCTACCGCAAGGTCGACCTCTCCAACGGCGAGCCGCGCCTCGTCATCGACTGAGCGCGCCAGTCCTCCCGAAACGCAGGGCTGCCCTCCGCCAGGAAACGGGTGCACGTTTCCGGCATACGCGATAGGTACGCCGCATGACACGACGTGACTTTCTCCTCGCGCGGGTGGCAGCGAGCGCCATCTTCTTCGGCAACGGCTTCGGAATCGGAACCTGGGCGGCGCAGCTTCCCCGGTTCAAGGTGTCCCTGAACCTCTCCGATGGGGAGCTCAGCCTCGGGCTTCTGGCCTTCTCGCTCGGAGCCGTGGCACTGATGCCGGTGATCGGCTGGGCCGTCGCCGTGGTCGGCAGCCGGACGATGACCCTGATCGCGGCCTTTTCCTTCGCGACCGCCCTGCTCCTGCCGGGACTCGCGCCGAGCCTGCCGCTCTTCATCGCGGCCTCCCTCGTGGCCGGGGCCTGCAACGGCACCATGGACATCGCCATGAACACCAACGCCACCGTGGTGGAGAAGGCCTGGGGAGCGGCGATCATGTCCTCCTTCCACGCGTTCTTCAGCCTCGGCGGTCTTTCGGGCGCCGCTTTGTCCGGCCTTCTGATCTCGCTCGGCATCGGGATCGTCCCGACCCTGCTGATCTCCTGCGCGGGGATGGGACTGCTCTTCCTGGTGACGGGCTTTTGGACCATGGGGGAGACGGAAAGGACAACCGATGGCCACGGCTTCGCCTGGCCGCGTGGCCCGGTCGTTGTCCTCGCGGTGCTGGCCATGTTCTGCTTCATCGTCGAGGGCGCCATCGTCGACTGGTCGGCGATTTATCTCCGGACGGTGGCCGGGGCGAGCCTCGAGGCAGCCGTTTCAGGCTTTGCCGCCTTCTCGCTCACGATGACGATCTGCCGGTTCATGGGCGATCTCGCCGTGCGCCATCTTGGGCGGGTGCGCACCCTGCAGGTCGGCGGCCTGCTCTCGGCCTTGGGCCTTGCCCTGGCGATGATCCTGCCCTTGCCCCTGCCCGCGTCTATCGGCTTTGCCCTGGTGGGCATCGGATTGGCCAACACGGTACCGGTCCTGTTCAGCACAGCCGGCCAGATGAAGGGCATTGCGCCCAGCATGGGCGTCGCCATGGTGGCGACGCTGGGCTATGGCGGATTGCTCATGGGTCCGCCGCTGATCGGCTTCGGCGGGGAGATCCTCGGCCTGCGCGCCATGCTGGGCCTGCTGATCGTCTTCGCCTTCGTCATCATCATCATGTCGCAGCGGGCTCTTCAACGCTCCACTGTTCAGTTTTCTTGAACCAGTCCTAATTCAAACTTGAGGGCACGTTCACGCCGGTTTCATGAGACGCCGGCATAATGGACAAGGTGCCTTGGAGTCGATCAATGTTGTGGGACGGGATTGCCCGGCGCAGCGCCGGTTCGGGGGGTGGTGGAGGAGTGACGGAAATCAAGGCACCTGCCGAGCGCGATCCGCGGGCCAGGACCCGGATCGGCTTGGCGCTCGGCGGCGGCGCGGCACGGGGCTGGTCCCATATCGGGGTGCTGCGGGTTCTCGAGGAAGCCGGGATCGTACCGGACGTGATCGCCGGGTGCTCGATCGGCGCCGTGGTGGGCGGCTGCTATGCGGCCGGAAAGCTCGACGAACTGGAGGCCTTCGCCCTTTCCCTGACCAAGCGGCGCGTCATGGGCCTCCTCGACTTTCATTTCAGCGGCGCGGGCCTGATCGCCGGCGGCCGCCTGCAGAGCCTCCTCGACCGGGACCTGACCGACAAACGGGTCGAGACCCTCCCGATGAAGTTCTGCACCATCGCGACCGAACTGGTGAGCGGCCACGAGATCTGGCTGACGCGAGGCCCCCTCGTTCAAGCGATGAGGGCTTCCTACGCCCTTCCCGGCGTGTTCGACCCGGTCCTGATCGGTGGGCGCTGGCTCATGGACGGCGCCCTGGTGAATCCCATTCCGATTACGGCCGCCCGCGCCCTGGGAGCGGACATCGTAATCTGCGTGAACCTCAACGGCGAGGTGCGCGTGCGCGGCACGGTCATCCAGTCCTACGATGCCGGGACGAGCGACGAGAAGGAAATCGAAGAGGTGATCGAGGAAGCCCCGCGGCGCTGGGGCATCTTTCCGGGCAACCGGGGCGAGAAGCAGAGCAAGCCCAATGCGCCGGGGATGGCCACCGTGATGGTGGATGCCTTCAACATCACCCAGGATCGCATCGCCCGCTCGCGACTGGCCGGCGATCCGCCGGACATCATGGTCGCGCCGAAACTCGCCAAGATGGGGTTGTTCGAATTTCACAGGGCCCAGGAATGCATCACCCTGGGCCGGCAGGCCACGGAACGCGCCCTGCCGGATATTCTCGAACTGCTGCAGGAATCTCAGCCGCGCTGATTCAGGCTGTCGCGATATATTCCTTGATCGCCTCGGCCTCGGCCTCGACCTCCTCGAGGCGTTCCTTCACCACGTCTCCAATCGACACGATCCCGACGAGGCGTCCGCCTTCGACGACGGGGACGTGCCGGAACTTCTGCTGAGTCATCAGCTCCATCACGTGAGGGATCGGAGTTTCCCCTGTGCAGGTCAACACCTTCTCCGTCATGAAGCGGGAGACGGGCTCCTCCAGGGCCTTAGCACCGTGGTTTGCCACTGCCCGCACAATGTCCCGTTCGGAGATGATGCCCGCCACGGGCCTTTGACCATCAACTATGAGAAGGGCACCTATCCTGCGCTCGGCAAGAACCTTGGCCGCTTCGCTTAAAGTCCGGCTCGGTTCGATGGTCGCGACCTCGCGACCCTTGAGCGAAAGAATGCGATTGACGATCATTGATTCCCTCCCGTTGCGCGAACGGCGAAGGACCGTCTGCCCTCGCATCCGCTACGCATCGGACCCAAAAGTGGAATGCACTTTTGGGCTCGATCCGATGCTTCCTTCTATATGTGGCGCATCGTTCGGCGCGGAAAACCGGATCCACTTTTCCGCACGATGCGCCGCTCTGAAGTCGGGTTCCATCCCCACGACTTTGGGTGAGAGCCCTACGTCAGCGTTCGGATGATCAGCGCAAACCGCGTCGGTTTCAAGCCGAGATGCGCTTGGAGCGTGCGGGAAGCGGGTCAATCAGAGGGAAAACAAGGAGGCCTGCGAGAAAGCCGCCGAGATGCGCCTCCCAGGCGATGCTCGCATCCGTCATCCCTAAAGGCTGGACGAAGGCAAACACGTAATTGGCGGCAAACCAGATCCCGAGGAAGATCAGCACCTGCCGGTTGCGGATCATGTGCGCTGGGGTTTCCCGAGGCCGCTCGTGGGGCTGCGTCAGGCGCCCCTCCCAGTGCCAGGAGGCCGGTGCGAACATGAACCAGGAAGCAGCCGCCATGAGCCCCGACACAGCCCCGGACGCTCCGATCATCGGCAGGACCTGCAAGGGATTTATGATGGCGTAGAGCACCGCTCCTGCAATCGCGGCGGCAGCCGACAGGATGAAGAACCGTCCGGCGCCGCAGCGGCGGACGATCGGCGTTCCGAAGGCGGCCAGCCAGACGCTGTTGATCAGCACATGGGCCCAGGAGCCATGCAGGAACGCATAGGACAAGGCCGTCCATGGCTTGCCCTCCTGGCCTTCGAGAACATACTGCGCCAGGGCCATCAGCGGTGTGACCGTGTCCTCCGGAACTCCCTCGCGCAGGGCGTTCATGACGTCCTCGACCTGGACGCTCCCGAAGGCCACGGACCAGCGGGCCGGAATCACCGACCAGTCGATGATCAGCATGAAATCCGATTCGTCCGAGAGGAGTATCCGGACGGCATGAATGCCGATTAACGCCAGCAGGCAGAGGCTGATGACGGCCGGAAGGTTGAGGATCGGCTCACGGGCGCGGAATGGGTGTGAAGGCATGCAATACTTTTGTATGAGACGGCTGGCGGAGTGTCCGAGCCGCTACAGAATGGGAGGCTGGCGCGACCTAACCTCTATTTGGCCCCTCAGTCGAGAAAAACCAACAACTTAGCGGCGACTAAGCTTGACCGAGAGGAAGCTTGTCCCTTTGGACCTGTGACCGTTAAGAATTTTTGTTAACCATAACGGAACCAGCCGAGGCGCGACGCGTTAACTCACCTTTTACTTTCCGCTTGAGCCCCAAATGTAACCATGTCAGTTTGGTTAAAAGAACGTTAACCGGCTGGTGGGGCATGCGGCAGGATTATTTCAAGAACGGCCTTTTCTGTGGCGTAAATGAGAAGTCGGCTTTCACCGGCAAATTCATCAAGACAGTTATCTTCGGACTCTCCCTCCTCATTTCCGGTGCTGCCGCTCAGGCTCAGACCGTGGCAGCCCTGCCCGTGAACAGCGCCCCGATCACAAGCGTCGGAACGGCCAAGCCGCTCCTCGGCTGGACCCAGTTCTGCGAGAAGTTCCGGTCTGAATGCACCGTCGACATGACGGAAGCCGACAAGATCGACCTGACGCCGCAGGCGTGGAAGACCATCGTGTCGGTCAATCAACGCGTCAACTCGGGCATCAAGGCTGTGACGGATGCGGATCACTTCGGCGTCGTCGACACCTGGGGCTTCCCGGACGACGGCAAGGGTGACTGCGAGGACTTCCAGCTTCTGAAGCGCCGCCTTCTCGTGGAAGCCGGTCTGCCCCGCCGCGCCATGCGCATGACGGTCGTGATCGACGAAATCGGTGAAGGCCACGCGGTGCTGATGGTCCGCACCAACCGGGGCGACTTCGTCCTCGACAACAAGATCTCCTCGGTTCTCCCCTGGCACCGCACGGGCTATGTCTACATCAAGCGCGAGAGCCAGGATGCAATGGGCTGGGTGTCGCTCGGTGGCATCGTCTCATCGCCGACCACCACCGCGAACCGCTAAGAATCTCAAAGCCGGCGTCTAAAGGCGCCGGCTTTTTCCATTTTCCCACCATCGATGTCAGAAGACTTAAGGCGGATCAGTCGATCCGCCTCATTTTTTGGGCGAAGCGCTGCCAATTCTCCACATAGTGCCTAGCCGATAAGCGAAGCCGCTCGATGGCATCCGCATCGAGCGCCCGGATCGCCTTGGCCGGAGCGCCGACGATCAGGGAATTGTCGGGAAATTCCTTGCCCTCCGTGACGAGCGCGTTCGCCCCCACGAGGCAATTGGCGCCGATGCGCGCATGGTTGAGAATTGTAGCGCCCATGCCAATCAGGGAATTCTCGCCGATGGTGCAGCCGTGGAGAATGGCCTTGTGCCCGATGGTGCAGCCTGCACCAACGCTCAGAGGCGCACCCATATCCGTATGCAGCAGCGCGCCTTCCTGAATGTTCGTGGCCTCGCCGATATCGATAAACTCATTGTCGCCCCGTAGCACGACGCCGAACCAGATGCCGACATCCTGCCCGAGACGGACCTTGCCGATCACATGGGCGTCCGGGGCGATCCAGAAGCGGCCGGGTTCGGGAAGGATCGGGGCGGTGTCGTCGAGGCTGTAGATCGGCATCGATGGTCCGGAACAAAAAAGCAGCAGAACCTCCGGGGAGGTCTGCTGCGAAAAGGCGCCTAGTCCTCAAGATCCGTATCGAGGATTGCCATGGTGAAGTTGAAGGAGCGGTCCCCATCCTCGTCGTCGACGAAGAGAACGCCGACGAATTCCTCACCGATGTAAACTTCCGCCGAATCGGTCTTCTTCGGCCGCCCGACGACGCGGATCGAGTGGTTTGCAAAGGTCTGGCGCAGGTAGCGCTCGACTTTAGCCATCTCGGTTTTATCCACTACAGGTCCTTTCTTGCTGTCACGTTTGCTGCACTTGCCATGCCCGGCAAACGCGAGCAAGCGGCGTTAGGTCCCTGATGGAGCCCGTCCTCAGATTCCATCGGTGTCCGAGAAGCAATGATTCATGGACCGGGCAGGCTCCTCGCAGCCCGCGGTGCCGATGACCTTGGCGGGGACGCCGGCCACCGTTGCATTATGGGGCACCGGCTTGAGCACGACAGAGCCTGCGGCGATTCTCGCGCAATGGCCGACCTCAATATTGCCGAGGATCTTGGCGCCGGCGCCGATGAGCACGCCCTGGCGGATTTTGGGGTGACGGTCGCCCCGCTCCTTGCCGGTTCCGCCGAGCGTCACGTCCTGGAGCATCGAGACATTGTCCTCGATGACCGCGGTGGCGCCGACCACGAGTCCGGTGGCGTGATCGAGGAAGATGCCGCGTCCAATGCGGGCCGCCGGGTGAATGTCGGTCTGGAACGCCTCGGACGAGCGGCTCTGGAGGTAGAGGGCGAAATCCTGCCGCCCCCGCTTCCACAGCCAATGGGCCAGCCGATGGGTCTGAATGGCGTGGAAGCCCTTGAAATAGAGGACGGGTTCGACCGCCCGGGTGACCACGGGATCCCGGTCGAGCACGGCGCTGATGTCCGCCCTCATGGCCGCCCCGATGGTGCGGTCGCTCTCCACGGCCTCAAGGAAGATCTGCTCGATGATGTCGGATGGCACCGCGGCATGGCCAAGGCGGGAGGCGACTCGGTGGACCACCGCCGCCTCCAGGCTCGGCTGGTGCAGGATGGCGCTGAGAACGAAGCCGGCGATCGCCGGTTCGGCCTGGACGATGGCCTCGGCCTCGGAGCGGAGACGATCCCAGATCGGATCGACCTTTCCGGCCACGGCATCGGGGGCTCCCGCCTTCAGGCGCGTCTGTGTCATGGTAGTCTCCTGCCGGCTTCGCGAATGCTTCGAGCATAGATAAGAAGACCAAGATCCTTACCACAGCCCCAAGCGAGCCATGACTTACTCTTTTTCGCCCGCCACGTCCAAGCTTGCCGTCTCCCTCAGCGGCAGCATTGCGATCGTTGCCATCCACAACATTCCTAAGCACAACGCCGTGGATCTGGAGATGTGGAGGGCCTTCCCGTCGCTGATTGAGGCTCTCGACCGGGATCCCGACGTCCGGGTGATCGTCCTGAGAGGCTCAGGCCGGGCCTCCTTCGCCTCCGGGGCGGACATCGCCGAGTTCGCGACGGTGCGCGCCAACGCCGAGGGCGGGCGGCTCTACGAGGCTGCCAACGAAGCGGCCTTCTGGGCCGTCACCCATTGCTCCAAGCCTGTCATCGCCATGATTCGCGGCTTCTGCCTCGGCGGCGGCTTCGGCCTTGCCCTCTCCTGCGACCTGCGGGTTGCCTCCGAGAGCGCCATCTTTGGCATCCCGGCAGCGCGCCTCGGGGTCGGCTACCCTCCGGGGGCCATGAAGCTCGTGACAGCCGCCGTCGGGGCACCCGCTGCCAAGGATTTGTTCTTCACGGCAAGACGGCTTGATGCTCAGGAGGCGCATCGCCTCGGCGTTGTGCAGCGACTGGTCCCCGACGGAACTCTGGAACAGGTCACGCAAAAGCTCGCTGAGAGCATCGCGGAGAACGCGCCCCTGACGATCAAAGCCGCAAAAGCGGCCATCGACCACGCTGTCGGTGTCGTGCATCCGAACGCCGACCCGCTGGCCCTCGCCGATCTCTGCTTCGACAGCGCGGATGCAGTGGAGGGCCGCGAGGCCTTCCTGCAGAAGCGCAGGCCGGTCTTCACTGGACGATAGGTTCAGGCGTTCCGGCGATAGACGAAATAACGGCCCTCCGGCACGTCGGTCTGAGCCGAAATGTCGGTGCAGGAGGGCATCTCGAAGGCCCGGTCTGCGATCAGAAGTCCTCCCGGCTGGAGCAGGGAATCGAGCAGGGGCGACAGCCGCAGGGCGAGCCGGCGGTTGGCCTCTTCGTCCCCCGTGCCGATGTCGATGTGGATCAGGGCAGCCGATCCCTGCCCGACCCGCTCGATGAAGACCGGCAGGGTCTCGAAGATGTCCCCGACGATCAGGTAGCCTTCGGGCGGGTAGCAATCCGGATGGGCCGCAGGCGAGCGTTCGAAGGCGTAGATCTCGCGGCCGGGAAGCTTGGTCCGCAGGTGATCGTAGGTGCGGCCGTTGCCGAGGCCGAGTTCGAGAACGATCCCTGTCGGGCCGATGTCCTGGGCCGCCCAGTTCAGGAGGTCGCGCTGGGCGCTCAGCCGCCGGATCACAGAGTCGAGTCGGGTCATGCGTTACTCCTGCCGCCACGGATATGGGGAAATGCCTTTCAGAGCAAAGGCGAGCGTCTCACGGGCGCTGCGCCAGGAAGTCGAGCACGCCCTGCTTGTGCACCTTGTCGCCCACCGCGAGGTTGTGGTCGCGCCCTGGAATGTCGAGCGCGGTCGCGTTCGGGATCAGCTTGGCGAGTTCCGGCCCCGAGCCCGACACATCATCCCTGGTTCCCACCGAGACCAGTGTTGGCAGCGTAATGGAGGCGACCTCCTCCCGGGTCAGCACCTGCCGCGAGCCGCGGATGCAGGCGGCGAGCGCCTTAAGGTCGCTGCCCGTCTGCTCGGCAAAGGCCCGGAACATGCGCTGCATGGGGTCGGTCAGGTCAGCGAGGGAGGGCACCTCCATGGCATCGGCGATGCCGAGCGGCAGGCCGACCCCCTCGACGAGGTGGATCCCTAAGCCCCCAAGCAGCATGGAGCGCATCCGCCCCGGCGCGGTGAGCGCCATGTGGGCGGTGATCCGCGCCCCCATGGAATAGCCCATCACATCGGCCCGTTCGATGCCGAGATGGTCGAGGAGCCGGCAGCCGTCCTCCGCCATGCGGTAGGAATTGTAGGCCTCCGGATCGTAGAGCTTCTCGCTCTGCCCGTGCCCCCGATTGTCGAAAGCCACAACCCGGTATCCGGCCCGCGTCAGGGTCTTCACCCAAAGCGTGTTGACCCAGTTCACCGCATGGTTCGAGGCGAAGCCATGGATGAGCAGGATCGGATCGCCCTGCCCCTCATGGGGCGGCACGTCGACATAGGCGATGCTGACGCCGTTGGAATTGAAGTAGCGCATGGAACCAGGGGCGTTGGAGGAAACCGGGGGTTGGGTTCTACCTAGCACCCCTTCGGCCGGATGCAACGCTTGGAAATTTGCTCTAGGCGCATGGCCGATCGGCCATTATGGTGCGCCAAATTTCAACGCTTCAGAGCAACGGCAATGGCTGACAAAGGCACTCCCCACTTCCACAACGATCCGGGCGTTCCCGTCATTCACGTGGGCTCGAAGGAGTTCATGTGCATCGGAGCGACCCCGCCCTTCGATCATCCCCATATCTTCATCGACATGGGTTATGACAGCGAGACGATCTGCTCCTACTGCTCGACCCTGTTCAAGTACGATCCCTCCCTGAAAGCCGACGAGGCCCGCCCGGCCGAATGCGTTTGGGAGCCCGATTTCGCGACCTCCGCCTCCTCGCGCTAAGTGCCCGAACTGTCGATTGCAATCGTCGGCGCCGGTATCGGCGGCCTGACGGCGGCTCTGGCGTTGGCCCGGCAGGGCCACAAGGTCACGCTCGTCGAGCGCAGGACCGGGTTCAGCGAGGTCGGGGCCGGCCTCCAGCTGTCGCCCAATGCCAGCCGGATTCTGATCAAATTCGGTCTCGGCCCGGCGCTTCGCCGGGTGGCGACGGAGCCGGAGCGCGTCATGGTGCGCGCCATCCGCTCGGGCAAGCGCATCGGCGAGGTGGCTCTGGGCGCCTTCATGCGCGAGCGGTTCGAGGGGCCCTATTGGGTCGTGCACCGGGCCGATCTCCAGACAATCCTGCTTGATGCCGTCCGGTCCGAGCCGTCGGTCCGCCTCGTCATGGGACGGACCGTGGTGAGCGTCGAGACCAGCCCCTCACAAGCCTCCCTCGCCTGGATCTCCGCCGGTGGAGCCCAGGAGACCCTCGAGGTGGATATGATCGTCGGCGCCGACGGCGTCTGGTCGACGGTCAGGCAGCAGCTTGGCGACAGAGGAGCACCCACCTATCGCGGCTATGTCGCCTGGCGGGCCACCTTTGAGCGCAGCGCCGCCCCGGCCGAACTCGCGGGCGACGAGACCGGCCTCTGGCTCGGGTCGCAGGGCCATGTGGTGCATTACCCGATTGCCGCCGGCAGGCTCGTCAATGTCGTGGCCATCGAGAAAAGCCTAGAGCCGGTGGAGGGCTGGGCCGCTCCGGGCCGGCGGGAGGATCTGCTCACCCGCTATGCCTCGGCCGCCCCTGCCCTGCGCAGCCTTCTCAGCCTCCCGCAGGAATGGCTGCGCTGGTCGCTCTTCGACCGCCCGGCGGAACGCCTTGCAAAGGACCGGATCGCCCTCCTCGGCGATGCCGCCCATCCAATCCTGCCGTTCCTGGCCCAAGGGGCCGCGATGGCGATCGAGGAGGCGGCGACTCTTGCCTCCCTGTTGCGCGAGAGCCCGACCGATATCCCCCAGGCTCTCTCGGCCTATGAAAAGCAGCGCCTCGAGCGCTCAATCCGGGTCCAGAAGGAGGCCCGGACGAACGGACGCGTCTATCACGCTGGTTGGCTGGTGGCCCTCGGGCGCGACAGGGTCATGCGCCATCTGGGACCTGAGGGCATGACCAAGCGCTATGACTGGCTCTATGGCTTCCGAACACCGGACGAGTGAGGATCCGGCGCGCACGGTTGGGCTTGCGCTCAAGCCCGCGGCCCGATAACCCTCGTTGCTGAAGCGGACGTGGCGAAACCGGTAGACGCAAGGGACTTAAAATCCCTCGGGCTATGCCCGTGCGGGTTCGACCCCCGCCGTCCGCACCACTATATGGTCTCCTCACAGCCAGCATTATTCAGAGCGGCGAGATTCTGCGGATCACATCCTCTACGACCGTGACGATGGGGTCCTGTACGACGATGCCGACGGCACCGGCGCGGGTGAACAGGTTGCGCTCGCGAAGCTCTCGGCCCGCCTGAGGCTGACATCTCTGGACTTCCTGATCATCCAGCCAAACGCTCCAGAGCCGGGGAACGCCGGTGCTGTGATCGCAAGTGCTTGATGTGCATGCCAGCACAGCGAGCACTCCGGCCGACAGGTATGGTCGAAGGTGCCTTCAATCAGCACCTTTGGAGATGAACGATGCTCCCGGGCTCCTTCTCGCCTCGTCGGATCGGCACAGCTTCTACCTTGGTTCTTGCATTGATGAGTGCTGATGCATGGGCGCAGAACCATCCGCTGACCTTAAGGATGTCCTGCGCTCAAGCACAGGGCCTCGTCGCCTCGCAAAAAGGGATCGTCCTCAACACGGGCCCCCTCACCTACGACCGCTATGTCGGCTCCTATGGATCCTGCGTCATCGGTGAGACCTTGGATCCGGCATGGGTTCCGACAGCCGATACAGCGCAATGTCCCATCGGGTACCGCTGTGCGCCGCGCTCTCCGCCCTCGCGGAACTAGGCCTAGTCAGGGCCAGCAGGACGCCTCTGCTCGCCCTTACGCAAAGCGGCTTGACCTTAGCGGCTATGCCAGGCTCGGAGGGCCAGGAGGGGCGTCAGGATCGGCCAGCCGAAGCCGGCGATCAGAATGTGATCGAGGCCGATCTTTTCCTCGTCGTTGATCATGGTCGAGACTGCAAGCAGCAGGATCACGCCACCCAGATAGATCATCAGAACTTCACGCATCCCGCAGCCCCCAGCAAGCTTGAAGCTGAGCTTTGACGCATGACGGGGATCAAGCCAATGCGACCGGCAGTCGCCTGCTCCTTCAAGGAGGTTTTGGAGCGCACCCGTGTGAGCACGGGAGAGCGGCGAAGGAAGTGACGACCAATTTTGCCGGATGGGAAAAATCAAACTTTGTCAGAAACTTAACCGCAACCCAACAGGACCTCGCCCGTTTTCGGTCACCACAGGTAAATCCTAGGGAGGTCATCGATGCTAAAGCGGCACCACCCTTATGCCGCAGGAGGCAGGACAAGCTGGAGCATCGGCTCCGACAATCTGACGGTAGCCGGACAATCCGAGCTGTTGAAGGATCTCGGGCGTCAGCTTCAGCACAGTTACCAGAGTATCCTGAAGGAGCCTGCGCCGGATCGCATCAGGCAGTTGCTGGAGAGGCTTGAAAGGACTCACTCTCGGGAAGGGAATGAGGACCACTGAGCCTTATCGGCTCAGGATCGAGGCCCTCACCCCGTCGAGATCGTTTGGAGCCTCAGCGCCTGCGGCGGTTCCGCGGATGCGATTGGCCCGCCGAAGCCGATTCCTTCGGAACGAGGGTGTAGATCAGGAACCCTGCCAGAATTCCAGCTCCGAGCAGAACGAAGGGATAGGACTTGGCGGTCTGAACCACTCCGGACGCGGTCTGACGCACGGCATAAAGCGGCGTGGAAGCATGGATCAGGCGCTCAGCGCGCTTGAGGTTCTCCTGCCGGGTATGCATCTCCAGATCATAGCCCTCATCGTCATCATGGCGATGAAGCTCGATGCTGTTGCGAGCAAACCCAGCCGAGACAAGGCGCTGGACCGCCTGATTGGCTTCACTGCGCGATGCGAAAGATCCGGTAGCAATAGACGTGTTCGGCATCAGTCAATCCTCTTCGAACTGCTGACGCCAATTCCCGGCAAGCGCCTAGGTTCCACACCAAACCGCCACACGGCGCGGAAAGGCCATCGAGCTGATGGCCTTCAGTTCCTGCGATGGGACTGAGCGGCGGCTCTTTCCGCCTCCATCAGAACTTCGAGGGCTCTCCAGGGCTTGGGCATGAAGCGGACGTCCCGTGGAACATCGCCGGTGTCTTGATCGAGTGGGCGGCCTGAGGTCAGCACCGTGCGGACCCATGGCCACTTGAGGCGCACGGTTCGCACAAGATCCATCCCGTCCATCAGGCAGGGGAGCCGGAGGTCGGAAAAGAGGAAGGCGACTTCTTCCGAATGGCGGTTCAGATAGTCCAAGGCTTCTTCCGCACTGGACGCTTCGACGACCTTGAGATCGGTCTCTTCGAGAAGAGCTGCCGCTAAACCCCTGACCTCGAAATCATCCTCGACGATCAAGGCTACACGATCGGGCTCTATTCTCTGTCCCATAAGTCGTCTCCTCTTCGGGTTTGCGTTTTCTGGAGCCCTTCAGTGAAGGATCACAATCCTCAGGCTCTGTGGTCGATGGGAAAAATCCGGCTCCGGAAACGCGATGCTGACAGCCGGTGCGATACAGCCAAAACTCGATATGCGATCGGAAGCGGTAAGGCCCTCGAAGGCATCATTGGCAGGACTGCGAATAATCAACTTTCCCGAGCGCAGGGCGCGATCGGGCGAATACCCTCATCACAGAACGGTGAATGCAGCCGTCTGTTTCAGCTTGGCCTTCGAGAAATTTTCTTGAAAAGCCTTTTTGACCTAGAGGAACCGCCTTCCAAGCTGTAGCTTAAGCTTGAACCGACTGTTCTCACGTGAGATCCCTGCCGTGTTCAAGGAGACTCAGCTTCACCAGGAATTCTTGGACCTGGAGCATCACATGCGGCTTCTCGACCGCAGGCTGGCCGATGCCCTTCACCGCATCCGCCATGGGTCCTCGCATGAATCGGTCGAGCAAGCCCGGCAGGACGAGAAGCAACTTCTTTCCGAACTGGACCGGCTGATGACGAGAATGCGGGCAATCGAGGGGCAGCTCCTCCAAATCCAGAAGGGCGCGACGCGGCACTGAAAGCACCTTCAGCAGCCGGTTTGTGTGAAACCGCACCTCATAGCCGATGAACTGCGCTCATTCTAGCGACCCTTACCAAACGTAAGGATCAGGAGAGGATGAGGCATGACCTGCAGGGAATCTTGTCCGAAACTAGATATCGACATGGTCAGCGGCGTCGACGCGCTACGCAGGCGTTATTTCCCGTTGTTCACGATCTTGATCGGCCTTCTGGCCGCCATGAATGTCGCATCAGTCGTCTTCGTTCTTCTGGAGTGAGCAATTGCCCTGCCGTGCGGCCGGCGGCATCATCGCAAACGAACCTGACAAGACGAGAACTGCAGGACAGGGCATTTCCGTCCTGCAGGTTCACCGTATGCTTCTAGCGCAATCCGAGGAACGACAGGATCGCGATGACCACAACGATTGCGCCGATAAGCCAGATGATGTTGTTCATGAGGACTCTCTCCCGAAATGGAATTGACCCCATGCCAACGGTCAAGGTGAAGGTTCGTTCCTTGGCTTCGCGCACCTGGCTAGTCGGAGCGGCAGGCAGTCAGATCGTCTCCCGTAAGATCGCCCGACATCGCCATCTGCCGTCTGCTGATGCTCGTGCAGGCCTCACGCGTGAGGCCCTCGGCTGAATCGACCTGAATGCGGCTTTCCTGTACGCGTGCGCTCTCATAGCCAGGACCTGATCGGTAGTCCCAAGTCGAAATCCCGGCTGCTCCGACGCATCCGCCGAGCCCAGCCAAAAGCACGATGACCGTGCAGGTTTTGAGGATTGTCGGCATGGTCTCACCCTTTAGCTGCGGAGCCCGCCCCAACGGCGGAAGCAGTGCCTACTTGGCCTTTTCCCATAACCAGCACAAGAAAACCCCGGTGTTGCCACCGGGGTTCTCGTAGAACAGGATTGGACCGATCAGAAGTCGCGCTGAATGCGCAGACGGCCTTCCCAAGCATCGTCATCATCCGCTCCGACGATGCCGCGCGGATTGAGGTTGGAGTAGAGAGCCTCCACACCGATGTCGAGACCGGACACCGGCGACCAGATCAGGTTAGAGCCGACCCGCCACTCGGTGAAATCCGCCGAGGGAGCAGCGGTGCCGTATTCGACTCGGGCGTAGGAGCCGAACAGGCTCTGCCGGATGGTCGGGGTCCAATAGTGGTTCAGGCCACCGGCGAGCGACCACCCGCGGCCGGTCTCAACCTCGCCATCGGGGCCGATATACGCATCCAGGACGGTTCCTGAAGCAGTGCCGACCGCGACGTCCGGATCGAAGCCGAGATAGCCGAGGGCGCCGTCGGCATAGGTCGCGGCAAGCCATAGGGCATCGCCTTCGCCCAGCATCGGCAGGTTCACGTTGAGCATGCCGGACACGGCCCAGCCGAGTTCGCTTTCGATGAAGTCGGCGTCGGCGCCGATCGCGGAGGCGCGGCTCTGATGCAGAGCACCGGAGAGCTGAGCCGAACCCCAGGTGCCGGAATACTTCACGTTTCCGACGAGGTCAGGCCAGCGCTGGCCAGCAGTGGATGCTTCACCGGCAGCGCCCAGGAAATTGCTGGCAAAGGCGCCTTCCTCGAGCGACAGGGTAGCCGAGAAGCCGTTGCCGAAGGAGAAGGTGTAGGCCAGCAGGTTCACGTCCGGATAGTCGTAGAAGCGGAGCGTGCCCCAGTTCTCGTTCGGGATGTCGCCATTGGTGAAGAACGACGTCGTGCGACCGGCGGTCAGGCCGCCGAACTGGATGTAGGCCTGAGCGATGTTCGACGAAGTGCCGGTGCCATACACGCCGGACCGGCGGTCCATCTCCATGCGCACGAAGGCGCGGAGCAGGCCGTAGGCGGTGGCAGTGCGGGCGTCGAGCTGAACGCGGCCACGAGCGAGGAAGCCGATCGAGTCGTCTTCACGGGACTGCGGCTCGAGGTACTGGTACTCGGCGCGGACGCGGCCAGCAACGCGAAGGCAGGTCTCCGTGCCCGGAATGTAGAAGAAGCCTGCGCCGTAGGTGGAGCAGACGCGAACGTATTCGACAGCAGCGGCCTTGGCGACTGGCAGGTCGGCAGCTTGTGCCCCCGCGACAGCCGCGAGACCCGCGACCGATCCGAGGAAGAGGCTCTTCGCGAGCTTCATGGTTTTCTCCAAAGAAGGCTGGGTCGGAGACCCATGTACAACCGTGACCATACCGGCTCTCGGATCAGACGCAACAAAGGCCCGGGTCAGATCCGCTCAAGCAACGCGCACCTTGCTGAATAGATAGGCATTCCAAGCGGATGCACATGCTTATTCTCCCGAGAGTGGCCCAAATTCAACAGGGCGCATGCGCTCTTCCGCAGCATCACTCATTCCTCCGCTCGGGCCTCCTCCCTTCCGATTCCCTGGCACATGCCGGGCTTCTCCCAAACGACCGGGCGGTCAATCCCCGAAGAAATCCAGCTCGAACTCTCGACAGGTGTATCCGACCGGACATTGGGGTGTATCCCGAGTCGGCACGAAAGCGAGTTCGGTCGTCTCGTTGCGCAGGCAGAACCGCTGATCTCTGACATAGCGGTCGTAGGTATAGGTGCCGGTCCCGAGAACGATCTGCCCTCGCGACAGGACGAGACCGCGGGCCTGGTCGCAGGTCAGGTTGGGGGTCAGCGGCCGCGGCTGGGCTTGGACGCTCGATGCAGCCACCAGGAGAGCCAGAACACAAACAATCTTTCGCATCGACAAACCCTTCGTACAGATTGTCCGAACGGAACGTTTTTCGAAACGACAACGCGTCAAGCAGAGCTTTGTTACCGGGGGCGCCCCTGACCGGGGAGGACATGAGGCGGCTAAAGCATCGGACCCAAATGTGGAATCCACTTTTGGGTCCGATTCTCCTTCACTTGGCTGGCGCATCGTTCGGGGCGGAAAACCGGACCCACTTTTCCGCACGATGCGCTAAAGCATGGGCTGCAGGCGCCGCGCCAGATCGACGGCGCCGGCATAATCCGTCTTTCCCGAACCCAGCACCGGAATGCTCGTGACCAGAATGGAGCGCGGCACCCAAAGCTCCGGGAAACCGTGGTCTTTGGCGTGAGCCAGCAGCACGTCACGATCCGCATCCGGCTTGTCGGTGATGAGGACGATCTGCTCGCCCTTGCGCGGATCCGGGATCGCCACCACCACGTGGCTGCTGTCGGGCCAGAGGGACTGGACGGTCGCCTCGATGGCCGCCAGGGACACCATCTCGCCGGCGATCTTGGCAAAGCGCTTCGCCCGCCCCCGGATCGTCACGATCCGACCATCGACGGTGACGATGTCGCCGGTGTCGTGCCAGCCCTCGACCGGCGGCCGGATGCCGCCGGGTCCGGCCGGGTCGAGATAGCCCCTCATCACGTTCGGGCCGCGCACGTGCAGGCGCCCGCCTTCGTGGATTCCCTCGACCGGCTCCAGGCGCCATTCGATGCCCGGCAGGACATGTCCCACCGTGCCCGGATGATTATCGTCGGGAAGATTGCAGGCGATGACCGGTGCGCATTCGGTGGCGCCGTACCCTTCCACGATCACGGTGCCATGCCGGTCCCAGAGGCGGCGCGTCTCGTCCTTCACCCGCTCGGCCCCGGCAATCACGAAGCGTACGCTGGCAAGGTCGTCCTCGCCGGCGGCGCGGGCATAGCCCTGGAGGAAGGTGTCGGTGGCGAGCATCACCGTGGCGCGCGTGCCCGCAACGAGTTTCGGAATCTGCCGGTAGTGCAGCGGGCTCGGATAGAGCACCGATTTCATGCCGTTGAGCACAGCCGTCAGAAGACCCGCCGAGAGGCCGAAGGAATGGAAGATCGGCAAGGGATTGAAGAAGACGTCATCGTCCTTCAGCACATCGCCCGCAAGGGCCTTCACCTGATAAGCGTTCGCCACGAGATTGGCGTTCGACAGCACGACGCCTTTGGGGACGCCCTCGGACCCTGACGTGAAAAGCAGCACGGCCGGATCGTCAGGCTGGATTCTCGCCCCGGCATGGACGCGCCGCGCAAACCATGAACCGACAAGCCCACGCAGCTTGTCGAGGCTCGTCAGCTCCGCACGGACATCCTCAAGCCAGAGGATTCTGCGCCCCTCCCCGAGAGCCTCGATCAGGTCGTCGAGCTTGCCCTGCTCGATGAAGCGGCGCGAGGTGACGATGGTCTCGATCTCGGCCAGTTCACAGGCGGCCTTGAGGTTCTTGAGGCCGGCGGTGAAGTTCAGGAAGGCCGGGACGCGCCCGAAGGCGTTGAGCCCGAACAGGGTGACGGCAATCGCCTGCACGTTCGGCAGCAGCACGCCGATGGCCTCGCGCTCCTTCGTCAGACCTGCGAGCTTGCGCCCGAGCACGAGCGAACCGAGGACGAGACGGCCGAAGGTGATCGGCTGACGCTCCAGATCCTCCAGGGCGACCTTGTTGCCGCCGAAGCGATCCCTGGCGTCGAGAAGCGCCCCGAACAGGGTTTTGCGCGTCCGCGCGATGTCGAAATCGGCCACGTGCGCGCTCCCGATCGACTAGCCGGCCGAGCCTTCGCGGATCGGCGCCTGGTAGGCCAGGCCCATATCCCAGGGGAAGTAGATCCAGGTGTCCTGGCTCACTTCCGTCACGAAGGTATCGATGAGAGGGCGCCCGGCGGGCTTGGCATAGACGGCGGCGAAATGCGCGCTGGGCAGCATGTCGCGCACGATCTTGGCGGTCTTGCCGGTATCGGTCAGGTCGTCGATCACCAGCACGCCCTTGCCGGTCCCGTCGCCCAGCGCCTTGATGGCGGGCGCGATGTCCTTGAGCACCCGCAGCTCGCCCTGGTTCTTGTAGTCGTGATAGCTCGCGATGCAGACGCTCTCGATGAGGCGCACATCGAGTTCGCGCGCCACGATGGCGGCCGGCACGAGACCGCCGCGGGTGATGCAGACGATCGCCTCGAACGGGCCGGCCGAGGCCAGGCGCCAGGCAAGGGCGCGGCAATCGCGGTGGAACTGGTCCCAGGAGACGGGGAAGGCTTTGGGAGAGGTCGGAGACATAGGCTTTGCTCTTCTTTGAGGAGTGACGAGAAAACTCTTAAAGGGGCGCTTGGTCGCCTTTCAGACGCCCGAGAAGATCGCGCACGGCGGCGGCGGCCTGGGCGACCACCTCGGGATCCTTGCCGCGCACGACGATCTGGTTGCGGAAGCCGCTGGTGGAGAACGACGGATAGGATCCGATGGAGACGCTCGGGAAAGACGAGGCGATCTGGCTCAAGCCTTCGGCATAGATGCCCTCGGCCAGACCCTCCGCCTCGATATTCTCGATGATCATGCGCGCCCCGGTCTCCAGATTTGGCGCGATGTTGTCCAGCATGGCCTGCATGATCGAGGGCACGCCGGCCATGACGAAGACATTGCCGATGCGGAAGCCCGGCGCCTTGGAGATCGGGTTCTCGATCAGATCAGAGCCCTCAGGGATGCGGGCCATGCGCAGGCGGGCCTCGTTCAGCTCCTCCGGCGTGTAGCGCTCCCGCAGCATCGCGACGGCCCGGGGATCGTGGTCGATCCCGACCCCGAAGGCCTTGGCGATGCACTCGGCCGTGATGTCGTCATGGGTGGGGCCGATGCCGCCGGTGGTGAAGAGATAGGTGTAGCGGGTGCGCAGGGCGTTGACCGCCGCGACGATCTCCTCCTCCACGTCCGGCACGACGCGGACCTCGCGCAGGTCGACGCCGATCCCGGTCAGGTACTCGGCGATATAGCCGATGTTCTTGTCCTTGGTGCGGCCCGTGAGGATCTCATCGCCGATGATGAGAAGAGCGGCTGTAACGGAGACGGCCATGCGCAGCGATCCTTTTGGGGGCCTTTAACGTCAGAAACGGCAATTCTCAAGCACAAGCAAGAGTTCATCCCAATGTCATTCTGGCCCTGCGTTCTTCCCCATGCCTCCTCCCCATCATCCCCGGGCTTGTTCCGGGGATCCACGTCGTTGCCGCCGATGAAGGGTTGGATGGCCAGGACGCGCCCGCCGTAACGGAAAGCGTCGATGTCAAAGATCCAGCACCTTGGGGCCCGCAGCCGTTGGGCTGCGAGCCTGTGGTGAAATCGAGGGTGGCGCGTCGGGCAGCCCGGCTCGATGATGTGTGGTGAAAGGAAGAGCCAGGGTGCCTCTTCGCGCACGGCTTGTTTAGGCGTTCAGGCGAGACCGGCCCGGTGACCACCTCAGGCGGGGTCCGCCTGCTCGACGGGGGCCTGAGACCGATTCCGACCACCGGCCCACAGCCTGGGCCTCCTGTCGGTGCCGCTTGCGAGGCCGCACCACAGGACCGTGTCTGCTCCCACACTGCGACGCCTCGCGAGCGCGCCCCTCGACAGGAACAGATCTATACAACGATATAGCCGAGCTTAAGGGAACTGTCAAGAACAAAGAGAGAACATGCCCGCTGCTCACCCTCTCCCCTGTGTGGGACAGGGAAACGGCGCCCTATCCTGCACTCGATCCTGGATTCCGCTGCACGGCGAGGGTGGCACAGCCGGGATGAGGTGCTCTTCCCCTTCCGGCCCATTTTGCGCATAGATAAGCGCCATGCTGTTCCGCCTGTTGCGTTCCTTCTTTCCGGCCCTGACCATCGCCCTGGCTGTTGCCAGCTGCGGCTACATTCCCCGGCCTGTGGCGGGGGTGCCGCCCGGCACGCCCTGGGACGCCCTGCCCTTGCGCAAATGGCTGGCCGAGGACCGGGCCGAACCCATCGCGTTGTCGTTCTGCGCGCCGCCCGAATGCAGCCCCGGCCTCGCCGTGAGCGTGATCCGCCTCACCGGGAAGGATGGGGACATGACCGAGGCCCTCCTGAAGGATCCGGAGCGGCTGGCGCGGGGCCTGCGCTCGCCGGCAGGCCGCGCGAAGCCGGTGAAGACCCGCATCACGGTCGAACGCCTGCGGGACGAACCGTTTCCGGGCTTCACCATCGATCTTGCCCCCAGCGACGGCGGCAAGCGATCAGCCTTTGGCGCGGCATTCGGAAAACGCGAGGGCGAGACCCTGTCGGTGGTCCTGGTCATCGGCGAGGCTCAGGACGCCGTGCTTGCCACAGCCCGGCAAGTGGCTGCCCGTGAATTGGGCTCATAAGGTTTTTGGGTTTGCCGCACGATCTCGCGGTGAACCGGCTCCCACTTCACCGGATCGTGCTCCGAAGGCGTTGTTTCTTGAAGTCTTTGCCTTTATGGCGTGGGGCACATCTTGAAACAGCCCGAGGCCTCCATGAAAGCGCGTGTCACCGTGACCCTCAAGAACGGCGTTCTCGACCCCCAAGGCAAGGCCATCGAAGGTGCCCTCAAGTCCCTCGGAGTCGAGGGCATCGACGGCGTGCGCCAGGGCAAGGTCTTCGACATCGAACTCGGGACCGCCGACAAGGCCCAGGCCGAAGCCCAGCTCAAGGCCGCATGCGAGAAGCTGCTGGCGAACACCGTCATCGAGAATTACCGCGTCGAGATCGCGTGAGGCCAAGCATGAAATCTGCCGTCATCGTCTTCCCCGGCTCCAATCGCGAAGGCGATGTGGTGCGGGCGCTGAAATCCGCCGGCTCTGAGGTTCAGAAGGTCTGGCATGCCGAGACCGAGCTGCCGCAGGGCACCGACCTCGTGGTCCTGCCGGGCGGCTTCTCCTACGGCGACTACCTGCGCTGCGGCGCCATCGCGGGCCGCGCCACGGTGATGGATGCGGTTCGCGCCCATGCAGCGCGGGGCGGCCTCGTGCTCGGCATCTGCAACGGGTTCCAGATCCTGTGCGAGTCGGGGCTTCTGCCCGGCATCCTCATGCGCAATGCCAACCTCAAGTTCATCTGCCACCGCCAGTTCCTGCGGGTGGAGCGCAACGACACCGCCTTCACCAAGGCTTATGCCAAGGGCCAGGCCATCGATGTCTGCGTCGCCCATGGCGAGGGCAACTACACGGCTGACGAGGAGACCCTGAAGCGTCTCGAAGGCGACGGCCTCGTGGCCTTCCGCTATGCGGATGCGCAGGGCCACATCACGCAGGATGCCAACCGCAACGGCTCCATGAATTCGATTGCGGGCATCTATTCCGACAAGCTCAACGTGCTCGGCATGATGCCCCATCCGGAAAACCTGATCGAAGACCTCGTGGGCGGCACCGACGGACGCGGCCTGTTCGAGAGCCTCGTGTCATCGTTCCCCCGCGCAGCTTAACCCCTCTCCCGGGTGGGAGAGGGGCAGGGGTGAGGGCCCGACGCTGCCTGATTGGGCGCGACGGTCCTGACCTCTCCTCAAGGCGGTCCCGGTGAGTTTCACCGTTTCCGCTCACAACCCTCACCCCCGCTCGCTTGACGCGAGCGACCCTCTCCCGCACGGGAGAGGGTAAAGAAGCGAGACCCCGATGATCCGCAACGACGTCGCCATCACCCCGGAGCTGGTCAAGGAGCACGGGCTGAAACCCGATGAATACGAGCGCTTCGTGAACCTGATCGGCCGCGAGCCGACCATCACCGAACTCGGCATCGTGTCGGCCATGTGGAACGAGCATTGCTCGTACAAGTCCTCGCGCATCCATCTGCGCGGCCTGCCCACCAAGGCGCCTTGGGTCATCCAGGGTCCGGGCGAGAATGCGGGCGTGATCGACATCGGCGACGGGCTCGCCTGCATCTTCAAGATGGAGAGCCACAACCACCCGTCCTTCATCGAGCCCTATCAGGGCGCGGCGACGGGGGTCGGCGGAATCCTGCGCGACGTGTTCACCATGGGCGCGCGGCCGATTGCGGCGCTCAACTTCCTGCGCTTCGGCGAGCCGGATCACCCCAAGACCCCGCACCTCATCTCCGGCGTAGTGGCGGGCATCGGCGGCTACGGCAATTCCTTCGGCGTGCCCACCGTCGGCGGCTCTGTCGGCTTCGACAAGCGCTACAACGGCAACATCCTGGTCAACGCCATGGCGGTGGGCCTCGCCCGCACGGACGAGATCTGGTACGCGAAGGCCACCGGCGTCGGGAATCCGATCGTCTATCTCGGCTCGAAGACCGGCCGCGACGGCATCCACGGCGCCACCATGGCGTCCGCCGAGTTCGACGACGCGTCCGAGGAAAAGCGCCCCACTGTGCAGGTGGGCGACCCCTTCGCCGAAAAGCTGCTGCTGGAGGCCTGCCTCGAGCTCATGAAGTCAGGCGCGGTGATCGCGATCCAGGACATGGGCGCGGCGGGGCTGACCAGCTCCGCGGTCGAGATGGGCGCCAAGGGCAATCTCGGCATCGAGCTCGACCTCGACAAGGTGCCCTGCCGCGAGGAGGGCATGACGGCCTACGAGATGATGCTGTCCGAGAGCCAGGAGCGCATGCTCATGGTCTTGAAACCCGGCATGGAGAAGGAGGCGCAGGCCATCTTCCACAAGTGGGGCCTCGACTTCGCGGTGATCGGCAAGACCACCGACACCCTGCGCTTCGTCATCAAGCACCAGGGCGAGGTGAAGGCCGACCTGCCCATCAAGGAGCTCGGCGACGAGGCGCCGCTCTACGACCGCCCGTGGGTGGAAAGCCCGAAGCAGCCGGTGATCGCGCCCGACAGCGTGAAGGCACCGATGTCGGAAGCCGAGGCGCTCCTGAAGCTCGTCGGCTCGCCGGACCAGTGCTCCAAGCGCTGGGTCTGGGAGCAGTACGATCACCTGATCCTCGGCAACACCGTGCAGACACCCGGCGGGGATGCCGCCATCGTGCGCGTGGAGGACGGGCCGAAAGGCTTGGCCCTCACCACCGACGTGACGCCGCGCTATTGCGAGGCCGACCCGTTCGAGGGCGGCAAGCAGGCGGTGGCCGAAGCCTGGCGCAACATCACGGCGGTGGGCGGCCTGCCGCTGGCGATCACCGACAACCTGAACTTCGCCAGCCCCGAGCGGCCCGAATCCATGGGCCAGTTCGTCGGCTGCCTGAAGGGCATCGGCGAGGCCTGCAAGACGCTCGACTTCCCCGTCGTGTCCGGCAACGTCTCGCTCTACAACGAGACCAACGGTCAGGGCATCCTGCCGACGCCGGCCATCGGCGGCGTCGGCCTCCTCGACGACGTGACGGTGAACGCCTCCGTCGCGTTCAAGCGCGAGGGCGAGGCGATCATCCTCATCGGCGCGACGCAGGGCTGGCTCGGCCAGTCGATCTACCTGCGCGACGTCTGCGGCCGGGAGGAAGGCGCTCCGCCGCCGGTCGATTTGCTCCAAGAGAAGCGCAACGGCGACTTCGTGCGCCAGCTCATCCGCTCCGGCCAGGTGAGCACGGTTCACGACCTCTCGGACGGCGGCATTGCCTTGGGCCTCGCCGAGATGGCCATGGCGGGCAGCGTGGGCGCCGAGATCACGGCCTACCCGGAGGGCTTCCCCCTCCACGCCTTCCTGTTCGGCGAGGACCAGGCCCGCTACCTGATCGCCGTCGACGAGGACGTGGCGGCCGACATCCTGTACGAGGCCGGTGCGGTCGGCATTCCGGCCGTGACCCTGGGGCTGACCGGGGGCGATGCGTTGATTCTGCCCGGCCACCAGGCCATATCGGTGAAGCAATTGAAGGCGGCCCACGAAGCCTGGCTGCCGAACTACATGACCGGCAAGGCTTGAGGAGATTGATTCATGCCCATGAATGCCCATGAAATCGAGAGCATGATCAAGGCCGCCCTGCCGGATGCGGTGGTGGAGATCAAGGATCTGGCGGGCGACGGCGACCACTACGCCGCCACCGTCACGTCCTCGGCCTTCAAGGGCAAGTCGCGGGTTCAGCAGCACCAGATGGTCTATGCCGCGCTGCAGGGCCACATGGGCGGCACGCTGCACGCCCTTGCATTGACGACGCTGGCACCCGACAATTGAGAGACGAACCCGGCGCCTTGACCGCCGGGATGAAGGAGCATTCCATGGCTGACGCCAACCAGATCATCGACAACGAAGTGAAGTCCAACGACGTCGTGCTCTTCATGAAGGGCACGCCGCAATTCCCCATGTGCGGGTTCTCTGGACAAGTGGTCCAGATCCTCAACTACCTCGGCGTGCCGTACAAAGGCGTCAACGTGCTCGAGGACGAGACTGTGCGCCAGGGCATCAAGGATTATTCCAACTGGCCGACCATTCCCCAGCTCTACGTGAAGGGCGAGTTCGTCGGCGGCTGCGACATCACCCGCGAGATGTTCCAGGCCGGCGAGCTGCAGCAGCTCTTCGCCGACAAGGGCATCCAGGTTCAGCAGAGCGCCTGATCGGACGGCCTGCGAGGATCCATCAAGGCGGGGCATCGGCCCCGCCTTTTCTTTTTGGCGCCCCTCCGGATCAGGGGGCGTCTTATGTCGCATTCCTCAAACGGCCCCGCTTCCGGCACAATGGCCGTTCTGACTGAATCGGCCGCTGCCGACAAAAACAGAATGCAGCGGCTTGAATTGGGGGCTTTTCATGCTGGAACCGGAGACGAACGTCGTCGCCTTCAAGCCGCGCGCGGCTGTGGTGCATCACCCTAAGAGCCTCATGGAGCGGGTGTATGCCGCCGGCTCCCTTTCCCTCAGGGCCGACGACCGCGCCACCAAGGCGGCGGCCGTGATGCTGCAGGCTTTAGGGTTCCTGGTGATCGAGGAGATCACGGCCGATGGGGCACCGCGCCGGCTTCAGCGCGGGGAGGCCAAAGGCGCCATGGACCGCCCCTGGCGGCTCTCGAAGCCGGCCTTCTCCGGAACCATCGGCGTCCCCGATGGCGGAGCCGTTCCGACCTAGCATTCTACCCCAGATGCTCTCCGATTGTTCTGTTGGTCCTTGGCCGACCTGGGTGTAGCCTGTCCCGAGAGGTATTCGTACTCGGCGTCTGGTGGCGCCTGACGGGTCAGGTCTGCTGCCCGCCGATCTGGAAGGGGACCTGCGAATGTCGCCCGCCCAATCCCTGATCTGCAAAGGCTGCTGGCAGCAATTGCGGATTCCCGTGCCCCTGCGCGGACCCGCCTCCATGCCGTTTCGCGCCTTCGGCATCCGCCCGAGCCGGATGAACCCGAACACCTGCACGGTCTGCGAGCTCATGTTCACGCGCATCATGAAAGCTCGCAAGATTCCGGTCGACGTCTCCATCCTGTTCGCCGATCTCAGAGGGTACACGGCCCTGTCGCAGACGCTTCCGCCCGACGCGGTCTCGTCCCTGCTCGATGCCTTCTATGATGAATGCGCGGAGGCCATCTGGGACTACGACGGCCTCCTAAACAAGACCATCGGCGATTCCGTCATGGCCATCTTCAACTTCCCGATCCAGCAGCCCAACCACGCCGAGCAGGCCGTGCGGGCGGCCCGCGAGATCCAGCGCCGCTGCGAGGCCCGCCGCAAGACCCTCCTGTCCGAGAACAGAGGTCTTGAAGGAAGCGAGCTCGGGGTCGGGATCGGCATCGACTCAGGGACCGCCAGCTTCGGCGAGTTCGGCCGGTCGCATCGTGACCTGACCGCCATCGGACCCGTGGTGAACACGGCCGCCCGCGCCCAGGCCGCAG